>OCZT010002091.1_pt1 | contig 20687 bp, 18 predicted proteins | sample 1539031 | NCBI WGS metagenome assembly OCZT01 (sample SAMEA3539308, study PRJEB22396) | soil metagenome | biome: tundra; feature: field; material: soil | place: USA | collected 2010-05 | depth 0.15 m | reverse complement strand
ACCTTGCGCGGCTCGCCTATCCCGCCGCGACGATCGCGCCGGAGATCGCCGCGGTTCCCGCGCTGCAGCCGCTGCCGGAGCGCGCCGAAGATGCGTTCGCCGAGATCTTGCGCGGCTGGCTCGAATCGAGCGGTCCGGTGACCGTCGCCGCGCTCGCGGAGCGGTTCGCCGTCGATCCGGCGACGGTGGAGATGGGGCTGCTCCGGCTGGAGACCGAGGGCCAGGTTCTGCGCGGCCGTTTCCACGGTTCCGGCGACGACGAGTGGTGCAACCGCCGCGTGCTCGCGCGCATCCACCGGCTCACGCTCGGCCAGCTGCGGCGCGAGATCGAACCAGTCAACACCGCGGAGTACGTGCGCTTCCTGCACCGCTGGCAGCACGCCACGCCGTCGTCGCGCCTGCACGGCATCGACGGGACGCTGCAGATCATCAAGCAGCTCGAAGGCTACGAGATCCCGGCGGCGGCCTGGGAGGCGTCGATCTTGCCGGCGCGCGTGGCGCGCTACAAGCGCGAATACCTCGACCAGCTCTGCTACTCCGGCGAGGTGATGTGGGGCCGCCTCTCGCCGCACCCGGCCCTCACGCCGCCTGAAGCTGAAGAGCGGCAGCGCCGCATCCGGCCGACGAAGCTCTCGCCGATCGCGCTGTTCAAACGCGAGGACGCCGAGTCGCTGATCGTCGCCCGCGACGGTGAAGCGAACGCTGCGCTCTCGCACGCTGCGCGTGAAGTGCTGGCGGAGATCGACCGCCGCGGCGCACCGTTCTTCGCCGACATCGTGCGCGGCACGAAGCGGCTCCCGAGCGAGGTGGAAGAAGCGCTCTGGCAACTCGTCGCCGCGGGGCTGGTGACCGCCGACGGCTTCGATGCGCTGCGATCGCTGATCGACGCGAAACGCCGGCTCGGCGAAAAAGGCTTGCGCGCGCGGCCGCGGTCGTCGAGCGGCCGCTGGACGCTGCTCACCGCCGCGACCGAACGGATCGATCCGGAGTCGTTCGCGCGCCGGCTGCTCGAGCGCTGGGGCGTTCTGTTCCGCGACGTCGTCGCGCGCGAGACGCTCGCGCCGCCGTGGCGCGAGCTGCTGCGTGCGCTGCGCCGGATGGAAGCCCGCGGCGAGATTCGCGGCGGCCGCTTCGTCTCGGGCTACGTCGGCGAGCAGTTCGCCCTCCCGGAAGCGATCGAAGCGCTGCGCGCCGCGCGCCGCAGCGGCGACGATTCCGAGATCGTCGACGTCTCTGACTACGACCCGCTTCGCGTCGCGACCGCGCTGATGCGCGGCGCGGAACCCAAGCAGTTGCGCTCGGCCGTTTCCTAACCGGAACCGCGCGGATCGGTCAGCGCGGGGGCTCCTTTGGCGGGTTCACGGGCTCACCGCGGGCCTCCGGTCTTTCGCCGGGGGCGGACCGCGGCCCGGACGGTTCCTGGAAGATCACATCGAGACCCGGGCCGCGAAACGATATCGGAGGGACAGCGCACGCCTGCGGGAGTGCCTCGCGAGGCGTCGTGATCCAGGCGCTGCCCTGGTGTGCGGCGACGTTGATGTAGGCGGCGTTCGCTCCCCAGCTATGCGCGCAGTCGGTGCGAATGACCACTTCTTGGCTGCGCGCGTCGTATTCGTCGGGGATGATCGGCCATCGCCGTATCGTTTCGTCATTCGCCCGGACGTAGGCGCGCAGTGCGGCGGTGGCATCGATCGCGCGCCGCAGCATCGCGGGGTCGTGATTCAGCACACCGCGTGAGAGGTACGCTGCGCCGACGGCGACATTGGCTGCGGACTCTCGCAGCGGATAGAAGTCGCGGTGCGCGGAGCGCGCGCAAGCATCGAAGAGCGGCGCGGCCGCAGACGCCTCTTCGGCGGTGGCGCCGCGCGCGAGCGCGTCGGCGTAGCCGCTCGTCCCCGGGCACGCTGTCGCGACGTCGCGCGCCACGAGCGGCGTCGGCGTCGGCGGAGCTTGCGCATCCGATGCCTGCACTGATAGCGGAGAACCGGCGGCCAATACGACGGCACCGAGAATGGACAACACCCGAGCGTTCATATGTTTCCGTTCCGCCGTATCATACTCGTCACGGCGACGGCTGCACCGGACTGTTCAGCAGCGGCTCGAACGCCGGTTCCGTGCGTCTGCCCGGATTCTGATCCCAGGATACACCCCGGGAGGGTACGGTCGTGGGCCACGTATTGGTTCGCGAAAAGGCATCACGGCGCATCACGATGCTCGTCCTTTCGGCCGCTGCCATCGCCACTCGAAGTGCTTGCGGATCGTGGTTCAGCTGAGCCCGGGCGATCGCTATGGCACCGAGCGCGAGGTCGGCCGCGTCGTTTTTCCACTGGTACTCGAACAGCCGGATCTGCCGCGAACAGGCAGCGAATTTCGGCTGGGCCGCAGCGGCCTCGGCGGCCGTGATCCCGCGGACGAGCGCGTCCGCGTCGCTGCGCGTCCCCGGACACGCCGCCGAAATGGTGTCGGCGAGGCCTGCGAACAAGCCCGGCGGGGCATGCGCGTCTTCCGCGAGCGCAACAGCCGGAGTCGCGGCGGACAGGACGACCGCGAGGAGGACGAACACAACGTGATTGCGCACGGCGACACTCCTTACTTCACCAGTGCGGGTAGCGCGGTTCGCGTGAGAGGGAACTGACCGTCCGCGGGATCTGAATCCAAGCGTCGCCGGTGCGCGCTGCGAGATTGATATAGGCGGCGTTGGCGATCCACGGTCCGAACAGCGCCGACGCTCGCGGTGTCGCCGCGTTGTTCGGGATCAGATCGAGGTACTCGATCATCACTGGCCGCTGATGCACCTTATCGTACTGGTCGGGGATGAAATCCCACGAGCGGACTTGCTCGTCGGTCGCAGCTGTCTGATCCCGCAACTCCGCCGTCGCGTCGGCGGCGCGGCTGAGCAAGGCGGGGTCGTGATTCATCAGCCCGCGCGAAAGATCGATCGCCGCGAGCGCGACCGTCGCCGCCGTGGTCTTCCAGCGGAATCCCGGCAGGCGGTCGAGCGCCGCACACGAGGCAAACGCCGGCGCGGCGGCGGCGGCTTCGTCGCGGGTGATCCCGCGAACGAGCGCGGCGGCGTACGTCTCCGTGCTCGGGCAGGCGTCGCTCGCGTCCCGCGCGACCGCCGGGGTGAGCATCGGCGGCGCGTGCGGCTCACTTGCCGCGGCAAGAGCCGGAATCGCTGCGGCCAGGATCGCCGCGCCGAGCATGGAGGCTATCACCCGACTACCCATGGTCCCATTGTCACGCCGGAACCTGGGAACGCCCCGAGGAAGCGTCTGATGATGCGCACCGTCCGGCTGGGCCGCACCGGCCTCAAGATCTCGGAGATCTGCCTCGGCACGATGACCTTCGGCCTGCAGACGGATCGCGACGAGTCGTTCGCGATCATGGACGTCGCCGAGGAAGCCGGGATCGACTTCATCGACGTCGCCGACGTCTACCCGGTCGGCGGCACGCTCGAGACGGTCGGCCGCACCGAGGAGATCGTCGGCGACTGGCTGCAGGGAAAGCGCGACCGCTTCGTCGTCGCGACCAAGGTCTACAACAAGGTGGGACCGGGTCCGAACGACATCGGCAACTCCCGGCGGCACGTCATCGCCGCGTGCGAGGGCTCGCTGCGGCGGCTGAAGACCGACTACATCGATCTGTACTACATCCATCGCTGGGATGCGGAGACGCCGATCGACGAGACGCTTTCGGCGTTCGACGATCTGCGTCGTGCCGGAAAGATTCGGTATGCGGCGTGCAGCAACGTCACCGCATGGCAGATGCTCACCGCGCTGTGGACCGCGGACCGCGAGCGCACGATCCGGTTCGACGCGGTGCAGCCGCGCTACAACCTCCTGTTCCGGCAGATCGAGTCGGAGCTGCTGCCGGCTGCGCAGGCGCACGGTGTCGGCGCGGTGGTGTTCAACCCGCTCGCCGCCGGATTGCTGACCGGGAAGTACAAGCGCGGCGAAGCACCGCGTGAGGGCACGCGCTTCGCGCTGGGGACCGCGGCATCGCTCTACCAGCAGCGCTACTGGCAGGAGGCGCAACTCGAGGTCGTCGAGCGGCTCGCCGCCGACGTCGCTTCGCGCGGCAAGTCGATCACGCACGTGGCGCTGCGCTGGGTCCTCGACCAGCCCGGCGTCACGTCGGCGATCGTCGGCGCGAGCCGGGCCGAGCAGCTGCGCGATTCGCTGCACGCGCTCGAGATCGAGCTCGACGACGACGACCGGCGCGCATGCGACGAGGCGTGGTACGCGCTGCCGCGGCGGCGGCCGGAGGAAGAGCGCTGATGACGACGTTTGCGAGCTTCTGGCGGCACGGCAGCAACACGCTGCTGTTGGTCCTCGCCCTCGCGTTGGCGGCGCTGTTCGCGACGCACGCGCTCGGCTTCGCGGCGGCGAGCCTCGGCGCGATCGCGATCGGCGCGCTCGTGTTCTTCGTCTCCGAGTACACAACGCACCGCTTCATGCTGCACGCCACGCCGCAGAAGAACGCCTTCGTGCTCAAGCTGCAGCACCGCTTGCACTACGACCACCACGTGAACCCGAGCGAGCTCGGCCTGCTGTTCCTGCCGGTCTGGTTCGTCATCCCGGTCGCCGCGCTCACGCTCGCGATCTATTTCGCCGCGACGCGAAACGGGAGCACGAGCGCCGCGCTGCTGCTCGGCAGCGTTCTGGGCCTGCTGTGGTACGAATGGGTGCACTACGTCGCGCACATTCCGTTCGTCCCGAAAACGCCGTTCGGACGCTGGATCAAGAAATACCATCTGTGGCACCACTTCAAGAACGAACGCATGTGGTTCGGCGTGACCAATCCGAGCATGGATCTCGTCGGTCGCACCTACGCGCGCGTCGACGAGATCGACCGCTCCGACACGACCCGCGTGCTCTTCCCGAAGTAGCTTTCCGGCGGGGCGGACGGCCGAGGAGTCGGCAGCCTTGGCGTCGCAAGCGGGCGCAAGATCGATCTTTCGATCGGGTCCGAGAGGGGTGGACGCGTGCGTGCCGCGTTGGTGTTTCTGGCTGTCGCCTCGATCGCGGTCCTCGCCGGAACCGCTTCAAGTCATGCCGCGGCGCCCGCGGCCGCGATCGAGCTTCCGCTCCCTGCGACGCTTCCGAACCACTGTCCGAGCGCGCAGCCCGTGCCGGCGCCGCTCAAGGTCCCGACGGTCTTGCCGCCCGGCGAGCCGCCCGCGGTGCAGCAGCTCGAAACCTCGATGCTCGCGTATCTGTACGGGATCGACCCGAACATCGTCCCGAGCCACAGCAAGAATCTCTATCCCTACCGGCGGCTGGGTTGGTGCGTCGACAAATACGTCCGCGACACCGGTGCGTACGTGCATGGCGACTATTTCGGCACGCATCCCGCCGTGCGCATCTACTACTCGCCCGAGATGGTCGCGTGGATGCGCGGCGGACGGCGCGGCTATCCTGCCGACGGCGCGGTCATGATCAAGGAGCAGTATCCGCCGCCCGCCGCGCAGTATCGCGGCAAGAGCGACGACCAGCTGCAGCCGCACGACTGGACCATCATGATCCGCAAGGCGGCGGCGTCGCACGACGGGTGGTTCTGGGCCGAGCTCTACACCAAGGTCGTGCCGCCGCTCTCGCCGACGAACGGACCGATGTCGTTCGGCGGCGTGGGCTATCCGAACGCCAGCTACGGGCTGTACTGCGTGCGTTGTCACGCGTCGGCCGACAAGGCGATGACGTTCGCCTCGCTGCGCAACGTCAAAGGTTACCCCGGCGACCCGATCCTCTACTACGTCGACGACTCGTGGCGCACGCCGCCGCCGAAGGTCGCGCTGGCTGCGCTGGAGCCGATCGCCGCGCATACGGCTGCCGAGAGCCAGCACCCGAGGAACGTCAAGACGCTCGCGAAGCCGGTCGCGGTCGTTCCGGAGGCGATCCGGCAGACGTTTCCGCCTGAGCCGTACGACCAGATGGTCACCCGCCCCACGCACGCGCCGCGCGTGCACTTTCTCACCTCCGATCAGTGCATGAGCTGCCACAGCGCCGCGACGGGCGCGATCGCGGGGCCGACGATGTGGCTGACGCCGCCGCCGAACTGGTCGCCGACGATGCCGCCCGCGCCGCCCGGCACGCCCGCGCCGACAGCGCCGCCGCCGTACGGAGTCAACGTGTCGCCCTACGGTGAGTGGCGCTGGTCGCCGATGGGCCTGGCGGGCCGCGATCCGGTGTTCTTCTCGCAGCTCGAAAGCGAGATCGGGTTCATCGACTCGATCCCCGCCGCAAGGTTCAAAGATCATCCCGTGCAGACGCGCGAGACGCTCAAAGTGCAGGTCACCGACCTGTGCCTGCGCTGCCACGGCGTGATGGGGAAGCGCACCAACGACGCCGAGAACGGCCCGAACGCGCACTTCAACCAAGCCTGGATCTTCGCGTCGTGGCCCTCGCCGGCACCTGGTACGATGCAGACCGCACAGCTCACGCCGCGCGAGCGCGAGTTCCACTACGGCGGCCTCGCGCGCGATGGGATCAGCTGTACCGTCTGCCATCAGATCAGACAGACGAAGGCGGAAAACGCGTCGCTCGCGCTGGTGCTGAACAAGAAAGCGACGGGACTGTTCGACGTCGACCCGCAGTTCACGCAGCTTCGCGGCCCGTTCGCGGACGACACGATCGCCGCGCATCCGATGAAGGAGGCGCTCGACGTCAAGCCGGTGTTCGCGCAGTTCACGACGTCGTCGCGCTTGTGCGCGAGCTGTCACAGCATCGATCTCCCGGTCGTTGACGAGCCCGCCAAGATCGTTCCGATCTCGGGCGTGATGCCGCTGCCCAACCCGCACGACGTCGAGCAGGACACCTACGTCGAATGGGTCAACAGCCGATTCCAAACGGAGTACAACCCCGGTACCGGCGCGCGGTCGTGCCAAGCCTGCCACATGCCCAGCTCCGTCGACAACAACCGTGTCGACGTGCACGTGGACAGTCCGATCCGGACGCGGATCGCGATCACGCAAGATCAGGATTACCCCGAAGCCGACAACCTCGCGCCGATCAAGGACATCACCGTCCCGTATCGCGAGAAAGGCTTCCGGCGCCACGAGCTGCTCGGACTCAACGCATTCTTGCTGCGCACGTTCCAGCAGAATCCGCTACCGCTGGGCGTGCGCACCGGCGACTACATGTCCGGCTCGAAGACCGACCTCGACGACGCGATCGGCAACGTCCTGCACCAGGCGCGCACGTCGACCGCGACGATGGGGGTGACGACGCGGCTCGAGAACGGCGCGCTCGTCGCGGATGTCGGCGTCAAGAACCAGACCGGCCACCGCTTCCCCAGCGGCGTCGGGTTCCGCCGCGCGTTCGTCGAGCTGGACGTCACCGATCCGAGTGGCACCCTCTTGTGGGCGTCGGGAAGAACCAACGGCAACGGTGAGATCCTCGACGGCACCACGAGCACCGTGCTGTCGACGGAGTACTTCGTCGGCGGCGCGTACCAGACACACCACGACGCGGCGCATCCGATCGTCAGCTCCAAGCAAGTTCAGATCTTCGAGGAACTCGTAAAGAACCAGGCCGGCGAGTTCACCGAGAGCTTCATCCGCCGCGACGAGATCGTCAAGGACAACCGGCTGCTCCCGCAAGGCTGGAAGCATGACGGTCAGCCCGGTTTCCACCTCCCCCCACGCTGGCTCGAGGCGACGCATCCCAAGGGGCAGTACGTCGACTGCGACCGGTACCCGAAGGATTGCGATCGCGTCTTCTCCGACGGCGAAGGCCGGGCTGTCGTGGGCTACCGGATCCCGCTCGGCGAGATCCCAACGGCCGTCGACCCCTCGAGGCTGCAGGTCGTGGCGACGCTGTGGTATCAGTCGTGGGAGCCAAAGTTTCGCCGTGACCGTACCCACCACGAGGGTCTCGGCAGCGGCTTGGCGGCGCAGCGACTGCGCGTGCTGCTCGGGAATCTCCAACTCGACAACACGCCGCTGCAAGGCTGGAAGCTCCAGATCGCGTCCACCTCCACCGCCGCCTCACCGTAGGCGGACGAAAAGAAAAAGCCCGGGGACGGATCCCCGGGCCTCTTCGTTTCGTACGCGGTCGCGCTAGCGCTTAGCGATACGACTGGCGCTGCTGGAAGCAGTCGCGGCAGTAGACCGGCTTGTCGCCGCGCGGCTGGAACGGAACTTCCGCAACCTTGCCGCAGCCGCTGCAGGTGGCCTGGAACATCTCGCGCTGGGGACGGCCTCCGCCGTATCCGCCGCCCGCATACGAGCCTCCGCCGCCGCCGCTGCTGCTGCTGGCACCGCCGCCGCGCTGGCTCTTGCGAGCAGCTCGGCAATCGGGGCAACGGTTGGGCTTGTTGGTGAAGCCCTTCGCGGCGAAGAACTCTTGCTCTCCGGCCGAGAATGTGAAGGGCGCATTGCAGTCGGTGCAATTCAGGGTTTCGTCAGTGTACATCGGTTGAACTCCGGCGTCGGGGGGTTTTGTTGAAGACGGATGATGTACCTGAACTGGGAGAACGCCTGAGCGCCAGACCACGCGGGACATGACTCGTACTATCAGCCGAACGAAAGACGCCTCGGTTCGTCCGGCTCGATCACTCTAACACAACTCCGAGCCAAATAGTGCCAAAGCCATTCGTAAGGACGGCGTAAGGGAGCAGGGAAGCGCCGCGACAGTGGAATCGAGGGCTTAGTCGCTCCGGCGAACGACGTAGTCCCAAGTAAAGCCGGCGGCGACCCCGACAGCTCCGAACACGATAGCGGCGACAAGCATGACGCCCACCAGGACCCGGGCACCCCGCAGGGAGTTCCTTTGCACGACGGCAGGCTGGGCGCGGAACCGGTCTTCCCGCCGCGCCGCGGGCGAATCCGGCCCCCGGGGCGAACACATCGTCTCTGAACCGCACCACGTCCCCGAAGGAGTTCCCATTCCCCCTCCCCGCAGACGCAAAGGCGGCGGCGGCAAGAAGCGCCGCGAACCCCTGACGCCAGTCGTCAAAGAAGATACGCTGAGCTTGGTCGGCCGCGTCATCGAAACGTTTCCCAGCTCGACCTTCAAGGTCGAGCTCGAGAACGGCCACACGATCCTTGCGAGCCTCGCGGGACGTCTGCGCCGCTTCCGCATCCGCATCACGCCGGGCGACGACGTCGACGTCGAGCTCTCACCGTACGACCTGACGCGCGGGCGGATCACCTATCGCCGGCAGGGGCGGAACGCCTAACATTCGCGGCGAATACGCACGACCCAAGATGCGATCGTCACGCGCCTTGGTGTTGGTCGTGCTGTTCGTCGTCGCGGTCGCGGCGGCATGGTGGTTCACCACCCGGCGCCAGCAGGGCGCCGTCGGCGATACGGTCACGGTGTACTACGCGAAGGCCGACGGGACGACGCTCGTCCCGTGGCGGCTCTCGCTGGGGCCCGCCCGCGACCGGAAGAGCGTCGCGTTCTACGCCGCGACCCAGTGCGTCGCGGGGCCGCCGTCCGGGACCGACGCGGTTCGCTTCCCGGCCGGAACGCACGTGGCGGCGCTCGACGTTGAGGGATCGACCGCAGACGTCGATATCTCTAAAGAGGTCGCGTCTTCCGCCGAAGGCGGGTTCGCGGAATCGGCAGAGTTCAAGGCGCTTGTCTGGACCCTCACGGAGCCGAAGCTCGGCATCGATTCGGTCAAGGTGAGGATCGGAGGCAAGCGCGTCGCAACGCTCCGCGGAGGACATCTCGAGCTCGATGAACCGCTCTCGCGTTCGAGTTTTTAGCCTGATCGCACTGTGCCTCACGTGCGCGCTGCCGGCGCGCGCTCAGGACCGCCCGCCGAACCTCTGGTTCCAGGGGGCGCGGCTGATCTTCGAGCACGGCGTCGTGATGTCGGGCGACCTCGGGGTCAGCACCCGCGACGCGGGGTTGCGCCGCTTCCTCGACCGGCTCGGCGCGACCGTCTCGTACCAGCCGCAGCAGCGCTACGTCGTGATCACCGCCGAGGACCGCCGCACGATCGTCTTCACGCTCGGGGATCCGTCGTACACCGTCGCCGGCGTGCGTGCCCAAGCGCCGTTCGCGCCGCTCGCGGATGGCGACGACGTGGTGCTCCCGTTCTTCACGCTGGCCCGCGCCCTCTACGTCGAGCCGCTGGCCCAGCCGAACGAGATCGTGCTCCAGCCGCGGATCGGCGCGCTCGACGTGCGCACCGACGCCGGCCGGACGATCGTCACGGTGCGCGGCGCGATGCCGCTGCTGATCACCACGACCGGCGAGTCGCCGGAGCGCCTGCAGCTCTCGTTCACCGGCCTGGGCTCCGCGCTCGCGCCCGGGCGGCGCGCGGCCGGCGCGGCGGTCGACACGATCGACGTCGCGGTCGGCGGGAGCACGAAGGTCCCCACCACGACGATCACCCTCGAGGGCGCGCGCGGTTCGACGCACCGCGTGCTGCCGTCGGGTTCGCCCGACGCCTACGCGGTCGTGTTCGAACCGGGCGTGGACGCACCGCAGGTCGCTCCGACGGCGGCTCCGCCGGTCGTCGCCGGCCGCGCGACCGTCACCGACCTGACGATCGAGCCTGCTCCCGACGATGCGCTGGCGGTTCGCGTCACGCTCAGCGGCGCCGCGAGCTACGAGTGGCATCGGCTGACCGACAACCGCTGGTATCTCGATCTCGAGAACACGACGCTCGCCGGGCCGGGCCGCGACGAGCATCCCGCGTTCGGCGCGGTGCAGTCGGTGCGCGTGCGCCAGACGGGTTCGACGGACGCTCCGGCAGTGCGCATCGCGTTCACGACGACCGGTCAGCAGCGCGTCGACCTGACGCCGAGCGACGCCGGCCTGGTCATCATCGTCGCGACGTCGCACCCCAGCGATCTCGCGCGGATCGGCAGCGGCCGCACCGGCGGCGCGCCGGTCGTCGCCAGCGCGATGGCGAGTCCGAATCCCAACGCGTCGCCGTCCGACGGCAGCGTCCCGCCCGGCTGGAAGTTCGGGACCAACAACGGCTCCAAGGTGATCGTGATCGACCCCGGCCACGGCGGTGCCGACAGCGGCACCGCGCACAACGGCGTGGTCGAAAAGTCCGTGACGCTCGACATCGCGCTGCGGCTGCGCACGGTGCTGGTCGCACAAGGCTGGACGGTGCGCCTCACCCGCGACTCGGACGTCGATCCGGTCAGCTCCGACAATCTGGCGAAGATGCACGCGGACGGGAAGCCGAATGCCGACGACCGCGCCTACCTGCAGACCCGCTGCGACGTCGCGAACAACCTCGGCGCGCGGCTCTTCATCAGTATCCACGTCAACGCCGCGCCGATCGAGAGCGCGCACGGGACCACGGTCTACTGGTACAAGCCGCAAGACGCGCCGTTCGCGCAAGCGATCGAAAAGAATCTCATCCCGCTCGCCGGGACTCAGGACGACGGCACACGGCACGAGAATTTTTACGTGGTGCGCCACACCTCGATGCCCGCCGTCTTGATCGAAACCGCGTTCGCCACCAACCCCGGCGACGTCACGCTGCTGCGGCAACCGTCGTTCCTCCAGAACGTCGCGCAGGGGATTGCCAACGGCGTGAAAGCGTACGCCGGATCGCCGAGCGCCAACGCGCTGAGCCAGCAGCAGTAGTGCTCGGGCTCTACGACTCCGGGCTGGGCGGATTGACCGTGCTCGCCGCGCTGCGCACCGCCGGCATCGATCAGGACATCGTCTACTTCGCCGATCAGGCTCACGTCCCGTACGGCGACAAGAGCGACGGCGAGCTGCACGGCTTCCTGACCGAGAACCTCGCGCTGCTCGCCGGGCAGCGCGTCGACGCCGTCGTCACCGCGTGCAACACGAGCTGTGCGGTCGCGCAGCACTACGGCTGGCCGGCGACACCGTTCCCGGTCCTCGATCTCATCCTCACGGCGGGCGGCTCGTTCGCCGAAACGCGGCACCGCCGCATCGCGGTGATCGCGACCGCGGCGACCGTGCGCAGCGGCGCGTACACCCGGGCGATCCGCGCGGCCGCCCCGTACGCGCACGTTCACGAGATCGCCGCACCGAGGCTCGTCCCGGTCGTCGAGGACGGTGAGGCCGACACGTCCACCGGACGCGATGCCGTCGCAGAGGTCGTGGCGCAGATCCCGTCCGATGTCGACGCGATCGTCTACGGCTGCACGCACTACCCGCTGCTCGACCGCTGGTTCGCCGCCGCACTCGACCCGCGCATCGAGCGCATCGACCCCGCCGCGGCGCAAGCAGCAGCGGCAAGAGCGCTGGTCGCGGAGCTCGGCCTGCCGCCCGGCACCTCGACCACGACGTATTACACCAACGGCGACGCGCACTCGTTCGAACGCGCCGTCCGCCGCTGGACCGGCGACACGACCGGCAGGGTCGCTGCCCTCGTCGCCCGCTAGCGCCCAGCCACCATCCCGACGGTCAGAAGACGTGGAAGATGCGGAAGAAGAGGAGCGTCGTGGCGAGCGCCAGCAGCGTTCCGGCGATCACTTGCAGCAGGGTGTGCGCACGCAGATAGACGCGTGACCAGCCGACCAGCGGGATGAGGATGTAGAACGGTGCCGGACGCTGTCCGAATAGGACGGTCAGCGCAACCAGCGGCGCGGTGATCCCGAGGGCGTGCGTCGAGATCTTCCAGTAGCGGGTGATCCACTGCACGATCAGCGCGCTGACGGCGTAGGCGGCCATCGAGGCCGTCATGATCGCGGGCGCGTGGATCAGCCACAGATCGAGCGCTCCGAGCGCGTAGAAGACGACGAACGCGATGAAGATGCGCTCGCGCTCGGTCCGGATCGACATGTCCAGATCCGAGATGCGATCGGTCGCGTAGAGATAGAAGATGAACAGCATCGGCGCGATCGAGGTGAAGAACGCGCTGTTGAAGAGCAGCACCCAGAAGTCGGTCGCGCCGTTCGAGCGGGCCCCGGCGAGGATGACGAACAGGGCGAGCGAGGTCAGAAACGGGTTGCAGACGGTCGAGAAGATCCGCGCGACGTCGGTCCAGACTCGCTTGCGGACGCGCAACGCTGCCGGCGGCGAGAGGGGGGCCTGCACGCGGCCGGGCTTTCGGCCCCCATCGTCGAACATCCCGGGATGATCCTGGAACGCATCGCGTCCCCAGCCGACGTCAAGCGCCTCACCCGTCCCGAACTCGACCAGCTCGCGACGGAGATCCGTCAGACCTTGATTCGTGTCTGCGCCGCGAACGGCGGGCACCTCGCGCCGAACCTCGGCGTCGTCGAGCTGACGCTGGCGCTGTTCCGCGTCCTCGAGCTGCCGCAGGACTCGATCGTGTGGGACGTCAGCCATCAGAGCTACGTCCACAAACTGCTGAGCGGCCGCGCCGCCCGCTTCGACACGTTGCGCCAGGGCGGCGGGATCAGCGGCTTCTCGATGCGGAGCGAGTCGGAGTTCGATGTGTTCGGTGCCGGGCACGCGTCGACGTCGATCTCGGCCGGGCTCGGCATGGTGACCGCGCGCGATCTCGCCGGGCGCCACGACACCGTCGTCGCGATCATCGGCGACGGTGCGCTGACCGGGGGCCTCGCCTACGAGGCGATCAACAACGCCGGCTTGCTCAAGAGCAACTTCATCGTCGTCCTGAACGACAACGAGATGTCGATCGCGCCGAACGTCGGATCGATCGCCTCGTATCTCGGGATGCTGCGCTCGAAGCCGCTCTTCACCAGAGGGCGTGAGATCGTCAAGGGGGTGCTCGATCACGTCCCGCTCGGCGACACGGCGCGCAAGGCGCTCTCCACCGCGGAAATCGCCGGGATGCGGTTCGCGCTGCACGACCACAAGGCGCCGGTGTTCTTCGAGGAGATGGGGTTCCGGTATGTCGGGCCGATCGACGGACACGACCTCGACACGCTGACCGACGTGATCTCGAACGCCCGAAAGATCGACGGCCCGGTCCTGCTCCACGTGAAGACGGTGAAGGGCAAGGGCTACGGGATCGCCGAGGGCGACAGCCGCACGTTCCACGGCGTCGGTCCGGGCGTCTACCACCCCGACGAAGGAAAGCTCGAGAAGAAGGCGTCGCGGCCGACCTTCGCGCAGGCGTTCGCCGACGCGCTGATCGCCGCCGCGCAGCGTGACCTGCGCGTCGTCGGGATCACCGCTGCGATGCCCGACGGCACCGGGCTCGCGAAGTTCGCCAAGAGTTTTCCGCAGCGCTATTTCGACGTTGGGATCGCCGAGGCGCACGCGGTCTGCTTCGCCGCCGGCGCGTCGACCCGCGGGCTCAAGCCGGTCTGCGCGATCTACTCAACCTTCTTGCAGCGCGCCTACGACCAGGTCGTTCACGACGTCGTCGTCCAGAGCTTGCCGGTCGTCTTCGCGATCGACCGGGCGGGATTCGTCGGCGACGACGGGCCGACGCACATGGGGCTCTACGACGTCGCCTACCTGCGCACGCTGCCCGGGATCACGATCATGGCACCGCGCAGTGAAGCTGAGGTCGCGCCGATGCTCGACCTCGCGCTGACGCTCGACGCGCCGGCCGCGATCCGCTATCCGCGCGGCTCGACCAGCGGGAAGCACGATGAACCGCTCGCGCCGCTGGTCTTGGGCCGGGCCGAAGTGCTGCGAGAGGGCGGCGACGTCGCGATCCTGGCGCTCGGCAACACCGTCGACGCGGCGCTCGACGCGTACGACGCACTCGAGGCCGAGGGGCTCCGTCCGACCGTCGTCAACGCGCGGTTCGTCGTTCCGCTCGACGAGACGCTCCTGCTCGAGCTGGCGGAGACGCACCGGCGCTTCATCACGCTCGAAGAGCACAGCCTTGCCGGCGGGTTCGGGTCGGCCGTCGTCGAGTTCGTCAACGACCACGGACTCGACGTGACGGTCGAGCGGATCGGGGTCCCGAACGTCCTCGTCCAGCACGCGAAGCCCGAGGCCCAGCGCGCGCACTTCGGGCTCTCCGGCGACAACGTCGCCGCCCGCGTCCGCGCGCTCATGCCGACCAGAGCAGGCTAGCCGCCAGGATTTTCTCCGGGCTGGGGCCAAGCCCCGGCGGTTCTTTTCCCCCGTCGTTCCGGCTGAGGCCGGGGAGTATCCATCGTGTTTTCCGTGCTGCTCGCAGCCGCGTCGGCTGCGCCGGCCGCCGTCTCGAAGGCCGTCGTGCCCGCCATCCAGGCGACTCTGCCCCCATTTACGTTCGATACGACCCCGCACTCGTTTCTGGCGCAGCACGTGCCGTGGCTCACCCACACGTTCGGCGGACTGTTCGTCTTCCTCGGCGTGCTGCTGGTGGTCTTGCTGGCATTGCAGACGACCAAGCAAGAGGGGCTGAGCGGAACGGTCGGCGGCAGGGTCGAGTCGACGACGCGGCGGCTCGGACTCGATGCTCAGATCGCGCGCGTCACGCAGACGGTCGCGATCGCCTTCGTCGTCGTCGCAACGATCGTTAGCCTCGCGGGGATATAAGTTTGGCGCTGCTCGAGGTCCACGACCTCAAGACGACGTTCAAGACTGAGGATGGCGTCGTCGCGGCGGTCAACGGGCTCTCGTTCGCGGTCGACCCGGGCTCGACGCTCGGGATCGTCGGTGAGTCCGGCTCCGGGAAGTCGGTCACCTCGCTCTCGATCATGCGCCTGATCGCGCAGAACGGGCGCATCGAGCGCGGCAAGATTCTGTTCAAGGGCGAGAACCTGCTCGAGAAGAGCGAAGCCGAGATGCGGAAGATCCGCGGCCGCGACATCGCGATGATTTTCCAGGACCCGATGACCTCGCTCAACCCGGTGCTCACGATCGGCGAGCAGATCGCGGAGGCGACGCGCCTCCACCTCGGGCTGAACAAGAGAGACGCACTCGACAAAGCCGTCGAGATGCTCAAACTCGTGAAGATCCCGGTGCCCGAGAAGCGGCTGCGCGACTATCCGCACCAGTTCTCCGGCGGGATGCGCCAGCGGGTCATGATCGCGATGGCGCTCTCGTGCGACCCCGCGGTGCTGATCGCGGACGAGCCGACGACCGCGCTCGACGTGACGATCCAGGCCCAGATCATCGAGCTGATGAACGAGATGCAGCAGCGGCTCGGCTCGGCGATCGTCTTGATCACGCACGACCTCGGCGTCGTCGCCGAGACCTGCGAGAACGTGCTGGTCATGTACGGCGGGAACATGGTCGAATACGGAACGGCCACCGAGATCTTCGAGTCGCCGAAGATGCCCTACACGATGGGATTGTTGGAGTCGCTGCCTCGTCTCGACCAGGCCGGCTCGCGCCTCATCCCGATCGACGGGCAGCCGCCGAACCTGTTGCGGATGCCGCCGGGATGCGCGTTCGCGCCACGCTGCCGCTACCGGATGCCGATCTGCGACAACCCGGTGCCGCTGTACGACTTCGGCGTGGGACACGTCGCCAGGTGCTATCTCTACGATCAGCAGGCCGAGGGCCAGAAGCCGATCGAGGCAGAGAACCGGCCGATCATCCCCGACTCCGCGGTCGCGCGCACGCCGCAGGTGCTGGCGAAGTGAGCGCGTCGCCGCAAGCGGCGCCGGCGGACGATCTGGTCGTCGTCCGCGACCTCACCAAATACTTCCCGATCACTGCGGGCATCTTCCAGCGCCACGTCGCCGACGTGCGGGCGGTCGACGGGATCGACTTCGAGATCCGGCGCGGCGAGACACTCGGGCTCGTCGGCGAATCCGGATCGGGGAAGACGACCGCCGGGCGCGTCATCCTGCGCCTCACCGATGCGACGAAGGGCAGCGTCCAATTCCAAGGGCGCGAGCTGATCGGCCTCACGCGCGGCGAGCTGCGGCCGCTGCGCAAAGAGATGCAGATCATCTTCCAGGATCCGTACGCGTCGCTCAACCCGCGCATGACGGTCGGCTCGATCATTCGCGAGCCGCTGGAGATCCACCACATCGCACGGGGCAAGGACGCCGACACGCGCGTCCAGGAACTGCTGCGGCTGGTCGGGCTGCAGCCCTCGCACGCCAACCGCTACCCGCACGAGTTCTCCGGCGGCCAGCGCCAGCGCATCGGCGTCGCGCGCGCCCTGGCGGTCGACCCGAAGTTCATCGTCGCCGACGAGCCGGTCTCCGCGCTCGACGTCTCGATCCAGGCGCAGGTGATCAACCTGCTCCAGGACCTCCAGCAGAAGCTCGGCCTGACCTACCTGTTCATCGCTCACGACCTCTCGGTCGTTCGCCACATCTCGAACCGCGTCGCCGTGATGTACGTCGGCAAAATCGTCGAGATCGCCGACCGCGACCGGCTCTACGACAACCCGCTGCACCCGTACACGCAGGCGCTGCTCTCGGCGATCCCGATCCCCGATCCCGACGTCGAACGGCGCCGCAAGCGCATCATCCTGAGCGGCGACATCCCCTCGCCGGTGAACCCGCCGTCGGGCTGCCGCTTCCACACGCGCTGCCCGATCGCGTTCGAGCGCTGCAAGGTCGAAGTGCCGGCGTTCAACGAGTACGAACCCGGTCATCGCGCGGCGTGTCACTGGGTGGAAGAGCACGGCGGCAAAGCGCCGGATCTCACCGCCGGTCCCGCAGTCCTCACCTAGCGCGCGGACAAAAAAAACGAGGAGCGGTCGTTCGACCGCTCCTCTCTGATGTTCCGGTTTATCGCCGGATATCAGGCCTTTTTCTTGCGACCGCCGGCTTTCTTCTTGCGACCGCCGGCCTTTTTCTTGCGACCGCCGGCGGCTTTCTTACGCCCGCCCGCGGCTTTCTTCTTGCGACCACCGGCGGCTTTCTTACGCCCGCCCGCGGCCTTCTTCTTGCGACCACCGGTCTTCTTGGCAGCCTTCTTCTTGCGACCGCCGGTCTTCTTGGTAGCCTTCTTGCGACCGCCGGTCTTCTTGGCAGCCTTCTTACGACCGCCGGTCTTCTTGGCAGCCTTCTTACGACCGCCGGTCTTCTTGGCGGCTTTCTTACGACCGCCGGTCTTCTTGGCAGCCTTCTTGCGACCGCCGGTCTTCTTGGCAGCCTTCTTGCGGCCGTTGGTCGATTTCTTAGCGGTTGCTTTCTTGCGGCCGGCGCCCTTGCGGCGTCCGCCGCGGCGCTTCGCCGGTGCAGCGGCTGGTGCTGCGGCTGGTGCGCCGTTCGTTGTTTCCGAGTCCATTCAACCTCCTCGTCCGCGCGGACGGAGTTGTTCCTAACCAAGATGCGCCGACAAAACGCCGACACATTCGTTAGTCGCAGAATACACAGATTTCGTGTTTCGTGCAACTCTTGGCCCGGAGCGGCTGTTCCGCGCGCGCCGCGCGACGGAATTGGCCTGGCTTGACGTCCGGGTTTATACTGTGGCCCGAAGCTCGCCTCGAGCGAGCCGTACCCGCTGGAGACCGTTGTGGCGAAGCCGCTGATCATCGTCGAGTCGCCGACGAAAGCCAAGACCATCAAGAAATTCTTGCCCGCACGCTATGTCGTGAAGGCCTCGGTCGGCCACGTCCGCGACCTCCCGAAGTCGACGCTCGGCGTCGACGTCCTGAACGGATTTCAGCCGCGCTACCTTACCATCAAAGGGAAGGGCGACATCATCAAGGAGCTCAAGGCGGCGGCGAAAACGGCGTCCGAGGTCTATCTCGCGACCGACCCCGATCGCGAGGGTGAGGCGATCGCGTGGCACCTCGCGGAGCTGCTGAAGCTCGACAACCCCAAGCGCATCGAGCTCCACGAGATCACCAAGGACGCGGCGCTGGCGGCACTCAAGGACGCGCACCCGATCGACATGCCGCGCGTCAACGCGCAGCAAGCGCGCCGTATCCTCGACCGCCTGGTCGGCTACAAGATCTCCCCGCTGCTGTGGGCCAAAGTGCGCGGCGGTCTCTCCGCCGGGCGGGTGCAGTCGGTCGCGGTGCGGCTGATCGTCGACCGCGAACGCGAGATCCGCGACTTCGATCGTGAGGAGTACTGGACGATCACGGCGCAGCTCGCCGGCAGCGATTCGCCCGTGGTGTTCCCCGCCGACCTCTACCAGATCGACGGACAGAAGGCGGACGTCACCACCGGCGAGCAGGCTGAGGCGATCGTCGCGGCGCTCGAAGGCGCTCCGTTCCGCGTCACGTCGGTCAAGACGCGCGAGACACGCCGCAATCCCGCCGCGCCGTTCACCACCTCGACGCTCCAACAGGAGGCGTCGCGCAAGCTGAAGTTCCGCGTGCGCAAGACGATGCAGATCGCGCAGGCGCTCTACGAGGGCGTCGATCTGGGCGGCAGCGAGGGGACGCAGGGCCTCATCACCTACATGCGCACCGACTCGACCCGCATCTCCGATGGGGCGCGCGACGCCGCACGCGAGTACGTCGCCGGCCGGTTCAGCGAGAGCTTCTACGGCGGCGGCCGGCAGTACAAGGTCAAGGAAGGCGCGCAGGACGCACATGAGGCGATCCGTCCGACCTCCGCGCTGCGCACGCCCGAATCGCTCTCGCGCGTCCTCAAACGCGACGAGCTGCGGCTGTACCAGCTGATCTGGGAGCGCTTCATCGCCTCGCAGATGGCGCCGGCCGTCTACGACCAGACGACGGTCGACATCAAGGCGACGGAGCGGTTCACGTTCCGCGCCACCGGCAGCGTTCTCAAGTTCGCCGGCTACACGGCGGTATATGAGGAAGGCACCGACGATCCTTCGACAGGCTCAGGACAGGCTGCGCCGGCCGATGCTGCCGGTGCAGGCCAAGCCGGCACGAACGGCAAGGGCGCGAAGCCGCGCGCGATCTTGCCGAAGACGACCGAGGGCGAGGTGCTCGACGTGAAGGCGATCGAGCCCAAGCAGCACTTCACCGAGCCGCCGCCGCGCTTCACCGAAGCGTCGCTGGTCCGTGCGCTCGAGGAGAACGGGATCGGCCGGCCGTCGACGTACAGCGCGATCGTCGAGACGATCCAGGCGCGAGGCTATGTCGAGCAGCTCGAGCGCCGCTTCCATCCGACCGAGATCGGCGAACAAGTGAACGACCTGCTGGTCGAGCACTTCAACGAGATCGTCGACCTCAAGTTCACCGCGCAGATGGAGGGCCGGCTCGACGCGCTGGCGGAGGCCGGCGGCGACTGGGCCGCGACCGCGAAGGTGCTCGGCGAGTTCTACGCCGGGTTCGAGAAAGAGCTCGCAGAGGCGGAGCGCAAGCTGCCGAAGTTCGAGCAGCGCGACGAGCCGACCGACGAGGTCTGCGTCAACTGCGGGAAGCCCATGGTCATCAAGACCGGGCGGTTCGGCCGGTTCATGTCCTGCACCGGCTATCCGGAGTGCAAGACGACGAAGCCGATCCTCAAAGACACCGGCGTCAAGTGTCCCAAGGACGGCGGGATGATCGCCGAGCGGAAGTCGCGCAAGGGCCGCACGTTCTTCGGCTGCGCGAACTATCCGGCGTGCGACTTCGTCTCGTGGGACCGGGTCGCGGGCGAGCCCTGCGCGGTCTGCGGCGACTACGTCGTCGAGAAGGCGAAGCGCGGCGGGAACGTCGTCTACGTCTGCCACACCGACAAGCACCACGCCACCGGCCTCGGCAAAGCCGAGGACGCCGACGACGCGGAGCTCGAAACCGTCTAGCATCATGGCTGACGTCACGGTCATCGGGGGCGGTCTTGCCGGCAGCGAAGCGGCTTGGCAGGCCGCGCGCCGCGGCGCTTCGGTCGTGCTGTACGAGATGCGTCCGCACAAGCGCGGGCCGGCGCACCACACCGGGATGCTGGCCGAGCTGGTCTGTTCGAACTCGCTGCGCGGCGCCGCGCTCGAGAACGCCGTCGGCCTGCTGAAGGAAGAGCTGGCGCGGCTCGATTCGTTGAT
>OCZT010002090.1_pt1 | contig 20687 bp, 18 predicted proteins | sample 1539031 | NCBI WGS metagenome assembly OCZT01 (sample SAMEA3539308, study PRJEB22396) | soil metagenome | biome: tundra; feature: field; material: soil | place: USA | collected 2010-05 | depth 0.15 m | reverse complement strand
GCGGTCGCGTGCGCCCGGATCTCCGTCATGAACTGCGGCACCGGACGCGCCTTCATCAGCGCCGCCCGCACCGAGTCGCGTACAAAATCATGCATCACGCTTTGCTGGCGAAAGCGCACCTCGGTCTTCGACGGATGCACATTCACATCCACCTCGCCCGCCGGCAACTCCAGAAACAGCAGCACCACCGGATGCACGGTCGGCGGAATAATGTTCCGGTAAGCCTCGGTCAGTGCGTGCTGCACCAGCCGGTCGCGAATCAGGCGTCCGTTCACAAACACAAAAATCGAATTGCGGTTGAGCTTCTGAATCTCGGGCTTCGACACAAACCCGTGAATCCGCATCTCGCCGGGGTCCTTGGCCGCGGCCTCCTCACCGTCTTCTTCTTCCCTGCGCCGCCATGGAGGAGGCTGCGGCAATCCCACGCGCTCCAGCGCCTGCCGCGACGCCACTGGAATCAACTGGTCGAGCGTCTCCTTGCCGAATACCTGGTACACGCGCTCGCTGTATCCCGCCACCGGAGGCGCCACCAGCATGGCATTTGCCGCCGAGTGCAACTCGAAATGTTTCTCCGGATGCGCCAGCGCATAATGCGTGACCAGCGACGCAATGTGCGACAACTCGGTCGACTCCGCCTTCAGAAATTTCTTGCGTGCCGGAGTATTGAAGAAGAGATCGCGCACTGTAATCGAAGTTCCCAGCGGCAGCCCCGCTTCTTCGACGCGCGCGATCTTGCCGCCATTGATCTCGACGACCGTTCCCGCGGCTTCTTCCTCCGCCCGCGTCTCCAGCCGCAGCCGCGACACGGACGCAATCGAGGGCAGCGCCTCCCCGCGAAATCCCAGCGTCGCCACGCTCAGCAGGTCTTCGGCGTTCTTGATCTTCGAAGTCGCATGGCGTTCAAAGGCCAGCATGGCGTCGTCGCGCACCATGCCGCAGCCGTTGTCGGTAATCTGGATCAGCTTTTTCCCGCCCGCCTCCACGCTGATCTTGATGCGCGTCGCCCCCGCGTCGAGCGAGTTCTCCAGCATCTCCTTCACCACCGAAGCAGGCCGCTCCACCACCTCGCCCGCGGCGATCTGGTTGGCAACGGTCTCGGAGAGTACGTGAATGCGTCCCATGGGGCAGTTCTCAGTGGTGAGGATCAGTGGTCAGTTTCGCAGATGGGATGGGAAAAGCAAAGGACAGTGAAATCGTCCTTTCCCGGTTTGCATGCGAGGGGCCTCACTCCGGTGCTACGCGCGAGATCCCTCGCTCCACCTGGAGAACGGTTACGCGCGGGATGACGCCGCTAGGAATTCACGGGTAACTTCAAGAGTTACCCATGCACCAATATTGATGCACTGTTCATCAAGCCGTAACATTCCGTTGCTACAACGGGAGTATGGATCTGCACGGGTACAACACGCTGATCCTTTCCGACCTGCACCTGGGTGCAGAGACCAGTCATGCGCGCGAGGCGACGCGCGTGCTCAAACAGCATCGTTTCCAGCGCTTGATTCTGCTGGGCGACATCTTCGCCGATCTGAACTTTGCCCGCCTGACCAAGGCGCACTGGAAGTTTCTCGGCTATATCCGCAAGCTTTCAAATCCCAAGCGCAACATTGAAGTGGTATGGGTGGAGGGCAATCACGATCACGGGCTGACCAACATCATGTCGCACCTGGTTGGGGTTCGTGTCTATCAGCACTATGCGTGGGAATACCGCGGGCTACGGCATATCGCGATTCACGGTCACCAGTTCGACGGTTTCCAGGTGAACCGGGTCCGGCTCAGCCAGTTGGGCACGTCGCTTTATCTCAAGTTGCAGAAGATGGATTTGAAGGGTAATCCGATCGCGCGGCTGATTGACCGTCTGAACACGCGGTGGCTGCGCATGTCGCCGAAAGTCACGTCGGGAGCGCTGACCTATGCGGGGCAGCGCGGCGCGGATCGAATCTTCTGCGGGCATACGCACGAAGCCATTCACGTGGAGCAGGACGGCGTCCATTACTACAACTCGGGCGGGTGGGTCGATTCGCGGCTCACTTATCTGACCATCGACGAACAGGGGGTAGAAATCCATGACTTCGACGAGCAGGAATACCGCGAACGAGTTGACGATCGTGATTCCGGCGAAGAACGAGGCGAAACTGATTCCGCGCTTGCTGACTTCGCTGACGAATCAGGACTACTCGAAGATGTCGAGTACGAGAGTGTTGGTGGCTGACGCGAACTCGACGGATGGAACGGCCGAAATCGTGCTTGGGTTCCGCGACCGCTTGAACGTGAGCGTGATTCGCGGCGGAATGCCCTCGGTCGGACGCAATCAGGGGGCGGCGCAGGCGGATACTCCCTACGTGCTTTTTCTGGATGCGGACATTGAACTGGCCGACCGGTCGCTGGTACGGCGCTGCGTGGAGCTGGCGCAAAGCAAGGAACTGCACTGCGTGACGACGAACATCTTGTGCACGGAAGGCAGCTGGCTCGACAAGGCGTTCTACATGGGCAACGACTTCTTTCAGTATTTGTCGTATCTGCACCGTCCGTTTGCGACGGGGATGTTCATGCTGTTCGACCGTAAGAAATTCTGGGAGCTGGGCGGATTTCACGAGCAGATTTTATTTGCTGAAGACTACCGTCTGAGCCAGCAAGTTGAGCGCAAGCACTTCGCGATTGTGCGCGGCGGAGTCCACACCACGAATCGGCGCTTCAAAAAGATGGGACACTTGCGCGTGGGCTGGCTGTTCCTGTGGACCGCCATGAACTACTGGAACGAAAAATACTTTCTGCGCGATCACAAGTACTGGGCGACGGAGCCGGACGGAGTGCCGCGCGCCTAGCTTCTTTCGGCGTTTGTGTTTCACCGAGTTTTGTCGTTGCCAAAAAACAGGATTCAGCCAACCAGCTGAGTCCTGCTTTTTTGTGGGATAGATTCGATCGGACGTTCAGAAGCGGAAGACGATGCCGGTCGACAAACGGATGTTGTTCTGGTACGCACCGAAGAAATGTGTGGAGACGTAGTCTCCCTGGAAACGCCACGCCACGGGCCGGACGATGCGGTAGTCGAGGCCCCCGCCGAACGCCATGGCAAACGACGTGTTGGACCGAATGTTCTGGGTATTGATATGCCCAACTCCAAACTCGAACTCGCCGAAGGGGCGAAACTTTCCTGAGGAAACTGAGATACGCGGCCCGAACAGGGCCTGATAAATGTGCGTGCTCACGCTCCCCCCGCAGACTGCTCCGATCGCGCAGGTGCCGGCAGGATTAACGAAGTCCTGTGAGCCGTAGTGGCCAGTCAAGTCCGCCACGAGCCCAACGCCGGGGAATACTTTCCCTTCGAGCGATCCTTCCCATCCGTTGAAGCTCGCGGGGCCGATATTGGAGACGTTCGTGTTGTAGTAGGAGTACCCGACGAAAACGTCGCCGGCAGTCGGAACTTGAGCACTGACCACGGCCACGAACAGTAACAGAGTGAAAGTGGCAGCTGCAACGTTGCGCATCAGATTTACCTCGGGGTTCACTCCCCCGCAGCGACACAGAAATTGTAGAGCCACCTAGAAGCGGAAAACAACGCCCGCCGACAAACGCAGATTGTTCTGAGTTGAACTGAAAAAGTTCGTTCGCAGGAAGTCGCCTTCAACGCGCAAGGCGATGGGATGAAAGACCCGATAATCAAGGCCTCCGCCCACTGCGTACGCGAACGAAGTATTCGAAGGTGAAGGCAAGGTTCCACCCGTGTGGATATGCGCCGCGCCGACCATGACTTCGCCAAACGGAGTGAACTTGCCCACGGGTATAGAGAGTCGAGGGCCGACCAGGTATTCCTGTTCATGGCCAGTCACATTAATATTAAGTGGACCGTTAGGCGTGAGCTCAGTAAAGCTCTGCGAGCCGTAGTGTCCGCTGACGTCGCCCACGATCCCGACAAAGGGCACAATCTTTCCCTCGAACGAAGCTTCCCATCCGTGAAGATTGGGACTGCTCAGAGTAGTGGCGAGCAGATTTGAGATTTTGAACTCTGACGAATTTGTACGTTCGTAAGAAAATCCGAGGAATACATTTCCGGATGGTACCTGGGCGTTCGCCAAGCCCGCGAAAAGAAATAACGCAACGCCGATGCATGCAGCTTTGAGCATGAGGAGATTCTCCCTTCCTGGCATCCATGAACCCATGCGTAACGATAAAGTCTTGGATGTGTGGAGAAAAGATTCGGATACCAGCCAATTGGTTGATGGCGAAATACGCTGTAGGGACACCTCAGAAGCGCCAGACAAGTCCAGTGGAAGCCCGGTAGTCGTTCTGATAGGCGCTGCCGTAATGGCCATACAGATAGTCGCCTTGCAGTCGCCAGGAGAAGTTCTTGAAACGAAGTCTGTAGTCCGCGCCGCCGCCTACGTCGATCGCCATTGGGTTGTAGATGAAGCCATCCGAGTTTATGTGCCGGATGCCGGCCATGGCGTGCACGAAGGGGCGCCATTTTCCGTAGCTGAAGGATAGACGTGGGCCACCGAGAAAGACGTATTGTGTAACTGGCGTAGTGCCATTTCGATAGTAACCGCTGCCATCGAGCACTACCCCGAGGTGCGGAAAACGGGTGAAAGGGAGCGCCTCGAAGGAGCCCTCAAACCCGCGATAACTCTGCCTGTTGATGACATCGGTGAGCTGGCCGTAAGAAACTCCAGCGTAGACGTTGCCATTCGGAAGAAGTCCGTTAAATTGTGCCGACATGGGGATCGAGAACAAGACAAAACCAACAAACGCCAGCACAGAGGCAGCAATCTTCGACACGAATTATTCCTCCCCGGCGGCTAGGCCGGCAAAAAGTGCATTTTAATCAACGAAATCTGTTAGATGCAGTGTACTGGATGCCCAAGATGTCCCAGTCGCCAAAATTTGTCCCGGCTGAGGCCAGATTTTTGGCCCCGCAAGTGAATGAAAATTTACCAGATTTTCATGGTGCCAAAACCAATCGACCTGCGTCTATCTATTAGCATGCAACCAATGGACACGAATTGGCAAATGAGCGAGCAGCCGGGAATTGCGGTTGCCTTTGAATACCACAAGGAGTTGAAGTTGAAACTCAGTCTGGAAACACGCAATTGCGGCGATGTCATCATCGTGCACTGCCAGGGGCGCATCGTGTACCGCGATGAAGCGGCCGCGCTGTCGCGGGTTGTGGGCGAAGTCCTGCAACAGGCGCGGAAGCTGGTACTCGACCTGAGTGGCGTGAGTTCGATGGACAGCGCCGGCATCGGGGAACTGGCCCTGCTGCAAACCTGGGCGCAGGGAAAGAACGTAAATCTGAAGTGTGCCGGACCGAATCCGCTGGTCAGGACACTACTCGACCTGACCAATCTCGACTCCGTGCTGGAAGTGCATCCGTCTGTGGATGCGGCTTTGGCATCGTTCCGCGAAGATCGGGTTTGCGCCGACTGCTGAGCTGGGGCGCGGATTTCTTCACGAAGGGGCAAAGTTCGCTTGGCTCCTTTTTCCCTTTGCGAGGGTAGCGGATCGAGAAATGCAAGACCTTAACCGCGAAGGTCGCCGAGCACTCGCGAAGGACGCGAAGAGTAACAACTTGTTAATTCTCCCGCTGGAAACGGTAGCGTCCTTTGCGATCGGCGGCCACGGCTTCGGCTACCTTGAGAAATGCCGTCGCGGCGTGTGACAGGTTCGCGTCTTTGCGGTAGATGAGGCGCAGCTTGCGCTTCAGCTGCAGTTCGCGCACGGGGATGCCCACCAGTTCCCCTCGAGCCAACTCGGTCTCGACGCTGATCTCGGGGACCAACGCCACTCCATGTCCCATGGCTACGAATTGCTTGATGGCCTGCAGAGTGGGAAGCTCCAGGTCCATGTGCAAAGGCGTTTTGTGAGCCTTGAACAATTGGATGACTTTCTCGCGGTAGGGCGAGGAGACAATGTGAGCGACAAAGGATTCCGCGCCCAACTGACGGATGCTGACCTGCGGCGCAGACGCGAGCGGATGTTTGGGGGGTACGACGAATACGAGTTCGTCCAGATACACGACCACGGAATGCAGGCTCGCTTCCTGCGGTTCGTAGGACAACACGCCGAATTCCGCGCTGTAGCGGAGGACGTCGTCGGGGATGTGACTCCCCAGAGCGCGTTCGACCGTAATCTTGATCATGGGATGAAGCCGGCGGAACTCGGCCAACAGTGGCAGCAGGTAGAGCACGGTGAATTCGTTGGCGGCGATGACCAGCTTGCCTTTTTGCAGTTCCCGCAGTTCGGTCAGAGACTCGGCGGCTTCACTGCGCAGATTGATGAGCTTTTCCGCGTACTCGAGTAGAACTTTGCCGGCATCGGTGAGGATGCCTTCCCGCGAAGAGCGGTCGAAAAGAGCTTCGCCGAGCTCGTCCTCGAGTTTGCGAATGGTTTGGCTGACCGCCGACTGGGTACGAAAAAGCTTCTCAGCGGCGCGGGAGAACCGGCGCTCGCGGGCCACCGCCAGGAATACTTCGAGTTGAGAAAGCTCCATGGGTCAGCTCCTTAATTGATTGTCGACGTTCCATTAGCAAAACTTATTATACAAGTGTGGCTAATGATTACTGAAGAATTATAAGTTTTGCTTCTAAGGCAGGTACCCGGTACCATAAGGGGATCAGTTTATTTTTGAGGGAGATCCATGACCGCAGAGCGCGCTCGCGTTACGGTTTTCGACACGACTCTTCGCGACGGGGAGCAGTCCCCTGGTTGCAGCATGAACCTGCAGGAAAAGCTGCGCCTGGCTCACCAACTCGACCGTCTGGGCGTGGATGTGATCGAGGCCGGTTTTCCCATCGCCTCGGATGGAGACTTCGAGTCGGTGAAAGCGATCGCCTGGGTGGTGCGACGTCCGATTATCGCTGGATTGGCTCGCGCCTGCCGTCCCGACATCGAGCGCGCCTGGGAGGCCTTGAAAGATGCGGCGCGTCCGCGAATCCATGTGTTTCTGGCGACTTCCGACATTCACTTGAAATACAAGTTGCGCATTACGCGCGATCAGTGCGTGGAACAGGCCCAGGATTCGATTCGATTTGCCAAGTCTCTCTGTGATGACGTGGAGTTTTCGCCGGAAGACGCTACTCGTACCGATCCTGATTTTCTTTGTCGCGTGCTGGAGGCTGTCGTCGAAGCCGGGGCTACCACGCTGAATATTCCCGACACAGTCGGCTATACCGTGCCGACGGAGTTCGGAGAGTTGATCACGACCATTCGGCAGCGGGTGAAGGGGATTGAGAACGTAACCATCTCAGCACACTGCCACAACGATCTGGGCATGGCGGTCGCCAATGCGCTGGCTGCGGTGGCGGCGGGAGCTCGGCAGGTCGAGTGCACGATCAACGGAATCGGCGAGCGCGCGGGGAATGCATCGCTGGAAGAGATTGTGATGGCGATGCGAGTTCGGCCGGATCGATACGCTTACGAAACCGGCGTGATCGGCGAGCAGATTTTCGCGGCCAGCCAGATGTTGAGCGAGATCACGGGCGTACCGGTGCAGCCGAATAAGGCGATTATCGGGCGCAATGCTTTTGCACACGAAGCCGGCATTCACCAGGATGGAATGTTGAAGAACCCGCTGACCTACGAAATCATGACGCCGAAGTCGGTGGGAGTGCCGGATTCGAAGCTGGTGCTGGGCAAGCACTCGGGACGTCACGCTCTCAGCATCAGGTGTGAACAGCTGGGTTACCAGTTCGATCGCCGGGGACTGGACGATATCTACCGACGCTTTGTCCGGCTGGCGGACAAGATCAAGCATGTGGAAGATCACCACCTGCTGGAACTGATCCGCGACACGCACAAGCCGTCGGGATCGGCGACACCGTTGATTGAGCCGCTTACGCCGGCGAAAGCGGTTGCGGTCAACGCCCCATCTCCGATGCCGGAGGCGGAGCCCGCGAAGCTGTTCCCAGTCGGGCCGCAGACGAACGCGTTCGGAGTGCCGTTGCCGGTTCACGGCGATTCCCACCACGAGCAGACGCAGCAGGAAGACTATCTCTGGGGAGTCTAAGAGATTGGGTAATCGGGTAATTTTGTAATTGAGTAATTTGACAGAGAGACTCTTCTCGCCGTCATTCCTTTCTCACTCGCGATAGAATTACGCCAGCTAGGTGGTTTTCAATTACCCAATTACCCAATTACCCAATTACTAAATCACCTCCATGCTCCTGAACCTTACGATCCTCCCCGGCGACGGCATTGGCCCGGAAGTTACTGAACAGGCCGTGCTCGTTTTGCAGGCGGTGGCCGACGGCTTTGGCCACCAAGTTCAGCTTCAATACAAGCCTATCGGGGGAGCGGCGCTTACTGTGGCGAACGATCCGCTTCCAGCGGATACGGTGCAGGCTTGCCTGGCTTCGTCTGCCGTGCTGCTGGGCGCGGTGGGGAGTCCGGCGTTCGATCACAATCCGGGTCACCTTCGTCCTGAGGCGGGATTGTTGCGCTTGCGGCGCGAGTTAGGCGCGTATGCCAATCTGCGTCCGGCGGTGTTCTTTCCGGAGCTCGAGGATTGTTCTCCTCTGCGGGCGGAGATCGTGCGCGGGACGGACATCATGATCGTGCGCGAACTGTTGGGAGGAGCTTACTTTGGGCAGCCGCGTTCGATCGAAGGAACTCCGGGTTCGCGAGTCGCGATCAACACCATGCGTTACAGCGAATCGGAAATCGAACGGATCGCGCGCGTGGCTTTTGAGTTGGCGATGAAACGCCGTCGCAAGGTTCTGTCGGTGGACAAGGCCAACGTGCTGGAATGCTCGCGGCTCTGGCGGGAAGTGGTGACGCGCGTGGGGAAAGATTATCCCGACGTGAAGCTGGGGCATCAGTATGTCGATTCGGCCGCCATGCTGCTGGTGCGGCATCCCACCGATTTCGATGTCCTGCTCACGGAGAATATGTTTGGGGACATTCTCTCGGATCAGGCCGGTGGCGTGGTGGGATCGCTTGGACTGCTGGCTTCGGCGAGCGTGGGAGGGCCGGTTGGGCTGTATGAGCCGGTGCACGGGTCGGCCCCGGACATCGCGGGGAAGGGAATTGCCAATCCGTTGGGAGCGATTCTGTCGGCGGCGATGCTGCTGCGACATTCGTTCCAGTTGGAGAAGGAAGCGGTGTGCATCGAGAATGCGGTCTCGGGAGTGCTCGCGCAAGGTGCTCGGACGGCGGATCTGGCAGGGAAAATGCACGCCGCGATTTCTACGGGCGAGATGGGAAGCAGAGTAGTTGCGGCGGTGAAAGCCACACATGACTCGCATCGAGCGGAGACGTCAGCCTAGGTGTGAGGCGACTATCGTGTCGCTAGCTTTTCTACCCGCCACTTCCGTGGCGGGTTTTCATGTGCCGCTGCTTCGCGGCTCCCAGTCGGCGGGCACGACTGTTTCTTCGACACAGGCAGATTCGAACACAATACAGCGAGTTGTGACTATGCGTGCGGCCCGCGGCGTTCGGGCAGTGTCTTCGCGGCCGGGGGTGCTGGCGCCGCATCGCCGTTGTACTTTCCTTTCAGGTCATACCAGCGGACTCGAAGCATTTCCAGCACCATGCGGGAACCGTCGACCAATGGATTGATGCGGGTTCCACCGCTGTGCCCCCAGACGACGGGAACTTCCTGCACTTTGAATTTGAACTTCCGAGCCAGGAAGAGAATCTCGGGATCAAAACCCCAGCGTTCAATTTGCTGCAGAGGGAAGATCGCCTGAACTGCGGGTCGCCGGAAAGCTTTGAAGCCGCACTGGGTGTCCTTGAATTTCAGACCAAGGGTGAGGCGCAGGATCAGGTTGTAGATTCGGCCGAAGAGCTGGCGGTGCAGAGGCTGCCGCTGCGTCTGGGTTTCGGCCCGCAGCCAGCGCGAGCCGATGGCGATATCGGCACCTTTTTCAAGCGCTTCGAAAAGCTTGGGAGCTTCTTCGATCGGCGACGAAAGGTCCGCGTCGCTGAACAGGACGATGCGGCCGCGGGCATTGAGCATGCCGTTCCGCACGCTGTATCCCTTGCCGCGATTGCCGGGATTTTCCAACAGCCGCAGCGCCTGATCTTTCGCAGCGAAAGTCCGAACAATCTCTGCGGTATTGTCGCGGGAGCCGTCATTAACAACGATGACTTCCGCATCCCAGCCGCGGGCGTGCACGTAGGCCAGCACTTTCTCGAGCGTCGCGCCCAGGCGCGCGCCCTCGTTATAGGCGGGAATCACGAAGCTGTAGGTAGGATCCAAAAAGCAGTTCTCAGTTCTCACTCGAACGCGCCGACGCTGATTTCGCAGGAAGGCGGCAACGTTATTGTACGTTGCCGCTTCAGAATTTCGGAAATGAGAATTCGCGGAATACTTCGGCGTTCTAGCGCTGAGCGTAGTATCCGGTTCGGGTACGGGCAGTGAGTCCGGGTTTGTCAATTGTGACCTGAAGGCTGTGATACTCGTTCGCGTGGTCAGCCGGGGGAGAATCAAAGGAGAGAGTGTAGAAGGCTTGTGCGTCCGCCAGGCAGGTCGCAATCAACTTCGCTATATCGTTGTTCGAGTTGAGAACCTGGCCGCCGCTTTGCGCTGCCAGGACCTGCAGCGCAAGGTTGCCGTTCTGCACCTTGTTGGCTGAACCCACACCTTTGAGGAAGCTCTCATAATAAAATCTTCGGCCAAGTGAATCGTCCATTCCCAACGGATCGACGCTGTAAAGCGTGACCCGAGCCTCCCGCAGTTCCTTCGACAGGCTGACCACGCTTTGAAAGAGCCATTCCCGATTTTTTACGCTTAGCTCTACCTGCGGTCCAGAGAGCAGGGGCCATCCCGGGCTGAGCCAGATCAGCAGTTTTCTGCCCGGTTGTGTCGCCAGATGTGAAACGAGTTTCTCGAGAGTGCCCAGGGAGATTTGAATGCGATCCGCAGCGCCATAGAACCCCTGCGATCTGCCTATGGTGCGCAGGCCGGACTGATTGGAATCCAGGGAGTCCGCCAACACGTTTCCGTCCAGCGTAGCCGCGCTTTGGCCCTGGGTGGTATCGGTAAGGATAACCAGGGAAGTGGGAATGGAGAGCTTGCCGCCGTCCTGCCGCAGGAATTTGTCCAGCTGTAGTCGCTCGTAGCCTACGCCGTGGAACGAAGTGTTGACTGCATCGACGAGCAAAATGGCTTGCAGCGGAGAATCAGCCGCCTGGCTGGTTTCGTCGGTCGCGCGAAAGGAGAGAATCGTCTGCGGCTGTTTGTCATCGAGAAGGGTAAAGTCCTGCTGCTGCAAGCCGGGCACAGGTTTCCCGGACTTGTCGGTTACGACTACATCGAGCGAAATGCGGCGGCCGTCGCCGCGCGCCAGGACGGTCGCGCCTTCCGCCGGCGGCGCAACCGGCGACGGGAATGCGCCCTGTTGCGCGAATCCTGGGAATAAAAAGCAACAGAAGAGGGCCATTGAGAGCCGGGCCGTGCCGCCCATGTTCACCTCACGTCTATGATCCAAACCGAGAACCGCCTCACGCTACCTGACGTTGATGCTCGAGCATGGAGAAGTATTCCACCACTAACTCAGCGTCCCAGAGGCCGCGGTGAGCTTCCTCGCGCATGGTCTGAGCCGCGAGTTCGTGGGTCAGCGGGGCTTTGTAGGAGCGAGCGGTGCGGAGCGCGTCATAAACATCCACCACCTGCAGGACTCTTGGGAGTACCGGAATCTCCGCTCCGGTCAATCCGTCGGGATAACCTGAACCGTCCGAGTGCTCGTGATGGTGGCGGATGATGGGGAGCACCAGCCGCAGCGAATGCAGAGGCTTGCAGATATTCTCGCCGGTGATGGGATGGAGTTTCATGACCGCCCATTCCGCGGGTGTGAGGTCGCTGCCTTTTTTCAGAATTTCATCGGGCACGGCAATCTTGCCCAGATCGTGCAGATATCCGCCACGCTTTAGAGCGAGGATGGAATCTTCATCCATGCCGAGGTGGCGGCCGAGACCGGCGGCGCGGACAGAAAGCCGCTCACAATGGCCTTCGGTATAGGGGTCGCGGCCTTCGACGATCAGACCGAGCGTGCACAAAACGGAATCGGCGGTTTCGAGTTCGTCGGTGAACTCCTTCAAGCGGAGCAGCGATTTCACGCGGGCGATGAGTTCTTCGGCGAGAACCGGTTTGTTCAGGAAGTCGTCAGCGCCGGCTTCGATGCCGCGCACTTTGTCGCTGCTATCGCTGAGTCCGGTGATGAGGACGAAAGGAATCAGGCGCGTGGCCGGATTTTCCTTCAAGCCGCGGCAGAATTCATAACCCGACTTTCCGGGCATCATCACGTCGGAGAGGATCAAGTCGGGCAGTTGCTTGCGGATTTCGGCCTCGGCCTGCTCGGCACTGGAGGCGGTGGTCACATCGTATCCGCGCATGGTGAGCAACTGGCTCATCAGGCCAGCAATGCTGGGCTGGTCATCGACGACCAGGATTCGCGGGGTACGACGTCGTAGTAGAAGGTCACCCATCTCTCGATAAGAAGCTGCCTCGGCCTTGGAAGTTGTCCTCGCACCCGGCCGCGACTGAATGCGAGAAGGAGACGAGATGCTCATGATGAAATCTTGTACTGAACACCTGATTCTACCGCCATTTTCCGCTTTTCGCCGAGCCTAGGCCAACTTCTTGGAACAGTAACACCGTTTATGGAACACGGCTATTCCCACTTCGGCACCTGCATTTCGCGGATGTGACCGAACCCCTTGCGTTGGACGCAGTCCGGTGCCTACTCTCGCCTCATGCGGAGTATTAGAACCAAGGTTGTTCGCTTGCTCGTCTGGGCTGCGCTGCTGACCCCGGCGGGCGCAGCCACGAAAATCCATGTCATCACGTTCGGGAAGTGGACGTCCGTGCAGTGGTTTACAGATTCCGGAGCGGACGACAAACCCTTGATCCTCAAGATCCGCGCGCTCGTAATTGATGGACGCATCAGAGAGTATGCACTCGGCGCGCCGCACGAAGTGACCGAGCGGCTGTTTGTAGTGCGGCGCGCTTTTCGGGTGAATGACAGTCTTCCCGAAGATTCCGGACCGCGCTGGCAGTGGCAACGCGGAGGCTGGCTGCTTGTGGACCGGCTGACCGGCCACGTTTCCTCTATCAATCTTCCGGAGTTCGATGTTTTTTACTCCGCAGCCAGTTGGTACCGCGACTATGTCGCTTATTGTGGAGTTGCGGAGGATGGAAAGAAGACGTTCGCCATGGTGGCGCAAATCAGCCGTCGCAAGCCCGTGTTAAAGAAGCCGCTGTCTAACGACGGCGTCGCCGAGGATGCGGCGCCGGACTCGGCCTGCACAGCACCGTCGTGGCAGCGAGGTCCGGTGCGGGTTAGCTTTGAGCCGGAGGGCAGCGCGAAGCAGACGTTTGCGATCCGCGGGCATGTAGTGGACTTGGTCAATGATGCGGAGGAGGAAGAAGAAGGGGCGAAGTAGATTTCTGATTGCAGATTTCAGATTGCAGATTGACTGAGATCCGGACGTGACAAATCTGAAATCTGAAATCTGGCTTCTTCATTCTGCCGCTAGTCTCCCGCAGCTTCTACCGCGGGTAGTTTCTTCGCTACCGTTTTTTCTTTCACCTTCGCGCTGGTGACGAGGATGACGGAGAGCACCACAATCGCACTTCCGGCCAGGATGAAACGGTCCACGCGCTCGTGCAGAATCAACCAGCCCAGAAACACGGCTACGACGGGATTGACGTAGGCGTAGGTTGATACCTTGGAAGTGGGAACGTGCTCAAGCAGCCAGATGTACGCGGTATAGCCGATCCAGGAACCGCACACCACCAGATACATGGTCGCGCCGATGCCGCGGGCGGTCCACCGTACGTGCGAAAGATCGCCAGCGAGGAGCGCGAAAATAGAATTCCCGACTCCGGCCGCCACGACTTGCCAGCCGGTGGCGCTGAATACATCCATGCCCGACTGCCACCGCTTCGACAGCACGGATCCCAGCGCCCAACTGAACGAGCCGCCGATCAGGCTGATTGAGGCCCACAACTCGCGGTGTCCCATCGTGCCGGACCGCAACTGCGGCCAGACCAGGACAAACAGTCCCAGGATCCCCAGCAGCAGACCTGCTTTGCCGCGTCCGGAGATGTGGTGGTCGCCTAGCAGCAGGGAATCGAGCACCAGAAACCACAGCGGGGTGATGGCGATGATCAGAGCGGCCAGGCCCGACGACACGGCAAGTTCCGCATAAGAGAGCGTGAGGTTGCCGCCCATCAGGAGCAGCAGACCCACAATCGCGGCGAGTGCGATTTGCCGCGGAGAATAGAGAATCCTCCGGCCGGTGGCGGCGCAGACCGCCAGCATAACGACTCCCGCAATCGAAAACCGCACTGCGCACATGAGGGCTGGAGGAATGGTCTGCACGGCAATGTCGATGCCGAGGTAGGTCGAGCCCCAGAACAGGTACACGAGTCCGAAGGCAAGAATCACCATCCACCGGCTTGGGCGCTGTACGGAATGCATTGGCGTGAGAGACAGGGGGAAGCTAAAAGATATCAGACGAGTACGATGGAGGGTTGGATTCTAAAGTTGAGAAGGACACAGAACAATGCTGATGCCGCGGTAGGCCCGACGTCAAAGGGTGGCTCGTTTTCAAGCCGGACGGCCGACTATACCTGCCTCGGATCCAGCGGCGTCATTCACCGAAATCCATTCCTTCGTCGAAGATGCAAGCGGTTACGGTCAACATGCACTTCACGCTGCGTATATGTACAATTTGGTAAGCATATATATGCACGCACATAAGTACTGATGCGCGCCGGCTTCGAATCGCGGCTGCGCCCGCCCCCGCCCCGTAGAATGCCCTTCCTTGAGCCGGAAACGGCCCTGCCAGTGGGGATCGTTGCCTCAGTCAAGGGAAGAAACGCCCTCCGCGACAAAATACGCGCGCTGGCGGCAAGAGCGGTTCGACGTATTTTCAACGACTTGCACCAAGCCTCAACGACTTACCGACGATAATCTCGGGGACAGCAACGAAACCTACTCGTAGAGACGTTGCTTGCAACGTCTACGCGGGCGTCATTGGCGCTGTCGGCAAGACGCAGCAAGCTGCGTCTCTACGAGGCCGGCCGATTGCACCACGGTCCGTTGGTGTCGTTGGTTACCAAAGGGGGTTACGCCGTTTATCCTTTCCCAGCTATAATGAACCAGTGATGTCGACGGTTCGCGATGCTGCGCAAGAATCCCAATTCGCATTTGCCCGAGTGCTGGCTGCACTGTCTAGTGTGCCCGCGGCGCTATCGGGCAAACTTACCTTCGCGATTGCGCCCCAGCCTCTTCGGTAGCGACTAACTCTTAATCCTCCGCCTCTGATTCACCTCGGGCCTGCATGCGTCCGAACCGGGACTCACGCGTTCCAAGGTTGCATTTCCTGACAACTGGCGGCTGATTACTGACAGCTGCTACGGAGGATTCCATGACCACTAAGACTCTGACCGCAACCGCCGTTTCTTCGGCCATCGGGCCCAAGATCAAGACTGCGCTGCCCGGGCCAAACGCCACGCGGGTGCTCGAGGGCGATCAAAAATACATTTCGCCGTCCTATACCCGTTCGTACCCGCTGGTGGCCAAGAGCGGGCGCGGCATCGTTGTGACCGATGTCGACGGCAACGAGTTCTTTGATTTTTCCGCCGGCATCGCCGTGACTTCGACCGGCCACTGCCATCCCCATGTGGTTGCCGCCATTCAGAAGCAGGCCGGCGAACTGATTCACATGTCGGGCACCGATTTCTATTACGAGAACATGGTGGACCTGGCGGCGCGCCTGTCGAAGATCGCGCCGATGGCCGGTCCGCACCGCATTTACTACGGCAACTCCGGGGCGGAGGCGATCGAGTGCGCGCTCAAGCTGGCCCGCTACCACACCAAGCGGCAGAACGTAATCGCGTTCTTCGGGGCGTTTCACGGACGGACGATGGGCGCATTGTCGCTGACTGCGTCGAAGCCGCAGCAGCGGCGGCGTTTTGCCCCGCTCGTGCCGGGCGTGACGCACGTGCGCTATCCCGACGTTTACCGCGGCTGCGTGGGAGGCACGCAAGATGCGGACAACTTTGCGCTGGGCTGCGCCCGCTTCATCGAAGAAAAGCTGTTCAAGACGGTGTTGGCTCCGGAGGAAGTTGCGGCGATATTCGTGGAGCCGATTCAGGGCGAAGGCGGCTACGTTGTCGCTCCGAAGATCTTCATGCAGGAACTGCGGCGCATCTGCGATCGTCACGGCATCATGCTGGTTGTAGACGAAGTGCAGAGCGGAGTGGGACGCACGGGCAAGTGGTTCGCGGTCGAACACACCGGGGTCGAGCCCGACATGGTCTGCATGGCGAAAGGGATAGCGTCAGGCATGCCGCTCGGCGTCACAATGACGCGCGCCGAGATCATGGACTGGGTTCCCGGTTCGCATGCATCCACTTTCGGCGGTAATCCCGTGGCAATCGCGGCAGCCCTGGCCACCCTCGATGTGATCGAGAAAGAACACCTGCTGGAGAACTCGGCCCGGGTGGGCAATCACATGATGAAGCGCATGGCCGACTGGCCTTCGAAGCTGAAGTTGGTGGGCGATGTGCGCGGCCGCGGACTGATGATCGGCGTCGAGATCGTGAAGGACAAGGTCACCAAGGAATACGGGAACGCCGAGCGCGACCGGATCGTCGAAATGGCATTCGAACACGGGGTGCTGTTCCTGGGCTGTGGGCCGAGCACGGTCCGCATATGCCCGGCGCTAGTGGTCACGAAAGAAGAAGCCGACGTCGCCATGGATGTGCTCGAAGAGTGCATCTCGGCAGTGGGTAAGGGCGCCTAGGATCTCTGCGGAAAATGAAGACTTACAGGGATCGGCGTTTTGGGGCTGCCCGTTTTGTTTTGAGACGTGGAAGGCGCTCAATTCCGGTGCATACTGTTGGCGCTGTTTCCCTGTCTGGGAAAGTCCGAACTCAATCGCATCGAACTGTGAGGCGAATCACATCGCGGCACGGCTTTTCCCGGTACTGTGAAGCTTCTGGATCATGCTTCCCGCTGTTTTCACGCGAACGATCATTCACGGCCTGGATTGGGTTGCGGCGCGCGTGCTACCGGCTGACCCGCGGCCGAGGCACCAGCGCACCGGCACGCACGGCGAAGAAGACGCATACTTTTACCTGCGGAAGCTCGGCTATGCGATTGTGGCGCGCAACTTTCGCTCGCCGCGTTGTCGCGGCGAGATCGACCTGATTGGCTGGGATGCGGATGTTCTTTGTTTTATTGAAGTTAAGACGCGGACCTCACGCGACGTAAAGACCGCTGAGGCGGCCGTAGACCGGCACAAACGGCGCGAGGTCGCCCTGGTGGCGCGCGAATATCTAAGGCGCCTCCCGCCATCGTGCCAATGGAGATTCGATATTGTAAGCGTATACTATGGGAATCTTAAGTCCCGCCCGCAGATCGAGGTGTTTCGTAATGCTTCCTTGTCGAGATAAAATACAAGATTTGCGCAACCGCACTGAAAGGATTCAGTAATTGCCTGAGCTGAGAAAAGATCCGATTGTAGGCCGTTGGGTGATTATTTCGACGGACCGGGCGAAGCGCCCAACCGATTTTGTTCGGGAAAATATGAAGATCAAGGGGGGATTTTGTCCGTTCTGCTACGGGAACGAGACCAAGACGCCTCCTGAGATCCAGGCGTACCGTCCTAACCCGAATGGCGGACCGCAGCCGCAACGGGACACTCCGGGATGGACCGTCCGCGTCGTCCCCAACAAGTTTCCAGCCCTGGGAATCGAAGGCACGCTGAACCGCCAGGCGGAGGGCATGTTCGATCGCATGAACGGAATCGGGGCGCACGAGGTCATCATCGAGACGCCCGACCATACTGCCAGCCTCGCGACCTTGCCTCCCAAACGGATTGAAGATGTTCTGTGGACTTTCCGGGACCGCATCCTGGATCTGAAAAAGGATCGCCGCTTCAAGTACATCCTGATTTTCAAGAATCACGGGGAAGCGGCTGGAGCGTCTCTGGAACACGCGCATTCGCAGCTCATAGCGCTGCCCATTCTTCCCATCAACGTGACGCAGGAGTTGGAGGGAGCCAAGCAGTACTTCCTCTACAAGGAACGCTGTGTGTTCTGCGACATCATCCGGCAGGAGATGGACAGCGGCACGCGGGTAGTATCGGAAAACGAGAACTTTCTTACGCTGGCGCCCTACGCTCCACGCTTTCCGTTCGAGACCTGGATTCTGCCCAAGCAGCACGAATCGGCCTTCGAGAACTCGTCGTCGCACATGTTCGAGAACCTGGCCCGATCGTTGAAGGACTTGCTCGGCAGGGCCGACCGGGTGCTCGACAACCCGCCCTACAATCTGGTGATCCACAGTTCGCCGGCGCAAGATCCGACGAACGATCACTATCACTGGCACATTGAGTTCATGCCTAAGCTGACCAAGACCGCCGGGTTCGAATGGGGCACCGGCTTCTACATCAATCCGACTCCGCCCGAAGAAGCGGCGAAGTTCCTGCGCGAAGCGAATGTGGAAGAACCTGCACCAGCGTCTGTCGGCTAATTGGGAATTCGAAGGCAGAAAAATGAGGGCACGGGTTTGAGCGCCGTGCCCTTCTTAGTTGGGCCGCAGAGAGAGAAGGGCCTACGAGTGTTCGAGGGCCCTTATGTGTGCAGGATAGGCCGAGTCGGGCCGATCGTTGTCACGGAGTTGTAAAACTCTTGGCGAACCTCGAAGTCGGCCTGCGCGGCGTTCATTGACGTGTGTTCGTCCGGATCACTACCATGGGCAAGCTTCGAGGGTTGCCATGAAACGCTGCTTACTTGTGCTCCTGCTGGCGGGATGGATCCATGCTTCTCCTGCTGCATCCCCGCTGATTGCAAACGTATCCGGCCGTTCGACGGTAAGCCTCGACGGCGCATGGCGAGCTATTGTGGACCCGTTCGAAAACGGCAAGTCGGCTGGATTCTTTCGCAATGAAAAGCCCCGCAACAAGAGCGATCGCGTCGAGTACAGTTTCGACGCATCTCCCGTTCTGAACGTTCCGGGAGACTGGAACACCCAGCGCGAGCAATTGATGTTCTATGAAGGCCCGGTCTGGTACCGGCGCGAGTTCAGTTATCACAAGCGCGCGAATACGCGTGTGTTTGTTTACTTCGGCGCTGCCAACTATCAGACTGCCGTTTACCTGAACGGCGAAAAGCTGGGGAAACACGAAGGCGGATTCACAGCGTTCAATTTCGAGGCAACTTCGCTTCTGCGAGACGGCGAGAATTTTCTGATCGTCGAGGTGAGCAACGTCCGCCGCGCAGACGCCGTGCCCGCGCTGAAGTTCGACTGGTGGAGCTACGGTGGAATTACCCGTGACGTGATGCTGGTCGAGGTGCCGACAGTCTTCCTGCAAGACTATTCCGTACAACTGGCGCGCGGCTCACAAAATGAGATTGCAGGGTGGGTGCAATTGAATGGCGCGCAGTCGCCACAAAAGATCACGCTGGAGATTCCGGAGGCTGGAGTTCACGAAACGCTCACCACCGACGCAAACGGTCGGGCCATTCTTCATTTCGCAGCGAAGCTGGACTTATGGACTCCCGCTCATCCCAACCTCTATGACGTTATCCTCACCAGCGGAGCCGATAAAGTCCACGATCAGATTGGCTTCCGCACGATCGAAGTGCGGGGAGCCAATATCCTATTGAATGGCAAGCCCATCTTTCTGCGGGGCATTGCGATGCATGAGGAGGCGCCCTTTCGCGAGGGCCGCGCCTTCAGCCCCGAGGATGCGCAGACTCTCCTGGGCTGGGTGAAAGACCTGGGATGCAACTTCGTGCGCTTTGCTCATTACCCACACAACGAAAATGAGATCCGTCTCGCGGACCGCATGGGCTTGCTGGTCTGGTCGGAGATTCCAGTCTATTGGGATATTGACTGGTCGAATCCCGCGACCATGGCGAATGCCGAGGCCCAACTGCGCGACATGATTGCGCGCGACCACAACCGTGCGGCTGTCATTCTGTGGTCACTCTCCAACGAGACTCCGGTGAAACCGGAGCGCCTGACGTTTCTGAAACAGCTTGCGCTCGAGGCGAGGGAACTTGATTCCACGCGGCTTATTACTTCTGCGATGAATCATGTCGATAATACCGGTCCCGATGTGCGCACGCTGAGCGATCCGCTGGGAGAAGTGCTGGACGTCCTCGGTCTGAATGAGTATTTAGGCTGGTACGGGGGACGTCCGGAAGATGCCGACAGGATGCAGTGGAAATCGGCGTGGAACAAGCCGCTGATCGTCAGCGAATTCGGCGGAGGTGCGCAGTACGGTCGCCATGGCGACGCGGACGAGATCTGGACCGAGGAATATCAGGAGAATTTGTTTCAGCATCAGCTTGGCATGGTGGAGCGTATGCCAAACCTGGCGGGGCTGACGCCGTGGGTGCTGATGGATTTTCGCTCTCCGGCGCGCATGCTTCCCGGCGTGCAGGACTATCACAATCGCAAAGGGCTGATCTCGAATCGCGGGCAGCGCAAGCTCGCGTTCTACACGCTGCAGACGTTCTACAAGAAGTTGGCGGATGCGGGGAAGTAGGATCGTGGTATCTGAGGGCGTTGCCGTTCGGGGCACTGGTCAATGAGCGCTATGGCGATTTTGCGCCAGGACTCTCCCAAGACTGGCCGCACGATGTAGGATTGTCCGCGCTCATCGACCAGGAATGCATGTCAGGAACGCCCGCCAATCATCCCACAGGTACCGGTTTGCGGCTGCGCCCG
>OCZT010002089.1_pt1 | contig 20689 bp, 15 predicted proteins | sample 1539031 | NCBI WGS metagenome assembly OCZT01 (sample SAMEA3539308, study PRJEB22396) | soil metagenome | biome: tundra; feature: field; material: soil | place: USA | collected 2010-05 | depth 0.15 m | reverse complement strand
GGTCAGCGCGATCCTGGTCAGGTGCTTGTCACGGCAGCGCGCCGCCCCGGCGGTGGTCAGGCCGGGCAGCCCGAGCCGCTCGGCGACGACCGCGGCCGCGATGACGAATCCCTCGTCATAGGTGCACACGCCGAGGACAGGGCGCTGCCGGGCCACGCTGGCCGCCGCATCGATCAGCCCCGGCTCGTCGGGCACGATCCTGGCCGGGTCGAGCAGGCCGACCACACTGCTCCCGGCCAGGTATCCCGCCTGCCAGCTGGCCCGCTCCTCGTCGATCAGCCACAGGGGAGCGCGACTGGCCAGCCCCGCGATCAGGTATTGGCGGTAGGCCCGCCGGCCGCTGCCGATCAGCAGGACCACGCCGTCATCGTTACTCCGCTGCATGACAAGAAGAGGAGCCGGGGCCACGGGGCTGATACCGCGTATCAATCGGGCGGTCTGATCTTCTCCCCAGATTAAAGGCGAAGGGTGGCCTTTCCGCGGCGGCCAGATATCAGGAGCGTGGATGACTAGGCGTGACGTAGAGCTGCTTGCGATCGGGGCCGGGCCCTCCAACCTGGGGCTCGCTGTGGCCCTGGAGGAACTCGCGCCGGAATTGGCGGAGAACTCCCTCATCATCGAACGCAGCCAGACCATCCAATGGCAGCAGGGAATGCTGCTGCCGTGGGCGAAAAGCCAGGTTTCGTTCCTCAAGGACCTGGTGACCTTGCGCAACCCGCGCAGCAGGTTTTCCTTCCTGAGCCACCTGCATGCCACCGGCCGGCTCGACGACTTCATCAACATGAGCAGCTTCCTGCCGTACCGCGTCGAGATTTCCGACTATCTCGACTGGGTCGCGCGGTCGCTGACCCGGGTGACCCTGGAGCTCGGCCGGGAATGCGTCTCGGTCACCGGTGAGCGTGCCGTCGACGGCACGCTGACCCGCTGGCTGGTCACCCTCGCCGACGGGACCGTCATCACCAGCCGCTACCTCGTCATCGGCACGGGCCGTGATCCGTACATCCCGCCCCCGCTGGCCAGCCTGCCCCCCGCCCGGGTCATCCACAGCACCCAGTACCGGCCGCGGATGGCCGACCTGGCCAAGGAAATGCCGTACCGGGTCGCCCTGATCGGCAGCTCGCAAAGCGCCGCCGAGGTGTTCCGCGCCTTGCGCCACGACCTGCCCGACAGCGAGGTCACCTGGCTGATCCGCGCGGTCAGCCTCACGGCCGATCAGTCGAGCAAGTTCACCAATGAGCTCTATTACCCCTCCTACGTGGATGAGTTCTTCTCGCACACGCCGCCCGCCCGCGAGCGGATCCTCAAGGAGATTTACAAGACCAACTACTCGTGCATCACCCCGCCGATGCTCGAGCACCTTTACACCGAGCTCTACCTGGACCGGCTCGGGCGGCACGACACCACGCGGCTGATCACCATGGTCGACATCACCGGCGCGCGCGAGTCCGGCGACGAGGTGGAGCTGGAGCTGACCGATCGTAATACCGGCCGCCAGACGGAGCTGCGACGCGATCTCGTCTTCCTCGGTACTGGTTTCAGCTGGCAGACGCCACGGCTGGTGCGCCAGCTGGCCGATGCTATCGGCCTGGACCAGGTGGTGGTGACCCGCCACCACCAGCTCGTCATCAATCAGCCCGCCACGGCAGCCTGCTACCTGCAGGGCATCAACGAGAACACGCACGGCATCGGGGATTCGCTGTTCAGCGTCCTGGCTCACCGTGCCCAGGACATCACCCTGGACATCGTGGCCGACCGGGACCAGCGCGGCTCAGCCCGGGTCGGGGCCGTTGGGGTCGGCGCGGCCGAGGGCGACCGATGACCACGGACGTCGCCGCGGAACGAGACCGGGCGTTCGCCGATCTGCGGGCCGCGATGCTGCCCACCAACATGGAATCGGCCCTGCGCTGCACGCCCAGGCTCCAGGCGGCACTGCCGGACCCGCGGCAGCTCGACCGCAACCTGGTCATGGTGGCCTATGGCGGCGGCAAGGACAGCGCTTACACCGTGGCGTTCGTCCGGGCCATGCAGCTCATCCTGTGGCGGGTCTACGGCACCACGTTCCGGCTGCGGGTGGCGACGAACCGGCACGCCGGGATGCCGCGCGCCGTGCTGGAGAACGTAGACCGGGAGTACCAGGCGCTGCGGCTCACCGCGGATCCCGATTGCGAGCTGCTGCTCATCGACGGCGACGAGGTCAGCCTGTTCGACGTGAACACGCCGCAGCGCGAGCACGTCATCCGCCGCAACCGGCTCGACATCTTGATGACCGGGCACCGTACCTTCGCCGACGGCCGGCCCACGTTCTGCAACGCCTGCAACCTGAGCGTGCTCAACTCGTTCGGGCTGGGCGCGGCCTACGGCGGCGGTGCCGACCTCATCATCACCGGCGACTCGAAGGAGGAGCAGCGGGCGTACGCCGTGTGGGTGGGCCGGCTCGCCCGGCGGCTGGCCCCCGGCACCCGGGGGTCGAAAGGGAACGGGCTCGGCGGCTTCCTGTCCCACGTCGACCGGATCGCGCAGGCCTATTTCACCGACATCTACGGCGAGGACGCCCCGGACACCCTCGCCGAACGGCGGGTCACCGCGGACGTGCCCAGCCGCCTGCGGTTCTTCTCCATCTACTCCGACACCCCGTACCACGCCGGTGACCACATGGAGCTGCTGACCGGTTTTCTCGGCTTCGAGTTCGACGACCTGGCGTTCAGCTTCACCGAGTCGGACTGCGGCAACCCCGCGCTGATGGCGCACCTGCGCGGCCTGAAGTGCGAGCGGGTCTTCCGGCGGTCCTACGGCGAGGGCCTGACCGAATACGTCAACTTCGCCCTCGGCTTGATGCGCAAGAAGGACTTCCCGCCGGAGCTGGTCGAGCAGATGCGCCAGCGGTACGAGGGCCCGGACGCGGCCGGCCGGATGCGCCGCCAGGCCAGCCGCTACGCGCTGGAGGTGTTCGGGCTGACCGACGAGCAGCTCATCTGCATGGCCTATTCGCCGTTCGCGGGCCAGGGGGCGGGGCTTGATGAGTTCCTGGTCCGGGAGCATCCCGCGCTGGCCGGCCAGGCCGCACAGATCCGGGTACTGCTGGCGGACCCCTCTGGCGACACCCCGGCACTGGCCGCCGAGCTGAGCCGGATCAGCGGCCTTGAGCTAAGGCAGCTGCGGGTGCTCTACAGCAGCCCGGTCAAGCAGCTGGACGGCAATGGCGCCGGGGTGGAAGTCATCGACGCGGTGCTGGCCGGCGACCCGCACAAAGCCGTTATTCGTACCCGGCATGCACCGGACGGTCCGGACACCATCGAGCAGATCTCAGGAAGGTAATCATGACAGCGGAAGTCGTGCATCTGGCCAGCGACAACCTCCTGTTCGAGTACGGGCTCCACACGCAGCGGCTGATGCCGTGGGATGTGCTGAACGCGCCGTTCGAGGGATCCTGGGCGCTGGCCAAGCCACGTACCAGGTCCACCCTGCACTCCCACCATGAGCACGAGATCTTCATCGCCATCCGCGGCGCGGCGGTGATCGAGTGCGACGGCGTCCAGGCCCCGTTCCGGGCCGGAGACGTGGCGTTTTTCCGGCCCGGTCTGGAGCACCGGCTGCTCAACGACGGTGACGAGGAGTTCATGTTCTACAGCGTCTGGTGGGACGAGGACATGGCCGAGCGGTTCATCGCCGGTAACCGCACGGAGGCCACGGCATGAGCCCGCCCCGCCCGTCTTCCGATGACCGCCCGGTGCTGGTGCTCGGGCCCAACCCGACGCCCAACGGCGGCATGCACCTAGGCCACATCGCCGGGCCCTATCTCGCGGGGGATGTCTATGCGCGCTACCAGCGCGCCCGCGGCCGGGACGTCATCTTCTCGACCGGCACCGACGACAGCCAGACGTTCGTGGTCGCCACCGCCAGGCGGCTTGGCGTGACCCCGCAGGAGCTGTGCGCCACCTCGACCGCCGGGATCAAGCAGACGCTGAGCGCGATGGGCATCTCGGTGGACGGCTTCGGCCCGTTCGACGACGGCTACCGCGCTACCGTCCTTGACTACTTCAAGGAGCTGCACGCGGCGGGCAAGTTCCAGCTGCGCCGGGTCAAGCTGCCGTACCTGGAGCGTACCGGCGAGTTCATCGTCGAAGGCCTGGTCGAGGGCGACTGCCCGGTCTGCCTCGCCACCTGCCGCGGCGGCCTGTGCGAGACCTGCTGCCACCCGAACAACTTCGACCAGCTGATCGAGCCGCACTACGCCGTCAACACCGGCGCCGTGGACCCGGTGGACGCGCCGATAGCGATGGAGGTGCCGATCCTGGTGCTCCCGATGGAGCAGTACCGGGAGCAGCTCACCGCCTACCACGAGGCCTGGGCGCCATACTGGCGGCCGCACATGGTCGAGATGGTCCGGGACGTGCTGTCCAGGCCGCTGCTGGATCTGCCGATTACCTATCCGCTCGACTGGGGCATCCCCGCGCCGTTCCCTGAGACCCCGGGCCAGGTGCTCAACGCCTGGCTCGAGCTGATCCCGGCCGGCCTGTACACCTCGTCCTACTGCGCCACGCAGCTGGGGCGGCCCACCCCTCCTGGTCAGCTGTGGCGGCCCGAACAGAACCGGCGCCTGGTGCACTTCCTCGGCTTCGACAACGCCTACTTCTTCTGCCTAGCGCACATGGCGCTGCTGATGGCCCACGGCGACAGGTACATCCGCCCCGAGTGGGTGCTGACCAATGAGTTCTACGAGCTCGAAAGCCAGAAGTTTTCGACGAGCAAAGGCCACGTGCTGTCCCCGGAAGACCTGCTGCCTGAGGTGCCCAGGGACCTGGTCCGCCTCTACCTGGCGCTGACCGCGCCCTCGTACCAGCGCACCACGTTCAGCCGGGACGGCCTGGACAAGATCACCCGCAGTCAGCTCGTCGAGCCGTGGAACCGGCTGGTGAGCACCCTGGGCAAGGCGATCGCCAACGCCGGCAGCGGTACCGATCCGCTGCCGGTCTCGGCCACCGGGCGGCAGCGGGCCGCCACCATGCTGGAGCGCTTCGACTACTGCTACGAGATGCCCACCTACAGCCTGAACCGCTGTGCGGAGACGATCCTGATCCATGTCGGGCGGCTGGCCAGGACGGCGGCCGACCTTTCCATCCGCGGCATCGACGAGCAGCCGGAGGCGTGGGCCGACCTGTTCCTCCAGGTGCAGGTGATGCTGGCCGTCGCCAGCCCGATCCTGATCGACCTCGCCGCCGCGGCCCGCCAGGCCTGCGGTCTGGACGGCACGCTGAGCCGCGAGGCCTACGACGTCACCGAGATCAGGCCGTTCACCCCGCCGTCGCTGGGCGGCTGACCCCATGCGGACGGTGCCCATGCGGACCGGGCCCATGCGGATTGTGGTGGTCGGCAGCGGGGTCATCGGCCTGCTTACGGCCGTCGAGTGCGTCCGGGCCGGGGCCCGGGTCGAGCTCGTGGACCAGGCCGGCATCCCCGGGCCCCTGGCCACCTCGAACGACCGGTACCGGGCCGTCCGCGCGCTGCACCGCGACGACGAGGCGCTGACCCTGGCGGCCGCGCGCGGCCGCCAGGGCTGGGCCGACCTCGAGCGCATGCTCGGCGCGAGGTTCTGCCTCCGGACGGGCGCGCTCACCGTCATGCCCGAGGCGGCCGTGACGGCCAGCCTCGTCATGCTGGCCACGGCCGACACGCCGGCCCGGGCCGTGCCGGCGGAGGCGCTGGCGCAGCGGTACCCCCTGCTGCGCCTGGCCGCCGGGGACGCGGCCGTCTTCGAGCCGGTGGCGGGCATGGTGCTGGCGAGCGAGGCACTGCACGCGCTGGCGGGCTGGCTGGGCGAGCAGCCCGCGGTGACGCTCCGCCCCGGGCACCAGGTGACCGCGGTCGGCGAATCCGGGACCGTGCGGCTCGCCGATGGGTCCGTGCTGCACGGCGACGGCGTGGTGATCGCGGCCGGGCCGTGGTCGCGTGACCTGCTCCCGGCCGCGGTCGCCGGGGACCTGACCCTGCTGCGCCAGACCATGCTGACGTACGCGCCCTCGCCGGCCTGGCCCGGCATGCCCGTGGTCATCGGTCTGGGCCCGGATCGCGACGCGTGGCTGATGCCGCCGGTCGCCGGTACCCCGGCCCGGCTCAGCGCGGCGAGTGCCTGCCGCGTGGTGCCCGCGATGACCGGCCGGGCCGCTCCGGCCCCGTGGCGCGACTACCTCACCGGCCTGTTCACGCAGCTGCTGGCCGATCTCGACCCGGCGCGGGTCACCGGGGCCACGGACGGTTACTACCTCAGCGACCTGGCCGGCCCGGGGCCGCGGCTAGCCGCCCTCGGTGACGGCACGGTGTGGGCCTATCCGGCCTGCGGCGGCATGTCGTTCAAGTTCGCCCCCCTGGTGGCCCGCGCGCTGGCGGACCGGGCCCTGGGACGGCCGTCCCGGCCGACAGGCCTGGATTTCATTGACCGGCCCTGGCCACGACAGAAGGAAAGACGCCATGAAGCTGCTCGGACTTGAAGCCGTCCAGAACGCGACCTACTACCAGTCCAGGTACCAGCAGATCGAGGACTTCGGCGCGGACCTGTTCGTGCTGAACGGGCTGGGCGATCCGGGCTTCTGGCCGGCCGGCCGGTATCGGGTGGCCGGCTCCAAGCACATCGACGACATCGTGGCCGCCGCGCGGGACTGGCACGCGGCCGAGCACTTCGATGGCGTGCTGTCGTTCTCTGAGTCCGCGGTGATCGCGGTGGCGGCGGTGGCCGAAGCGCTCGGGCTGCCGGGGATCGGCACCGAAACGGCCAGGACGAGCCGGAACAAGCTGCTGATGCGCCAGGCGCACGAGCGGGCCAACGTGGCCAGGCCGCGATTCCGCATGGCGCCGGACCTGGCGGCCGCGCTGGAGACGGCCGCGGAGTTCGGCTATCCGGTGATCATCAAGCCCACCCTGGGCGCGGCGAGCAACTTCGTGTTCCGGGTGGATGACCCCGGACAGATGCGGCTCCGGTTCCCGCAGGTGGTCGCCGGCATGCAGCAGATGAGCTGGTTCCTGATGGAACCCGACGGCGTGGACCACGGCCCGCACGGAGTGCTGGTCGAATCTTTCCTGGACGGCCCCGAGTTCCTCACCGAGGCCCTGGCCTGGGACGATGAGGTCTATCTCGGTTCGATCGTGGACCGGGTCACGGTCGAGGGCGCTACCTTCGACGACGACGTGCATCATGCGCCAACCTCGCTGGACCCCGAGCAGGTGGCGGCCGTGCACCAGGTCATCGCGGCGGCCGCGCGGGCCCAGGGGATCCGGCGCAGCGTGATGCACGCCGAAGTCCGCTATCACCAGGGCCGGCCGCACATGCTGGAGATCGCCGTCCGGCCCGGCGGCGGCGGCCTTGACTACTTCGCCAGGATCAGCGCCGGTTACTCGCCGATCCAGGTGATGATGGACGTCGCCTGCGGCCAGCCGCCCGGGGTGAGCCACTACCACCCCACGAACGTCCATACCGCTGGTCTGTGCCTGATCAGCGCGCCGGGCCGGGTCGAGCAGATCACCGTCCCCGCCGCGGTGTCGGAGTCCGGCCGGGTGTTCTTCCTCAAGATCACGGCCAAGCCCGGGGATGTCATCAAGCGGCCTCCGCACGGCAACAACATCCTGGGTTTCCTGTGCACCACAGGTACCTCCCTGCCAGACGCGATGCAGGTCGCCGGCGAGCTGGCCGGGCAGATCGACGTCCGGATGTCCGCGCTGGTCTCCACAGAAAGGCAGTTATCCATGCAGCCTGCGAGTACGGCCGCCCAGGCGGCGGACGGCGGACAGCCGGCCAGGGGCGGCACCGCCGCCTGGGCCTGCCACGTCGGATTCCCGCCCTCGACCATCTTCCCGTTCACGCCCCCCGAGCGAGTCGGCATCAGGAACCTGCTGGAATTCCAGGCGCTGATGTACCGGCCGCTGTACTGGCTGGGCCGGGACGGCCAGCCCGGGGTGGACTATGACCTCAGCCTGGCCGGGCCGCCGGAGTGGAGCCAGGACGGGCGGAGCGTCACGGTGACGCTCAAGCCGTGGAAGTGGTCCAACGGCGAGACCATCTGCGCCGACAACGTCATGTTCTGGGTCAACATGATGGTGGTCAAGGCCTCGCGGCTGGGCACCTACTCACCCGGCTACTTCCCGGACAACCTCACCTCGTATCAGAAGATCGCTCCGGACCAGGTCCGGTTCACCTTCGACAAGGTGTACTCCAGGAGCTGGGTGCTGATGAACCAGCTGACCCTGATCATCCCGATGCCCCGGGCGTGGGACCGCACCGCCGCCGGCCCGGCCCATGCCTCCACCGGCACCGCCGATGTCCCGGCAGTCTATGACTACCTGGTCGCCCAGCACGGCTCATGGGCGCAGGAGAGCAACGAGGACCGGGCCAGGTGGCCGTCCAACCCGATCTGGAGCGTGGTCGACGGGCCGTGGCGGCTGAAGAGCTTCGAGCTCGACGGCACCGTGACGTTCCAGCCGAACGAGCACTACTGCGGGCCGAACAAGCCGTATCTCGATGAGTTCCGGCAGGTGCCGAGCGCATCGGATGAGGACGAGTATCAGACCCTGCTGGCTGGGCCGGGCACGATCCAGGTCGGTTACCTGCCGCACGGCATGGGCGCCGATCACGCGGCCGACCCGCTGGCGGAACACTTCAGGCTCGTCCCGCAGGACATCTACCTGATCAACTACATGCCGCTCAACTTTGAGAACCCCGGGACGGCCGGCCGGATCATCGGTCAGGCCTACTTCCGCCAGGCCCTGCAGTGCGCGATGGATCAGGACACCGCCATCCGCGAGATCTTCCACGGTTACGGCTACCGGACCACCGGGCCCGTGCCGCGGGTGCCGGACAACCAGTACGTGTCGCCCGCTCAGCGCCGCGACCCGACGGCCTTCGATATCGAGCGGGCCCGCACGCTGCTCGCCGGTAACGGCTGGGATGTCAGCCGCAGCCCGGCGGTGTGCGTGCGGCCCGGCCCCGGGCCCGGCTGCGCCGGGGAAGGCATCCAGGCCGGAGACAAGCTCTCCTTCACCGTCCGGTACGTGGCGGGGCGGCAGGCGCTGGCCCGGCTGATGAGCCAGTTCCAGGCGGATGCGGCCAAGGCCGGCATCGAACTGCACCTGCAGGAGGTGTTCGGGTCGGTCCTGGTGGCCGAGGATCACGGCGAGAGCAGCCAGGACCGCCCGCACACGTGGGAACTGCAGTGCTGGAACGGCGGCTGGGTCTTCTACGGGAAACCGACGGGCGAGGTCCTGTTCAAGACCCGCGGGGGCAGCAACTTCGGGCGCTACAGCGACGAGCGAGCCGACCAGCTGATCGAGCGGACCGTGGTCAGCGACGACGCGTCCGCCATGGACGAGTATCAGGACTATCTCGCCGAGCAGGTGCCGGTGGTCTGGACACCCGGCTTCCCGCTCCGGGTGCTCGCGGTCGCGAAGAACCTGCGCGGGGTCGAACCGGTCAACCCCTACGGGATGATCAACCCGGAGAACTGGTACTACGTCGACGAGTGAGCTCCACCCGCGCCGCCCGGCCAGCGCCCCCGGCCGGGCGGTCGCGGATTTCAGCTGGCCGGCTCGCTCACGGCTGGCTCGGGGCTGACCTCGGAGGCGGCGCTGGGAATGCGCATGCCGATCCGGGCGCAGATGGTGGCGATCACCCCGGACGCGGCGGCGCACAACCATACCCCCTGGCCCAGGTGATTCCACAGCGTGATCCCGATGACCGGCCCGATCGCCGTGCCCAGCCCGAAGGTGCTCTGCATGGCGCCGAAATACCGGCCCCGCAGGTTGGGCGGGGCGACCATGCCAGGGTAGGCGAACGTGGTCGGCGCACCGATGATCTCCGAGCCGGTCCAGAACAAGGTGCCCAGGATGAGGAAGACCGGCACGATACCGATCCCGTAAATGCCGTAGCCCACCGCGACCAGCCCGAAGCCGGCCAGCGCGGTCAGCCGCAGCGGCCAGTTCTGCACGTACTTGGTGGCCAGCACCTCGCAGCTCACCACGACCACGGAGTTGAGGACGATGACCGCGCTGTACCACCACAGGTAATGGTTGAGGTTGGAGTGCTTGATCGCCAGCGGCAGCGCCGCGGTGTACTGAACATAGGCAATGGTCACGAAAAGCACCGCGGCGAGATAGAACAGGTACCGCCAGTCAGCCAGCATGATCCGGTATCCGGAACGGGTGTCGGGTGCTCCGGCTCCGGCCTCGGCCGGCTTGGCCGCCTCGGCGGCCTCGGCGGCCTCGGCGGCCTTGGCTTTCCTGGGTAGGAAGTTCATCGCGATCAGGCCGTAGATCAGGGCGGCCAGTCCTTCCGCCCAGAAGAGCAGGTTGTAGGAGACCGAGACCAGCGCCACCCCGATCAGCGGCGCGGCGCTGGTGCCGAGGTTCATGCACAGCCGGTACATCGCGGTCACCATCACCAGCGAACCGGACGGGGTGAGCTCGGTGATCATGGCCTGCGCGGCCGGCCGGAAGAACAAGCCGACCGTGCCGACGCCCAGCACCACCAGCAACAGCAGCCAGTAGTTCCGGACGTAGACGATGGAGACGATCAGCGCCGCCGAGCCGCCCATGCTGATCAGCGTCGCGGTCCTCGGGCTCAGCCGGTCGCTGAGGTAGCCGCCGAGCGTGGTGCCGAGCACGGCGCCCGCCCCGTACACGCCCAGGGCCAGGCCCGCCCGGCCCGGGCTGTAGCCCCGGTGGGTGAGGAACAGCACCAGGAAGATCTGCAGGAATCCGGCCAGCCTGCTGACGAACACCCCAGCCAGCAGCGCCTTCACCTGCGGGGGGGTCTGCCGGAAAGTGGCCCATACACCTAGCCGCGGCGCGGTGGCCGCCATCCCGTCTTCCTGCGCTTCGCCGCTCATTGAGGATCCACTTCTGCTGAGGCTTCGCCGGGTCTATTAATGACGGACGCATCGGCGGCATTTAGCCACCGGCATTAGGCTTCTAGATTACCCCGCAGGGTCAGCCCGGCACAGTCTCCGCGGCATTTAAATTAAGTGCCGAGCCGTGTATCATCCCGGCCCGCTGACTTCCTCTATTGAAATGAGCACGACGCTAACCGGAGAGGAAGCGGCCGCTGGCCGCCAATTGTCAATGCCGTCATGCCGGCGTGCCTTAAAACAGGCGGCCAACTCAGAGCCGTCACATCTCCGGACTGGAGGTATCGATCATGGCAGCTGAAATGCCGGCCGCACTTGAGCGGTTGCCCGACGACTTCATGCAGCGCCCCTATGAGATCCTGGAGCACTACCGGGCCCGGGGTCGCGTCCACCATGTCGTGTTCCCGCACGGCGCCGACGTATGGCTGGTGACGCGGTACGAGGACGTCCGCACGCTGCTGTCGGATCCGCGCGTGAGCAAGGACGGACGGCGGATGAACGAGATGTTCGCCCGGCACTCAGGTATCCCGGTCGAAGAGGGAGAGCACGTCAGCGTCGGGTTCGACGATGAGCTTTCCTGGCATATGCTTAACAGCGATCCCCCTCGCCACACTCGACTCCGCAACCTGGTCAGCAAGGCATTCACCCTGCGGCGAATGGAGGCTTTCCGCCCCCGGATCCAGCAGATCGCCGACGAACTGCTTGACCCGTTCGAGGGCAGGGACGATATTGAGCTGGTCAGCGAGTACGCCGCGCCGCTGCCCATCATCGTCATCTGCGACTTGCTCGGGATTCCCTTCTCCGACCGCGATTCATTCCGCCGATGGGCCGTCGAGCTTGTCGGCGCCGGCCAGGACCCCGAAGTCGTCGAACGCGCGTCGAAGAATGTCGTTGAATACGCACGGACCAGCATTGCGGCCAAAAGGGCGAACCCGGGCGACGACATGATCAGCGCCCTGCTGCAAGGCCGTGACGACGACCGGCTCACCGAGGACGAACTCGTCGCCATGATCTTCCTGTTCACGGTGGCCGGGCACATTACCTCACAGCACACGCTCTCCAACGGCATCTTCAGCCTGCTGACCCACCCGGACCAGATGGCCAGGCTGCGCGCGGACATGTCCATCATGCCCCGGGCGATCGACGAGCTGATGCGCTACGACGGAGGCGTCGGGGTGGCGACGTTCCGGTTCACGTCGGAGGAGATCTCGCTGGGTGACGGGATCGTCATCCCGGCGGGGCAGATCCTGGCGCTGTCCATCCAGTCGGCGCACCGCGACGACACTCGCTACCCGGGCGCGGACGACCTGAAGCTGGACCGCCAGCCGCTCGGGGTGCTCGGCTTCGGGCACGGCACCCACTTCTGCATCGGCCAGCCGCTGGCCAAGATCCAGACCGAAGTCGGGCTGAACAGGCTGTTCACCAGGTACCCGGATCTGCGGCTGGTCACCGATCCGACGCAACTGCGGTGGGAAGACAGCACGCTGCTGCGCGGCCTGCTCACGCTGCCGGTGGCGGTGACCCCGGCCTAGCCGGTTTGACCGGCCGGCCACGCAGCCGAAAGGGCGGCCGCGGATCTCCGCGGCCGCCCTTTCGGCGTGTCCGCCGGTTACCCGGCGTCTGACCGGACGTGCATGACCGACCCCGAGTACGCGCCGCCGGGCACGCTAATCAGCTCGTCGTTCGACTCGACCGTGGCGCCCCGGGTGAAGATCCCGGCGTAGCCGCAGGACATCGTGAAGGCGCCCCAGGAGATGATCCACGGTTCCGGCTCCCCGTGCTCCGCAGGGAACAGCTCGGGTACCGGCTTGATCCGGCGCTGGATCACGTAGGGGCCGTCAAGTGCCGCGCGGATCTGCTCCTCCCAGGCCCGCGGACTGGTGTCCGGGCGCCAGCCGAGCACGACCCCGTGGCCGCCGTGCAGCAGGGTCGGCTTGAGCGCCAGCTCGTGCTGGTGGCGCAGCGCGTAGTCGAGCAGGTCGACGCGGCGGCCGTCCTCGGTCGTCACCGGCCCGGACCGGACGGTCCTGGTCCACGGCAGGATCCGGTCCACGCTGGCCAGCTGCTCCGGATCGAGCCGGTTCCTGTTGCCTTCGTCGGACAGCATGGCCAGCGCCCCCTTGCTGGCGAACATGGCATCGTCCAGGGGCGTGAAGATCTTGACCTCGCCGCGGGCCGCGGCGGCCAGGACCGGATCCAGCAGGGCCGGGGCATCGGGGTACTCGAGCAGGTCCTCGATCATGAACAGCCGGTAGATGATGTCCACCGGCTTCTCGCGGAGCCAGACCCGCCCGTCGCGGGCTTCGAGCTGCCCGACGTGCCCGCCGCACGCGTCGAGCCCCAGGGTGGAAAGCCGGTCGGTATAGACGCGGATGTACGATTCCAGGCTCTGGTAGCTGCTCGGCCAGTCGGTCATCACCATCACCGGCCGGGAATCGGGCCCGAACCCGCTCTCGGCCTTGATGGTCCTGACCTGCTCGCGCATGGTGTGCACGTAATCAAGCCGGTGCTCGGCGGCGAACTCGGCCAGGACCGGGTGCTCCAGCAGTCCCTCCGCCATGTCCGCGTTGTCGATGCCGCCGATCGCGCTGCCCATGTTCAGCTCGAGCAGCCGGAAACCGCCCTCGTCGACGTACAGGTCCGCCCGGGTGAGCGTGGTGGCCTCGGGATTACGGCTGCGCAAGATGGCCGATATCTGGACGTCGGTCATCCCGGTGGCGCGGGCGAACGCGGTCAGGTCACCCCCGTAGAGCCGGGCGGGCAGGCTGACCAGCGCGGAGCGCAGGTTCGTCAGGTCGGTCTCGAGCTGATCGCGCTCTTCGGTGCCGAGGAAGAGCGGCCGGGAGAGGTACCTGCCCTGGTACAGCGGCCTGAGGAGCTCCGCTTTCAGCTTTTCGCCCCTGACCAGCTCGCTGGCGGGACTGCCGCGTCGCTTGACCTCGTCAAGGTACGCAGCGCCGAGGCTCGTTCGGTTCATGGCATGACTTCCTTCCGTCAATGATCGTTCACGGACTGTCATCGCTGCGGAGCCCCGTAACCCCTGTAATCCCCTCCGACATTGCTGAGGCCCGGTCCTGGCGCTTTTGATACAGGTGCGGACCGGACCGGCCGGTAACTAGCCGGGTGTATCTATTTGCCTGCTCTGTGTGCTCCTTTAAGGCATGAAGCCTTCCGCATCCGACCGCCGGCCATCGGCCAGGATCGCCACACCCAGGCGGTACCTGATGTGCCCGCCGGCCGAATTTGACGTGACGTATTCGATCAATCCCTGGATGGATCCCAGTGAGCCTGTCGACCCGCGCCTCGCCTACCTGCAGTGGCAGCGGATCCACGACCTGCACGTCGAACTCGGCCACACCGTTGATCTCATCGAGCCGCTGCCCGGCCTGCCCGATATGGTCTTCGCCGCGAACGGCGCCACCGTCCACGACGGCCGGGTGCTGGTGGCCCGCTTCCGGTATGACGAACGCGCCGCCGAGGCGCCCGCCTACCTCGGCTGGTTCACCGCCCGCGGCTTCGAGACCCGCGAGGCCGCCCGGATCAACGAGGGCCAGGGTGACTTCCTCGCGGCGGGCGGCTGGCTGCTAGCCGGCAGCGGATTCCGTACCGACCCGCGCGCTCACGCCGAGGCCGAAGGCTACTTCGGCCGCCCGGTGATCAGCCTGACCCTGGTCAACGAGAGCTACTACCATCTCGACACGGCGCTGTCGGTGCTCGACGAGCAGACCATCATGTACTACCCGGCCGCCTTCGGCCTCAACGGGGTCTGTGACGGCCAGCACGTGCTGATGCCCGCAGGCGCCCCCGGCCTGATGGCCCAGCTGCGGGACCGTGGCTACGACGCTATCGATATCGAGGTCTCCGAGCTGCTGCGGGCCGGCGGCGGCGTCAAGTGCTGCACGCTCGAACTGGGCCCCGCTCGCGAACGTGCCGCCGGGACGGCGAGCGGCGTGACCGTCGTGGTGACCAGCGTGGCCTCGGACTCCCACACCTGGAACCTGGTCTACCTGCAGCTGGTCCTGGAGGAACTCGGGCACCAGGTGGTCAACCTCGGCGCCTGCGTGCCGGATGAGCTGCTGGTCACCGAATGCCTGCGTATCCGGCCCCATCTGGTCGTGGTCAGCACCGTGAACGGGCACGGCTTCCACGACGGGCTGCGGCTGATCAGCCGGATCCGCGACTACGCGGAACTGGCCGAGATGCCAGTGGTCATCGGCGGGAAGCTCGGCATCGCCGGACCGGCCGGGCAGGAGGGGCGGGAGCAGCTCCGCGCGGCGGGCTTTGACGTGGTCTTCGAGGAAGGTGCGGCCATCACGGCCCTTACGTCCATGGCGGGGCAGCTGACGGCGGGCGTGCGGACGTGACCGCAGGCGCAGCGGCGTCCGGGTTCGGCGCGTTCATCGCGCACGCCCGCCAGGCCGGTCAGCTCGTCGTTCAGCCGCGGATGGGGATGAGCAACCCGCGCGCCATGCGAGCCGGACTGCTGGCCACCAGGCGCGCGGCCGCGCTCACCGTCGGGACGATCACCCTGGACAGCTACACGCGGATAGGCGACGACGCCAGGGCCAAGGCCGCGGTCGCGGCGGGGGTTGAACTCAATGGCTACCCGATCACCTCCTACGACGTGGCCACGACCAGAGGGGTGCTCGACGGCGTGGCCGGACCCGAGTTTCCGGTGCAGATCAGGCACGGCTCGCCCTGCCCGGAACGGATCTTCGGCGCGCTCATCGACGCCGGGCTCGACGCGACCGAAGGCGGCCCCGTCTCCTACTGCCTGCCCTACAGCCGGATGCCGCTCAGTGACTCGGTGCAGAACTGGGCTCGCTCGTGCGAGCTGCTGGCCGGGCTGCGCCAGACCGGTGCCGAGCCGCACCTGGAGACGTTCGGCGGCTGCATGCTCGGACAGCTGTGCCCGCCCAGCCTGCTGATCGCGATGAGCGTGCTCGAGTGCATGTTCTTCCGCCAGCACGGCCTGTGCAGCGTCTCGCTGAGCTACGCCCAGCAGACCAGCCACGAGCAGGACATCGAGGCGATCGGTGCGCTGCGGCGGCTGGCCGCCGAATGGCTGCCCGACGTCGACTGGCACATTGTCATCTACGCCTACATGGGCGTGTACCCGCGCAGCCCGGCCGGCGCGAACGGGCTGCTCAGCGAGGCGGCCCGGCTGGCGGTGACGACCGGCGCCGCACGGCTCATCGTGAAGACGATCGCCGAGGCGTACTGGATCCCCTCCATCGCGGACAACGTGGAAGCGCTGGAAATGGCGGCCGTGGCCGCCGCCGCCCAGCGGCGCGCGCCCCCCGTCCTGGCCAGCGGCGATACCGGCCTGTACGCGGAGGCCAGCAGGCTCATCGAAGAGGTCGTGGACCTGCACCCGGACCTTGACCGGGCCCTCCTGGAAGCGTTCCGGGCGGGTTACCTCGACGTTCCCTACTGCCTGCACCCGGACAACGCCGGCCGGGCGCGGAGCTACATCGACGGTAACGGACGACTGCAATGGTCCAGGATCGGGTCCATGCCGCTGCATGATCTAGTCCGGCCCAGCCGATCCGCTGACGCCGAGCTGACGGCGGCCGGCCTGCTCATGTCGCTGTCTTTCGTCGAACGAAGGTTTGACTACGCCCACCTGGAGGAGGATCTCGCCGGCCAGGTCAAGGCGGCGCAGCCCCCGGATCCGCGTAGCCAGAGCTCAAAGGAGCGATGAAGATGACACGGACCCGCCTCTCCGCCACCGGTCACCGGCCCCTGCCTCCCAGCCCGGGCGAGCATCTTTCCTCGCCGGTGACCCGGTCGGTGCTGACGATCCAGCACCGGATGCTGATCGCGGTCAGGGACTTCCTGAACGAGCAGGGCTTCACCGAGCTGCTGCCGCCGATCATCGGACCGGTCACCGATCCGGGCGCACGCGGGGCCAAGCAGGTCGACGTGGATTACTACGGTCACCGTTACAAGCTGATGACCAGCGCGATCTTGTATAAGCAGGCGTCGCTGAGCACGTTCGGCAAGATTTTCTTCATCGCCCCGAACGTACGCCTGGAACCGCTCGAGACCGCGTCCACCAGCCGGCACCTGGCCGAATTCCATCAGATCGACGTCGAGGTCGCGGACGCCTCCAGGGAAGACGTCATGCAGCTGGCCGAGGGCGTGGTCGGCCAGGCGATCCGGCGCATCACCGCCGAGCTGCCCGCGGAGCTCGGCTGGCTCGGCCGGGACGCCGGCCTGCTGGCCGGCCAGGTATCGGAGCCGTTCGGCTGCCGCAGCCATGCCGATGCGGTGACCGACCTGCACAGCATGGGGCACAGCCAGAGCCCGGATGCCGAGATCGACTGGGTCGGCGAGGCGATCTTGTCCCGCGAGGCGAGCAGGCCGTTCTTCATCACCGACTACCCCAAGGGCGCCCGCGGGTTTTACGACAAGGAAAGTCCCGAACGGCCCGGGTTCCTCCGCAACTTCGACCTGATCGCCCCGGAGGGATACGGCGAGCTGTGCAGCGGGAGCGAGCGGGAGAACGACTACGGCACGATCATCGCGCGGATCAGGGAGACCGGGGAGAATCCCGCCAAGTACGGCTGGTACCTGCAGATCCTGCGTGACGGCATCCCGGGCAGCGCCGGCTTCGGCATCGGAGTGGAGCGGCTCACCAGGTACATTGCCGGCCTGCACTCGGTGTGGCAGGCCAGCGCCTACCCGAAGGTTCCCGGGGTGGCCTCGCCATGAGCGTGCTCCGGGCCCGCGCGTTTCCCGAGGCGGCCGTCAGGGTCCGGGCCAGCACGGGAACGGCCGAGGCGTTCCCTGACCTGTGCGGCTACGGCCGCGAGCTTTACGGCTCCGCGCCGGTCCACCCCGCCGCGATCCCGGGCGACATGATCGACGAGCTCAGGCTGGTGCCGCCGGTCTTCGTGCCGCAGCGGCTGGCCAAGCTCATCGATCTGACCAGGGAACCGGTGTACCGGGACGTGCGGCTGGACACGGTGGTGGGCGGCCTGCCGTCCACCTTGCCGCTCTACCTGTCCGCGTTCGGCTCCACTCAGGCGGTGGGCGTCGACCTCGGGGTGGCCGCGAGCAGGCAGGCGGGCCGCCTGGGCATTCCGATGGTGATCGGCGAGAACGTGACGCCGGTCAACGGCTACGGCCGGATCGAAGAAGACACCCAGCGGTCAATGCTCGGCCGGATCGTCGCCTACGCCGAGCACGCGCTGGACGGGTGCGGCGGCGTGGTCGTCCAGCAGAGCACTGAGGATGCGGACGCCGAGGTGTGGAACCTGGTCTACAGCGATCCGAACGTTCAGGCGCTGCTTGAATCCGGGCGCCTGGCCTTCGAGCTCAAGGTGGGGCAGGGAGCCAAGCCCGGGCTGGGCGGCATGACCGTCCTGGATGTTTCTGCGGCGGCGCGGCTGGCCGACTCCTACACCATCGACCCGGTCTTCGGCGCCGGCGGTAACACGCTGCTGCGCAGCAGCAGCCCGGGCACGTTCACCGAGGAGATCTTGCGCCGGCAGGTCCTGCTGATGCGCAACAACTACCCCCGGGCCCGTATCTGGATCAAGCTGCCGCCGGCCAGGGATGTGGCCGAGGCCGCACTGGTGGCCTGGGAGGCCGGCGCTGACGCGGTGACGGTGGACGGCGCGGAGGGCGGTACCGGCTGGGCGCCGGTGTCCTTTCTCCAGCACGTCGGGCTGCCGCTGGGCGAGTGCCTGCGCCGGATCGGCGATCATCCGTCCTGCCTGCTGGTATCCGGCCGGATGTGGGAGGGTGCCCGGGTGGCCAAGTGCCTCGCCCTGGGTGCGAACGCCGTCGGCCTGGGCCGGGCGGCGCTGCTCGCGGTCGATACCGACGCCGAGAACGGGCTGGTCAACCTGGTCCAATGCCTGTCGCTTGAGCTGCAGATGCTGACCAGCGCGCTCGGCAAGTACCACGTGAGTGCGCTGACCCAGGAAGACGTGTGGTTTCCCGGGCAGAATGTCGCGGGCAGGCGGGGCGTGGTATCGATGCTAAGTCCGAATACGTCGGACCTTGAGTAATGACCCGCCTGATCGATTTCCCGGCGCCTTACGGTGATGACATCGGGGTCAATTTCGGTGTAGAGAATGTCCTCGCGGTCCTTTACAGGGCCGACGATGATCCGGCCACCCGGCGCCACGATCGTCGTATTTCCGCGGGTTATCCATTCTTCTTCCTGGTATTCGCCGCGCAGGTCATCCGGCACCTGCTCGGCACGCAGCACCGAGGTCACGCCAAACACATAGCAGCTGCCTTCTCGCGCGATATGCTGCATCGTCGCCACCCGCAAGGCGCTGTTGTCCCAGGTCGGAGCCAGATAAATGTCAACGCCCCGGGCGTACATCGCCACCCGGGCCAGCGGCATGTAGTTCTCCCAGCAGATCAGGGGCGCCGACTACGCCGAATGGAGTGCGCAGCACATCGAGAGTCGAACCGTCACCCATGGCGTGCGTGCCGCCTATGCCCTAGCGGACGCCAAGGACGGGGGCGGACTCGGCGAAGTGGCAGGCGACCGGGTGGCCCTGGCCGCGTTCGTCGAGGGCGGGCTCCTGCTCAGCGCAGACGTCGGCGGCCTTCCAGCACCGGGTCCGGAAACGGCAGCCGGACCGCGGCGCGGTGGCGCTCGGCACCTCGCCGGACAGCAGGATACGGCGGCGACGGCGCACGAAAACCGGATCGGGCACGGGCACCGCGGACAGCAGGGCCTGGGTGTACGGATGCGAGGGCCGGTCGTAGACCTGCGACCTGGTTCCGCTCTCCACGATCTTGCCCAGGTACATGACCGCGACCCGATCGCAGGCATGCCTGACCACCGATAGGTCGTGGGCAATGAACAGGTACGCCAGGCCCAGCCGGTCCTGCAGGGCCGCGAGCAGGTTCAGCACGCCCGCCTGGATCGAGACGTCGAGCGCCGAAACCGGCTCGTCCAGGATGAGCACCTTCGGTTCGAGGGTCAGCGCCCTGGCAATGCCCACCCGCTGGCACTGTCCGCCGGAGAACTCGTGCGGATAACGGTTGCGATGCTCGGGGTTGAGGCCGACCAGCCGGAGCAGCTCCTCAACCCGCTGGGGGCCGGCTCGCCGGTCCCACCGGCCGTGCACCCGCAGCGGTTCCGCCACGATGTCGCCGACCAGCATCCTCGGATCGAGCGACGCGAACGGGTTCTGGAAGACGACCTGCAGATGCTGGCGGAGCGGCCGGAGCTGGCGGCGTCCCTGCGTGGTCAGCTCCCGGCCCTCGAACCGCACCGAGCCCGCCGTCGGGCGCAGCAGCTGCAGGATCGTCCTGGCGGTGGTGGACTTACCGCAGCCGGACTCGCCGACCAGGCCGAGCGTTTCGCCCGCCCGCAGCTCCAGCGACACCCCGCATACCGCGTGCGCCTCGCCCGCCTGGCGGCGCACAAGCCTGCCGCTGCGGACCGGGTAGTGCTTGACCAGGGCGGTGACGCCGATGACCGGCGGCCCCCCGGCTGAGTCCGTGATCGCCGGTGCTGTCAGCACGGGTCGTTCGGTAGCGTCTGGTCCATGACCTCGGTGAGGGCGAACAAGTTGTCGCCGATTTCCAGCGAGTTAAAGCCCCCAAGTTCCTCGTCGAGCGCGAACGTCAGGTTGCCTCCGCTCCTGACCGCGCCCGGTGCCGACGTATGCGCGCTGCTGCACCCGGCCACGACCAGGACCGCCGCTGCGGCCAGCGCCGTCCCGGCGAACCAGCGATGTCGTCGTGTCATGTCTAGCTTCCTTTCTCACTAAGTGGGTGCCTCCGTAAGTTCGTTGGGGGTTCTCATGCTGCTGTCGTGAGGGTGG
>OCZT010002087.1_pt1 | contig 20706 bp, 15 predicted proteins | sample 1539031 | NCBI WGS metagenome assembly OCZT01 (sample SAMEA3539308, study PRJEB22396) | soil metagenome | biome: tundra; feature: field; material: soil | place: USA | collected 2010-05 | depth 0.15 m | reverse complement strand
GTACGGCGTTCGCGCCGCTGAGCGGCGCGGCGCCCAGAATCGTCGTTCCGTCCAGAAACTGCACACTGCCGGTGGCGGAACCGGGCGTAATCGTCGCCGTGAAGATCACGGTTTGCTGGACCGGCGAGGGGTTCGGCGCGGAAGTCAAGGCCACGCCGGAAACCACTCGGTTGACGTTCTGCGTCAAGACGGACGAAGTACTCCCTGCATTGCTGCCGTCGCCGCGGTAAACCGCGGTAATCGAATGCGCGCCTGCCGCCAAGGTGGCGACCGCCAGTGTCGCCTGCCCGCCGCTCAGCGCCGCCGGTGCGCCCAAGGCAGTTGATCCATCGTTGAACTGCACAGTCCCTGTGGCGGCGCTGGGAGTAACTGTTGCCGTGAAAGTTACCGATTGGCCGACGGTGGATGAGTTCGGCAAAGAACTCACCACCACGCCCGACACTGCTGGGGAAATGGTCTGGGTCAGGGCGGGGGAAGTACTCGGCGTATCGTTTGTGTCGCCGAGGTAGGCCGCAGTGATCGAATGCGCGCCAACCGCTAAGGAGGATGTTGCCAGCGTGGCCTTCCCGCCGCTGAGTGGCGCCGTGCCCAGGGAAACTGTGGGCCCAAGCCCAACGGAGGGGCCCGAGTTGAACTGCACCGTGCCCGTGGCCGAGGCGGGCGTGACCGTTGCCGTGAAGGTCACGCCTTGTCCGACCGTCGCTGTACTCAGCGAAGAAGCCACCGTCGTGCTCGAGGTCACTTTGTTGACGGTCTGCACCATCGCCGGCGAAGTGTTCCCCGCATCGCTCGCGTCGCCGCTGTAAACCGCGGTGATGGAGTGCAAGCCTACCGATAGGGTGGATACCGCCAGGACCGCGCTCCCACTGCTCAAAGACGCCGTCCCCAGGGCGGCGGTTCCGTCGTTGAACTGCACGGTCCCGGTAGCGGAACTGGGCGTGACCGTCGCGGTGAAGGTCACGGTTTGCCCGAGCGTGGACGGGTTCTGCGACGAACTCAGCGCGACGGTTGCGGGCATAGAGACGACTTGGGTGAGCACAGCCGATGTGCTTCCCTCATTGATCCCGTCGCCGCCATAGACCGCGGTGATCGCGTGCGTACCCCCCGCCAGGGACGAGACCGTCAGCGCTGCGCTGCCGCCGCTGAGTGTCACTGGCGAGCCCAGGGCCGTGGTTCCGTCGTTGAACTGGACAGTGCCCGTGGCGGAGGCGGGCTTGATCTTCGCCGTGAAGGTGACGGCTTGCCCGAACACCGATGGATTCTGCGAGGAGCTCAACACCACGGTTGTGAAATCGACAAAGATAGCGTCGCTTCGCCGGCGCACATAGAAGCCGTATTTCTGGCTTCCGATGGCAATGGCCCATGCGGTGTTCGCTACCGAAGGCGCCGGGGTGAAGGCGACACTGCCTTGAAACAGCTTCAGGAGTTGGATAGGGGAACGATTGGCGAGTACTTGAGGCATCGTGGGATTGAGCGGAGTATCCGGCAAGGAGTTTTTCAGCGAAGCGAAGATGTTGCGCGGAACGGGAATGAGCGCAAGCACAGCGAGGTTCGCGTAGGCGTCGGCGGGAAGAGTCAGATCGATGGGCGGCAGGGACATGCTGTCGTCAACCAGGGCCGGAAGCTCGTCGGTCGGGATAAGGCTCAACCGGACATCCATCTGCTGCGGAAAGAATACTTGCGAGAAAGCGCCGGTATCTATGGCATCCAGCGGGAAGGGCCCGGCTGGCGGCAGGGCCTGAAAATAGTCGGTCGCCGCGAGGTTCGCCTTCAGTCCATTGCTCTGGCGAACGGCGACCACAGCCTGCAACTGCGTGTTGTATTGCAATAAGAACGCTTGTTGGGTGGCGGGATCGGTCAGTCCGAAACGGACGCCGCTATATTGCGGGCCGCTATCGCGACGGACCAGATAAGGATCGATCCAATTGATGGCGCCGCGTTGGATGCTGACCATCGCCAGAGGCAGTAAGGAGTCCGAGAGCGCGCCCTGAGTGCCGGCCACGAAGATCTGACGGGCTAGCGCGGCCTCCTGCTGCGATGGGTCGGAGGTGTTGATGGGATTGGGATAGGGCACCAGGGAAACCGCTGTGGCCTCGACGATGTCGCCATCGTGAGTGGTGCGCGAGCCCTGGATGCTGGTGGGATAAGAGGTGATGGGATTGGCCGTGAATTCGACTGGACGCAGCGCGATGATGTACAATCCCGTTCGGGTCCGCGCCGGCTGCTGCGGCATGGTGGAAATGCCGAACTGCAGACCCAGGTTCTCCTCTTCGGCGAGGTCCGAGAGGCGGATGGTGAGATCGTTGGGGATCATGACCAGTTCGCCCGCCGGGGTGACGCCATCGCCCGCGTGAATGACAATGGTTTCGGCATCGGTTGGTTGGCCCGTGACGGGGCCCTGGTCCACCATGAGGCCATGCATCACGCCAAAGCCGCCGGCTTGCCCGAGATCGGCCTGCCGTTGCAGGAAGTAGTCCTGTTCGCGCTCCAGGTCTTTGGCGGCCAGAAACCGGCCGTCGAACCAACGCGGCCGCGTACGGCGGCTGTCCAGCACCACGGAGCCGTTGCCTGTAAAGGTGGTCAGGTCCGGCTGTTGCAGAACCACTCGCATACTGCCTTGTGTGAAATTGGGCATGGCTTACTCCTAAGTGTCCGTTCCCGACCCCAGGCCGCTCAGGCGGGCCAAAAGCGCCGCTGGATACAGGAACATGCGGGAATGATTGTCGATCGAGATCTTGGTCAGGTCCCATGTGGGACCTTTGCCTGCGGCCCCTGGCGTAGCCGCGATCAGCATGCGCGCCAGAAACACCGCGGAGAAATCGAAGCCCGGCGGATATTCCACGGGAGGAGCCGCCGGTCCTGCCGCAGCCTGCATGAGTAGCGTTTGGATGTTGGCTGCATCCGCCGCGGTGAGGGGGCTTCCGGCCGCCGGACGCGCAGCCACGGTTCGCCAAGGATCGGCAGGTGTTAGGGGATCGGCGTCCGTGCGCAAGGCCAGTTGCATCGCAAACGAGTCGAGCAAGCGATTAGCCGAAAAGGCGTCGGTGGCGTCGTAGTCGTCCTGCGAAGCGAAGCACGGCGTGATGCCGCGCGTGCAGGGGACAAAGCTCGCGAACACATCGCACATGAGATTGGCGCCGTCGTGGATTGCGGTGTTGGGATCGGCTATGCTGGGCTGGCCCGGCACTGGATTGTTCTGCTGATTCTGCCAGGCCTGTACATATTGGTTGAGCCAGTCGTTGAGGACGATGCAGACCATTCTCGGAACCTCGATAATGCGGCCGATGCGGTCGACGGCCATGCCGGGCGTCACTTGCACTTCCAGTTGGAAGGTATTGGTGTTGCCGTCTGTCTGCACCAGCAGCCCTGAGACAGTTCCGGCGCCGTACAGTTGCACCAGGGCACGAGCCAGCCGGCCCCGGTGATAATCCTGATCGGCCTGGAAGTCTTCGACGCCCAGCATACGCCCGGTCGAGTAAAAGACGCGGTTTGGCGCCAGCGGGGGAATCAGGGTCAGATCGTCGGTTGCCATGTCGTCATGTCTCCAATCGCGGGTCCAGGCTGGGGGCTTGAATCACCATGTTGTAGCGGCCGATCCGACTCTGATTCAGAACGACCGGATCGCGCGGCGGCTCCGGAGCGAGATAGCTGTTCACCCCCAACAGCGAGGCGAGCCCCACCATGAACGGCTGCGTCGCGATCTGAATGGCCGCCGCCACGTGCGCCGGCTTTTCCTGCTCTACGATCCTCTGGATCAGGTTGATATCAACCTGTTCCACCTGGTTATGGATGAAAACGGTCATGCGATTCGCCAGGTTGTCGTAAAACTGCGCGATCTGTTGCTGCTCGGCGGGCGTCTCCGGAAGGTTGGCGGAAAAGAGAGCGAGGATCTCCTCCTGGCTCTTCGCATCGCCAAGAAACAGGGTGTCGCCTACGAAGGAATTGCTGCTGCCGGAATACCCTGGCAGCAACGGATCGTTCTGGATAGCCAGCTCCGCGCCAAGGATGGTGGCAAATATGTGCCGCAGGCGAAAATCTTCGATCACGATCACGGCCCCACGGGAGCACAGACCGTTGGTGGCCACATCCAAAGCCAGGGTGATGCCTGGCACGGAGCCGCGCTGGCGGTGCAGATCGGCGGCGGCCAGCAACCGCGGCCGCCGCCGGTCCGGCGGATAGCCTGCTGGATCCAGACCGATCCAGGATCCCAGCCAGTCGAGCGCCGTTTCTGGCGCGGATTCCGGGCGCGTGAGCAGGTAGGCGTTCGCGATCGAGTCTTCAATGCGCGTCATTTGCGCTTCGAAAATGTGCGTGAAACGGGCGAAGAAATTGTGCCGCGTGCTTTGGCCCGGCTGGTCCGCGGCGGGGCTGAACTTGTTTTCCCGGTACAGTTCCGGCAAGTAGTTGTTCACGTAAGAGAAGCGCGGCGCCCAAACGCGCAGCGCGGCAATCTCCGGAGTGCTGCGGCGGTCCCCATGCATCTCGACGCGGATGCCCAGGAAGCGCCCGCTCAAATCGCGAACGGCGGTATTGGCGCGTTGCACCATGAGCATAAACAAGCCCTGCCGGTTCGGAATGGGCGTTTCACCCAGCAAGGAGGCCGCAAATGGCACTTCCGATGGAATCGGCAGCCACACCGCGGAGGGAGTTCCGTCCGGCAGAGAAGACAGGTCCGTGTCGCCGAAGACGTGGGGATACCAGGGAGACCCGGCCGTGGCGATTGCGGATGGCTGGTCGGCCGCAGTCAACCAGACGGTCACTCCGCAACGCGGCGGCAATACAGCTTCCAGGTACAAACGGTGCCAGACCGTATGGGAAACTCCGCTGTCGATAATTTTCGGAGCGTTGGGATCGGTCGAGCCGGCGCGTGCCAGCGAGTTCAGGGAAAGCGGCAACAAGGGCAGCAACGGCAAACCGGACAGCCCATTCGCATAGTAGGGGGGCAATTCCAGGCTGTGCGCGAAGGGCCCTTGGTTAGCGCGTTGGAGGATGTAAGTATCGCCAGCCGGAATCAGCACGGGGCCAGCTTCGGCGAGATTGAAGATCAGCGCTTCATTTAGCGCCGTGGCCAGGACGGCCAGACGCTGAGTGTCCAGCCAAGCGACGGTATAAGGCCAGCGTACGCCATCTAGCCGCCATGCGGCGCCGAGGCCGGTGTCGAAGCTGAAGGGGCGCAAAAAGGACGCCGTGTTCGCGGCGGTAGAAGCGCCCCAGGAAAGCAGAGGGACCTGCTGGTTATTGACTGGAAGGCCCACGAACACTTCCGAGGTTGGAAGCGGATAAGTTGCGGCCAGTTGCGGCGGATTGGGATCCTGCTGGCAGGAACGCATGATCCCCGGGTTCGGCAAATCCACGGGGCCCGTCTGCAGCGGAGCGCCGGTTACTCTGCCGAGTTGCGAGTTGACGCGGTCCAGGGCGAGCACGCCGCCTTGCGGAAGTGCCGCCAGACGCCAGAAATTGAACCCGGCAACCGTCAAGGTGAAGTCGGGCCAACGGCCGCGCCGGTCCACCAGCACGAGCACGCCGCCCATCGCGATATAAAGAATGCCATCGTAACCCATGACCAGGTCCGTGACGGGCTGCCCGGTGGGGGCGGTGAAGATCGGTTCTTCCCCAGGGCCGCTGCCGCCGGCCAGGACCTGGCTGCTCGGAGCATCCCAACGGGCATAGTTACCGAAAGCGTCGCGCGCCATGGGCGCGGTTTCCACCAGAGCAAGAGCATCGGTGAAGTTCTCCGCGGGTGGATTGCCGAGACGCGTGCTAAGCAACTGCAGGCGATTGGTTTTGGTGCAAAAGTAGAGCGCGTCGGAAGCGAGCGATGCAAATACAGGCGCGCCCGCGGTGTGAGCCGACGGAGTGCTGCCATCTGCGCCACGGGTCACAGTCGCTAGCATTCGGGTCGAGTCCACTTTGGTGACTGCCAGGAACTCGGTATCGATCTGCAGGAACGCGGGAATGCCAAAGACTGGAGGGGACGGCTTGGCCGAGGGTGGCTGCCCTGCCGCAATAGTTACTTGCGTATCCGCTGCACCAGCGTTGACTTGCAGAATTCCCACCGGAATCAGAACTGGCGTGCCCACGGGGTGGGGCGCCCGCGCGGTAGACTGGACCGCACGCGTCACGTCCAGTAGCGTGCCGGTGGGATCGATGCCATCGACACTCATCACCTCGGAATCGATCATTAAGAAAGCGGGAGTGCCCCAGGGAATCCGCGACACCAGCGCCACCCTCACCTCGGCGGTTCCAATACCCGCCGCCAGAATGGGCGTGTTCGCAGCCCAATCCTGCTTTTGGCTCAGCATCCAGAAATTGAGGCCGTTCGCATCCATGGCTTCGCTCAACACACAGACGGGACAACCGGTACCGCAACCGTGTTGTCGGTTTGCACAGGGGGAGTCAGGTCGCCCGGGGTCACACCGGAGCCGTCTGTCCCCACCGTTACCAGCACCTGCAGGAGCTCGGGCAATTGCCAGCTCAGCAGCGGAATTTCCGTGTTGCCGCTCGCATCCGGAGTAAGTGCCTGGAAACCTCCGCCGCTCAGCGGTTGGTAAAGAACCAGGCCATTGACCTCCACTACGCCGACAACCTGGCTGACAATCACATCGAGTTCGAAGCTGCGCACGGTGCGGCCGAGCGGCCAGCCTTGGTTGGCGGCGCCGCCCGGAGGCACTGGCCACAGATAGGTCCGCAGGACCTGCTCTACCTGCTGGCTGACCTGCAACAGGCCGAACCCGCTGCGCACTTCCACCGCGACACTCAACCCAAGGCCGACATATTCGGTGCCGATCACGTACATCTCGGCAGCAACGGGGCGTTTCGGATTGAGATAGGCGTATACATTTTCGAGCAGCGTGCGGTCGGCGCGCGGACAGGGCGGCTGGAAATCGCCCTTGGGCGGAATGGCCATCACGGAAACTACTCCGGGAACGCTGGTATCGCGAGTTTGGGGTTTGAACAGCGGCAAAACCTCCACCCGCGCTACGCCCCCGCCGGGCATCTCCTGCACCAGGTCCTTGTAGTCGCTCGCGGTGACGGCGCGTTCCTGATGGCGGAGCGTGGCGGGGATGCGCTGCTCGGCGTGGTCGAGCGTTTCCGAATCCGCCCCGCCGGTGGTGTCGAAAGGTTGCTGCACGGTAAGCCCGTTGGCCGTGGCGCCGGAAACGTCTACCGCCTGGATGGCGGTGAGCGTACCAGCGGGCAGATTCCCCGCCGCGCCGCCTCCGGCGCGCATCAGCCGCGCGCGAATCCGCCGGCCGGCAGGGGGGATCATGCCCTGCATCTGATTCCCGAAGCTTACTGTGCCGGCTTCAGGATCGAGAACATAAGCAGGCACCGGACCCTGCAACACGGCCAGATCGTCCACCGCATTCCAAAGCTGGAACCCCAGACCGGGCATGTCCACATCGAGTTGAAACGTGACGGGATCGATCTGGGTTTTCGACAGGGGGAACTGCTGGTTCGCGGAGCCATCGCTCACGCCGGCGATCACGTTGTTGTATGTAGTCCGCTGGTCGATCTCGACCGCATTCACGCCCGCCCAACTTAAGGCGAGAGCGCTCTTCACGTTCAAGCGGATCCAGGTCACCAGAACCGTGTCGATATCGGGATCGTCGATACGGGGTGGTTTGGGTCCGACGCCGGCCTGCGAGTCGGTGCGCACGTCATTGGCAGGCGCGCCGATATCGCCGGCTTGCGGCAATACGAGTTGTACCACACCCGGTTGGGTCAGCCCTTGTGTGGTGTCGCTGACGACGCTCAGCGAATGGTAGACCACGGGTTGCCCGGCAGATGTGTTGCCGCTGATCTGCCAAGTGGCGGGAACCGCCGTGCGCGGGCCGATGTCGGCAAGCGGGTTGGATGCGGGTATGGCCGGCTGGAATCCGAGACTGAGAATACGCTGGCCGTTCTTGCCGCCCAGCGTGGCGCGAACATCGGCCAGGTTTTGCGGTTTCGCCACGAGCAAGGCGAACCAGAGGCACTGATCGGTGGTGCCGCCGAAGACGTCCACGCCGTTCGGATCCGCCACGTTGCTGGCGAAGACCGGAGTAGTGGTGTAACCCGAAGGTACGGCGGGCAGGTTATAGAGCTGCTGCAAACCCTGCAGGAGCGACAGGTTGGTATTTGTCTGGCTGCTGGTGAGAGGAACCTTGATATAGACCTGCCCGGTAACCGGCAACACATCCACCTCGGAAAGCGTTTCGAAGGTGACCGGCCCGGGTATGCTCGCGGCCTGCGCAAGAGTGATCGCCGTAGGCTTCGAGGGGTCGGAAAAGACCGAGAGTATCCCGCTGGCCGCGGCGGCAGGCTGCAACGGCAAGCCAAGCAGCTTCAAGAACGCCAGACGCTGTCTTTCGGGAATCAGGTTGGCGCGATACAAGATCGAATCGGCGAGCCAGGCGAATAACTCAATCAGCGTGCGGCCCGGATCCCCAGGCTGCTGGATGGTCCATTCAGGCGTATGGGCCTGAATGCTGGCCAGCATATCCTGCACCAGATCGCTGTATGAACGGTCGTCAAGGGCTGGTGGTATCAGGGACACAGTGCTATCCGCCTTGCATGGTCACGCCGATTTGCTGCGACGCGTTCGTGCGCAACAAACGGTAGTGAATCTGAACATGGATTTGTGACGGGGCGCCGCTCACCGTCGCCACTTCCACGGTGTCCACGGCGATCCGGGTCTCATAGGTTTGCAAGCTGTCGAGAATCGCCGCTTGAATCTGCCGGCGTATCATCACCGTATTGCCTTCATCCAGGAAGTTCTGCAATCCGGCGCCGAAAAGCGGCTGCATGAGCTGCTCGCCCGGGCGGGTGGTCAGAATGATGCGAATGGAATCCCGCACGCTCTGCTCCAGCGAGGGATAACTCAACTGCCCGCCTTGAGGAAACGGCAGAAAGGGCCAGGATATCGGATCTCGGAAATTACTTGTCAAGGTGAATTTCCTTTCGTGGTTCCCGGCGGCGCCGGGATCGGGAACGGAATGCAAATCTTGATGAACGGCAGCCAGAAAAAGACGATGTTGAGCAGCGTAAGAAAGATATTCAGTACGAAGAAGGCACAGATCGTGATGAGCGGTATGCTGAAACCGCAAATCCAGTTCAGATTGATGCCGCCTCCCCCGCCGCCCGGCGAACCGCTGCTCAATCCGGAAAGGGTAACGCCCTGCATGGAGTTCATCAGGCCGGCGGGGACTGCGAAAGCGGAATTTGGCTTATTCTTCAGGCCGTTCAAGAAGTTTGGATCGGTGGGGTCGGGCAATACCACGGGTGGAACCACCCGCCCGCTGCTCTCATGCCAGGCGGCAATGCGAAAGGGATCGCTGAGACAACTCCACACCAGTTGCGGCGGGCAGTTCGGATGATCGCTCTTGATGCGGAAGAACAGCCGCAGACGGTAGAGGCGCGTGGGATCCTGGAAGCGGCCCTCGGGAGTCAAAGTCAGGGTGCTGCGCTTGGCCAGGAGAGCCGCCACCGCGCCGGCTATCTGGTCCTGATCCTGGCAGTTCAGGAAATCCCAGGCGGTTGGCATGGTTAGCTGAGGAGCTGATTGCGTGGGATCGGCGTTCTGGTCGTAATCGATCAAGTCGGCGGCGGCTTGTTGATAGAACGCACCCATCGGAACCCGGATGTAGTCGCCGGAATCGGTAGGCACCGTCAAGTAATGCTGGTTCAGAAGGCCGAGAAGGTTTTGCGCCTCGGGCGTGTTTTCGAACGCGCCGAAGACCGTGGACAGCATGCGAAGCGTGGTGGAAAAGATGAGAAAGTCGGAAGCGTTGTTTGCCTTGGCATAGTCGTCGGACATGTACTGATAACTCACGCTGACGCCCGCTTGCGGCGAGCTGTGCGGGCCGGCTTTGAGCAGCGTGGGCAGAGCTTGTGCCAGCGTCCCCGGTTTGTATTGCGGCGGCGGCGGAAGCTGGCTGTTCATCTCACTGCTGGCCGTGGGGATCACCGCGTAGACCAGCGTGCGGTGCGCCGCGTTGCAGACCTCCGGAGCGGCGACAAAGGCCGGCGTGTATACTTCCGTGCTTGCCGAAGCCAGGGTCTTGGCGGCCAGGATCTGATCGAGCGCGGGTTGTCCCGACTGCAGCAATGGGCGCCGGGCGGGGTCGGGATCGTCATCGACATGGTTCGGATCCGCGAATACCCACGAGAACTGGCCGTTGGAATCGCGGGTCCATGGCGATGCCAGCCCCGAGAGGTTGTTGAAGCCGTCCGAGAGGGGCACGCGCCGGATCACCAACCCGGCCGACTCTACGCGTCTGGGGTCGAGCCTGGGGTAGCCTACGCTCTCGCAGGCCAACTGTACCAGGGCCAGATGGGTCACCCGCTGCACGGGCTGGTAGAGGGTGACTGGGATGGCGGGGGCGGCCGGCAATTGGGTGACACGCCGCCGGAAGGGCGTGGCGGCCGGCGTCGCGCTTGCCGTTTGGGTTACGACTTGCGCGGGCGCCGGTAAAGCACCGGCCGCGGGCGGCGGTATCGCACTGAGTTCCTGCAGAAGGCCTTTCGGAAACTCGTCGTCGTTGATCTGCAGAAGAACGGGCTTGCCCTGTACGGCTCCGGCGAGATTCACGCCGCTCACTGCCACGTCGTGCCTTACCATACGTTGCCCGCTCCCAGCGTGTAGGTGGAGGACACCACAGTGGTAGCCTGCAGCACCTGGCACTGCACAATGCCGCTGAACATGCTGATGGCGGCGTTCACGTTTACCGTCGGAGCGGTGACATTGACTTGGCTGGCGGCGGTGATCTGCACCTGGCCTGTAGGCGCGTTGACGGTGACGCCGCTGGTGTCCACCGTGACGGAGGTCTGGGCCGTATTAGTGAACGTAATCGAGCCGCCGCCCTGATCGGTGAGGGTTCCCGTCAGTCCGCCGGGGGTCGAAAAGTTTATGGTGGCGCTGGCTGCGGGCTGTTCCACGATGGCGATGCGCGTGCCGGCCTTGCCGGTGATGGTCCAGCGATCCACGCTCTGGCCGTTTCCGCCCAGCGTTTCGGACGCCTTATCGTGACCGTTCCACAGACTGCCGAGGACGATCGGGCAGCGCGCATCGGAGCCCACAAACGCCACCACGACCTCGTCGTCCACGTCCGGTATGAAGAATGCGCCGCGGTTGCCGCCCGCAAAGGGAACCGCAACGCGCGCCCACACCGGTCCATCCTGGTCCGCGATGCCGTCCGCGTTGTACAGCCGAACCTGCACCTGGTTGCGGTTCTGCGGGTCCTGCACACTGACGACTTTGGCCAGAAAAAGGGCCGGCCCCAGCATCGGCAGGATGTTCTCGCGCAACAATAAGCTCATGATGCCGCTCCCAGGTAGGCGCACTCCGCGGTGAATTCCGTCTGGTATCCGTGCTCGGTGTCAAAACGATGAATGGCGGCGGTGGTGTAGTAAGTGTTCGAAAACCTGGGGCCCAGTCCGGTCAGGGTCAGCGACGATCCCACGCGCAACGTGGGATTGCCCTCCACCACACCGCGCGCCACAACGAACCGCCGGGCGCGCTGCGCATATTCGGCATCCGCCAGGGCTTGCGCATCCGACTGGTTGAGCGTGGCGGACTGCGCGAGTTGCTCCGATCGCGTGCTTAAGGCCTGCTGTAACCAATCCTTGCCGGTTTGCCCGGAGCCGGGCCCGAGCGAGGTCGTTTGGCTGGTTGCGGAGATGGTTTGCCCTTGACCGAAGTCCCAGCCCGTCGCGGTGATCTGCGTTACCTGGTTCGCCAGATCGGCCATGACGCGAACTTCCTGAAGCTGGCTGTTCATGGCAAGTTCAATAGTGTTCCGCTGGGCCTGGCTTCGAGGCGTGGCGTGCAGTTCAGTGCCCACCACTTGCAGGTCTGCATCGTAGCGGGCCAGCAGACGGCGCAGGAAATGAAGATCGCTCTCATTCAATTGGAGTTCGGATCCGATCGTGGCGTCGAGTCCGCTCGTAACCGGCGTCAGGCCCAACCCGTTGGCAATCTGCTGCACGATGGTGGAAAGGGACGTGTTATCCCAGTTCTTCGTGCGGCGCTGCATGCGCGCGCCCTGCAGCGCATCCTCGGCGAGCACCAACAGCTCAGGCGGCGCGTTACTCGGGAAGATCCCTTCGAGCGCGGTGACCTTGCCGCGAAAGATCTCGGTGGGCGAGCTGACATCGCCGGCATATACGATCAGGGCCGCGCCCAGCTTGAGGATGGTTCCATCTTCGAAAACCTGGTCCGCCAGCCCACCGGAAAACGAACCGAAATTGCTGAAGCGCAGTTCCAGATCCGACATACCCGCCTCGTGCTCGGTCATCCGCATGCCGAGCAACTGGGCAGTGACTTTGTCGTTCAACTGTCCGTCCACCATCACCGTGGGTATGGCACTATAAACCGCATCGGTGGTAAGGGGTTTTTCCGCCATGGTCAATCCGCCTGCAAACGAAGAGCGCGCTCCCGAAGCGCTTCCATCTCGCTCTTAAGATCGCGCTCGGGTTGGGGCGCCTCGCCTTTAGACGAAGCGGCGGGGGCCGCGGACGGGTGCTGCGTTTCCACATTCAATTCGTCGATGTTCACAGCCATGTGTTGTTCCTCCGCGATCAGTCACTATCGAAAACCAGGCGCTCGTTAAAGCTGAAGCTGGCGCCCACGTCCGTCGAGAAGCCGGATTGCGCCGTCGCGGCTCCACCCAAACTGAAGCTGGCGTTTTCACCAACCGAGACGTCGGATCCCACAGTTGCCGGCAGCATTTTGAGGGGATCCAGCCGGGCAGTGGTGCTCACCGTGGTACGGCCGATCTCCAGGCCCGCAAACGCGCCGGCGGAAGCCGGTACGCCCGCCGAGGCCTTGGACCCAAACAGCGCGCCCCCGCCCACGCCCTGCGGAACTTGCGCAGACCCGGAAACACCGGCCCCCACTCCCGCCGAGATTCCAAATCCAGCCGAGGCGCCCGCGCTCAGCCCGAACCCACCGCCCGCCGAGCCCCCCAACGAAACACCGATGCCCGCCGAGGCGCCCGCCGAAAAGCCCGCGCCCAAGCCCGCGGATAGACCAATTCCCCCACCGATGGAAGCGCTGGCAGCAAATCCGGCCGCGGCGTTCAACTGAATCCCCGAACTCACTTGAAGTGGCGCCCCGCCGGTGAAGCGTGGGTTTTCCAGACCGTTGGCGCTGGCCAGCGCGCGTGCCGCGTTGGGGTCGCCTCCCCTGGCGGCGGCGGACCCGGCGCTATCGGAGCTTGACGTCTGAACCACGCTGCCGGTCCCGACGGTTTTCGTCCCCTGCAGGCTCTGGTCCTCGTCGAATACGTTGTCCTGCCGTGCCAAACCAAGGCTGACCAATGCGCGCAGGGGAACGCCGTCGGCGGAGAAGAAATCGATGGTCTCCTTGAACGACTCCATGATTCCCTTGAAGATGTACGTTCCCCACTGAAAAGCCAGCACGGGTTGTGCCGGCGGGTTAGTACCTCCGCTGCCGCCGCTCTTGCTTGCCTTGGCCGTGGACTCCATGAAGAACGCAACCTGGTTCGTAATGGTCCGGACATCCTCTCCAGTCCCGGTGGTGTCGAACTGCAAGTCCATGGTCAGCTTTCCCGTGAATTGGCCGGCATACTGGCGGCGCTTTGGATCCTTGCCCTGCTGGCGGGTGGAATTCTCCAGCGAATACACCATCGACGCGGGATTGAAGTGCACCTCAATGGGTTTGCCATCGGGCAACGCCTGCAAGCTCGCTTTTTTCACTACGGGAATGGGCAGGTCCATGCAGCGATCCTTTAGGTTGAGGAAAGGCCCTCGTGTACGATGTGCAGTTCCTCGATACCGACTTCCGTACCCTTAGCATTCAGATCCGCGAATTTGAACTTGATGGGCATGGCCCGATCGAGCTGCCAGCCCATGATGGGTTGGGCGTGTCCGTTCAGCAGCGTGATGACGACTCGCATCCGCGGCGCGAACTTCCCGGCGCTGAAGGAATTGAACACCTGCCATAGGTTGCGGTTGGTGCTGATGCCCCGCTTCAATACCACGGTGGCGAAGGTGATCCCGCCCGCGCGTTGCGCAACGCCGTAGTTACAGCCGCCTTCCTTGATAGTCTTAGGCTCCATGGTGGCTTCCAGCCCCGTGCAATCGGAAAAGGCCGAGGAGCAGACCTTAATGACTTCGTGCTGATCGCTACCCTTCAGCACGTCGGAGTAAAAATCCACCTTGAACCGGAAAATGTGGAGCGGTGTCAGGACCGGACCCATCAGTGCACCTCCGCCAGCAAAGCGATGCTCTGCGATGTGGCGCCACTGGTTTCGAGCGCCAGCGTGACGTGGATCAGCTCGATGGTGGCCGCCGCCTGGAACGTCACCTGGACGACGAGCCGGCCGTTATCCAGGTCGTTCTGCGTCATGGTGCTCGCATCGCAGCGGACCGAGAAAGCGTCCTGGATGGTGGCGCCATCGAGCGCGTTCAATCTCCAAAGCCGCATCATGAGCTGTTGCAGAGACAGCTCGACGCGAGCCCATAAAAGCGGGCCGTTCTGGGCGAAAACGATTTGCTCTCCCAAGCGGCGCGCCACCCGGGAGATGACGGCAATCAGCCTGTGAATGCGCGCCGGCCGGTAAGATTCGCCGGGATAAGCCGAGACATCGGAGAGCAGGCGCAAGCCGGCAGGCGTGAAACCGAAGAGGCTCAAACGAGTGATCAGCGGCTTGGGCGAGATGCCGTCCCAGATAAGCGGAGTGGAGGGCACCTGGGCTTCCTGTGCGGGCAAAAGCGGCGATACATCCGAAATCTCCGCAGGAACGATCTTGGTGGCATCCATGAACGCGCCGCGTGTGAGAGCATTGCGCGCCAGAATACCTACCAGGGCGCCATCGGGTGGTTCGAGCGATTCGCTCAAGACGTTTGAGCCTGTGGTCTTGAGCCAGGGATAAGACAATTGCAGAAACGCCGTCGAGAGGCCGACGCCGGGGAATTCCGGCATCTGGCTGGCGATGGCATCGTGAACGTCCTGGGCGAGCGCGTCGCTCGAGGGATTCTCGGCAGCCGCGGCGGCGTCCAGATCCTGCGGCAATGGAAATGCCGCCACCAACTGAACTTCGCGGAAGTTTTCCTGAATCAGGGTGAGCACCGGACTCACGTTGGCAGCCCAGGTGGCGTAATCGGCCGGGGACAGGCGAGGAGCGGCTGCAGTGAACAGGGGAACCGGGGCGGGGCCCGTCACAGGTTGTGGGCACTCCACAAACTGGGCCGGACCGGTGGGAGAAACCGGTACCGCTCCCATTGCCGCCGATGGAGTGGACGACACCAACACCGGAAGGTCCGGAAGCGCCAGAAACGACACATCCGGCAGCCCGCCAAGATGCCCCACCCCGTGCCAGCTCCGGCGGTCGTCGGCTGCATAGAGATCGCCCGGAAGTAGTTTGGCCAGCTTGATCGATTTGTCGGCCGCTTTGTCGGTCGGGGTAACCGGAAGGTCCATGCGGATGACGTAACAGCGCCTGCCGCCCTGGGCGAAGAACGAGCGCACCGCCGCCGCCAGGTAATCCGTGCCGAAGCTAACCGGCGACCCGCCTGGATCGAACAGGGCGGTGAAGGCCGCGTAGTTCTCGATGGGGATCGGGATATCGCTGAAGGGCGGGCCGATGGGGCGGGAGAATGCGGACACGACGCCCTGGACGCTGGCTCCCGCCGCATGAGGAGCGGCAGCGGTCCCCTGGGCTCCGCGCCCGACGGTCAGAGTCTTGCCGGAGGAATCGATGCCGTCGACGCTCATCATTTCCTGGTCGATGAATAAGAAAGGAGGACGTCCCCCGCCGAATGGTGTACTGAGCGCGATCTGCGTGTCGGCCACCCCAACAGCCGCTGCCAGAGTAGACGTGATACCGTCCGTCCACCCACGCGCCTGGAGCCAGTCCTGCACAGCCTGCGGAAGGGCTGTGCCAATGGCGCGGGCCAGCCCGACAAAGCAAGCGACATCGGCACGGGCGGGATCGGAATCCACCACCGGACGCGCGACGTCAAACAAGATACGGCTCATGGCTCACTCTCGACGGCTTCTCCCACTCAGGCAACTAAGACGCCGGTCCGATCTCGAAACCTTCGGCGGACAACACTAGTTCTTCCATGGCCACCTCACCGCCGCCCTTGGCTGCCAACGCGGGCCCGGTATACTTCATGGGCACTACGTTGCGCAGCGTCCACTTCTGGACCGGATTGGCGGCTTCATCGCGCAGCGTAATGATCACATCCCGCTGCGCGTCGACGCCGTTGGTGCGCGTGTCCGTAATCCAGGCCCAGAGATCCGACGAATCGACTATTCCACGCTTCAGCGTGACATCGCCGACTTTGTGCGACCCGGGGATCTTCCGCACGTGCGGTTCGGTCTCGTTGCCGTCGCGATACTCGGAGACGTGAATGTCAGTTTCCAGCCCGGAAACATCCTGAAAGCCTCCTAACAGCTTGTCGGGGTCGCGCGGACCATTGAGATTGACGATGAAGTTATATGACCCGTAAGGTGCAGTACGATCTGACATCTAAATCCTCCTATTTGAGTCTGACAACCGACTAAGTTTGCGCAAGAGCCGTGATCTGGCCAATGCGGAAGATGATGAACTCGGCCGGCTTGAGCACGGCGACGCCGATGAGGCATATCATGCGGCCATTGTCGAGATCGTTCTGGGTCATGGTGGTGCGATCGCAGCGCACGAAGTAAGCCTGGGACGGGGAGTCTCCCAGTAAGTTGCCCTGCCGGAATTCGTTATAGAGAAACGAGTCGATGGCGTCTTTCACCCTCGACCAGAGCCTCGGCCCGTTATTCTCGAATACCGCCCATTGCGTGCTGTGGTCAATCGAGTGCTCCAGAAAGAGCAGATAGCGGCGCACGTTAACGTACATGAACTCGGGATCGGAACTGGCCGTGCGAGCGCCCCAGACCCGGTATCCACGGTTCGGGAAGAAGCGGAGGCAGTTGATTCCGAGCGGATTCAGCACGCCTTGTTCGGCGAAGCCGATATCCCGCTCCAGTCGCGATGCGCCCAGAATCACTTCGTTGGCGGGAGCCTTGGCGACCCCGTTGTTTTGGTCGCTGCGCGCGTAGATTCCGGCTATAAAACCGGTGGGAGGCAGGGAGATGTCGGCGGAAATAGCCGACCCCGCGGTAGCCAAAGGATTGGGCGTCTGTATCCAGGGGATATAAAGAGCCGCGTAGCTGCTGTCGATCTGGCTCCTCACATTCTCGTTGTCGGAAGCGAGTTGGTTCGGCGGCGTTTCGAGAATAGTGAAGCGATAGGCCCGCTGCTGGCTCACGTGCGTAATCAGGCTGTTGATGATATCCTGGCTCGCATCGAAAATGCCGGAGCCCGGCGCGCCCACGATGGCGATGTCTTCCAGGGGAGTAAACTGGGCGAGTGCCGCGTCGAAGTCGGGTGCTTCGGGCTCCTGGCCGTCGCTGCCGTTGTTAAGTTGATAGATTGTGCTGGTGCCCGACCTGGGTCCTCCCCAAGTGCCGAAGATGGCCGTAAACAAGGCGGTTGCGGGAGGGCCGGAGGCGGGTTGCACCAGGTTTTGCCCAATGGTAAAAGCAATCTGATTCTGCAGCGCGTCGATGTGCCGCGGCGGAGTGGCCCCCAGGACCGTGCCGAGGTAATACGGATGATTTGGATCGAAGCCCAATCCATCATAGGCCGCCGGGGCTTCGGCCGCTGTGCTGGCGGCCACTTGCATCGTGAGAACGTAGAGACCGGGCGGGGTTGCGGCGGGCAGTGGCGTAGGGCCGTTCTGGAACGAATTGCCGGTGCCGTTGGTGAAGAACACGATGGGCGCGAATAGCGGGGTACCCAAGGTGGTGTGCGTTGCCGCCGTGGTGCCGTTGGCCCCGCGATTTACCGTGACCACCGTTCCGGTCGAGTCCACCTGAATCACCGACATGACTTCGGCGTCGATCTGCAGAAATGCCGGAATTCCGTTAGCGGGCTTGATTATCGCCGGGGCCGGAGTGGTCGTCGCGGCCAGCGTGGTGGTTGGGACTGGGGTCGTGGTGGGCACCAAGGTAGTGGTTGGGGCTGCCGTAGTCGAGGGTGGCGGTGCCGCGCCAATCGTGATTTGCGCGGCTGTGGTTGAGGTCACCGCTTTTTGCAGGAGGCCGACCGCACCTAGGACTGCCACTCCTACGCTGTGAGTAGTGGCTCCTCCTCCGCGCGTCACGCTGATTTTTGTGCCCGTCGAATCCACGCCGGTAACGGTCATCACTTCGCCTTCGATCGACAGAAAATCGGGAGCACCCCACGGCAGCGCCGCAACCAGACTGATCGTGGTATCCGACGCCGCCACAGCCGCCGACAGAGAGGACGTGTTGGCTGCCGAAACGACCAGCGAACCGGGCGGCAGACTGCCCACATTCTGTGTTTTCGCGGCCTTTAGCTTGACTATGACCTTTTGATTGCCAAGGTTCCCCGGGAAGCGGGCCGAAACCACCACATTCGAATTCGATGGTGTTCCGGACGTGGCCACACCCGTGCCGCCGCTGGGCGGTACGTAGACGCGGGACACATAGAGTTGGGACCCGCCGTTGTCGAAGAATGCCTTCACGCTCAACGCCATGTAGTTCGTGTTCTTCGACGGGTTAGTATTGGAGACAGTCAGATTGTCATAGCCACCATAGATATTCTGAAAATCTCCGAAGCTGATCAATAACTGCGGTTTGGCTAGCTTGGGATCCGGCGTGATGGCGGGAGGGCCGGTCAACGTGACACCTGCAAAACCCGCCGTACTCGTCCCGACGCCCTCAATGGAAGGCGCCCGGAAGCTGACTTCCTCAACGTAAACACCTGGCGTTAAATACTCGGGCATTTCTTCTCCTTATTTCAGATGGGAACCGTTAAAGGGACAAAAACCGTCTGTCCGGGGCCGAACTGTATCGCTGCGGTTGCAGTCTTCCAGGAACTGCTGGATAGATTCTGCAAAATGTCGTCCGGATTGGGCACCCAACCCGGCGGCTGGCTGAGAATCGTTGGATCGAACCAAACTTGCACAGTGGCCAGCGTGGTGGTTTCCGTGACGGGGCCGCCGCTGCTGGAACTTACCTGCAACCCGAGGCCGGGGACGGCCAGCAAGGCTTCTCCGTTCCAATCGGCTACCCCGGTCGCCATGGGACTGGCGCCGCTCAATGGTGGGGCTCCACTTAGCACTTGGAGCACCGCCCACGGCAACCGGACGGGTGGGTTGCCGTTGCTGGTCACGGACGCGCGCACCACAGCCCAGTTGGGCGCGATGTCGGCGGATGGCCCCCGGTACAAGGTGACAGGTTGGGGGCCGTAGACGATCGGTTGATCCGTTGACACGGTGAACGGCGGCGCCGGTGCCGCTCGATTTGCAGGCAGCGGTTGGGGCACTTGAATGTTTCCGCGCCGCGGCAGGTAGAACCACGTGGGATCCTCGATCGCAATCTCGAAGGGGGTTGGACTCGGCCACGGCAGCAGCGGATCGAACGACATATATTTCCTCAAGCCCGGGGCGTCCCATACTGCGTAAACGCCGCTGCGGTTTGCGCGGAGCAATAACTGAGAGCTGCTGACCTTGAGGGGATCTACGATCGAACTCTTCGTAATGGCATCGACACATTGGAAGCCGCCCAGCACGCGGTGATCGCAGTTTTCCGTCATTGGGCCACCTTGTCTTGAAAAGTGAATCTGGTAGCTATTACCGGAGGCTCCGGCACCAGCGCCCGGTCGATGCGGATGATGCGGGCGATATAAGAAACGCTCAGCCGGTACTTAGGGCCCAAGGCATCCCAGATTCTGAGGATATCTTCCAGACTAAGGTCTGCCGGTATGAGTTGCACGCTGTCGGTGGGGTCCCATGTAGTACTAGGCGACAGTATTGAGTTGTCCAGGATCGGCGCGGATTGGAGCTGAAGCATGGTCCAGGCTAGAATAGTCTGCTCCGCCCTTGGGTCCGTTCCCCAATACGTGACTAAGTAATGAAGGTCCAAAAAGAGGGCGGGTTGCTTGTTAGGCGAATCTTGAATGCGGGTGGCCGACCGGCAATTCTCGTTGATTGTAATGCGGTGCAAAAAGATAGAAACCACTTTATCCAGATTGGTCTGATCTTCCTCCGCAATCTGCGCGCTGCTCACGAGTTGGAATGTGGCGGGAAACGCGGTCTGCAATTCGGGCGGATAGTTATGCTGCAGGTAGTTCGCCAGAGAGTTCCCGACCGAGTATATGGCGGTATAGTCAGCCAAGCCGCTCCTCCCGGCTGAGACGCGTTATCCGCCAACACGAGACTCCCCTGATTGTGAGCGGCTGACGCATTTCCACGATCCCCTCCGACACGCTTGCGGTAGCAATCTCCCCTCCAAACCGCATTAACACGCAACCGCCGCAATGCGAAGGGGATTACGGGAGAAAAAAGCGTGTCGGCTGCGGCATTTCTACCGCAGCCCCGTCTGGCGGGACCGGGACGTAATCTCCACGTCCTGGTACTCAAACGAGGAGCGGTGCGGTAGATCCGCCGCAGGAGGAGATTTGTCGCGCGAGACCTCCTGGGAGCAGCAGGCGACCAGCCGCCCGTATGCGCAGTCTGAAAGGGGGTTATCACTAGTGTCCGGCTAAAATTTCTAGCCTATCAATAACCAACACGGAATCAGTTGGTTAGGGGGGAAGGTGGATTTTTCGATTTGAAATTGTCCGGCGGAATTGCCCCAAAAACCCGTCGGCGTAAACGCCTCGGGTGCGATTGCCGACAATAAGGGATGAATGT
>OCZT010002086.1_pt1 | contig 20709 bp, 19 predicted proteins | sample 1539031 | NCBI WGS metagenome assembly OCZT01 (sample SAMEA3539308, study PRJEB22396) | soil metagenome | biome: tundra; feature: field; material: soil | place: USA | collected 2010-05 | depth 0.15 m | reverse complement strand
AACTTCCTTTTTCAACTTTTACGTTTGCATCTTCGATCATAACCTTATAAGTATAACCGGCGCCAAAATCTTTATTAGTAGCAACTTTACCTTCGACGACTATAATTTGTCCCACTGAAGTCTGATCCTTGCTAGTAACCATTAAATCGTAATTGCTGCCGGATCCTGTACCATCCTGAATGTGAATCCAGTTCCTTCCCATTATTTCCGGGTTATATTTTACAACCTTACCCCTGATGCTTATAATTTTGCCATTCAACTGGTTCATATCATTATAGATCTGTTCGACGGTTTTACCATCTTTAACATGTGCGATTTTTACATCGATTTTAGGAGTGGACATTACCTGAGAATGAGCGGTTTTGGGATCAACAGGAGGAACAGAATTAGGATTATTCATGTTATGAGGGGTTTTTGTAATGTCATCAACAAAAAGTACAGATTCAAAAGTTCTATTTAGAGTATTACTATGGAAATTTTTCATTTCCATGCTTTTGGTATAATATAATATGTCACCCTTGACAGCTTCAACTTTTGTTGCAGCAATCCAATATTTCTTTCCATCTTTTTCACTTACCTGAAGGTAAGAATAATCGGATGCATCTACCCTATCTTCAACTTTAACCACATGGGCTCCAGCAGGGGCATTAACCTCAGGAATTTTTTCTTCATTCTTTTCACAGGCTGCAAGTACAAATAATGAAAGAAACGCAAGAAGGAATAAAGAATTTCTCATACAGATACTCCATTTTTATAAATAATTACTATTAAATATATGAAAGTGAAACTGAATCTCCGAAGCAAAAATATGCCCTAGAATAACAATCACTTGATAAACTAGTGGGTATGTATTGCAATATTTGAGAGAAAAATTTTACATTTACAATAAGACTACCTCTTATGTTTGTTCATGATAAAACAAATTTACGGCTTTTAGCATTTTGGTAATAGTCCGTTTGAGATAGTCTTTTTTCTATTATATGTGAAGGATATGCTCATTAAAAATTATTTAATAATTTATTATATATTGCCTTGACAAATTAATGAAAATACTTTATTATTTTTATTCAAAACACACCTCAAAGTTTCCTAAATCATACGAATAACTGCCCGCTAAAGTGCGGTAAAATGCACTAAAGTGCGCTAAAAGTCGCTTATTAGACGTATAACCGACACATAATAGCCGCAATAGGACCATATAAGGTTGATATACTTGAACGACTGGGGATTTCCTTTTGAATCCCCAAATGATTTGAGCTTAACGGAAATTGTCTATGGGCTAAACAGTCTGGGGGAGCAAGTAGTGATGGAGGTAGTAGATGCTCATTGGAAGCAAATGGGAACATCTATGTTACCGGATATTTTTCAGATTCTACAAAATTCGGGACAATTCAATTGTATTTCAGTAAACAGAGAACATTTATTGTCAAGATTATCAACTCCCCCGATGGTAATCTATATTCTGTATGCATCAAAAATAATTTAATTGTTACTATTGGTGAAACATCAAGAAAGGGGATAATTCTTATAGCGCGAAGGTAAAATGAGTTAATTATGGAACGAGGACCACCGGATTAGAAAAAACGGGCAGTAAAGTTAGCGCATTACTGCCCGAAGAAAACAAACAAATTTGCTTTGGATCAGCCCACTATATAGAAATAATTGGGAGAAGTTTGCGGGAATTGATTTCTTTATTATAGAGTACCGACTCGAGGAATAACCCTGAAGGAGGGGCAGTAAATTTAGCCGGCTTAGAACTTTTATTATTTAAATAAAACAGGAGGTCTTTCTCATTCTGTTTATCTCTACCTATTTCCACAAGGAGACCGACCATTCTTCTAACCATTTTCCAGAGGAAATGGGATGCAGTTATACGAATTAAAATAATGTTGCCAACTTCAGCCATCTCAATATTGTTTACAAGCACCTTTGGGGATTTTTCTTCTTTATCTTCATCAGAGAAGGAAGTAAAATCATGCATTCCTATAAAATTAAAGGAAGCAGAGCTCATTAAATCGAAATTAAGATTATCTTTAATCCACCAAACATAGTTTTTCCCGAATGCTGTTCTTCTTCGTGATACCTGATAGATATAGCTCCGGGAAACAGCATCATGTCTTGCGTGAAAATTACTATTTATTTTTTGTACTTCAAGAATATTGATATCATAGGGAAGAAGATCATTAAATTTCAATTTGATTGTTTCGGGAGCGAGCATAGTTTTTGTTTCGAGATGGGCAACCTGGCAGAGGGCATGGACACCACTATCTGTTCTGCCCGATCCCTGAAGGTCCAAGACAGAAGTTTTGAATATTTCCGTACCAGCGTTGATCAAAGTACCCTGAATTGTTTTAGCATTTTGTTGTCTCTGCCAGCCGCTGTATCGGGTTCCTTCGTATTCTATATATAATTTAAACCTTGCCATTATTCGAGAAGTTTCTTCAATTTAATTATAGTAGGGATAAGAAATATTAATCATTTAACCGGACTTCTTCTTCTGCATAATCATCAGGAGTTTCACAGATCCGGACTTTAACAGATTTTATATTTGAAGGCAGATTGGAATTTTTAATTTTACCGAGGAAATAGGAACATATATTTTCTACAGTTGATTGAAAACCTGCGACAATTTTTTTAGAATCAATTTTAGTAAGGAAATCGATTACTTCGTAATCATCTTTATAAACAAGGAACGCATGGTCGAGTTCTTCGACAATTGGGTTGATGAACTTTTTAAGTTCATAATAGTCGAGAACCATTCCATTCTTATCAACATCCCCTTCAAGTTCAACGATCATTTTATAAGAATGACCATGAATATTTTTACATTTGCCAAAATGTTCAGGAAGGCGGTGCCCCATTTCCCAAGAGAACTCCTTAGCTATTTTCATTAGACACTTCTTTCCTCCGGTTTCCAGATGAATTTATGCATCTGCAGCTGGAACCTAACATTTAATTTATCTTCCAAAATCCAGTTAACCAAATCAACTGGGAGCAGTTTACCGAATACCACAGAGAAAAGAACGGAAGATTTTTTATCAAGGGCATATTTTTTAACCATCTCTTTGGACCATAAATAATCTTCTCTACTGCCGATGACAAATTTAACCTCATCTTCATTTTTAAGGTAGTTTATATTTTCATAAAAATTTTTCTTCAGCATACCGCTTGAAGGGGTTTTAAGATCCATAATTATTTTGACTCTTTTGTCGATATTTTTAATCGGCAGGCTTCCACCAGTTTCGAGCAGAACCTCGAATCCTTCATCAGCAAGTTGTTTCATAAGAGAATAGGATTCATCCTGAAAGAGCGGCTCTCCACCTGTAATTTCAACAAGAGAGCAATTATATACACGGATTTCCTGAATAATATCCTCGATACTGAGGTCTTTACCCTCATAAAAGGCATATTCCGTATCACAGTAAGTACATCTTAAATTACAAAAAGTCAGACGGACAAAGACACAAGGAAACCCTGCTTTTGTACCTTCCCCCTGAATAGAATAGTAAATTTCGTTGATTTTGAGCATATTAGTGAATAATTAAGAGGCAAATTTAATAAAGAAGTTGTTGACATCAAATTCTATAATAAGTATATTTCGAGTCAATTTTTAATTATTTCTTATAAAGGTTTTATTTAATGGCTAACCATAAATCGGCAAAGAAAAGAATACGTACTACTACAAGAAGAAGAATAGTAAATCAGATGTCAGAATCGAAGATCAAGACTTCTATTAAGAAAGTTCTATCAACTACCGATAAAGCCGAAGCAGAAAAACTATACAAAGAAGCAATAGCAATATTAGACAGAAGCTCTGTAAAAGGGAAAATCCCCAAGAATAATGCATCAAGGAAAAAAGCTGCTTTAACAAGACATTTAAACAGTTTAACTGCTGTTACATCATAACCCATTTAATAATTGATTTTTAACAGATGGAAAAAGCTCTTATTAAGAGCATTTTTATTTTAAACAATTACAGATCTTCAATAGCATCAATCCCCTCAGGCTCAGGGATATAAAACCGGATCGGCTTAATACCTCCGTTCGTCTTGATAAGACGCTCCACTTTTTTCTTAATAATAACACTATGCTCGATATGTACACCGTCTTCAATAAAGGAGCCGAATATATAAGTCGTCCCTTTTATCAAGACGTCAGAACCGATCCGTAGGGGAAATTCGTTACTACCGGTAAGACGCACACTTGATTCTATTCTTGTACCGTTTCCTATTTCAATATTTCCTTTAATAGTATTGCCCCAGAGGATTTGAACATTATTGCCTAATTTCATTTTCTGGCCGGAAAAAGCAGATATATCAACATCCTTCCAGATAACAACATTCTTCCCCAATTGGATATCACCATCAATAAATGAATTCTGTTTAAACTCATTATTGTAATTCAGCCTTACCCCTTTACCAATATGCACCCCCTTACCTATAGTTATATCGAGAGGCACATTTAATTTATCAAGTTCAATTATCTGATCAATTACTGATTCATGTATAAAGAAATCATCGGGGTCATCTATTTCTATAATATCTTTTAACCTGTTATAATTATGTTTGCGGGCAACGGTTTCCATTTCTTTAAGAACGGACTTATTATTAAAGCCCATAACCACATGCTGCTCCAAGGGGCTAACGGCCATAACTGTATACTTATTTTTATTGAATAGGAATATAAGGTCGGTGATATATATTTCCCCCTGCGCATTGTTACTTGACAGATGATTTACCAGATTAAGAAGAATCTTATAGTTAAATGCATAAACGCCCGAGTTAAACTCATTATTCCCGATAAGTTCTTCTTTAGTGAATGAATAGACTCTGCCGTTAAAATTTACTTTATACAGCCGGTCTGCGGGAAGTGCCAGGATATCTTTATATTCCATTATCTCAATCACGCGGCCATTATCATCTCCGGAGGATTTTCCTTTTTCATCCTCTGTTTTTACTCTGATTATTCTTCCATAATGATTTTCAGAAGGATCTCCTTCATAGATACCGGTCAGGACCATCATATCGCTGCCGGAGTTTATAAAATCTTTTCTAAAGCGGGACATAGTTTCCAGGTCAATCAGCCCCATATCACCGGGCAGCACATAAATATTACCTTCGAAGTTCTTATCATTTATTTTTCCTAATGCAATCTGAAGGGCATGTCCAGTTCCGTTCTGAAATTCCTGGTAAGCATAGGCAGTAAATTCCCTTTTACCAAGAACTTCCATAACGTCAATTGCTTTTATACCAACAACAACAATTACATTAATATTTTTAATCCCTTCCCTGCATGCATCATAAACTCTTTCAACGGTAGGAACTTCCCATATCTTATGCAGCATTTTAGAACGATGACTTTTAATTCTTTTTCCATGTCCTGCAGCCAGAATAATAGCTACTTCATTGACCTTATAATTTATCTCCGAAGAGTATTTATCCAAAGCAGTGTTAACATTATTTGTTTCTTCAGGTTTCGTCATAATAAGATTATGTATTTTTAATTGAATAAATATATGATCCAAAAATAGTTAAAAGAAAAACGAATACTATAGAAAGAACAACTGACGTAATAAAACCAGCAGTAAATGCCGACAAAATCAATCCTATAAGTGCAAGAAAAACACCAGGATTACTTACATCTTTTAATTTAAAAGAAATATTGCCATTAAAAATAATCAGGAATATTATGAATAAGAACGCCATTAATCCTGCAATTCCTGATTCAAAATAAACCTGCAGAACATCATTATGCCAGCCTGCAATACCCTTATCACTAAATTCATTCCGATAAGGGAAAATCTGCTGGAACGTCCGGGGTCCGAATCCACGAAACGGATGTTGTAACATCAATTCAGATGCACCCTTCCAAATAATATCCCTGTCGGATAAAGTACTGGGATTAATCATCCTGTTGGTTATTTCTTTTTTATTATTTTCAAAAGAAATAAGAGATATGCCAACAGCTATTATAATTATCGTTAAAAAACTTAATATGCTGATCCTTTTCAAAAATAATGAAAGAAAAACCAACATAGCTGCAATTATAATATTTGTTCTTCCTAAGGAAGTAATTAATCCTGTAACAATTATAATAATTGAAGTAATCCTGATCTTCTCACTGAAAATATTTTTAGGTAAAAACAGAAGGGCAGGTAAAACAGTTAGCAGATAAGATGAAAAGACTGTATAACTTGATGAAAATGATTGAGCTCTATCTACCAAATGAAAATTGAACTGAGCAATTCCAGTTAATGAGCTTAAAACACCTCCTGCGATAAAGAATTTAATCACTTTACTGATCTGTTCTTTAGAAATTACTTTAAAATAGAACTGAAGAGATAGAAAAGAAGCATAGAACAATGCTTCCTTATAAAATACCTGATTACTTTCCGAGGGATATTGGGATAAAAGAACTACTATGATCCTAATTATCCCCCAAAGTATGATTGCAAGAGTAAACAGATCAAAAACTTTTCTCTTTTCACTGTTTTTTTCTGTTATCCACAGTATAAAAATAATTGCAAATACAGCTTGCATCAGGAATAAAGAAATAACGAATGTACATGAAGCTATTCCAATAAGTGGGGTAATGTATTTAAGATTAAACCGGCTTACTGGCATGTTAATCCCTGAACTGCATTTCATAAAATTTACGGTATAGACCCTTTTCATTTTGAATTAATTCATCATGTGTACCATACTGCACGATACTTCCTCTATCAAGTACAATTATTTTATTGGCATTCCTGATTGTACTTAGTCTATGTGCAATAACGAAGGTGGTTCTGTTAATCATCAGTCTCTCAATCGCTTCCTGCACAAGGAGTTCCGATTCATTATCAAGAGCTGAAGTAGCCTCATCAAAGATCATGATCTCGGGATTTTTTAAGAGTGCACGTGCGATAGATAAACGCTGGCGCTGACCACCAGATATTTTCACTCCTCGTTCACCTATTACAGTATCATAACCATTTGGCATTTCCATAATAAAATTATGGGCGTTAGCAGTTTTAGCAGCATCAATAATTTTTTCGAAAGGAAATTCTGTTAAACCGTATGCAATATTTTTCTTTATGGATTCATTAAACAGGAAAGTTTCCTGGGTAACTATTCCCATAAGTCTTCGAAGGTCTTCAATACTTATATCTTTAATATCAAGATTATCGAGCAGAATTGCGCCTGAAGAAGGGTCATAGAAACGAGGTATTAAATCCACCAAGGTTGATTTCCCTCCCCCGGATGGACCGACAAATGCAAGTATTTCCCCTTTTTTTACTTTGAATGAAATATTGTCCAGGATCAATTCAATTGAATCCTCATATTGAAAAGACACGTTACGGAATTCAATTGAATGATTAAAGTATTTTACGTTAGCAGGCTTATCTATATTTCTTATAGCGGGTTGTGTGTCAAGAATTTCAAAGATACGGTCGGCAGCGGCACTTGATTCCTGAATCCTGTTATTTACACTGCTGAGTTCCTTAATAGGTGGCATTAATTGAAAAATTGCCAGAAGGAATCCAATGAATTCGCTTCCGGTTAATACTTTAGTTTGAAGGACGAGAATACCGCCATAATAAATTATAACAACTCCGACAACAACACTTAATATTTCCGTAATAGGGGAAGAGGCATTTCTGATTCTAACAACTTTAATAATAAGTTTTAGAAATCCATGTGTTTGATCCATGAATTTCTTGTTTTCGTATTTCTCCATGCCGAAAGCCTTAACTATTTTTACTCCCGAAATAGTTTCCTGAAGAATACTTGTTATATCCGCCATTTTAGCCTGTATAGTTGTGCTATATCTCCTTAGCTTAAACCCAATCCAGGTAATAATTAACATAATAAAGGGAAGTATGACAAGGGAAAGAAGAGTAAGCCGCCAACTAATGCTCACAGCAATACCAAGGAAAACAAGAATGTTTAGCGGCTCACGGATTAAATTAAGGAAGGTTGCAGAAATACTTGCCTGCACAGCGGTTACATCGTTTGTTAACCGAGAGATCAGGTTCCCGACTCTTTCCTGCTTGAAATAGCTCATTGGCAGCTGGTGAAGATGTTTGTATGCATCATCCCTTAAATCTGTCATTGAACCAAACTCAGAATATGCAAGGAAATATGCCTGCAAATAACCAAATATATTTTTAAGAAGGAAGGAAACCAATACCAGTAAACAGATGTTAAAAAGAGCATGCATCTTATCACCGCTGAATACAAAATTGTTAAATGAAGATGAAACATCATCTTTTAACCTAATTATCCAATCCGGGAAAATTGCCATAGTCTTATCAACAGCCGAGGGCTGGTTGATAACTTCCTTTTTTGCTGATTCCTGAAATAGAGTATCTAGTAGAGGAATAGTTAAGTAAATAGATATCCCATTGAGAAATGCGAACAGAATTGTACAAATTATTGACAGCAGGAGATGTTTCCAATATGGTTTAACGTATTGTAATATTCTTATATAAGTTTTCATTCTATTTATTAGGAATTAGATTTTTGACAGGAATACGCCGGTTTAATTTCAATTCAAGGTATTTTGACATTAAATTCACCTAAAGCTATTTTAGTAAACTACTTTTCCTTAGTAAATTTAACTATATATATGATGCTTACAAATGACACATAATTTATTTTTTCCATTTAGAGTGTTTGTAAGGGTTCTAAATTAACACCACATCAAGACAAATGCAGATACCGCTCAACAAATCGAAATGTGAACTAGATTTTTCTTCTATGAGAAAGGTTCTGGTAATTCGTCTTGGTAAAATCGGCGATATAGTTACAACATCTTTCGTGTTTGAGATTATTAAATCCAATTACCCTCAAACAGACATTTACCTTCTCACTTTAAATTCAAACCGGGATGTACTTGAATTTAATCCAAGGCTAAAAAAAGTTTTTTATTCAAAAAATAATGTAATACTATTCTGGAATCTTCTGAAACTTAAATTCTTTAACTTCGACCTCTTACTCGATTTTAATGATAACCAGTCTACAACGAGCTCTTTGATTTTCCGTTTCCTAAGAGCTAAGTTCAAGGCAGCATATGATTTTAAAAAGTATGAAAATATCATCGATATAAAAGTAAACCCGTTAAGAAAACACGAATTGCATATTATTGAAAGGATGAAAGATTTTTTACTCCAGATTGGAATTCCCATAGACGAATATAAGGTAAAACCATTTTTCTATCTTAATCCTTCTGTGTATACCGAGATAAAGAAGGAGAAGGGGGCGGATGAAATAATTGTTACAGTTAATCTTTCGGCAGGAGCAAAAATAAGATACTGGGAAAAAGAAAAATGGATTGAATTGCTTAAATTGATTTTAAAAGAATATCCAGCATTCAGGTTTTTACTGCTTTCAACTGCCAAGGATGAATCATTACGAAAAGAGATATATTCAAAACTTATCCGCACGCAATGCCCAGCCACTAAACACTTAACTATCCAGCATTTTGCATCCTATATTCAAATATCGGATATCTTAATTACACCGGATACAAGCGCTGTTCATATTGCTTCAGCTTTGGGTATTCCCACAATAGCTATGTACCCGAATTATAATTCGAATTTCGTAAGCTGGCAACCATACAAAATTCCTCATCGTTCAATTAAAAGCAGTGGTGAATCAATAAAGCAGATTTCTGTAGAAGAAGTATTTAATGCATTTCAAAATTTAGTGAAGGAAATTAATCTCCAAAAGATGCTCTAAGTATCATTTAATTTCTTTTTTCGGGGAGTTTTGTAATTCCCAGATTTTTACATAAACGAGTAATGATGTAATACCGCTAAATAAGGAAACTACAAATCCATATATACCATCCTTGTATCCCTTCAATGAGAAAAAATCTTTCAAAAAAGCTGACAATGCATGAAAGATAATTGTGTGAATTTTCACCCTTTTTTTGTTACTGAATTTTTCCTGAGCTTCAAGCGTAGAGTATCTGTTGATTTTACTAACTATTCTTTCAATTGATGTATATGTTAAATGAATTAATGGGGATTTAAGCTTTTCAGACCTGCCATTTATTTCAAACCCTTCATGAACAAGCCGATCAGTTACAGAAACCTTAGATTTTCTGAATAATCTAAGCTGGTAATCATTATTCCATCCGCAGGTAGTGATATGCCGGTTAAGAAGATAATTCTCCCTAGGGATTATAAACCCATCGGCATTACTAAGATCAAGCTCATTTATTTCTTTCTTCAGTTTCTCCGATATTCTTTCATCAGCATCAATATTAATAATCCATTCATTGGATGTTAAATTCAATGCATATCTTTTCTGAGCTGCAAAACCCTCCCATTTATGAACAAATAATCTGTTTGTATATTTTACGGCAATATTAATAGTATTATCTGTACTTTCTGAATCTACGATGATTAATTCATCCGCCCAGCTGACACTTTTTAAAGCATCCTCTAAAAAAGATTCTTCGTTTTTTACAATCATTATGACAGATATTTTTTCCAAGCTGGCCTTATTATTCTCACGATCCGGTAATTTTAAGTAAGAATGTAAGGATTAAATTTATTAAATTCATAAAATATTTCCATAGTGGACTATAGATAAATAACATTAAAACTATAGAGCCATAGATTCCAAGGTTCAGAAGCGAAGCGGTAAATTTAGACGGAAACAGATCAAATAAAATATGGGAACCGTCAAGCGGCGGCAATGGAAGAATATTAAATGCAAAGAGGAAAATGTTGAGGAAAACTCCATACCAGAAGAAATTTATTATCTGGATATGATATTCTGAATTCCAGCTCCCGGACATACTAAATAGAAGCAGAAATATAAGTGCAAGAATCATGTTTGATAACGGACCCGCAAATGAAACAATTGCATCATCGCGAAAGGGGCTACTGAAATTTTTTCTGTTTACCGGGACAGGTTTAGCCCATCCTATTAATGCAAACCCGGTGGCAAATGAAGCAATAGGCATTATAACGGTTCCAATCAGATCAATATGTTTTAATGGATTAAGAGTAAGCCTTCCCTGTTTTTTAGCCGTATTATCACCGAGTATTTTAGCGGATAAAGCATGGGCAAATTCATGGAAAGTAATTGAGATAAAGAATACGGGCAAAAATGTTAAAAATGATATTAATCTTTCACTTATCTGGATATTTTCCAATTTACCCTCTCGGATGAAAATCTTTATGAACCTGTTTAATATAATCTCTGTCAATATGGGTATATATCTGAGTGGTAGATATATCCGCATGACCGAGCATTTCCTGTACTGCCCTCAAATCGGCACCTCCTTCGATAAGATGAGTTGCAAATGAATGACGGAAGGTATGGGGATGAACATCTTTTTTAATTTCGGCTTCCTTAAAATATCTGTCAACTATTTTCCATATACCCATCCTGGAAAGATTTGTACCACGGTTATTAAGAAAGACATAATTCTCGCTACCTGTTTTTTTTACCAGCAGAGGCCGGCACTCAGCCAGATATTTCATTACCCAACTGACGGCACTTCTGCCAACCGGGACCAATCTTTCTTTTGATCCTTTTCCAAACACACGAATAATTTCTTCATTAAAATACAGGTTGGATACTTTTAGGTTTATGACTTCAGAAACCCTAAGACCGCATGCATACATAATTTCAAGTATAGCTTTATCCCGAAGACCAAGTTTTTCCTTTGTATCCGGTTTTGACAAAACAGCTTCCATTTCAGGGATGGTCAAAACTTCAGGGAGATTTTTTTTACGTCTGGGAGCTTCGATCTTATCAACAGGGTTTTTTGTTATATATTTATTCTGAAACAAGTATCTAAAAAATCCTCTGAGTGAAGAGAGATACCTTGCTGCAGAACTGCCAGCAAGCTCCAATGCAAACAGGAGTTCAAAGAAAGAGGAGACATGGTTATAAGTGATTTCTTCTGGATCGTCTATATTAAAATCATTTTTAAGAAAGGCAATAAAAACTGACAAATCATTTTTATAGGAAATGATTGTATTCTCAGATAGATTTTTTTCAAGCCTGAGAATATTCAGATACTCTCTTAAAAAGAGGTTCATTTCTTTTTTTCATTCCCAGATGTTCCCTTTTCCATCTCTTCCTGTTTGGGATATTTAATCCTCTTATGATGCTGACCGATAAGAATACTTATAAAAGCCTCCTTGATTTTTGATATGTCGCTAAAAGTTACAGGTGCCTCATTCATCTGACCTGTTTCAATCCTATCTTTAATTATATTATCTATAACATTTTCCATATTTTCGGCATTAGGATCGTCGATTGACCTTACAGCAGATTCACAACTATCGGCAAGCATTACGATAGCAGTTTCCTTTGAATTGGGCTTAGGACCTGGGTAGCAGTAATCCTGTAGATTAACATTATCTATGCCATAAGTTTTTTTGGCTTTATCATAGAAAAAGGAGATTACAGTTGTACCATGATGCATTGGAATGAAATTAATAATTTCATCGGGGATTTTATATTCCTTCGCCAATTCAATCCCTTCATTCACATGCCTTTTAATCAGATTGACACTCTCTTCGGGGGTAAGGTTCTCGTGCAAATTTTGATTGTTCAATTGGTTCTCAACAAAGTTCTGGGGAGTGATTATTTTACCAATATCATGGTAATAAGCTCCCACTCTTGCGAGCAAAGGATTAGCACCTATCCGTTCAGCAGCAGTTTCTGCTAAGGTACCCATTGTCATGGAATGATTAAAAGAACCAGGGGCTTTACGAGCAAGTTCTTTTAATAATGGTCTGTCGAAATTTGATAATTCCAATAAAGTGAGGTCAGTAGTTATATTAAAGATTCTTTCAAAAAAGATCAGAAGACCATAAGTGAGAACAGGACTGATGAGAGCATTAGATCCAGCAAAAGCAAATTCTAACAATAGAGTTTCGGATGAAGCAAACTGCTCAAGTCCAAATGCAAAAATGGAAATTACATAACCAAGAAAGATAAAAAGGAAAGACCGGAAAATCTGGGATCTGTTTTTAATATCCCTAACTGTATAAACAGATAATGCACCGGCAAATATATTCATTGCGGCAAAAGAATAATCATTTCCTCTGAGAGCTCCTATTACGAGTGAGAAAATAATCGTTGTATAGAACCCGATCCTTGAATCAAATATAATTGTCATCAGCATCGATGCTGCGGGAATAAAAATAAGGAAATACACCGGCACAGGAAGACTAAGCAGATTGGTCATGAATGTTATAAATGAAAGGAAGATCAGATTGCTTGCTATTAACAAAAGCTTTCCGTTATCATAAAATATTTTTTTCCTGAAGAGGAACAGATAAATAATAAAGATTGAGAGGAGGAAAGAGATATGGAGAAATTTACCAATCGATTGAAGGAAGGATTCTCCCAGACCGATCTTTTCTCCTTTGGCTTTTTTATATGATTGAATTTTCAGCCAGGTATCTTTAAGAACCCTGTCATGTTTTCCGATTATTCTTTCATTTTCATTTACAATGCCGATGTATTTGGAAACATTCTCTTTCGCTTGCTGAATTTCCTCCTGTGTTAATTTGAGGTGATATATCATGTTGGGAAAAATAAAATGATCTGTATATTCAACTAAAGCAGATTCAAACTCCTTACGATAATTCCTGCTGTAAATATTTTTATTTATCATTTCCCTTGCCTGGTCCATTGTAAGGAAACCGGCTGCCGTTTCAATTTTATCAACACTTCCAAATCTAACAGCAATACTATCCATACTCATAATATCCGATCTAATGGTTACAGAACCACCTGAATATAACTTGCCTAATATTTTCTGTGCATCAGAGAAAAACTGTTTAAGGTTTTCTTTATTCCCGGCGGTCCTGTTTTTTTCAAGGATTCGCAGATTCTTTAATTCTTCAAATGAACTGCCACTTAAGAATGAAGGGTCATTTTTTGAAGTATCCGAACCAGAGCGATCAAGCAAATTAAGCAGAAAGGCATTGCAAGATTTCAGGGAATCGGAAATTTTTCGTACAATATTTTCCTCTTTAGTAAAGATTGGATATACCGCATCGGCAGCTTCTTTTAATTCTTTTTTGTAGACTTCAGGGTCTTTATAAACAGGAAAACTGAAGGATGCTATAAGATCATCATGAATCCATATTAAACCAACTGAAACTTCAGATTCTATCGATTCCCCTTTGGGGAACATAAAGACAATAAAGATGACAGTAAACATACCAAGCAGAATTTTTTGTTTCAGACTATCATTGGATTTAAGTTCTTCAAGGTCATGCATTACTTTCTTATTTTTGCTTTAAGTACCATTTCCAAAAATTCTCCTGCTCCATCTTCATTATTATTTTTCTCAAGGATAATATCCGCATATCCTTTTATTTCAGGGACAGCATTTGCAACTGCGACCTTTAAGGCCTTGGTCCGGAAAAGACTTATATCATTATACCAGTCACCACAAACAGCAGCTTCATTAATATTAAGCCTAAAATACCTAAGAAGCCGAAATACTCCGGTTCTTTTAGAAGACCCTTTTCTACGTATCTCCAGGAAAAAAATGCCCTCATGCCTCTGGGATCTGAAGGAGGCGCTATTTAGTCCGAACATGTAAGGGAAATCCATTCTTCCCTGAACATATTTGATCAGATTATTATTCTCCCCTGCAAAGAGTATTTCAAGAGTATTATCAATACATTCATCGTAAGAATGCACTTCTTCATACCGGGCACCGAATTTATCAGTAATCCGGGGGATAATAGAATTATATTCGGTGTAATAAATAGCATCGCCATGGCACAAAGCAACATTTATAAGGAATTTCTCGGCAAAATCTATAGCCTTGAGTACATGTTTCCTTTTCAAATTAGATTCAAATATCATCTTATTATCAGGAAAACTTTTGATAAGGCATCCATCGAGTGAAATGAGGGGAGATTTCAAATGAAGTTCTTCAGCAAAACATGTGATTGCAGAATGAAGGCGTCCTGTGGCAAAAGAGAAATGAACATCCATCCCCTCCAGTTCTTTAATCAGCTGTTTTGAACGCTCACCTATAGTCCCATTACTAGTAAGCAGGGTTCCATCTAAATCGAAAACAATTAATTTAATATTCTTTAATTTATTTTCAAGTTCCATATTTTTATTTGTTTCGAGAGGATTTACTCCTTACCTAATTCCAGAAATGCCTCATCTACAGATCCGCAAACCGGAAGAACTCTGTCCAATTGTGTTATTTTTATTAAAGAATAAACTTTATCTGAAGGGGCAGCCAAGCGGATTTTGCCGCCAATAGAATGAATTATCCTGTTGGCAACTAGGATAGCACTTAAACCAGAACTATCACATGTTTCTACTTCACTCAGGTCGACAATCAGTTTATTTGTCCCCTCAACCTTTAGAAGAAGAATAAACTCACCCTTAACCAATCCAGATATATTTGTATCGAGTCGTTTTTCATTCAGTTTAAAAATTGTAATGTCATTAATTTTTTTTGTTTCAAAATTCATTATAAATCCCTAAAACATTTGGAGGCAATTTACTAAATTTTTATACGATTTCTCCGGGTTACTTTCCACGTTATTAACCTGGATATTATAATAATAATCAGAATTATTCTTCTTGAAACCTATTTTTACCTGTAAATCAAGAATTGATATAAGGTGGCTGTAAAAGATATTATCCTTAATATTCAAATCAATAACGGCATGGTAATGCTGCTGCATGAGTTTATCGGTCAGTTTTTTTGATGCAAGATTTAACCTGTTTGTATCGCCTACTGTATACTCAATAACATGGGGTCTGTATTTCAGAGGTATTAAGCTTACGCGAAAATCGTGAGTAAAAATAAACGCATTCTTTTTTGTTTGTTCAAGGAATTTTAGAACCTGGAAGCAGTGATTGAACTCCGCTTCATCTTCCGGCATAAGAACCAAGATATTAGATGATTTTCTATAAAAATGAGCAAAGGACTGATAATTAATCTTTCTTTCTTTAATAGATCTGTTAACTATAAACTCTGCAATTTTTTTCTTTATTACATTTACAATTTTATCCATTCAGCAACTCAATTAATTCTATTTCATTAATAATTTTAATTCCAAGAGCTTTGGCTTTATCAAGTTTAGAGCCCGGTTTATCCCCGGCAACCACATAATCTGTTTTATTACTTATAGATGAAGTAACCTTTCCGCCTAATGATGTAATTTTGTCCCCTGCCTCTTCGCGAGAAAAACTAGAAAGAGTGCCAGTAAGTACAAATGTTTTATCAACCAAAGCACCCGTATTTATTAATTTCTTTTCTGCTTTAAAGTTCAGACCTGCCGATTTCAATCTTTCTATTATTTCAAGATTCTTTTTATTAGAGAAGAAATTTTTTACGCTATTGCTAATACTTTCACCTATCTCATGAATACCTAATATTTCTTCATCAGAAGCGCTGATCAGATCATCTATAGAATTGAACCATGACGCCAGTTTCTTAGCTGCACCTGCTCCTACATATCTTATTCCAAGGGCAAAAAGGACCTTAGCGAAAGACTGTTTTTTACTTTTCTCAATTGCATTCAGAAGGTTATCAATGCTCTTCTCCCCAAGCCGTTCAATATTAATTAATTCCTCCCTATGACTTTTAAGATTATAAATTTCATCGTAAGTATTAAGGAAGCCCTTTCCCACAAAAAGATTTATAAGAGCTTCGCCAAGTCCCTCTATATCCATGGCACTGCGTGCCGCAAAGTGTTCAAGACGACCTCTTATCTGTGCAGGGCATTCGGAATTTTCACAGTACCAAGCGACCTCTTTTTCCGGTTTAAATAAATTGGAGTTACATACCGGGCATTTTGAAGGAGGTTTTACCGATTTACTTTTATTATTCCGTTCACTTAAAACTACTCCGACAATTTTAGGAATTACATCGCCTCCCTTTTCAATAATAACCTTGTCCCCAATCCTTATATCCTTCCGTTTTATTTCATCAAAGTTATGAAGAGTAGCGCGGCTGATTGTAGAGCCTGAAAGGAATACAGGTTCAAGTTCTGCTACCGGAGTTATGGTTCCTATTCTGCCTACTTGCCATGTGATATCCTTTAAAACGGAAAAAGCCTGGCGGGCTTTAAACTTATAAGCAACAGCCCATCTTGGAGATTTGGCAATATTGCCTAATATCTTCTGCTGTTTTAAAGAATTGACTTTGATAACCGCACCGTCAATTTCGTACAGGAGGGATTCCCGCTTTGTTTCAAGTCTATGACAAATTTCAAGTGCTTCCTTAATATTAGAACATAACTTTGTTTCGGGGTTAACAACAAATCCAAGTTCATTTAATATCCCGAGATTTTCAAACTGTGTACCCAGATCATCTTCATCGCTGATAAGTGAATAGGAGAACATGCTTAATTTTCTTTTTGCAACAATACGGGGATCCTGCATTTTAAGTGTACCGGCGGCAGAATTCCTCGGATTAGCAAACAGCTTTTCACCTGCAGTTTCCCTATCATTATTCAATTTAAGAAAATCATCTAACTTCATATAAATTTCACCGCGCACCTCAATATCCCTAAGTGAGTAGGAATGGGAAGATAATTTCTTAAGCTTAAGCGGAACCGATTTAATAGTTTTCACATTTGCAGTTATTTCTTCACCAATAACTCCATCTCCGCGAGTAGCTGCAGTATGCAGGTATCCATCAACATACCGGATGCTTACGGAAGCTCCGTCTATTTTTAATTCGACCGTGTATTCTATTTTTTCCGATTCCGAGAGCCCTTCCCTAACACGTCTGTCGAAATCAAAGAGGTCTTCCTCAGAATATATATTTGCGAGAGAGAGCATCGGTATCTTATGCTGAACCGGTTTGAATTCTTTATTTAGATCCTTTCCTACTCTTTGCGTAGGAGAATCAGGAGTTACAAGGTTTGGGTATTCAGATTCGAGCTTTTCCAGTTCTTTGATAAGCATGTCATATTCTTCATCACTAATTACAGGCTCTGCAAGCACATAATACCGGTGATCATGCTCCAGAATCTGCTTTCTTAACTCGTCAATTTTCTTCTGAGCCTGATTCGACATACCATTTACTGTTTTTGTTTAATGGTTGGATTTAAGTAATTAAGACCTTTGCTGTCAATATATACAATTGATACCTTTGTTTTTGCATCAAAGTTCAAAGGTTTGTCATTAAGCCGAAGCTGAACTCTATAGGAATTGCCGAAAGTAATTTTAAAATTAGAAGCCGTGATAAGAATTTTACGATTATGGGGATAAAGATTAAATTCTTCCTTTTTTGAATCATCAAGTAATGCCTTCACCCAGCAGGAATCGTCAGTTGTAATAAGCAGCCTCAAACTGTCAGATTTTGCTGAGTTATTAGCAGGTGAATCAACAGGTACTTTATTAGTTTCATTTTCAATGTAACGTTCTTTACTTTCATTTACCAGTTCATCATAAGGTTTTTCAACTATTATGTCAGGGCTTTTTTTAATAAAGAGAAAATAGACAGCAATAAATAAAACCAAAATGCCAGCGACTGCACTAACCAGTAGCATATTTCTCTTGTCCATTAAGAAAGTATTTAAGGGTTTATTCTGATCAACTGAAGAAGATGAGTGATAAGATACTGGTTTTGAATACAGATTTTCTTTTTCCTTTTCAAACCTGTTCTCTTTCAGCTCTTTAATTTTATCAATTAATGTCTCCTGTGGGGGTTCATCATATTCTTTTCCCATTTTGTATGCTTCATATTTCTTAAATATCAGCTTTTCATCAAGACCTACAAACTTTACATATTCTTTAAGAAAAGCCCTTACATAAAGCTCTGGCAGAAAAGAGAAATTCCCATCTTCGATGTACTCGAGAAATTTAATGTCAATTCTTGTTTTATTAGCCAGCTGCTGCAGGCTGATAGCTGCACGCACTCTTGCTGCTTTTAATTCTTCGGATAATTTATCAAACATATTATTGTTTTCTCATTAATTTTGCGGCGAAAGCCCCGTCCATAAAATGAATATGGGGGAAAGTCTGAGTACATCCATTCTCATCAACTAAAGATTCAGGGAAAACTTCACCTGCATTTAATAAAATAAATTCCGGATTTGCTTGTATAAACTTTTCGACTATACTGAAATTTTCTTCTGGCTCGATTGAACATGTACTATAGACAACAATACCGCCCGGTTTAACCAGTTGAGATGCCTTAGCAAGTAATTTACTCTGAAGTCCTGTCATTTTATGAATATCGAGAAGATCCCGTTTCCACTTAATATCGGGTTTTTTTGATAATGTACCCGTACCGGAACATGGCACATCGGCCAGAACCCTGTCAAACCCATTTTCTTCATATTCAAGGGCATCTACGGCAATAGTTTTTATACAGTTGAAGTTCATCCGGGTAATATTTTTTTTCATAATATCCAACCGACTTTCATAGCGGTCGATTGCAACCAGTTCTCCATTATCCTGCATAAGAGAGGCAATAAACATTGTCTTGCCGCCAGGTGCAGCACACAAGTCAAGCACTTTCATTCCGGGATGCGGGTCAAGCAGTCGGCATGCAATTCCGGCGCTTTCATCCTGGATATTAAAAAATCCGTCAGCAAAATATTTCCAGGCAGTAATGTTAGTAAGGTTAGTTAATTTAAAGAATTCGGGTAAATATTTCCCAGGGGTATATTTCAGATTAACGGTGTGAAGGAGCCGATTAAATTCTTCACTGCTTACCTTTAGGGTGTTGATCTTTAAAGTCAGGTAAGGTTTTTCATTATTAGCAGCAAGAAGATTTTCCGTAGCCTCCCTTCCAAACCTGTTGAGGTAACGTTTCACCATCCATGAAGGATGTGAATAATAGGCGCTTAAATAACCGGGAAGATCTTCGTTGGGATCGGGAAAGCGAATAGCATTTTTGCTTCTTATAATGTTCCGTAAAATGGCATTGGTAAGATCCGCGGGTTTCTGTCCCTGCAGTTTTTTAACAAATTCGACTGCTTCATTAACAGCTGCATGGTCGGGAACCTTATCGAGGAAAAGGATTTGGTAGAGAGCGACTCTCAGACCGTTCTTCAAGTTTGGGATAGCTTTTGAGAACTGCCCTTTATAGAAACCATTAAGGACCCAATCGAGTCTTCCCATCCACCTGACGACACCATGCACAATTTCAAAAAGGAGAGCTTTATCTGGTCCGTTCAATTCTGAATCGCGCATTTCATTATCCAGCAATTTATCCAGGTATGCATCACTTCTTTCAACACGATTAAGAATTTTAACTGCTAACCCTCTTACCCCCTGGTACAGGTCTTTTATAGTATGTTCACTAATCTCGGTCATGTTTAACCAGGTAATCCTTTTATCATTCGTTCATTCTTAGTAAGATCGAAGATTTTTCTGAAGAGATCTTCGTCGGTTTTTTTGAATTCTATTTTTCTTCTTGACATAACAACTTTAGCTGTATCAAGGCATTTACTAACATCGTAGGTTTGAAGACCTTCACTGCCGCCCCATGAGAAGGAAGGAAGATATTTATCAGGGAAGCCCGAACCGTAAATATTGCAGGAGAAACCTACAGTAGTTCCGGTATTAAACATTGTATTTATCCCGGTTTTTGAATGGTCCCCCATAATCAATCCCAAGAACTGCGTGTTTGTATTTATGTCCTGTCCGTTTACACGTGTTTTTACGAAGCCGTAATTATTCCGTAGATCAGAGCAGTTAGTATCTGCGCCAATGTTTATCCAGCTTCCAAGATAAGCATGACCTA
>OCZT010002083.1_pt1 | contig 20717 bp, 12 predicted proteins | sample 1539031 | NCBI WGS metagenome assembly OCZT01 (sample SAMEA3539308, study PRJEB22396) | soil metagenome | biome: tundra; feature: field; material: soil | place: USA | collected 2010-05 | depth 0.15 m | reverse complement strand
CCAACCGCCCGCTCATACCGCCGTAGCCCCACCGGAGACTCCCCGTAGTACCTCTTATCGGGGATAAGAGGTACTACGGGGAGTCTCCGGGGCGTCCCGCGGGAGGGTCTGGTGCAGGGTTGGAGGAATAGGGGGCCAGCGGCTCGGCTTTTGGGGGAACAAACCCGGGTCCGGATGGGTCGCCAAGACACGGGAGACGGGCAAACGGCCAAAGCCGGGGCACCGCTTGGCGCATGATCCTTCAGGCAGGCCCAGTAACCATTCCACCGAAAGCAGCGAGGAGCCAGAATAGCCCTCACGACCGCAGCTTGAATGCACAGGCACGTTGGAACCAATGCGAGCGCCCTCGCGCGCGGGTGAGTGCTGCGAGCCGAGGACGGCTCGCGGTCCAATGGTGGTGCGAAGCCGCGCGGCCACCCAGACCGCCCTCTGAAATTGTCTTGCCTGGGGGTTGGTGGCAGGCCATGAATGCGGTGCGATGATTCACACCCGAAAGGCAGCCAGAATGCCCAACAGCCCGAGATCAATGAAACCAAACAGGCCCCACATAGTTCAGGTGACTCATGTAACCCATGCAACTCATGTAACTGCTCCCCGCTCCTTCCTCTGCCTTGGCCTGCTCCTCGCCTTGACCATCCCCGCGATTGCGAGCATCGCTCCCGGCCAGCTCCGCTGCGAGTATCTCGACAACCCCCTAGGAATCGACACGCTGCAACCGCGACTGAGCTGGGTGCTCGAATCAACGCAGCGGGCGGAGAAGCAAACCGCGTATCAGATTCTCGCGGCCAGCAGCGAAGCCTTGCTGAAGGCGGATACCGGTGACCTTTGGGACACGGGGAAGGTGGGGTCGTACCAGACCCTGCACGTTGCCTATGCCGGCAAGGGGCTCGGCTCCTCCCAGCGCTGCCATTGGAAAGTGCGCGTGTGGGACAAGGACGGCAAGGCCTCCGCCTACAGCCGGCCCGCTTCCTGGGAAATGGGTTTGCTCTTCCCGCAGGATTGGCACGGCCAGTGGATTGGCCGCACCATGGACACCGATTCCCTGCCGGCGCCCCTGCTCCGCTGCGCATTCAAGTTGGATGGCAAGATCAAACAAGCGCGCGCCTATATCTGCGGCCTCGGCTATTACGAGCTTCACCTCAATGGCAAGAAGGTCGGCGACCACCTGCTCGACCCTGGCTACACCCGCTATGACAAACGAGCGCTCTACGTCACCTACGATGTCACCGACGCCCTGCGCCGCGGGAAGAATGCCGTCGGCGTAATCCTCGGCAACGGCTGGTATAACGTCCAGACCCGGGCGGTCTGGGACTTCCACAAAGCCCCGTGGCGCGCCGCGCCCAAGCTGTTGATGCAATTGCGCGTGGAATACGCCGACGGCCGCGTCGAAACCATCGACACTGACAGCCGCTGGAGGACCAGCACGGGGCCGATCACCTTCGATAGCATCTACGGCGGCGAGACCTACGACGCCCGGGCGGAGAAGCCAGGCTGGGACATGCCGGGTTACGACGATTCCGAGTGGTCCATGGCGCAGGTGGTTCCAGCCCCCGGCGGCAAACTGGCCGCGCAAATGATGCCGCCCATCAAGGCCGACCGGATCATCAAACCGGTCAAGCTCAGCGAACCGAAGCCCGGAGTCTTTGTCTTCGACATGGGCCAGAACTTCGCGGGCTTCGCCGAGTTGAGTGTGCGCGGTCCCTCAGGCACCAAGGTGGTGATGAAGTATGGCGAGCGCCTGGGCAAGGATGGCATGGTTGACCGGGCCGACATCCAGCAGCACATCGTCCGGGTGGATGCCAGCCAGCAATATCAAACCGATACCTTTATCACGAAAGGCAAGGGCCTGGAAGCCTGGCACTCCCGCTTCGACTACCACGGCTTCCAGTATATCGAAGTCACGGGCTTCCCCGGCAAGCCGGCGCTCGACGCCCTGCGCGGCGTATTCATCCATTCCGCCGTTCCGGTTGCCGGCGAGTTCGAATGCTCGAATCCTCTGCTGAATAGAATCTGGGTCGCCGGGCGCTGGTCTTACCTGAGCAACTTGCAGGGCATCCCGACGGATTGCCCGCATCGCGAGAAGAACGGCTGGACGGGCGACGCCCATCTGGCCGCCGAGCAGGGCCTGTTCAACTACGCGCCAGCCGCCGTCTATGCCAAGTGGATCAACGACCTGGGCGATGAGCAGCGCCCGACGGGCGAACTGCCCGGCATCGTGCCCACCAGCGGCTGGGGCTACGCGTGGGGCAACGGCCCGGCGTGGGACAGCGCCTTCCTGCTGATCCCGTTCTACCTCTACGAGTATTGCGGCGACACCAAGGTCCTGTGCGACCACTACGACGGGCTTAAGCGTTACGTGGACTATCTCACCAGCAAAGCCAAGGGTGGTATTGTGGACATCGGCCTGAACGATTGGGCGCCGTTTAATACCAAGACGCCCGCGGATATCACTTCGACTGCCTATTATTATCGCGACGCGCAGATCGTGGCACTCACGGCGGGTTTGGTGGGAAATGAAGCCGACGCGCGCAAATACACCGATCTCGCGGCCAGCATCAAGCAGGCGTTCAATGATAAGTTCTACCACGCCGACACTGGTCTCTACGGCAATGGCAGCCAGACCTCGCTCAGTTGCGCGCTCTACCAGGGCCTGGTCGAGCCAGCGAACAAGGCCCGCGTCCTCAGCAACCTGGTCGCCTCGGTGGACAAGTCCAATGGCTACATTGACACGGGCATCCTTGGGGCGAAGTACCTGCTGAACGCGCTCCTGGAGAACGGGCGCGCGGATATTGCGTATCGCATCGCCAGCCAGAAAGACTTACCGAGCTGGGGCTGGTGGCTGGAGCAAGGCGCCACTACCTTATGGGAGAACTGGAATGGCGCCGAGTCCCGCAATCATATCATGTATGGCGACATCAGCGCGTGGTTCTACAAGGCGCTCGCGGGCATCAACCTTGATCCTGCCACCCCGGCCTTCAAGCACTTCATCATCAAGCCAAACCTCGTCGGCGGGCTGACTTCAGCCAAGGCCAGCTACGATTCCGTGCGCGGGCGCATCGTGAGCGATTGGGGGGCCAAGGACGGCCGCTTCGACCTGACCGTCACCATCCCCGCCAACACGACGGCTACCCTCTATGTGCCCGTCGCCGATCCTGCTTCGATCAAGGAAGGCGGCAAACCCGCTGTGGATGCTGAAGGCGCGGCATTCCTCCGGGTGGAGGATGGGCGCACCCTGTTCGAAGTGGGCTCAGGCACCTACCACTTCACCGCGCCCCTGTAGTTGATCTTCAGGGGCGCGCTGGAAAACCTTCCAACGTTGGGCGCTACCTGCTCACCATCGCGTTGCCCAGCACTTCCGCCGCGAAGCCCGCCGGCACCTGGCCATCACGGGCATACAGGAAGACGGCGGCCTGGAAGATCGACTGCAACGCCGATTGCACCAGCCCCAGGATGACCAGGTAAACCACTCCCAAAGCAATGCACCCGATCATAAGGGCGACATTGCCGGAGAAGATGCTCAGCAGAATCACCGCCAACGCCGGAAGCGCCAGCAGGAAGAAGATCAGTCCGAAGCCGAAGCCGCCCATCACTTGCTTGCCCCAGGTCTTCTTCACCAGCCCGGCTGACTCTTGCAGCGCGGCGAACGGACCCTTGTTCTCGACCACTAGAACCGGCACGACCAGAAAGCTTACTACCGTCCAAGCGGTCCCCAGCAGCGCCGCCACGATGCGCCCCACCCATTTGGAGCAATCTTCGATCATGCGCAGGATGAGGCCGACCGTCGCGGACAGCACGGCCCATCCGGCGATCGCCGGCAAGCGGGTCGCCGCGGCGCGGAACCCGTCACCCACGGTGGCATTGCCGCCGCCCAGCCGAACTGTCGCGCAGGCGATAATGCCCGCGTTGAAGAAGATCACCACGAAGTAATTGCACAGGTAAAACAGGAACAGCACCCCGTAATACGCGACCTGCCGGGCCGGAGCGGCATCGCTCGCGGGCGGCTGCCAGTGGTTCGTGGTGTATAGCGGCACGGCAAATGACGCCAGCAGCAGCAGGCAGCAAATGCCCGACATGAACGGGAACAGCAACAACGCCTTGTCTTCCTTCAGTATCTGCGAGCAGGCAGACATCAACGACCATGTGCGACGGAATTTATGCATTGAACCTTTGCCTCGGTTAAGTAGTTCGTGAACTGTTTGGGTATCTTATGCTCTGTTTGGCCTCAAGGCAACAACGTGACGCGGTAACAGCACTGCGACGCGCTGCCGGGAAAATAGGAAAAGGCCGCCTCGCCGCCGGTGGCGGTGATGGGCGAACCTAGCGCTGTCCAGTTCGTCTCATTGATTGCACCTTTGCAGGCAACTTGATAGCTCCCATTGGTGAAGGAGGTCCACGTGAGCGTCAGGCGGCCATTCGAGAGAGTCTCCCCAGTAATGACTGGCGGCGGTACGAGACGCCAGATGACCGACGAATAGCTACCCTGCGCCGGGACTATGCCCGTTCCGTAGAGGTTTCCATCATCGGCCTGCATCAGCGGAGGAATTGAGCCGTTGGCCCAATACAAACCGAAGCCGCCCGCCAAAGTGGTGAGCAGACCGTTCGTAGTGACCCGGAATACCGTTCCGTTGCCGCTCGGCCCTCCCTGTGCCGTCATGCCGTAGAAGGCGCCGTCCTTCGCCAGCAACAGGCGGGTTAGTGGGTTGGAACCATTCGCGCCACTGAAAGCAAAGAGCGTCGTCCGGACCCCGTTTGTGGTCATGCGGAACACACTGCCGTTGCTGGTAACCAGAGGAAAAAGGTTATGGCCGATTGTTCCATAAAGGAATCCATCCGTCCCGGTGGTCAAGCCGCCGATTGACCGGTCGCCCGATCCCCCTAATCGCGGCACCGGCCCGTCATAGAAACTGGCTAACGTCCGAAAGGTGCCATTGGTCGAAACCTTGTAAATGGAACCAATCGGACCGCCTGAGAAGCTGAAAGTCGTCGTTGTTCCGTACAGCCACCCATCAGGACCTTCCACCAGCCCGTCGCTAGGCATCGTATTCGCTGGCAGGTTAGTCAACGTCGTCACCACTCCAGCGGTGCTCGCCCTGAAGACCGTCGCCGCGCCCGTGTTGTTGGTTCCGGAACTCGACGTCAGCCCATATAGAAAACCGTCGCGCGCCTGTATGAGAGTAAATATTGGCGAGGCCCCGTTCGTGCCGTCGAACGCAGCCACCGTTTGGAACTGGCCCGTCGCCGCAATCCGGTAAATCGTCCCCAGGCTGTATGCGCCACCTCCGGTAGTTGTCCCATAAAGGCCGCCGTCACTGGCCAGCACCAAGCCCCCTTCAGGATCGAGCCCATTAACTCCCAGGAAAATCTGCCTCGTCGTCAGGGCACCCGCCTGAGTCATGCGAAAGACCGTCCCATATGGGCTGCTGCCGTCATAGGCGGGAGTCGTGCCGTAAAAACTGCCGTCCGGGGTCTGCGTCAGCGCGGAAAACCAGGTGTTATACCGGCCGGCTGCAGAGGTGTAAATCGTTTGGAGCACCAAGTTCGCTTGCGCGGGCAAAGCGCACCATCCCAGAGCAGCACCCGCGAGAACCAGGGGCAAGAACCCGCTCCACCGGCGTTGGGTGTTCGCGCACATCAACATAGAATCGCCTGAGGATGCCTCATCTCGTCAATTAGCGGCGCCTGTAAACATACGTCCGTCCTGTAAGCTCTACTTCACTACGATTTGCCGACACTGTCAAACCCAAAAACCTATGCCGCTCGACGAGGGGCGCATTTCGGCGCGCCACACACGGTGGAAAACTCGGGGGAGACCACGTGCCAAAACCCGCCATTCGGTTGGCGTAAGGAGTTGATGGCAGCCCGGTCTGTTGGGTAAGCTCTTCCTCCCCACTAACGATCAATGCGCGGGCGCCACACGTTCCAGCCGGATCGCTTTGAGGTTCATCGGCTGCCAGCCTTCTTTGATGGGACGAACCGTCAGCATCGCTTTGCCCGCCGTTGGGATCTCGACCTGGCCGAGCTCGACGGGCTTGAACTCGACGTAATTGCCCGTGTTCGGCGCGGCGCAGCGGAGCGTTTGCCCGGCCACAGAAATCTCGAACGAGCCGCTCGCCGGCGCCGCGACCACCGCCGAAAGAACGAATCTGCCAGGCTGCGTAACCTTGAATTCCCAATCCGCCCAATCCTCCGGCGTCGTCCAGTAGCCGATGTTGTCCAGCAAGCCCCCCGACTCGTATTGGAATGAACTGCCGTGCAAACGTGCCTGACTGGCAGGCAGGGTGATCGACCCGTCGCGCTTCTGCAGAATGGCTATCGCTTGAATGTCCGGCGCCCCCAGGATGCGCACGATGATCGTCGAAGATATCGCATCGTGTGGCGTCTTCGGAAGCGACGTCAGGAGCAAGCCGTTCTCGGCGGTCTCAGTTCGGAGCGGGCGCCTCCGGAGGTCGCTGAGCAAAATCGCGGAGGTGCATTGGTTCCGCAAGCCCGGCACGGTGAGTTCGCCATCGCCAGGCCAGTCAAAAACATGCAGGTAAAGGGTGGTTGCCTCGCCATCCGCCTTCGTTGTGCAACGCCCCCACAACAACGCGGTCTTGAACGGACTGGCACTCGTCCCCCATACCGCTTCGCCGTTAACCTTCATCCATTTGCCGATTTGTTGCAGCCGCAGCACCGATGCGTCGGGGATCGACCCGTCGCCTTTTGGCCCAATATTGAGCAGGTAGTTGCCGCCTTTGCTGGCGCAATCGACTAGGTTGCGCACGAGGGTCTGGGCGGACTTCCAGTCATTGTCGCCCTTCTTGAAGCCCCAGGTATTGTTCATCGTCATGCAGGTCTCCCAATCCACGCCGGCGCGCAGCCCGTTAGCAGAAATGCTTTGCTCCGGGGTCTGGTAATCGCCCAGCGTGCGCTGGCCCGCCAGCAGCGACAACCCGGTGCCGACGCGATTGTTGACGATCACATCCGGTTGGAGGCTGCGGACGTAGTTGTCCACCTCGACGCCGCGCTCGTAAGTCCAGGTGTTTTCCCATTGGCCGTCGAACCACAGCACGCTCACCGGCCCGTAGCCGCTCAGCAGTTCCCGAAGCTGGCCCTTCAGGAACGCGCAGTACCGATCAAAATCCGGCGCATTGGTCACGCCATCATTCCACGGCTTGCGCGGTGCGTAATCAGGATGATGCCAGTCCATATTCGAATAATAGAACCCCAATTTGATGCCCTCTTGCCGGCATGCTTGCGCCAATTCCTTTAGCGGCTCCCGCTGGAACGGAGTGGATTTGAGGCACCAATCGGTGAGCGACGAGCGGAACAGGCCAAACCCGTCGTGATGCTTGGCCGTGACGACGATGTACTTCATGCCGGCTTCCTTGGCGAGCCGCACCCATTGGTCCGCATCGAACTTCACCGGATTAAACTGCGGCACGAGCCGGGCGTATTGGGAAACCGGTATCTGGAGGTCGTTCATGATCCACTCGCCCGCCCCCGCCGAGGGTTTGCCTTCCCACTCGCCCGCTGCCACCGAATAGAGCCCCCAATGGATGAACATGCCAAAGCGCGCCTGCCGCCCCCACGCCATGCGCATGTCGTGCTGCCCTTGCGTCTCCTCGTTCAGGGTGACCGGCACTGCTCCACCACCCGTTGCCGCGCCTGCCGCCCAGCCAAAGAGATTTGCGCCGAGGATCAGTGACAAACAGACAGAGTGCTTCATTTAGCGTAGCTGCTGAATTCCTCTCTCGTTCCTGAATACCGCTTGTCGTGCTGTGCCTCGGCGTCAATTGCCGTTGCCGTCCGACCAGCCCCCTGTATTTGGCCGGCCCGGGTCGCACCAGGCGTCGTTAGGACCCTTCTGACTCAGCGTGTTCAGGAACGTGCTATACTTCATGAATTGGCCGTGAGCGTCTGCTGCCAGCATGACGCATCCTGAGACGTGCCGGCGGCTGTGACCCTCCGTGCTGTCACCTATGTTCGCCCCGTCGTTATAGGCCCACGGATTCTGTATGTCATCCGGCTCCCAGGCAATGTATGCCGTCGGCTTGAGCTCCGACACCTTGTAGGACGGGTCGAGCGACTTGTAATAGCTGCAGATCGCCCCGTTCATGACGTAAGTGGACAGCTTGTTGAGCCGTGGGGCGAAGTTAGCCGTGTTGGTCTTGTCCGCGGGGCAGCGATAAATCGCCGCGTTCTTCAGGTATTCCCACAGCAAGCCGCTCGCGAAGGGCTTTTGCGGATACACCGGATCAAGCGCAGGCGGGTTGCCGCCCACCGCCGTTGGCGTGTACAACCACCCTGGATACGCAACGCCATTGGCGCCCGGCGCACCCCAGTTCGGATAAGGCATTCGGTCCTGGTTGTCTCCGGCGTAAAAGTGAATCGACAAACCCAGTTGCTTAAGGTTGTTCAAGCAGGAGACCCTTTGCGCTTTCTCCTGTGCCTTCGCCAACGCCGGCAGCAGCAAGGCGGCCAGAATGGCGATGATGGCGATGACGACCAGCAGCTCGATCAGCGTAAAGGCCCTGACCATCGGGGCAACACGCTCGCCTCTCAAACAACCTGGCATCTGGTGGGACATCACGTTTGTCTAATCTCAAATACGCTCACGGCGGCGGCCGGGAGCTGCTCTTCTCGGCCGCTTTCGCCTTCTTCTCAGTGCGGTGCGCTGCTTGGGCTACAACCGGACGCGATAGAACTTCATCGCCGCCGCCGGGACGGTGGAAGGCGAGGTGGCACTGAGCACATCCGTGTATGGCCCGGTTACAACATCGGTTTGCTGGAGCACGCCAGCAGACCACGTGAGGGTCACATTCCCACCCATCGCCGGGCTGATCATGAGCGTCGGGGGCGTTGGTGTAAGGGTGCCGTACTTGCCAGCGAGCCAATGGGCCTGGATGCGGCCCGGCGACAAAGCGGTGCTGTAAATGGCCGCCTCGTCAAGTCCCCCGGCGTAAGCGCGATTCGGGAACAGCGCGCCCGCCTGCGTGCCGAACGCCTAGATCCACCGGCCGCGCGCCCCAATCGCCCAGGCCGCGTCATTGACCAGCAACGCGCCAGTTGGGTCGGTAGTAGAGGCGGACAGGGCGCCGTTGCGGTAAAGGTTCCATTGCGACCCGTCGTAAGTGCCGACCACGTAAACCCAATCCGCTCCACCGCTGTCCTGGGCGGGGAAGGCGAACTGCGTGTCATGACTCGAAGTGCCGTCCCATGACCCGACCTGGTAGCGGTTATTGTCCGTCAGCCGCATCATCATTTCGGCATTGTCGGCGCCGTTGACGCCGTGCGCCAGGAAGTCGGCAAATCCGTTCTGCGAAGCGGAGGGTTTCACCCAGGCCTCAAGCGTGATGGTGCCGCTGAAGTTCAAGCCCGCCGGGTTGAGCAGTTCAACATAGCTGGTGGTCCCGTCAAAGGTCTTAGCCAGGTTGCCCGCCTCGAAGCCGGCATAAGCGGGGGACTGTGGCCCCGCGACACCGTCGGTGGTGTTGGCATAGACACCGTTGGCGGCGGTCACAAGCGTGCCAAGGTTGGTCGCGACATTATGGGGCCCCTCATTCAAGCGCCAGTAACCGACCGGGCCATCGGTGAGCACAACCGTGCTGTAAGGCGTGCCAGGCGAGGGGCTGATGCCGTTATTGTAGTGCGCCTGGATGCGAGCGAGCGACAGCGCGTTGGTATAGATCGCCACTTGCCCGATGCTTCCCACAAATGCGTTTTCGTACCCTTGCGGGTTCATCCACGGCATACTGTAGCTGCCGATGGCCAAGTCCCCGAACGTCTTGGACGCGAACGTCCCATTCGGCGTCGTGGACTGCGCGACTTGGGCGCCGTTAAGATAAAGCGTTGCCGAAGGGGTGCCCGCGTCATAGACCGCCACCAACTGGCTCCAGGCGCCGATGGTGTAGGGGCCGCCGGTGATGTCGAACACTCTGCCGCTGCCCGAGCCGTTGAACATCCGGAAGTTCCACCCTACGCTCGAGTCGCGCTGGAAGAAGTCCCAGCCGGACCTATCGCCATTGCCGTCGTTCTGCGTGGCGGCCCGGTTATGGAGCGGGCACTGAGCATTACCCTGGCCCTCGAGGGCCGGGTTTACCCAGGCCTCGATGGTGAATGATCCACTGGGATTGAGCGGCTTCAAGCTGTCGGTGAACATGGCATCATAGCTCGTCGCGACCCTGATCGCGTCGAGGTCGCCGGTGCTGTCACCGTTTAGCCACAACAAGAGGTGGCTGGCCGTCATCCCCGACGAACCGCTGTAGGTAGTCTGCCATGAGATCGAGCCCGGGCTGTCGGGAATCTTGTCGCCGGGTTGGAACACCGCCGCTTCGAGAGTGTAGGAACCGCTGGCAATCGACAGGTGTGCCACGATGATCCCTGGGCCGTTTATGGTGCCCGCCGGGCTGTGTGTCAGGATTGCGGAGGGCCCATTATTGTTTCCGCCCAGCGCCTGGCCCAGTGTCCCCGCGCTGATGTAGATCGAATTGGCGGCATCCGAACTGTCCACCGCCGACGCCGAGTTCCACATCGCGCCGACCCCAACGAATTCGTCTGACGTGGTGCTGCCCGACGCGAAGCCGACTCCCATAGACGTGTCGCCCGTATTGTCGATTCGGACTGAAACCCAGTAATCGCCTGTGCCGCCGAAGTTGATCTGGGCGGACGAAGCCAGCAGCCGCGTGGCCCATGACGCAGGGTCCCAATTGCCGCCGCCGCTCCGCCAAAGAGCGCCCTGGTGCCCCAAAGTGTAGGGAGGCCCCGGAGGGGGCTCCACGTCGAAATCCTGGGCGACATTGATCAAGGTGTCGGCGTTTAGCAACCACGTGCCTGTCGAATCGAAACCAACCGAGGTGCTGCCATTGCCCATGCCGTTGATCACGCCTGTGCCGACGTTATCCCACAACTCACGAATCAATAGATTCTGGGTCGCAGGAACATAGGTCGGTTGCCCGCCATCAGACGGAACAACGCCGGTGTAAGTTGCGGCCGTTTCTCCCGGATTCCCCACCAGCGGTCCGGCGGCGGGATGCCTGACACCCGGAGTGTGGATGGCGTCAGCGGTTGGCCCCAAACTGCCGTAGTTGACCGCCACATCAACGCTTGGGTCGGCTTCATCCAAACGCAGATACTCGACCGCGCCATCGTTGACAACCAGCGTCTCATAAGGAGTGGTGCGCGCGGGGTTGGTCCCGTTCTGGTAATGCGCCATTATTTTGGTGCCCGAGAGCGCAACGCTATACAGGGCCACTTCATCCACGTACCCAAAAAACGGGTTCTGGTAGGGGGGACCGGATCCAAGCAGATCGGAGTACGAGCCCACGGCCAGCGCCGCCACGCTATTTGCCTGGTAAGCCGTCGGATTCCCCGAAGCGACCGGCGCGCCGTTCACGTAAAGCTGTGCGGTGGTTCCGTCGTACATGGCCGCCAAGTGAACGTATTGCCCAGCCGTGTAGGAGCCTCCAGTAATGTCAACGGTCGTGCCGGAGTCCACCCCATTGCCATACATGCGGAAATTCCACCCGGTTGTGGGAGAGCGCTGGAAGAAGACCCAGCCCTGGCGCGCACCGGAACTCTTCCGGTTGAACAGCGGGCAGGGACCGACAGAATCGTCAGTCGTCACCGTGGGCTTCACCCACGCTTCGACCGTGAAGGCGCCGCTCGGATTGAGCGCGGCATTGTAGGGGACGAGGACCGGCGCCCCGTCCGAGCTTTGGAAGCTGGCCGCCGCATTGCCATTCCCCACCAGCGCCCCGGTCACGCGATGCACCGTTGTCTGGTTGGCGTTATCGTGCCGGTAGGTGCCGTTGCCGGCTGACCCCAGGCTGCCGCTGTTCTTGGCGACATCGGCGGGTGAGGTCTCACCGAGACGATAATACGCCAGCGGTGAATCGCTGAGGACGGTGGATTGATAGTCAACGGCGCGCGCCGTTGAGGTTGACCCGGGCAATAGAGACAAGACGGCTGTCAGAGCCAGCACGGCTGGCGCCGAAGATGAGAGCAGTGTGTTGGTTTTCATAACGTGCATAGGTTGATTTGGCATTGTCAGCTTCGTCCCATCGGACTTGGCTGGATTGTATTCGGTAGCACCTATACCACCGCCTGGGTCGCGCGTCTTGTCGGCTCTTTGATAGACACGGCCTCCCCTCAAGGTGGGGCGCGTTGTCCCCAACGCGCCGCGAAGAGCAGCGGGTTTGCAGGGAAGACGACTAGCTTGCGAACCTTGGGTAAGCCCGCCCGGTGTGCTTGAAGAGGCGCACACTAATTTGCGCCGTGGGGAGGCAGGGAATTTGGCCTCAGCGTTTGCGGGCTCTCCCCGGCCTGGAAGTACTTGGCAATCGCCTGCGAGCGGGATTGCACGTGCAGTTTCTCATAAACCCGGCGCACATATGTCCTCACCGTGCCGAAACCCACGCCCAACCTGTCGGCAATCTCCTTGATCAAGTAACCCTTCGCCAGCAACTCCAAGACTTCCTTTTCCCGCACCGAGAGTTCGATCATTTCTCCCTGCGCCTTGGCCGGCGTTGCCGCGTGAAACGCTTCCACCACCTTGCGCGCGATATGACTCGTGATCGGCGCGCCTCCTTCCAGCACCTCCGTGACCGCTTCCAGCAGTTGCTTGGGCGGCGTGCGCTTCAGCAGGTAGCCCGTCGCCCCGGCCTGCAATGCTTGAAACACCTGCTCCGTATCCTCATAGACCGTCAGCATTACCACTAAAACCGAGGGATCGCGGTCCTTGAGTTCGCGCACACATTCAATCCCGCTGCGCCCCGGCAGATTGATGTCCATCAGAATCACGTCCGGCTTCTCCTCGGCCAATCGGGCGAGCGCGCCCTCGGCGCTATCATAGCTGCTGATGCACCGGAACTCCCGCGACTCATTGAATAACCGCGTCAGTCCGGCTCGCACTCCGGCGTCATCTTCCACGATCGATACACGATAAGGCATGGCTCAGCTCAGCCCCATCCTCAGCTCGACGCGCGTTCCCCGGCCGAGCGCGCTTTCGCATTCGAACCTGCCCCCCGCGCTCTCCAGACGCTCTCTCATGTTGACCAGCCGGTTCCCGGCCGCCCTCGCCGCCCCGTTTCCCTCGCGAACGAAACCGCTCCCGTTGTCGCTGATCACTATCGACAACCAATCCACCCCCACTCGCATCCGGATTTCCACCTCCGACGCCCGCGCATGTTTGACCACGTTGTTGAGCGCCTCCTTGAATGCCAGGAATAAATGATGCCGCCGATCCGCCCGCAAGAGCCGCGGCGGCAGCGGCGACGCCGCCTCCAGCCGGCAGCGGATTTCCGCCACTCGCAGTTGTTCTGCGGCATAGGCGCTCGCGTAGGTGACAAATCCCTCCAGCGTGTCGTTGCGCGGATTCACCGCCCATACAATCTCATCCAACGCCCGGGTGCTGCTTCGTGCCTTGGCAGCGATGCCCCGCACATCCGCCTTTACCTGTTCGGGCGGGGCCGAGTCGCGTTGCGCAAATTCGCTCAATAGGCCAATCTCCGTCAGGCTCGCTCCCAGATCATCGTGAATATCCCGCGCGATCCGCGCCCGCTCTTTTTCCAGCATCTGCTGCATCTCCAGATGATCCAGCCTCCGCCGCATCATGCCGCGCTCGACGAACCGTATCGCGCCCCCAACTCCCAGCAGCGTCCCTCCAAACAGCGCAATCTTGAACCACCAGGTCTGCCAGAAATACGGCGGCACCGTCAGTCTCAGCGCCGCCCCCGTCTCGTTCCACACGCCATCATTATTGCAGGCGATCACGCGAAATCGATAATCGCCCGGCGCCGTAAGCGCATACATCGCCGACCGTGATGTGTCTGCTTCCCGCCACTGGTTTTCCACTCCCTCAAACCGGCATTTGAACCGCACTTTCGACGGCGCCACCAAGCTCGTCGCCGTGTACCGAAGCTCCACCATCTGCCGTCCTCGCCCAAGGTGCAGCGCTCCAACCCCTCCAGTCCCGGATGCGCCATCCCCCACCGCGCCACGTGGCCAATGTTCCACCGGAACAGCGAGCAGCTTTCCCTGCGAGCGCACTTCTTCAATGATCACCGGAGGCGGCACGGCGTTAACCTGGATGCTGGCGGGCGTCAAGGCTACCGAACCCTCTGTCAGCGCGAACAACATCCGTCCGTTCCGCCCCTGGAAAATGACGGGTTGAGTGCCGCCCGAACACTCCCGCGTGGGCAGCCCATCGGTGCGGTTAAAGACCAGGCATTCCGGCGACACCGTTTGGGTCCCACCCTGACCCGCCACCGATTCCCCGGTGAGCCGGATAATCCCCGCTGGCGAACCCAGCCAGAGGTTGCCGGCCTGGTCCCGGGCCATGGAGTAAATCCGATCGTCCGGCAAACCGCCTTGCTCAATAACCTCGGCCCCCGAGGTAACAAGGCTCTGAACCGATCCCTTGGTCGTATAATGCGTGTACTCCCCGTCACGATACCGCCACAATCCAGCTCCCACCGTTCCCACCCATAGCGAGCCGTCTGGGTCCGCATGTAAACCAAAAACGTCACACCCAACCAGGGCCTCGTGCACTCCCTGCGCAATCAGCTCCTCGCCTTCCAACCGAGCCAACCGCACTCCGGGACCCCCGGACATGCCAAACCAAAGCCGGCCGCTCGCATCCTCGGCAATGGCGCGCACCACGGCCATTTCGAAATCCTTCGCCGTGATGCGGCGCAGGGTTCCCTCCCGCCAGCAAAACAAGCCCATCCTGGTGCCAAACCACATCTGCCCAGCCCGGTCCTCATAGATCGCATACACTCGCTTGTTCCAACCGGGCGCCCGATCCTCCCACACCAAGGCAAACTTCCCGTTCTCGAACCGGTAAACACTGTCGTCGCCCGTGCCGGCCCAGAGCCGTCCCTCGCGGTCCAGGCACAGCGAATACACGCTCCCCGCCAGACCGCCGTTGCCCAGGTTGAATTGCGTCAGCCTTCCTTCCTGCCAGCGCTGCACGCCCCCGTTCTCGGTCCCTAGCCAAATGGCCCCCGCCGAATCCTCCACCACCGCCCATACCAGCGGGGCTTTCATGCCCTCGCGTGTCCCAATCGGCGTGAAATGCCTCTCCCGCAATCGTGCCAATCCTGCGTGCTCGATGGCCGCCCACATGCTTCCTTCACGGTCATAGCAAAAGCATGCTATCCGCCCGGGCGGCAATCCCTGTTCCTCTGTCAATATGGTCAATGTCCCGTCCACCCCTGCCCGCACAATGCGCCCTTTGGTGGCCGTGAACCAAAGGTTCCCCGCGCGGTCGGCGAGCCGCGGACTGGTTTCATAGACCCCCGCCGCCGACTCATAGACCAGGTTGGTAACCCAGCGATTTCCCTCCCGCAGCCACGCCCGGCCCAGCGCGATCACCCACAGTCGAGTACCCGTCGCGGACCCTTCGGCTGTTCCCCCTGACCCCGGGGCGCGCTCCGCCTTGGGAACAGCGATGATGTCCTCCACCGGAAACGCCGATTCCACCGGTGACGCCACTGGTTCAAACCGATCTCCCCGCCATACCCCGGTCTTCCGTTGCGTTCCTGCCCACAACTCGCCTGCCCCATCCACCTGCAACGCGATCCAGTTCCGTCCCTCTTCCCCGCTCCCATAAGTCATTTCTTGCGCGTTCGTGCCTCTCACGCGAACCAGCTTGTGTTGATAGGTCACGAACCAGATGTCTCCAGCCTTGCCCTGGCACAGCGATGACCGGACCACCCCGCCCCAGCGGTCGCCGTCAGCAATCGGTTGCGCGACGCCATTCGTCCAGCCGATGACCCGTCCATCAGGCGTCACCGCCACCGCCCGCCCTTGTCCATTGGTTAAGCCTCCGACCACCGGTCCAAAGACCGGGTTGCCTGACCGCACACAAGGAATCAGCCTTCCCTCCCGCCATTGCGCCAGCCCGGCGCCCGGCGTCCCGATCCACACTGCCCCAGACCCGTCGGTTGCCAACTCGGCATAGTGGTGCCCCAGGAATTGCGCGCCTACCAGCGAGCTGAAATTGACAAAACGCGCGCCATCAAACCGCGCCAGGTCGTACCTCGAGGAAACCCACAGATATCCGTCCGGTCCTTGAGCAATGGAAATGATCCCGTCCCGCGGCAGATCGGCGTCGAACCGCCACAGATCAATCAGGTACTCCTTTGGACCAGCGGCGATCGGCAGCGCCCCCAAAATCAAGATCGCTGAGGCCAACAAAGCGAGTGCCGTAACCCGGAGCGGTCTAGACTGGCGCTCGTACATGGTATTCTTCTTATAACGCATTCCCTGCCGAGGATAAAGCCCATTCGTCAAATCCGAGGATGGCTACACTGAATCTGCGGGCTCGGCTAGCGGGGCCGACAGCAGCGCACCAGAGGTTCTTGGGAAAATGCAGTTCATTTGAACACCGGCAGAACCAAGACGGTCAATGTATGACTGGGACTCGGTGGAGACGCCGCAAAGCCCCCGAAGTTCTCACAGGGGAAGTTGGGATCCCCTCCGGAGACCCAAGAGCTACCCAAGGGATACCCAAGGGATACCCAAGGGATACCCAAGGGAACAGCAGGCTCGCAACACCCTCGCAACACCGTAGCAGCGCGCTCGCAACACGCTGAGCTGATGCTTTGCCCAGGCTGCCGGGGTTTGATCTGTTCCACGATGAAACGGAAACGGCGCGCGGACATCTTGTCCGCTTCGCGCGCTGCTTAACCACTCTCGTGCTCTTATGGACATTGGATGCTCAAAGCAGACAAGATGTCCGTGCGCCGGGGGCAGTGTCCGGAAGCGTTCGCCGATGGGTTGGCTGCAAGCTTGCGCTTGCTCGCCACTGCGGTTTCAGGTTAAGTATTCCGGCATGGCCAAAGTTCTCCTGGTTGATGATGACCTGACTATGGTGCAAATGGTCGCGGAGTTGCTGCGCCAGGAAGGGCATGAGGTGTTTCCTTTCTCCAACGGCAGCGCCGCGATGGCAGGCTTGACGACGCATGCGCCGGACCTGGTTATCACGGACCTTTATTTCGACAAGACCCGGGCGCTCGGGCTTGAGGTGGTGGAGAAAGCGCGCGCGATGTCGCCGCCGGCGGTGGTGATCGTCATTACGGGGTTTGGCACCATCGAGACGGCAGTCGATGCCATGAAGCATGGGGCGTTCGACTATCTGGAGAAGCCGTTCAAGGTGGATGAGCTGAAGTTGTGCGTGCAGCGGGCGCTGTCTTACAATGCGGCCGTTTCGGAGACCGCCTACCTCCGCAAGCAGCTCAAGAAGAAATACGAGTTCAGCCAGATCATTGGCAGCGCTCCCAAAATGCAGGAGGTGTTCAAGATGATTGAGCGCGTCGCCAACACCGACAGCACGATCCTGGTGCTGGGGGAGAGCGGCACGGGCAAGGAACTGGTCGCCCGCGCGCTGCATTTCAACAGCCGGCGGCAGTTTGCGCCGTTCGTGCCGGTCAATTGCAGCGCCTTGCCGGAGAACCTGCTGGAGTCGGAGCTGTTCGGGCATCGGCGCGGGTCGTTCACGGGGGCGATCAGCGACAAGAAGGGGCTGTTCGAGGAGGCGGATGGGGGCACGATTTTCCTGGATGAAGTGGGTTCCATGTCGGCGATGTTGCAGAGCCGGCTGCTGCGCGTGTTGCAGGAGCGTGAGGTGCGGCGGGTGGGAGAGAACACGTCGATTTACGTCAATGTCCGGGTCGTCGCCGCATCGAACGAGCCATTGGAGAAGCGCATCAAGGAAGGGACCTTTCGCGAGGACCTGTATTACCGGCTGAACGTGATCGCCATACCGCTGCCGAGCTTGCGTGAGCGCCGGGACGATATCCCGCTCCTCGTCGCGCATTTTCTGAAGGGCAAGCTGCATCACGAGACGAACCGGCCGGTGCAAATGACACGGCAGACCATGGACATCCTGTGCGCTTACGATTGGCCCGGGAATGTGCGGGAGCTGGAGAACGCGGTCGAGCGGGCCATGACGCTGTGCGAGGGCGGGATTATCCAGGCGGGAGACTTGCCGCCCAGCCTTCTGGCCAACCTCAAGACTACCAACCAGTCGCTGGACACGGGTGCCGCCATGACGTTGCCGGTGGTGCCGGAATCCGCGCTGTATCCGCTGCATTCCGGCCTCGAGCCCGGGGCTGCGCCGGAGGCAGGACAGGCGGGGGCGGAAGAGGTGCTCCCGCTGAAGACCTATCTGTTGAAGCAGGAGCAGGCCCATCTCAACCGCGCGATCCAACAATGTGGCGGGGACAAGGATCAGGCGGCCCTGCTGCTCGGCATCAGCATCGCGACCCTGTATCGCAGGCTGGCCGGCGAGGACAAGGAGCCGTAGCCAGCGCCTACCGTGTTTTTTGTTTTCATTGCGCGGAGAGGCGTTTAATATGGCGACTGGCCGTAGGAGTTGCGGCCAGCAGGTGACTGACCAAATGACTGGAAAACGCAATTTATGCCATTAACACATACTAAAGAACTGTTCGCCAAGGCGCTTAAGGGCAAATATGCGCTGGGGGCGTTTAACGTTAACAATATGGAACTCCTCCAGGCCATCGTCGAGGCCTGCGAAGAGGAAAAGGCGCCCGTCATGCTGCAGATTTCCAAGGGCGCGCGCCAATACGCCAACCCGGTGTATCTCAAGAAGCTCATCGAGGCGGCGGTCAGCCTGTCCAATATCCCCATTGCGGTCCACCTCGACCACGGCGATTCCTTCGAGCTGTGCAAGGACTGCATCGACGAAGGGTTCACCAGCGTCATGATCGACGCCAGCCACGAACCGTTTGAGAAGAACATCGAGATCTGCCGCAAGGTGGTGGATTACGCTCAGAAGCACAACTGCGTTGTGGAAGGAGAGCTTGGCCACCTCGTGGGCGCGCAGTTTGATGAGGGGGAAGAAGGGGGCAAGTATTCACAAAAGGGGCACTACACCAACCCCGAGCAGGCAGTGGAGTTCGTGAAGAAGTCTGGGGTGGACTCGCTGGCGATCGCCATTGGCAACTCGCACGGGGCATATAAGTTCAAAGGTGAACAGCACCTCGACCTGGAGCGGCTCAAAGCCATCAAGCAGGCGCTCATGGATGCGGGCCTCGGCGATTACCCGCTGGTGCTGCACGGAGCTTCGAGCGTGCCCAAGGACCTGGTCGAGGAGATCAATAAGTACGGCGGCAAGCTGGGCACCGACGCGGCGGGCGTCCCGGAGGCGGACATCGAAGTCGCCCGGCGCATCGGCTGCACCAAGGTCAATATTGACACGGATTTGCGCCTGGCTATGACGGCGGCCATCCGGAAGGCTTTCGCCGAGAACCCGAAGGAGTTCGATCCACGCAAGTATCTCGGCCCAGCCCGCGCAAGGGTCAAAGAGCTTGTGCGGCACAAGGTCAGCAACGTCCTCTGCTGTGCGGGACACGCTTTTGATTAGCAGGTAACCCCAGAATCTGGTTTGGTTAGACGACGTGGCACTCCTGGTGCCACGTTATTCTTGTACCTCTCTGCCGCAGGTGCCGGGATAGTGCCAATTTGACACACAACCTGTGCCACGCCCGAGCCATGGTGTGTCATATTGTCTCACCTGGCGGGCAGCCAATTCTTGTTGGTATTCTAGTAAGTAGTTTGAAATACTAAGCTTATATATACACCGCCTTCCTGGCATACTCAAAGCTTAGACTCATCTTGCAGCAAACTGCATAATAGAAAGGAAATGAACATGAATAGTCTGACAAGATGGCAAAGACCAGGATTAGCAACGTGGCCGGGTTTCGGACGACTGACGGACTTGCGGGATGAAATCGACCGCTTGTTTGAGTCGCCGTTGTCCGAGATGGCTCGCACCTCCCAACTGCTGAGCGGATGGACACCGGCGCTGGACCTTTACGAAGACAAGGACAACCTGTTTGTGAAGGTGGAGCTGCCCGGGATGAAGCGGGAGGAAATTGACGTGTCGCTCCATGACGGCAGCCTGAGCATCTCGGGCGAGCGCAAGAGCGAACAGAAACACGAGGACGCCGACGTGTATCGGGCGGAACGGTTCTTTGGCCGGTTCCAGCGGACGGTGACGCTGCCGACCGCGGTGGCCGCCGACAAGGTCAAGGCGCAGTACAAAGATGGCATCCTGACCATCACGCTCCCCAAAACCGAGGAAGCGAAGCCAAAACACATCGACGTTAACGTGAGCTAAGCCATTGTGCCGGTGGGGTCACCCGCCGGCACGGCATGGAAGAAAGGATCATGATATGAAAGCAACAGTGCAAACTGAACCGAGGCGGGCAACGGACTCCCATCCGGAGCGAGAGTATTTGTCGCCGGGAGTGAATATCTTTGAGACCACTGACGGTTACGTGCTGGAAGCGGAGATGCCAGGAGTGACCAAGGAGGGCCTGGAGATCACGCTGGAGGGTAATGAAATGACCATCATTGGCCGGCGCATGGATGAAACCGCCCCGGGCGAACCGCTGTTCCGCGAACGGGCTTTGATCGACTACCGGCGGGTGTTCGAACTCGACCCGGCCATCGACACTGGCAAGATCGCCGCGAAGATGGACCAGGGGCTGCTGACACTGACGCTGCCGAAGTCGGAGAAGGTCAAGCCACGCAGGATCAAGGTAGATTGATTGAGTCGGTGGGGGCGGGCTGGGGGTGGCCCGTCCCTGCCAGCCATTGGATTCAGGCGCCGTTGTAAGCGGATGGTGCAACTTCCACCCAGGCGCTTGCTACTTAGTATCTGGCCGGAAACTCCTGTTTTTAGAAGCGGCGCGAAGCGTTGAAGGTCT
>OCZT010002082.1_pt1 | contig 20719 bp, 14 predicted proteins | sample 1539031 | NCBI WGS metagenome assembly OCZT01 (sample SAMEA3539308, study PRJEB22396) | soil metagenome | biome: tundra; feature: field; material: soil | place: USA | collected 2010-05 | depth 0.15 m | reverse complement strand
AGTATAATAAAATGGAAATGGGGAGTCAGGATTATTTAGTATCTTTTAAGGAAGTTCCTCAACTCGGTAGAGAACTTGCTTCCTTGTTAAGGGAGGTAAAAATTCAGAATGAAGTTTATCTTCTTTTGCAACAACAATATTATAAAGAAAAAATCCAGGAGAACAGGGATCTACCTACTATAGAAATACTTGACGCTGCGATCCCTCCCCAAAAGCCTGTAGGTCCAAGGATTATCTTTTCCTCTATATTAGGGGGTGTATTTGTTTTTATGTTTGTCTCTTTAATAATAATATTTTCAGAACAAAAGAAACTAAATAAATAAATGTATGTACCAACTGCAGTAGTAACAGGTGGAGCCGGATTTTTAGGCTCTCATTTATGTGATCGATTGATAAAAGAAGGTCTTAAAGTTATCTGTATAGATAATTTGTTAACTGGGAATACGAATAATATCTCTCACCTTTTTGGCAATGAAAATTTCCTTTTTGAAAAACATGATGTGACTAACTATATACATCTGCCCGGACGTATAGATTACATCTTGCATTTTGCATCACCTGCAAGCCCTATAGACTATCTGAAGTATCCGATTCAGACATTAAAGGTAGGCTCCCTTGGAACTCATAAGGTTTTGGGACTTGCTAAAGAAAAAAAAGCAAGGTTTCTTCTTGCTTCAACCTCTGAGGTTTATGGTGATCCTAATATTCATCCCCAAAGTGAAGATTATTGGGGCAATGTAAATCCAATAGGTCCTCGTGGTGTTTATGATGAAGCCAAAAGGTTTGCTGAAGCAATTACAATGGCTTATCATAGGTTTCACGGTGTGGATACAAGAATAGCTAGAATTTTTAATACTTATGGACCTAGGATGCGATTGGATGATGGCAGGGCTTTACCTGCTTTTGTTGGACAATCTATTAGAGGAGAGGATATAACGGTTTTTGGCGATGGTTCGCAGACAAGGAGTTTTTGTTTTGTAAGTGATTTGGTTGACGGTATTTTCAAGTTATTAATGTCAAATGAGATAAATCCAGTTAATATTGGTAATCCGGATGAGATCACCATCAAAGAATTTGCTGAAGAGGTTATAAAAATAACCGGTTCTAAAAGTAAAATTGTATATAATCCTTTGCCCGAGGATGATCCTAAAGTCCGTCAGCCAAATATTGACAGAGCAATAAATATTTTAGGTTGGGAACCCAAGGTTAAAAGATCGGAAGGTCTTATAATTACTATCAATTACTTTAAAAATAATATCCTTCAGTAAATTTCTGAAATCAATTTATTTTCTGTAAAACAACCTTCTTATGGGGAATGATTCCACGATTGGAGCAATAAAATTAGAAATTTTCATTTAACCCTTATAAATAATGAATGACCAAATAAATAATTTTCTTCGCAAAATCGATGCTTATGACTATTTAAAGATTTTTAAAGATAAACATTTTATAAATCCAATTGAAAAAGAATGTAAGAGAAAAAGATTAGAATTTTATTCTTCTTTTATAAGTTCCGGAAACCTATGTTTTGATATTGGGGCAAGCTATGGGAACCGGAGTGAAGTATTCTTAGAATTAGGTGCTGAGGTTGTAGCGCTTGAACCCCAGCCTAAAACGGCTAATTATCTGAAAAGAAAATTTAAGAACACAATTATATTAGAAAAAAAAGCGGCTGGGTCCCAAATTGGTAAAAAAATAATGTCCATAAGCCCGAATTCTGCTTTATCCTCACTTTCTGAGGAATGGATAAATATTGTAAAATATAAAAGATTTCGCGACATAAAGTGGAATAAGAAAATTGAGATTGATGTAATTACAATGGATGAATTGATAAGATTATATGGTAAACCCGATTATTGTAAAATTGATGTGGAGGGTTATGAATTGGATGTTCTCCATGGATTGACACAGCCGGTAAAATTACTTTCTTTTGAATTCACAATTCCCGAGTTTGTTGATAAAGCTATAGAGTGTATAAATTATTTGGATCAGCTTGGGGAGGTTAGATGTAATTATTCAACAGGGGAAACTATGGAATTTGGGATAGATAAATGGATTAACAGCCACGAATTCATTCAAAAATTCATATATCTAATAGCAGAAGGTGTTATTGATGGAGATGTTTATATAAAATTTATTTAATATGAAAAAAGTAAATATCTCTATTGCAGGTGCGTCAATAATACTTTCTGGTTTTAGTTTTCTCAGCAAAGGAGTGGGATTTATACGTGAAATTATATATGCCAGGAATTTCGGTCTGAGTTCTGAATTCGATTTGTTTTTAACATGTGCTGCTTTACCAACTGTTATAAATACGTCAGTACTATATTTGGGACAGCATTATTTTATTCCCGCCTATAATAAATTAAATAATCAATCTGAATCAAAGGGGGATGAATTCCTAAATTATACCTTTTGGTTTTTCATTTCCGGAGGGATATTCCTGTCTCTTTTATTACTGATTCTTTCTAATTTATTCATCGGATTTTATCTATCCAATATGTCTTCGGAAATACAGGTAAAGGGACACCAGATTTTTTTGCTTTTTTTAATTACAATTCCGGTAAACTCCGGCTTCTCTATAATTACTGCATATATGCAGGCAAAATTTAATTTTATTTATCCTGCAATATCCCAGTTAATACTTAATCTAATAATTATTTTATTGGTCTATTTTCTGACAAGTAACTTGAAAATATTTATTCTCCCGGTAAGTTTTATTATCGCTTACTTTATATCATTAATAATATTGATAAAACCGGTTTTAATTAAACTGGATTTTAAAATTAAAAACATATTTAAAAATAAATTTGAACTTCTTAACATAAATAATTTGTTGTTCTTAATTGTAATTGAATCCCTTTCGCTTTCTTATGTTTTGATTGATAGATATTTTATAGGAAAAATTCCCTCCGGAGGACTTGCCGCCTTAAATTATGCAAATGTGATTTATTCTCTTCCTGTATCAATTTTTTCAATTTCTTTAATAACCACGATGTTTTCAAAATTTTCTCAATCCTCTGTAAGATCGGATGAACAGCTGAAAAGTGATTTCAAAAATGCAATAAACATAAATAATTTTGTAATTATCCCAATAATGTTTTTGTTCTATTTCTGGGGGGACATATTCCTTAAAATATTTTATGAGCGAGGGGCATTTTCTCCAAGAGATACCATTTTAACTCATCAAGCATTGAAATATTATATTGTCAGTTTGGTCTTTTATTCGTCCTACTTAATAGCTGTTAAATTGTTATATAGTATTAACAATTATAAGCTTATAATGTGGTTATCGGTTATTTCCTTTTTCCTTAAAATAATCTTAAATATCATCTTGGTTACTGACTTATATCAGAACGGTTTGGCATTATCCACCACAATTATTTATATATTTTTATTCATCACTGCTTTTTATTTTATCTCTGAAAAAATTAATATTAAGGACAAAACTTATAATTATATTTCAATATTATATTTCCTTATAAACGGAATATTATCATTTATAATAGTTGATATATGCCTTTCTTTTTTACCCGGGGCAAAATTGATATACATAGTATTACAGATAATGTGTTTTCTTGCGATCTACTTATTTAATTCATTTTTCTTGAAAAATTATGAATATAAAATGTTAAGTGATTCTATGATTTCGATTTTTAGTAATTGGAAACAAAAAATAAAAATGTAAGAAGATAAAGTGTACTTAACCAGATTACTGCAGATAAAATATTTCTATACAACGATCTCTTTTTTAACAAATCTTTCGTTCCGTTTTATAAGGAGAATTAAAAATAAAAGAAAAGGGGGGAATGTTGTAATTATTTCTTTGCATAGATTAGGAGACTCAATATTTACTATACCAGCCATAAAAAAAATTCTTAATTATCATAAAGAAAATGTAAGTCTGATTTGCTTTTCCGAAACAATCGATATATTCAAAATTACCTTGAATAATATAAATTACGTGGGTTTATCTCATGATGATTTTTACTTTACTGGCAGAATTGCCTCCAGGAATGCAAAAAAACAATTAAAAATTCTAGATCCTGGATTGATTTATGATTTGACTGGTTGTGTAACTTCTGCTTCTATGATTTATAATTCTACAGCAGAAATAATCATTGGAATTAATGATAATATTTATAAATCAATATATACTTGTTTTATCCCCAAAAAGATTGTTGATCATATTACTGACATTTATAATAATGTTGTCACATCATTACCTGAACTAGATAATGATAATATAATTTCGGATACTATCACTCAGGGTGGGTTAATTCTTATACATCCTTTTGCCGGTTGGAGCGCAAAAGAATGGGGACTAAATAAATTTATCGAATTGACTCTTTTATTAAAAAAAGATTATGAATGCTCCTTTATTCTTCCTAGGGGAAAAATTGATAAGAATACAATAAATTCCATGAAAAATAATGGTATTACATTTAATATCACAAATAATACCGGAGAATTAATTACGACAATTAATAAATGTTCGGTATTTATTGGCAATGATTCGGGTCCTGTCCATATTGCAAATTTATTAGGGAAACCAACTTTTACAATTTATGGTCCGACAAATCCTGCTTTTCACAAACCATTAAGTGGTAAAAATAATTATATTATTCAAAGGATTAAATGTTCGCCGGGGAATGGGGAAAAAATGTGTTTTACTATGGGTGGACAAATCGGCTGTCCCTCTTTTGAATGTATGAATTTATTAAGTGTTGATCAGGTAAAACTGGAATTGGAAAAGTTTTTATCAGAGATTAAATTAAAAGCTTTTCAGGCAAAATGAAAATTAACATATTTACGATTAATTGATAAATGTTGTCTGGTACTTTTAATAAAACTCTTTTTGCGGGCTTGGCGCTGGCTTTAGTTGCCGTTTTTATTCTGCCTTATTTATTGGTGGTAATAGTTTTTATGATTTTCCTTGTGCTTGCTTATCAATCTAAGAGATCCTTCGTATTATCCTCAATTATAATTGCATTATTGGTTTTTACGAGAACTGAGTTCCAGGATTTAAGAAATATTGTAACAGGATTATCATTGGTTATTTTATTTTTTTTATTCTTTAAAGAATATGCATTAAACTTTCAAAGATATCCCAGATTACCTGCTGAATATAAATTATTAATATTATTTCTAATATTAACAGTTTCTTTTTCGACTTTAGCTAATGGAATATCAGCTTTAAGCTCATTTGTCTTAACGAGAATGCTGATATTCTTTGCACTTTGTTATTCCTTATTTAGTTTCGGCAACAAGAATATTTATCGCTATATCAATTCTTTAATTATAGCACAATTGATCATCGGGATAAGTATATTATATGATTTTATAAAAGGAGGTCTTAGCTTCTTTCTCAAAAATGGAGTTCTGGCAAGATTTACAGGAATACATGATAACCCCAATTTTATTGGATTAATTGCTATAATAACAACCTGCTATCTTATAGCTCTTTTATTTTCTGAAAAAATTAAGTATAAAAAAATAAGAATGTTGATTTCATTTCTTTTGCTAATTAATGCATTAATTATTTTGATAACAGACTCCCGCGCAGCTATAATATCTATATTAATTAGTTCCTCAATAATTATTTACTTATTAAATAAAAAAATATTAAAGAGACTAATATTTATCTTTACTGGGATATTTATCTTACTGTTGTTCTTCCCTTATGTTCAGGAATTTTTATTGTTACTTTTTCGTTCTGATGAAATAAATGCGAGGGAATATTTTTGGAGTTCAGGAATAGAAATGTTTCAGGATCATTGGTTGTGGGGCGTGGGACCAGAAAGATTCCCGGATCATTTCTATACATATTTACCCTCATTTGCCAAAACAATGTTTACTGAAATCGGAGCATTTGATATTGGGAAAATCCCTTCGCCCCACAATTATTTTTTGCTTATGTCATCTGAAAATGGAATAGCTGGTTTAATTTCGTCTTTCCTCATTTTTGGTATATATTTCAATATTGTAATTAAAAACCTAAAAATGTCGAAAATGATAGATAAAGAATATTATATAATTTCTGTTGCACTTTTGGGAATTGGTATTGGAACTTTCATAAGAGCTTTCTTTGAGGTCAGCGGTGTTTTTAGTTATGGCTATATATTGCAAGACCTTCCTTTCTGGCTATCATATACTATCCTTTTTATACTATATGCGAAACTGAAAGAAGTGAGGATGTTGGAAGGCAACATTGAAAATGGTGCATATAATTGAAAAATGTTTTTTTAGCCCCTACAGATTCATCGCATACAATAAAATGGGCAAATTCTTTATCTGACCATGGAATCAAAGTTTTAGTTTACGGATTAAATAAATCTGAAAAAACTGAATTCAATAAAGATATTATTGTTGAGGAATTAGATGTGCCTTCTGAAGTAATTTCTAAAAAAAGTGGAAGCTTATCTAAACTTATTTATTATAAAGCTTATCCCCAGATTAAGCATATTTTGAAAACATTTAAACCTCGGTTATTGCATGCTCATTACGCAACCAGTTATGGGTTGCTTGGAGCAATGACGGGTTTTCATCCATTCGTTTTATCAGTATGGGGGTCTGATGTATTTACTTTCCCAAAAAGATCTTTCGCGCATAAAATGCTCTTCAAATATAATTTAAATAAAGCGGATAAAATTCTTTCAACAAGTAGATTTATGTCGCAAGAAATTTCCAAATATACTTCCAAGAAAATAGAAATAACTCCTTTTGGGGTCGATTTGGAAAAATTTTATCCGTATAAAGAATTGAAATAGTTTAATGGGGATGAAGACTATATTATCGGCACTATTAAGGGATTAGAGAGAAAATACGGAATTGAGTATTTAATTGAAGCTTTTACTCTTTTAAGGAAAAGAAATGAGGATAAAAAAATAAAATTACTTATTGTCGGCGACGGTTCTTTAATATCCTTTATTATTAAAAAGATAGGAAACTCTCATTATAAGGATGATATTTTGTTAACAGGCAAAGTAAAATTCTCAGAAATCCATAAATATCATAATGTGCTTGATATTTACATTGCAATTTCCATTTTTGACGATGAGAGCTTTGGAGTAGCGGTTTTGGAGGCTTCTGCATGTGAAAAACCTGTAATAGTCTCAAACATTGGAGGTCTGCCGGAAGTGGTCTTAAATGAAGTAACAGGATTCTTAATTCCAGTCAGGGATCCAGTTTCTACTACATTAAAAATTGAAGAACTGGTAAAAGACCGGGAATTGTGTTTGAGGATGGGAAAAGCCGGTAGAGATTTCGTGAATAAGAACTATAATTGGAAGAGTAGCATTAATCAAATGATAAAGATTTATCTTAATATACTTGGGGATAAAAAATAAATGTGTGGTTTATTTGCTGCAGTAAATCTTGATAAATCATTCGGCCGAAAAGAAAATAATCTTTTCATTTCATTGTCTGACCTGGTTAGTTACCGAGGACCTGATAATTCGGGATATTTAGCATATAATTCTGTTAACAAGGAAATAAATCCGGATAATTTTGATGTTTTTTTGGGGCATAGAAGATTATCTATTATTGATCTTTCAGAACAGGGTAGCCAGCCTTTATATAAAGATGGAATATTTATCATTTTCAACGGAGAAATATTTAATTATTTGGAATTAAAAAATGAATATTTTATGGGCGACTCTTTCAATACAAAGACCGATACTGAAGTGATTATTAAAATTTATCAAAGGTTCGGACCTGAAGGATTCCGCTATTTGAATGGGATGTGGTCGTTTATTCTTTTTGATACTAAAAATAATAAAATAGTAATTAGTAGAGACAGATTTTCGATTAAACCTTTATTCACATATTCTCAAAATAACTGCCTTTATTTTGCAAGCGAGATAAAACAGTTGATCCCTCTTCTTAACAGAAAAGAGATAAATAATGATGTGATGTATAAATTCCTAAAACAAGGGTTGGTTGATTATAATAATAATTCTTTTTGGAAGGGGATAAATAAAATAATACCAAAAGGAAATATTATTATAGATTTAATAAGCAAAAGAATAAGTAATATTAGATACTGGGACTATTCAATAAATGAAATAAAGGATGAAAAGAATGCTTTGGAAGAATTCAGATCAATTTTTATTGATAGTATTAAAATACGATTAAGAAGCGATGTAAATATTGGAGCACTTTTAAGTGGCGGATTGGATTCCTCCGCGATTTCGGTTCTTGCAGATAATCTTGCTGAAAAACAATTTGATACTTTCTCTATAGTTTCGCAAAATAAAAAATACAGTGAGGAAAAGTATATAGATATTTTAGTTAGTCAAAAAAATATATCCAATCATAAATTAATTCTCGAACCTGCGCAGATTCTTTCGGATATCAATGATGTGATTGGACATCAGGATGAACCGTTCGGATCATTTAGTATAATTGCTCAATATTCAATTCTGAAGTTGATAAAAGAGAACTCGGATATTAAGGTTGTGTTAAGTGGTCAGGGCGGGGATGAGCTATTGTTGGGATATCTGAAATATTTCTTTTTTTATTTGAGACAATTGATTAAAAAAAACGATTATATTGTCTTCTGCAGGGAAATATTATCTTCTTTAATACACAGGACTGTTTTAACTCAATTCAAATTTAATCTGGGCAAAAGATATATTCGTTCTAATCAGGAGAATAATGTTCCTTTCCTTTTAGTGAATTATGAACTTGAAAAAATCTGGGATGTTTCTTCAATTAGGGACAGGCAAGAAAGAGATATTGATCATTATTCAGTACCAAATCTTAACAGATATGAAGACAGGAATTCAATGGCTCATTCAATTGAAACTCGAACCCCTTTCCTAGATCATAGGTTGGTCAATTTTTGTTTGAGCTTAGTTGAACAATTAAAAATTAAAAATGGGTGGACTAAATATATTTTACGGAAATCAATAAATGAATTGCCTAAAGAGATATCGTGGAGGAAGGATAAAAGAAATTTCTTAATCCCGGAACATTATTGGATAAGAGAGGAACTTAAAATTAAAATAAAAAATGAATTTAAAAATAGCATCCTTCATCAAAAAGGTATCATTGATAAAAATCTGTTCCTTAAATATTATGATTCTTTTATTAATGGAAGCCATACAATCCATTATACAGATATTTCAAGAGTTTATATCGCAGAATTGTGGGCAAAAAAATATTTTTAGACAATATGAACATAAGACCAATTGAAAAAAAAGATATTCCGGCAATAGCCTCACTTCATAAAAATTCATTTGATAAGACTCATTTTACTTCATTCTTTTCATATGAGCTCTTAAACAGATACATTAATACTCTTATTGAATTTAATCCATATTCTTATCTGGTTGAAGAAGGGGGCAGGATTCTTGGTTATTTAATAGGAGGTAATCATACAGAATCCGCCTTAAATTATTTCTTGAAAAATAATTATTTAAAAATAATTCTTATATTATTACTCCATCCTCGGTTTATTGTTGAGAAAATACGAAGTGTGATATTGAAGATTAAAAAAGTAAAGGTTTCAAGTGCTGAATATAAAATCTATATTATAGCCACAATACCTGAAGCTCAGGGCAGAGGAATAGGTAAGGCTTTGATAAATATTTTTGAAACTGAGCTTAAGAAAAATGGAATTAATGAATATGGCTTGTCGGTCCGTGAGCTGAATATAAATGCAATATCTTTTTATGAGAATAATAATTTTATTAAAGTAAATAAAATTTATAAATCGCTGTACTATAAAAAAATATTATGAGTGATAAAATATCAGTTATAATTCCCTGCTATAATGAAGAAAAATATATAGGAAAATGTATCCTTTCTATTCTGTCTCAAAAAAACATTGATAGTCTTGAAATTATTGTTGTTGATGGATTGAGTAGGGACAATACAAGAAATATCCTTGAAGAACTTGTAAATCAATATAAAGATAAAGAAATCATAATTTTAAATAATTCCCAAAGGATAACTCCGGTTGCTTTAAACCTGGGAATTAAAAGATCTTCAGGAAATTTTATTTGTATAATGGGTGCACATGCTGAATATGATGATGAGTTTCTCTATAATTGTTTAATTCTCTTAAAAAAACATCCTGAGGTTTCATGTGTAGGGGGACCTATTATCAGTAAGGGGAAAAATAATTTTGCTAAAGCAGTAGCTATTTCGATGTCAAGCCCAATAGGAGTTGGTAATGCAAAACACCGGTTTCCTGAATACGAGGGATATGCCGAAATGGCATGCTTCCCATTTTTTAAAAAGGAAGTTTTTGATAAATATGGTTTATATGATGAAAGTTTAATAAAAAACCAGGATGATGAGTTTTGTTTTAGAATAAGATTAAAAGGGGCAAAAATATATATATCAAATAAGGTAAAGAGTGCTTATTACGTAAAAGATAGTATTTCAAAACTGTTTAGCCAATATTATTCTTATGGGAAATGGAGGATACCTGTATTATTAAAACATAAAATTCCCATTTCATACAGGCAGCAGGTTCCCGCTTTATTTTTTCTAACAATTGCTTTGTTATTTATAATATCATTTTATTTTAAAAATACATATATGGGGTTGTTTTTGCCCATCATTTACTTTATAATTTTAATTGGGTTCGCTGTTTTTAGTCTTAAAAAAGAAAGATTTGGAATTATTAAATATATTCCTGCCGTAGTATTTATCCTCCATTTCTCTTATGCATTAGGTTTTTTAAGCGGTATTATTAAATTGGGTATTAATAGAATCAAGATAATTTTTTGAATGAGATCGAAGAAATAGTTAATCGATAAAAAAAGAGAATTGTTTGATTATAGATATAATTTGTTTCTTCTTTGAATCAACTTCAGTCAGCTTAATCATCTCGTCATGTAAGTTACATCCGGCAATATCCTTCGGTCATTCTCTCTTATCCACAATTTGATAAATGATTTTCTCTTTTGCTCTCTAATGAGTGGGCATCGAACATAATTCAGCTTTCTTTATAAATTAAATATACTTTTAACCCTTTTTTCAGAACCCATATTTTATGCTGGATACAAAAAAAAGACAAGTAAATTTGTTTGGAAAAGATTATCTTTAATACTTATTTTTCCAAGCATAAATTACTACTTTGATTTGTATATGAATAAAGATTTCCTATTATTTCATAAACCTTTTATTTCAGAAGAAGAAATCAATGAAATTGATGATACTGTCAGATCTGGTTGGCTTAGTATGGGACCAAAAACAATCAGGTTTGAAGAGGAATTTACTAATTATATTGGTTCCAATCGTTCTATTGCTATAAATTCATGGACTGCTGCAGGTCATTTAACTCTTGAAGCTTTCGGAATTAACCGAGGTGATGAGGTTATTGTTCCTACTATGACTTTTCCTGCTACCACTGAAATTGTTTGTTTCAGCTTTTATGCAACCAAAACTCTTTCCACAGGTGAAGGGGGTATGATATGTACAAATAATGAGAATATTGCGGATAGATGTAAAATAATGAGACTTCACGGTATAAATAGGAATGCATGGAAAAGATATTCTGAGGCAGGTTCCTGGTATTATGAAGTGGTTGCCCTCGGCTTTAAATATAATTTTACTGATTTTCAGGGTTCTTTAGGTTTACTTCAACTTAAAGAGGTGGATTTTATGTGGGGATGCCGAAAAAAAATTGCATGTTTATATACTGAAGCTTTTAAGAATAACGAGTTAATTGAACTTCAAACAATTAAATCCGACCGGGAGTCTTCCTGGCATCTTTATCCTATAAGATTAAATCTTGAGAAATTAAAAATAAATCGTTCACAGTTTATTGAAGATTTAAAAAATCTGAATGTTGAAGTAGGTGTCCAGTTTATGCCGGTTAACCAGCACATGTATTATAAAAATGAATTTAATTTATCGGATAAAAATTACCCAGTTGCCTCAAATATTTTTCCCCGACTGATTTCTCTTCCTATTTACCCCGGAATGAGTAATGAGCATGTTAATAAAGTTATAAATATTGTTTCTGACACCCTTAACAAAAACAAAAGATAAATTTTTCTACGATGGGCAAACAAGGCAGTTTAATCAAAAGATTAACTGATATTATAATAAGTATCTTTATTTTGTTTTTATCATCTCCTATCTTAATAATTTCCGCCTTAGCAATTAAATTAGAATCTAAAGGTCCTGCTTTATTTATTCAGGAAAGAACAGGCTTTATGGGTAAAAAATTTAGAATGTTTAAATTCCGGGGAATGATAAATAATGCTTTACTATATGGGCCGGAATTGACCCAGGTTGATGATCCACGTATCACTAAAGTTGGAAAATTTCTAAGAAGAACAAGTATTGATGAAATTCCAAATTTTATTAATGTGTTATTAGGAGAAATGAGCATTATAGGCCCAAGACCCGAAATAGTTTCCATTACTACCGGGTACAATGATGAGCAAAAAAAGGTATTCCAATTCAAGCCTGGAATAACCGGTTATAGCCAGATAAACGGACGCCAGATGCTCTCTCCGGAAGAAAGAGTAAGGATGGAAATTGAATATTACAAAAATGAAAATTTCCTTCGGGATATATCGTTGTTTTTCCAGACTATTAAGGTTGTCATTACCAATAAGGGTAATACATGAAATTATTAACTGTTATTCTCTTATTAATACTTCTACAAACTTCAAATCTTTCTCAGGTAGAAAATGTCCCGGCCGATAATTATGTATATGATTTTTTAAAGGTACTTTCTGTGAAAGGAATAATTACTGGATATGATGATATGGTGCTCCCTTTATCAAAAAGAACTATAACAAATTTTTTAGTAGAAGCTGAGCAAAAAAAAATATTATTGTCTGAGAATGAAAAAAATCTTCTGGATAGATTAAAAATAAAATTAGATATAAAAGATAATAATTCTTCCGTACTTTTTACAGATGTCTTTCCTTCCGGTCTTAACTTATTTTTTAGTAAAGATAAAACTAAATATTTTTATTCTTACAAAGATTCCTCTTTGAACATATATCTGAATCCAATTTTCGAAGATAAGTTTATATATTCTCAGGACAAAAATTCAAATGCAAATCTGTTCAATTTTGGCGGGAAATTATATGGATCATATTCAGATTGGTTCGGATTTTATGCCTCGGCATCTAATGGTATTCAAAGTGGAGATAGGTCTGCCGCTGAATTAGATCCAACCATAAATCAAAGTTTTACTTTTAATAATACTCAAATAAATTATTTTGATCATACTGAAGGATATGCAAGGCTGGAGAAAGGGAAAATAAGTCTACAAATTGGCCGGGAAAGAATTTTGTGGGGAAGAGGAATAAATAAATTGATAATATCGGATAATGCTCCGATTTTCGATTTCATAAAATTTAGCGCTTCTTTTAGTATCTTCTCAATTGATTTCTTACATGGCTGGTTGGTACAACCACCAAACTATACTTTTGATTCTATTAACAATATTTATATAAAGAATAAAGACCCAAAATATATTGCTGTTAGCAGACTGGGTGTTTCTCCTTCGAATAATCTTTCTTTTGGTGTTACTCAGACTATAATATATGCCAACAGACCTGTTGAATTAGCATATTTAAATCCGTTTCTTCTCTTTGAATCTGCTCAAAGGTCCATGAATGATCTGGATAATTCTTTCCTCGCATTTGATGCGAAGGTTCGAGTAATAAATGGTTTGGAAATATCATCAATAATCAATTTTGATGATATAGATTTTAAAACAATTACTACTGATGGTTTTGGTGGCATTCAGACACGCTATGGATGGGATATAAATATGAACTTAACCAATCCATTATTACCTGAAAATTTAAGTTTTATTTTTGATTATTTGGTTCTAAGACCTTATATGTACTCACATTATGATGTAGTTGGAGAATCGATACTATATACAAATAACGGTTATTTGATAGGACCGGGTTTGCAGCCCAATTCCATAGAAATATCTTTAAAAGCCAATTATATTTTTACTCCTGATTTGATTTTACAGGTTGCATATAATAATATTAAGCATGGGAATAATATTTATGATCAAAATGGAAATTTGGTTAGAAATGTGGGAGGGGACATATTTCAATTCTTCAGATCAGGCGATTCGAGAAGAACATATATTCTCGATGGAGTTCTGGATGTAACCAATAAAATTTCGTTCAATTTGGAATATGAATTTACCTTGGGTTTTTATCTCGGATTTCAATACGATTATATTTCTTTTAATAAAGGAGATTTAGAAAATAAAAAAGAAAATAATTTTTGGGGAGTATTTAGGTATAATATTCTATAATTTACCCTGAAAAGAAGGTTATTTAATCTGTTGTATATTATTTTTTCACCTTGAACTGTTTTTCTTAATAATCTAAGTTAATCTTACAATAATATAGGTTTTAAATGAGGTTTCGGTTAGGTACACTACTTTTGATTTTCATTGCTTTCTTTTCACTTAGAGCCCAAACCATTAAAATTATAGAGTCAAATTCGGAGCGCATTAAAATCGAATTATCTTACTCTGGGTATTATCCTATAAAGGAAAAAGTATATCAGGGCAAGAAATTTGTTTATATAGAGAAGAATGGAATTAGTTTCAGAAAACCTGGAGAACCATGGATGCCCACTCAGTATTATAATTTCGGATTACCATTTAATAAAGTTGCTAATTATAAGATTCTTAATATAACACAGGAAAAAATCCCTAACATATCAGTTCTGCCTTATCCTGATTCTGTAAATCAACCGATCGACCGGTTGAAATTTGATCCTGCAATATATAAGAATAATAAGTTTTTTCCCCTCTCCCCGGTTAATATCACTGGCCAATTCATTATGCGATATGTTAAGGGGGCTTCCCTGGAAGTGGCCCCTTACCAATATAATCCAATTACAAGGGAATTAATTTTTAATAAAAAAATTCTTGTTCAAATTAACTTTGATACTGATCTCCACAACCAGGTAACCACAACTAATATAAAAGATAAGTTTACAGAAGATTTTGTCGCAACTGCTTTTATAAATCCCAAAGAGGCAAAAGAATTTATTGGAAAATCTGTTACTGTAAAAAGCCCTAATTTTTCTCAGGCTGATACTTTCTGGTATAATCCTAATAAAGATTATTATAAAATATTTGTGCAGATTAAAGGATTATATAAAATATCATATAATGACTTAATAAGTGCCGGCGTACCACCCAATAATGGTATTCATCAGGGTAATTTTGAATTAATTAATAATGGTGTGAAAATTCCAATTGAAATTGTTGATGTAAATAAAAATGATAGTTTTGATTCAAGTGATTATTTCACATTTGTTGGGCTTCCTCCTCAACCGACTACCCCGTATACTTATTTTAATATTTACAACCTCTCAAATGTATACTGGTTCTCCTATCAGGCTGAATCGGTTTTTAATTATAAAAAAATAGATGGTTTCCCTACAAATTTTGATAATCAGATAACAACCACCCTGCAGACTATTCATTATGAAAAAGACAGCCTCTATGAAAGATTGGGATATGCCCCGGATGATCAAAGGGACTTCTGGTTATGGGCGAATACGGAAGCCAGGAGTGGACAGGAATATGAGATCTTTACTTATTGGATAACCGATAGCATAGCTTATAAAATAAATCCTGGTTTTCCCCAAGCAACCGTTAGGGCTAATCTGCAGGGCATAACTAATGAGAGCTGCACAGGTTTTATTCATAGTGCGAAAATTAAATTTAATACAAACATTGTTGCTGGTCAAAAATGGAATGGACAAAACTCTGTTACCTTTGAAGGTAAATTCAACTTTTCATTTAATGGTTCTCCCGGTATTCCATTGTATCTTGATAAGAATAAATTTGAAATATCTATGGACGGGGATATATGCACATCTGATGGCAATGATATTGCAAGAGTTAATTGGTTTGAGTTGGATTTCTGGAGATGGAATAATGTAAAGGGCAATAGCTATACTTTTTTAAACCCGCCTGATCGTTTGGGTAGAAATACCTATTATTTATTTAACTGGTATAGCGATAATATGAAAATTTATATCCCTTCAAGAGGTGAACTGATCAGCAATCCCCGTATAGTTAATGATGCCGATCGTTCGGTACAGTTTACCGATTCTATTGGCAGTAGAACTGAATATTTTTGCTATTCTGGTGAATCATTTCTGTCTCCGGATTCGATAAGGAAAAGCCATGGATCTAATTTAAGAGATATTTCTCAGGGAGCAGATTATATTATAATAACTCATCCCGCTTTTATATCTGTAGCTCAAAAATTAGCAGATTTCAGATCAAATAATTTAGCCGGATTTACTAACCCGCGTGTTAAAATTGTAAATGTATTTGATATTTATGATGAGTTTTCATTTGGTTTATTAGATCCATTTGCTCTTCAGTATTTTGTTAAATATGCATTTGAAAATTGGCAGGGGCCGGCTCCAACTTTCGTTACATTATTAGGTGATATGAGTTATGATTACCGCCCTGTTTATGCTAGCAACATGCCCAACTTTGTTCCATCAATTCCTTATCAGGCATATACTTTTGGACAGGCGCCAAGCGATAATTTAATTGTCTGCATTGAAGGTGATGATATAGTTCCCGACCTTGCAATCGGTAGACTTTCCTGTGATAATGTGGAGGAGGGGAATGCTCTAGTCGATAAAATAATAAACTATCCTGCCGATAATGGTAAGAACTGGAAGGAAAATGTTCTTCTAATGGCGGGAGGAGTTGATGCTCAAGACGAAGCCGACTTTGGGTTTAATGATCAAAGCGAATTTCTATATGATACATATCTCAAACCAAATGGCATAACAGCTTCTAAGGTTTATAGATATCCCGATAAACCCGAATATTTTCAGTACCAGGGAGGTGAACCTGAAATTCGAGATGCATTCAATAAAGGATCTGTCGTTGCTAATTATTATGGACATGGGGGTGGCGGTCAATGGGATCTTACATTTACCAATGATGATATTTATCTTCTTAATAATGGGGGAAGATTACCTTTTATCAGTAGCGTTACATGTTATACCGCGCATTTTGATAATCAGGATTGTTTTGGGGAAAAATTTAATAAAGTCATAGGTAAAGGTAGTATAGCTTTCTTTGGAAGTACTGGCTTAACATGGTGGCAGGCCGGCACTTATTTAAATGATTATCTCTTTGATGAAATTTTTAACAGAAAGAATAATTTGATCGGCAGTGCAATTCTGAATTGTAAAACAAGAGCTTCCGTTGTAGGATATATTGCATCTCAGGTGGCTTTATTGTCTCTTCTTGGGGATCCGGCGCTTGAGTTGGATATACCTAAATATGCTGATTTCCAGGTTAGTTCTACTGATTTTACTATTAAACCTCCCAATCCTGTAAAAGGGGATACTGTTTTGATTAAAGTGTATCTCAACAATTTAGGTGTCATATTTAATGATTCGGTGACGGTTGATTTATATCAAACCCAAATTGATTCATCCCATAAAATCGGAACGGTTAAACGAAATGGTTTTGGAGAATTGGATTCCACTATTTTCACATGGATTCCGGATAAAGCAGGACTCTATAATTTCATAATTGAAATAAATAACGATAACCATATTGAGGAATTAGATCATAGCGATAACAAAGCAACTTCAAGTCTTGCTGTATTCGATTTCAGTGAACCAAATATAGTAAGACCTATAAATGGATATACAACTTCTTCAAAGAATATAAATTTTACCCTGGTCGATATAGGGAATTATATCGGAAGACAATTCAATTACAGGATTATGATTGATACAAGTTTGTCTTTGAATTCTTCTACCAGGCTACTCTCACCGGTTCTATTGCCGGTAAATGGTATTGTTAAATGGAATATTAATTTACCTGTTGGTGAATATTTCTGGAAGGCTTCAATTTTTGATAATGTAGATACTAACAGTAGTAAGTTATTTACATTCTCCATAAATAATTCGGCTGCGAATGGTTTTTTGGCTAAAAATAAACAACTAAATTTATTTGATACATACAATATGTCCTATAATCCTGCAAATAACAGCTTGGTAATCAATACTGCTTTGCTCCCTCCTAAACCTTCTAATTCCCAATTCTTAGATTCTATAAATATTAAGTTGCCAGCAGATGCCAATGGAATTACTGCTTTTACTACCGATGGTTCTTACTACTATTTTGCTAATATTCCTTATTATTCAGGAGGCACTCCGTCTAAAATTTATAAAATCGGCAATGGACTTAATGGCACAATAAAAGGTAACAACTATGGGTCTATTCCTGGTATTTCTATTAATATTAAAAGCGAAATATTTTACTTTAGTGATGGATTCATTTATGCCGCAACAGGTGATAAAAATAGTCTGCTTAGAATCGATAAATCCACCGGTGATACTTTAAGAATAATGTTAGGGGATACACTACTGCCTTCATATGATGGATTACTGCAGGACAGTAGCTATTATGTTACTAGCGATGGAAATTATGTGTATAATTTATCCTCTGGCTGTGGAAATAATAGAAATCAATACACAATGAGGATATTTGATCCCCATAATTCCTGGAAGAAAATTGGGAACGATATAATATTTACTGGTTCTTCTGCTCGTGGATTCTCTGGATTTATAGTCATTGGTGGGTACCTTTTTACTTATGAAAGTTATGAGTCCGGATTCATGCGAAGATACCGATTATCGGATTTTGTATTTGATGAGGAATGGATTGCATTTTCAAAGTTCGATATCTATACCCTCTGTTATGACTGGATAAACAATAATGTTCTGACCTCTACATACAAACCTTCACCAACGGTATATACTCCTAGCTTCTATAAATTTATAGGCACCTATAAGGATGCCAAAGGAAATGTTCTTACTCATGATATTGGCCCTGCACTTAATTGGAATTCAACTAAATATAGTATCGATTCTACTGCCTCAAAAGGGAAGTATAATGCCTTTATATTAGGACTGAATAAAAGCTCTGGTAATTATGATACTATTAAAACTAATGTCCCACCTTCTATGACAATAAATGATATCAACCCTAAAAAATATGAATATCTGAAGTTGGGATTAAATTTTGTTGACACTTCCTATGGAGCATCGGAACCCCTGAAACTGCAGAATATATCAGTTGATTTTTCATCATTACCTGAAATATCTATTAACAAGAGTAATTTTACATTTACACCAGACACTCTTCTGCAGGGATTTACTACCGCTACCAGCTTGCAGGTCTTTAATCTGGGTGAATCTAATGCCGATAGCGTTACTCTGAAATATTATGCAAACAATGCTGACTCTGCTTTTATAACAAACAGAATATCTATTCCTAAAGATAGCTCGGCAATTATGAATAATATTATAAATACATCTACCTGGTCTCCTTCTACACTATATAAAACCAAGGTAATTGCAACAATGCCCGCTGATGAATTCTTTACTTTTAATAATATTGCCGAAAAAAACTTCTTTATAGCAAGGGATTCCAGCAAACCTGTCTTTAATATTACTTTTGATGGAAAGGAAATAACTAATGGAGACGTAATTTCTGCCAAACCAGAGATTTTAATAACCATGAAAGATGATAGTCCAATTCCCCTTGATACATCTTCGTTTTCTACTCTTTCTTTTGACAATGTGCAGTTGAGTTTTTCGCGCCCTGACCTGAAATTCTCTTATACACCTTATCCTAACTCCCAAGCCACAATAAAATGGACTCCATCAATTCAGGATGGACCCCATACTCTTGAAGTTTTAGCAAAAGATCCATCAGGCAATTTCTTTGATAGCGTTTCCCATAAATATCAGTTTTATGTTTATAATCAACCTGATTTAACAAATGTGTTTAATTACCCTAATCCTTTCAAAAATGACACTTATTTTACATTTGAACTACGAGGACAAAATGCTCCCGAGGAATTAAGAATAAGGGTCTTTACTGTAGCCGGAAGATTGATTAAGAATATTTTTATTCCTACTTCAGCTTTACGTGTCGGTTTTAATAAAATATATTGGGATGGCAGGGATGAGGATGGAGACGAAGTTGCAAATGGGGTCTATTTTTACAAAATTATAGCCAAGAATAATGGAATTGTTAAAACATCTACAGAAAAATTGGCTAAAATTAAATAAATTAAATTTATTATTAACAAATAGTAGAATAAAATGTGCGGAATTGTTGGATACATCGGTAATAAAAATTGTATTCCTATTTTAATAAATGGATTAAAAAGATTGGAATATAGAGGCTATGATTCTGCTGGGATCGCATATATAGCCAACGGGAAAACCGGCTTCGTTAAAAATAAAGGGAAAGTATCCTCCTTGGAAGAGAAGTTACGTAACCTTAATATTATCTCTAATTTGGGGATTGGGCATACTAGGTGGGCCACTCATGGCGTTCCTAATGAGATAAATGCACATCCTCATTTTAATGCAGACAAAAATCTTTTTGTTATTCATAATGGTATTATTGAAAACTACCAGACTATACGTACCAGTCTTAAAAATTTGGGATATAAATTCATTACTGAAACTGATTCAGAGGTTATCCCCCATCTTATTGACAGGTTTCTTAATGAAGGTTATTCTTTATGTAAATCGGTTCAGTTTGCATTAAATGAAGTTCAGGGTACCTACGGTATTGCTGTTATATATTTGAATGAACCGGATAAAATTATTGCCGCAAGAAAAGGTTCGCCGCTTGTTGTTGGAATAGGGGAGAACGAAAATTTTATTGCCTCTGATGTTTCTGCAA
>OCZT010002080.1_pt1 | contig 20727 bp, 17 predicted proteins | sample 1539031 | NCBI WGS metagenome assembly OCZT01 (sample SAMEA3539308, study PRJEB22396) | soil metagenome | biome: tundra; feature: field; material: soil | place: USA | collected 2010-05 | depth 0.15 m | reverse complement strand
TATGAAAAATTTAAAATTAACATTGATTGCGCTATTCGTATCGATTGGCGCTTTTGCTCAAACAACCTGGATTATTGATCCTGCCCATACAAGGGTTCACTTCACCGCAACTCACATGGTTATCAATGAAGTTACCGGCGAATTTAAAAAGTTTGATGGAGTAATAACATCGGATGACGAGGATTTTACAAATACCTCTATTGAATTTAAGATTCAGGTTAATTCCATTAATACGGATAATGAAATGAGGGATACCCATCTTAAATCAGATGATTTCTTTAATGGTGAAAAATACCCGACCATCACCTTCAAAAGTAAATCTTTCAAGAAGATTGAAGGCAAAAAATACATGCTTACAGGCGACCTGACAATCAGAGATGTTACAAAAACAATAGACCTTGCAGTAATTTATAATGGTAAAATAAATGACCCTTATGGAAATCTGCGAGCAGGATTTAAAGTTGCAGGAACAATTAACAGGTTAGAATACAGCCTAAAATGGAATACCTTGCTAGGAACAGGAGATGCTGTAGTAGGAAATAATATCACATTTGTTTGCGATGTTGAACTAACAAAAGCGAAGGGTAAGTAAATTTTTTGTATCTTTACCGTCACCATTGTATAATAAATAGGTAAAGAAAATGATAACAATAATTCATAATGCCAATGAAAGAGGGCATGCCGACCATGGTTGGCTAAATTCTTATCACAGTTTTAGTTTTGCAGGATATCGTGATCCTGAGAAAATTCATTTCGGGGCGCTACGGGTGTTGAATGATGACACCGTGGCTCCCGGAATGGGTTTTGGCGAGCATCCTCATGATAACATGGAAATCATTTCCATTATTCTTAAAGGCTCCTTGGAGCATAAAGACAGCATGGGCAATAGTTCCGTAATCCGAGCCGGAGAAGTTCAGGTCATGTCCGCAGGAACCGGAATTACTCATTCCGAATTTAATCCCTCGAAAACTGAAGAAGTTCAATTCCTTCAGATTTGGATTTTTGCTAAGGAAAAGGATATTGAGCCAAGATATAAGCAAAAAACATTTGATTCAAGCTTCAGGAAAAACAGGTTGGATTTTATAGCAGCGCCTGTAGATTTGGATGAAGCAATGTTGATTAACCAGGATGCATATATAGCCTTAGGTCGCTATAACCGTGGAATTAATGCCATTTATAAATTAAAGCAAAAAGGAAATGGCGTTTATGTTTTCGTTATTTCCGGAAAAATTACGGTTGCAGGGAAATCTTTAGGCGAACGGGACGCCATGGGAATATGGGAAACAGATAAGATTTCATTTATCCCTGCCACAGAAAGTGAAATACTGCTTATTGAAGTCCCGATGATTTAATTTTTTAAAGAAATCGAAACTATAATAATGAAACTTGAAGACGAGATTAAACAGAATAAAGAATTTATTAGTGAACAACACAAATTGTCGGTTAACATTTCCTATACTGCAAATTGGCTTTATAATAAAAGCGAAAAGTTTTTTAAAGAACATAATCTAACCTCTCAACAATTTAATATTCTACGGATATTAAGAGGGCAATATCCCAATCCATCTACAATGAAATTATTAAGGGAGCGGATGATTGACAAAATGTCCGATACCTCCCGATTGGTAGATAATTTATTTAAAAAAGATTTTGTCATCAGGAACATTTGCCTTGGTGACCGGCGCCAATCGGATGTTTTTATAAGTGAAAAAGGATTGAACGTTTTAAAGGAAATTGACAATTTAATTCCCGAGTTTGAAAAAAAGCATCTTTCCACTCTCTCAAATGAGGAAATGCATCAATTGAACGAACTCCTTGATAAACTGAGAGGATAATCAATAAATATTTTTAACAATTAAGTTATGCTTTTTTGTTAAAGTTTATAGATATAGCTTTATACTTATACTAAAAACCCGCTCTAAAAGGTTATCTTTGCGCACTTCAACAAAATTTTTCATTGAAAGATAAACGACATATTGCGATTCTTGGTTCAACCGGTTCTATCGGAACACAGGCATTAGAAGTTATCAGGGCTAATAAATCTGAATTCGAAGTTGAGGTTTTAACCGCTAATTCTAATGCTGATTTATTAATCCAACAAGCATTAGAATTTAAACCAAATGCAGTGGTTATTGCCGATGAACGTCAGTATAAACATGTTTCTGATTCTTTAACTAATCATCATATTAAAGTTTATTCAGGGAATGAATCCATTTCCCAGACAATGGAGATGGAAACTATAGATTTAGTTTTGACAGCATTGGTAGGTTATGCAGGATTAAAACCAACCATGAATGCAATCAAATATGGGAAAAGCATTGCCTTGGCAAATAAAGAAACTTTAGTAGTTGCCGGAGATTTGATTACCTCGTTAGCAAGAGAAAAAGCTGTAAATATTTTTCCCGTTGATTCCGAGCATTCTGCAATTTTTCAATGCCTGGCAGGTGAATGGGAAAACAAAATAGAGAAAATTTATCTTACCGCTTCCGGTGGTCCGTTCAGAAATAAAACCATTGAAGACCTGAAGGATATAACAAAGGAACAAGCCCTGAATCATCCGAACTGGCAAATGGGAAATAAAGTAACCATTGATTCGGCCTCATTGATGAACAAAGGTTTGGAAATGATTGAAGCAAAATGGCTGTTCAATTTAAAGCCTGAACAAATTGAAGTCATAGTCCATCCTCAATCCATCATTCATTCATTAGTTCAGTTTGAAGATGGCAGCATGAAAGCCCAGATGGGATTACCGGATATGAAATTACCTATTCAATATGCTCTTTCCTATCCTGCCAGATTAAAATCCGATTTTCCCCGTTTCAACTTCATGGATTATCCCGAATTAACCTTCGAACAACCCGATACAAAAACTTTTCGTAATCTTGCATTAGCAAAAGAAGCGATGAAAAAAGGAGGAAATATGCCATGTATCCTGAATGCTGCAAATGAAATTGCAGTACAGGCATTTCTTGACGATAAAATAAGTTTTGTGTCCATGCCGGATTTAATAGAGGAGTGTATGCAAAAGATTCATTTCATTGAAAAGCCAACTTTGGAAGATTATGAATCAACTGATAAAGAAACCCGATGGACGGCTCTCGAAATAGTAAAATCAAATAGTAAAAAAATAAATATATGAACGGATTAGTAATGGCAGCGCAATTAATTACTGCATTGGCAATTTTGGTTACCCTGCACGAATTAGGACATTTTCTGGCAGCACGTGCCTTCGGAATAAAAGTCGAAAAGTTTTATCTCTTCTTCGATGCATGGGGATTTAAATTCTTTAAGTTTAAAAAAGGCGATACTGAATATGGAATAGGATGGCTTCCTCTTGGTGGATATGTAAAAATTGCCGGCATGGTTGATGAATCTATGGATAAAGAAGCCATGAAACAACCTCCGCAACCTTGGGAATTCCGTTCAAAACCAGCATGGCAACGATTGATAGTTATGTGTTCCGGTGTCACCATGAATGTTCTCCTCGGTATGGCAATCTACACTTACATTTTATTTCATTTCGATAAGAATTATCTCCCTAATGAAAACGTGAAAGATGGAATCTATGCTTATGAATTGGGCAGGCAACAGGGATTTGAGACCGGTGATAAAATTATCGCAATCAATGGAAAGCCATTCGAAAGATTTGATGACGCAATCTCTTCAAGAGTTATGTTTGGTGCAACAGTTTCAGTTTTGAGGAACGGAAAACAAGTTGATATTAAAATCCCTGATGATTTTTATAAAACGGTCATGAGCAAAGGAAGAGGGCATTTTATCGGACCTGATAATATCACTACTTTTTCAATTGATAGTATTGATAAAGATCACGGTGCTGCGAAAGCAGGATTAAAATCAAAAGATAAAATAGTCACTGTAAATGGTGATACCATTGTTACCGAAGGACAACTAAAAGACGACATCCGAAAAAATAATGGAAAAGAAGTCGAATTAGGAATTATAAGGAATAATGAAAACATGAATTTAAAAGTTGAAGTTGATACAAATGGCGCAATAGGGGTATTTCTCAATCCGACTTATCCTGTCATTGGCACAAATTATCCGATGAAAGACTACACCTTGGTTTCCGCCTTTAAATACGGCATTTCTGATGCCATCGAAGCAATGGTTTCAAATATCAAAGGCTTAGGAAAAATCTTTTCAGGCAAAGAAAAAGCAACCGATTCCATGCAAGGTCCTATCGGCATAGCAACTATTTACGGTGGTGTTTGGGAATGGAGAAAATTCTGGTCAATAACCGGATTACTCTCCATGGTTCTCGCATTTATGAACATCCTTCCAATACCGGCTTTGGATGGCGGACATGTTTTATTCCTATTGATTGAATGGGTTACCGGGAAAAAATTCAGCGATAAATTTATGGAGAAAGTTCAGATTGTCGGGATGGTTATTCTTCTATCCCTGATGGTATTTATTTTCGGAAACGATATCTGGAAACACTTTATTAAGTAATTTGAAAATGTGCCAATTTGAAAATTTGAAAATGCCTGTCAGTAAAAGTAAATTGAAATCAGACTATTTATAAATGATATAAATATATGTATCAATAAAGCAATAAGCCCAAAAGATTCTTAAGTTCTTTTGGGCTTATTGCTTTATAAATTAAAGTTAAATCATACCATTTGTATATAAAAATAGTCCAAATATTTATGATCAAGCAATGCTTTTTCCATTTATTTTCAAATTTTCAAATTGGCACATTTTCAAATTCTAATTCGTATCACACAGTCATTATTTCCTTCTCCTTCAGTTCGAGGTGTTTATCAACTTTTGCAATATAATTATTCGTAATCCCCTGAACCTTAGCTTCAGCATCTTTTCCCAAATCTTCGGGAAGTCCGTTTTTTATCAAACCTTTAAATAATTCCATAATATCTCTGCGGATATTCCGGATGGTCACCCGAGCATGTTCCCCTTCTGCTTTGGTTTTTTTCACCAGGTCTTTTCTTCTGTCTTCGGTGAGGGTAGGAACCGTAATGCGTACCACCACGCCATCATTTTGAGGATTTAATCCCAGGTTGGCAGCCGTAATTGCTTTTTCAATGGGGTGAATCATTGATTTTTCCCAAGGCTGAACAACAATTGTCCGGGCATCGGAAGTGCTGACATTTGCCACCTGGTTCAAGGCGGTATTTGTTCCATAATAATCAACAAAAATCCCATCAAGCATTCCCGGCGTAGCCTTTCCAGCCCTTACTTTTGTCAATTCAGCTTCCAGGTGCGATATTGCTTTCTCCATCTGGGCATTGGTTTCATCCAACAATTTTTTTACATCTGCTTCCATATTCTAAAATTTTCGATTTATGATTTACGATTTATGATTTCGGGACTGCAAGTTTACAAAAATAACCATTCATGACCAATAACAATCGTCATTTATTGGGATATTAAACAAAAAAACCGCCCTGAGATTATCAGAGCGGCTTTTTGTTTTTATATTATTTCCAGCTTAAACAGCCCCAGTCATAATAAAATTATGATGAACAATTTTCCCCTGTTTAACCTCATAAGGAGCAGCAGTTTTAGGAGGAAAACTCGGCACACTTGCAGTTGGAGTCGCAACACCATGAGGAAACTTCACAGCCCTGTAACTCCCATCAATATAAGTCTTAAGATGAATATTTTGAAGAGGGAAATCCACATCAGCCTGATAAATCCCCGTTATCCCATCCGCCTTATAAACATAACCCTCCACAACAGTAGTTCCACTCGGCAAATGATGAATCTCTCTCCCATTATACCATGTTTTATATAAATCATGATCAAGCGTAAATAAAGTATTAACAATCGGGTCACACATCTCACTCAAAATCCTTTTTCCCTCCGTCACAAATGGATGAATATTCGCAGTTTGAGTCCTCTTTTCATCTCTGTCAACCTGAGGAGTATTCTGAATTAATAAAAAAGCAGCCAAATCTCCGGTAGCAGTAGTTAAATCCAAAGCAACAGCACCAAAAGGTCCAAGACTCCCGATAACAGGAGTAACAGCACTTATAATATTATTTGCAAAAGATTCGTAACTCACATAATTAACACCCAAAATCTGGGCAAGCGAAAAATCAACTTTCGCCTTCAAAGTAGCATCCATTACTCCAATACTACTCGCATAACCACTCGCTGCCGAAGCAATTAAAAAAAGCGAATGCCCCGAAGCATCAAATTTATTTTGTTTATTAGTAGTATCCCCATGCGAAACAATACTCTGCCCCGTTTCCGCAGCAATAATTTTTCCGATCTGAATCGTCAATTGCCCCATCGGAGCCGCCATTCCAGTCCGTAAAGTCCCATAAGCAGGATGTAAATCATAAATGCTATGCATTTCAAGCAGCATCAACTTGCCTTCCTTGTCTTTTCTTTCCATTTGATTTATTTTTTGAGTTAAATTAAAATTAGTTTGTTGTTCTAAACAACATCAAGCTTTTTAGGATTGCTACTAACTAATAACTCAAAATTGCAATTGCGTTGCAAACATAATCAATTTAATCCAATACCAAAGCTTTTAAATAAATTCTTTTTGCAATATTAAATTCTTAAAAAAATAATTTCATATTATTTAAATATAAAATTCATTTTGACATTGAAGTTTATAAAAGTTTTACACTATGAAATATTATAAAAATCTATTTAGGTTAAACCAAAGCATCCATCGTGTTATTAATCGTTTTGGCAAAAAAGTAAAATAAAACGGAATGTTAGGATTATTTAAATCATTATTTAGGATTGTTGCAATTGCTGCCCGATATTTCAAATCCAAATCCCCAAAAAATTCTTTCGGAACACCCTTTTTTAAAACGCATTTTTTCCATTCTTCATGTTTGATAACATGGGTTTTAATTTCCAAATTATCGAAATAAGTATGTTTAATTAATATTTCAGAATGTGAGTAATTACATGTAACAGGATTATGAATTACAAGGGTTTCTAGCTTATGAATTCCAGCAAATCTTCCAGAATCACAATTCTTAACTATTTTGAAATTTTTAATACTCCTAATTTTACCATAAAACACATGGTCACCTAAATTTGGATTATGGGCTAAAACAGTTCTTAATACATCATTATATTTTATCAATTTAGACCAACAACTAGAAATTGAGGTTGATGTAAAAGGAAATTGAATCGGATTTACATTTTCGTAGAATCCAGTAATATACAATAAATGAAAAAATTTGAAAGATTTTGGATTATATATTTTTTGTTTATCTTTATTATAATGAAGATATTCTGGTACTTGTGGTAAATCACAACTCATATGGTTACATAAAAAGATCTATGATTTTGTCAAAATCAAGTCCTTTTGATTTTGAAAAATATGCAGTTCTTTGATTACCAAGTTTTGTTGTGATAAACATAAATTTTACATCGCCATCTTCATCAATAAGTATATTTGAAAAATCTCTTCCTTTTCTCTTAAATATTAAAATTTCATCATTAGAAGTTTTTGAAATATTAATATCAAAATTTTTATTTATAATACATCGTTGAATTATTTCAAATGAAATTTCTAATGTCTCAGGATTTTTAAAATTTAATTCATTGTAAATATTTACAACTTTTTGAATATTTTCTCTCATAAACTCGATTCTTGATGGAGCAGTAATACTTTCATTTAAATCGATTCTTGAAATTTTTAAATAATTTATATGAGTAATTGCATTGTCAATTTCATGGAATACAGAATTCATTATATGTTTTTGCAAAGGAGAACTTTTATCCTTATCATTTTTTTGTTGCTTCTTAATTGGAAATTCATAAGAAACTGTACAAGGTCTTTCTATTGCTATTGATTCCATATTTATTTGATTAATTTTTTAGTTTTTTCAGTTATCGAATGAAAGAATAATTCATATAATTTTATTTGCCCATTTGTTAAGATTTCAATTATATTATCGGTATCTTTAATATTAATAGATGGATCTATTGTAAAATGTGTATAACTCAAATCCAAAATAAAATTCGATTTATCATTTTGACTAACAAAATTAACTTTTACTACTCCATAAATTTTGCCAAGTACATAAGGATGTTCGATTGTAAAAGTATAATTTGGAGAATTAATTAAATTGTCAGGATACTTTACCCCAATAAAAAAATTTTCATTAGGGTTGAAATTTTTTTCAAATTCAAAATCATTTATCGCTCTTATATCAAATCTAGCAATTTCAACATCAAATATTTGTTGAAAGCATAATAAAACATATTTTATATCAGTCGCAAAATCTTCCCATTTAGTATAATTTCCAACTTGATGAATTGAAAGATTATTAGGAAAAATTTTAATTACTTTATCCCTATTATCATTTGAAAAAATATTTTCTTCCGATTTAGTTCCCAATTGTTTATTAGGTTCAAAAATATTTATATTAAAATGAACTAATGGACTTTGTTCTCGTTTTGTATATTTACCATCTTTAGATAAGATATCCCAAAATTTATTGACAAGATCAATTTCAATTGGAGTTTTAAATGAAAATTGGCAAATTGCCTCTTTTATCTTATTATTATTAAAAAATATTCTATCCACAATAATTATTTTTTTTCGTAAATTTTATTCCAATTAGTAATTTACAAAAATATGATCTATTATTTAGCAATGTTATCCTAATTATTATTAAGTTTACGGAAGTAAATTATTAACTAAAAAAAGTAATTTTTTCAATTAAATTCTAAATTTAACGAATAACTGTACATCATTATTATCTCTCTTTGCACTTAATCTTAATTATATTGTCCCGCAAAAGTAAACATTCATTTGGAATTATGTAATGACCTATGATTTTTTTTGTTAAAAAAGTTATAAACATTTATGACTCAGATGTATCTGATTTGCAATATGGCGCCTATTTATTAAGGATTTTTAACATTTTGTTCTAGTTTTCATAATTCAGCCACATTTGCCCCAGGTTGCAAATCCCCTCAAAACCCAACTTTTCCACTCCAACCCAATTTCAACCCCTTTAAATCGCAAAAACAGTCAAATCCTCAATAAATCTCCATTTTCACCACTCCAAAAATCCTCCGTACCCTCCAAAAAACGCCCCGTACCCTATATAAAAATGCCCGTACCCTCTCCAATTTTCCCCGTACACTCCAAAATTCGCTCCGTACCCCCTAAAAAAATACCCCGTACCCTGTAAAATTTCCACCGTACCCTCAAAAATCCTCTCCCACCGACATAGAAATCACCCTTTACTCGCCAGAAATCGTCCGTACCCTCCAAAAATTCGCCCCGTACCCTCTCCAAAAATCATCTCGTACCCAATTTCCATACATTTACAGCAAAAAAAACATCCCTTCTCCAATCAAAATCTACCCTCATCCTCCCAAAATTCCCCTTCCCCCGAAATAAACCCTTACATTTGCACCATAAAAGCAATTATTTGAAAACCAAAGTTACCTATATCATCTCCAACATCAACAAAGCCATCGCCTTCGAATGGATTGCCCGCGAAATAAATAAAGATAAATTCGAATTATCATTCATCCTCCTCAATCCCGGCTCGTCATTGCTGGAAAAAGAATTAAAATCGCTTGGAGTAAAAGTTTACACTATTATATATAGGAGTAAAAAAGATATACCCCTTACTTTTATAAAGATAGTTGCCCTGCTGATGAAGCTTCGCCCAAAGATTGTTCATACCCATCTTTTCGATGCCTCGCTCATCGGGCTTCCGGCAGCATTTTTTTCCGGCATCCGAAAAAGAATTTATACCCGCCACCATGCCACCTATCATCATAATTATTATCCCAAAATGATTAAATATGATAAAATGATTAATAGCTTTGCAACAGCTATTGTGGCGATAAGTAAAAACGTGGAAGAAATATTAATTGAAAAGGAAAACGTGGGTGCGGATAAAATTCATCTGATTCATCATGGATTTAAATTAGAGGAATTTGAAATTACGGATAAAAATAAAATGGATGCGCTGAGAAATAAATATTTCATTAAAGATAAATTTCCTGTCATAGGAGTCATTGCCCGATATACGCATTGGAAAGGGATTCAATATATCATCCCCGCGTTTGAAAAATTATTGCTGACTTATCCGGATGCATTATTAATTCTTGCAAATGCAAATGGGGATTATAAGTTGGAGATAAATCAATTGCTGAAAACAATTCCTCCCGATAATTTTGTGGAAATTAATTTCGAGGAGGATTTATTTCAGATGTATCATATCTTTGATATTTATGTTCATACGCCGATTAATAATCATTCGGAAGCCTTTGGTCAAACCTACGTTGAAACATTGGCAGCAGGGACACCATCGGTGTTTACTCTTTCAGGAATTGCAAGGGAATTTATTAAAGATAGACAAAATGCTTTGGTGGTGGATTATAAAAATCCGGAGGCAATATATACTTCGATAAAAGAATTACTGGAAAATAAATCCTTAGCTGAAACAATTTCGAAGAATGGAAAAGAAGATGTTAAAAAATCTTTTGGGTTAGATAAAATGATTTCAAAACTAGAAGAACTCTATGCCTGATAAACCATTTTTTTCGATTATTATCCCCACCTATAATCGCGCCGATTTATTGGATAAAGCAGTGACATCGGCTTTGAATCAGAGTTATCCGAATTTTGAAGTCATAGTTGTTGATGATGGCAGCACCGATAATACCGAAGAAGTGATGAGTAAATTCTCTGACCCGAAATTAAGTTATTATAAAAAAGAAAATGAGGAACGAGGAGCAGCCCGAAATTTTGGAATGGATAAAGCAAAAGGCAGATATGTAACCTTCCTGGATTCGGACGATTTTTTTTATCCCTGGTATCTGTCTCATGCTTATGAAAGTATTAATAAATATAACTTCCCGGAGTTTTTTCATTTAGCTTATGAGGTAAAAACCAATACGAATAAAATCAGAACGAGCATTGATAAACTCCCCAATGATAATATCATGATTTTCGTAAAAGGAAATCCTTTAAGTTGTATTGGTGTTTTTATTGCTCGCTCAATAACTTCGGAATATCGTTTCAATGAAAATCGGGACCTATCAGGTTCTGAGGATTGGGAACTATGGATTCGCATTGCATCTAAATATGGTATTAAAACTGATAACAGGGTTTCAGCTTCTATCCTCGAACATAAAGACAGGAGCGTATTGAACTTTGATGAACAAAAATTATTGAAACGGAAATTGCTTTCGCTTCAATATGCTTTTCAGGATACTAATGTGTTGAAAGTTTTTCATGATTATTTCAGGCAGATAGAATCTTATTGTGATAGTTATATTGCCTTGCATTTGGTGCTGAGCGGAAAAACTAAAAGTGGTTTTAAATATATTTTTCAGGCTTCAAAAAATAATTACCAGGTATTATTCAGCAGACGGTTTTTGGCAATTGTAAAACATTCCATTTATAATTTGTTTAAATAAAAAGATATGTGCGGCATAGCAGGATTTTATTCTCCAAAAAAAGTTTTCTCGAATGAGGATTTGAAAAATATGACCGAAGCATTGGTTCATCGAGGTCCTGATGCTGAAGGATATTTTTCGGATGAGGTGGTTGGTTTGGGGCATAGGCGATTATCAATTCTTGATCTTTCCAGTCGGGCAAATCAACCAATGTATTCTCACGATGGAAGGTATGTAATTATTTATAATGGAGAGGTTTATAATTTTCAGGAGATAGCTGCCAATTTGAAATTTTCGGTGCCGTTGCAACAAAAATCAAACTTTAATACTTCATCAGATACCGAAGTTATTCTGGAAGCATTTGCCCAGCAAGGAGTTGATTTTGTTCAACATCTGAATGGAATGTTTGCAATTGCAATCTATGACAAAGAGAAAAAAGATTTATATCTATTTAGAGATAGAGTCGGAATAAAACCATTGTATTATTTTTTTGATGGAGAGAATTTTGCCTTTGCTTCGGAAATAAAGGCATTGATGCATTTAAAATTCATTCCTAGAGAAATTGATAAAACTGCTGTTCGTGATTTTTTGCATTTGGGATATATTCCTACACCGCTTTCTATTTATAAATCTATTAAAAAGATGCGCTCGGGAAGTTGGATAAAGATTTCACAAAATTCTTTTGAGGAAAATATATATTGGAGCCCGAGTTCAAAACTTCAGCATAAAACAGTTACTAATAAAGAGCTGGCATTGGTAAAACTTTCTGATTTAATCATTAGCTCTATCCAATATCAATTAAAAAGCGATGTTCCGTTTGGAGTTTTTTTAAGTGGAGGGATTGATAGCAGTCTTGTTACTGCTCAAGCTGTAATGCTATCGGGTATTAAAGTAAATACTTTCTCTATTGGCTTTGAGGAAAATTCTTATAATGAAAGTGAATATGCAAAAGCCATTGCGAAATACCTTGGCACAAATCATCATGAATTTATTGTTTCCTATCGTGATGCGATAAATTATGTTGATAAGATTTTTGATGTGTATGATGAACCATTTGCAGATTCATCTTCAATTCCGACAATGATAATTTCAAAGCTTGCGAAACAATATGTAAGTGTTGCACTTACAGGGGAGGGCGGTGATGAATTATTTTTTGGATATGGTTCTTATAAATGGGCAAACCGACTAAGGAATCCGCTTATTAATACTTTCAGGAAACCGATTGCAAATGTTTTATCAAAGATGTCTTCACGATATAAACGTGCTGCACATCAGTTTCGGTTTACCGATATTAAAAAACTTAGAAGCCATATTTTTTCTCAGGAGCAATATCTTTTTGCGGATTATGAATTGGATAATTTATTAAACCCGGAATTTAATGTTAATTCTTCCATTGAGGAAGCAGAAATATCTGAAAGTTTTCTCCGTATCCCCGAAGATTATCACGATGAAAAAGACTCGCATCCAAAAGAAAGACACCTTACACCAATGGAAATGCAGGCTTTATTTGATATTGAATATTATCTGAAAGATGATTTGCTTGCCAAAGTGGACAGGGCGAGTATGAAATTTTCATTAGAGACACGCGTACCCTATCTCGATCATCGTATTGTTGAATTTGCATTAAACATAGATCCCGATTTAAAATATCATAATGGTGTGCCTAAATATATCCTGAAAGAAATTCTTTATAAATATATTCCAAAAACATATTTCGACAGACCGAAACAAGGCTTTGCTATTCCTTTAAATACCTGGCTGACTAAAGAACTTGGTTGGCTTATTACAGATTATCTTTCGAAAGAAGTTGTTGAGAGATATGGAATAGTTAGTTATCCCGAAGTGGAGCGATTGAAAATGGAATTCGGCAATGGGAATAATTATCTTTATAATCGAATTTGGGCATTGATTGTTTTGCATAAATGGTTGTTACAATTCAAAGCTTGATCAATTGCCTTTAATATTTAAATCTTGAAAAAAATACTTTATATATCTTATGATGGAATGACTGATCCTTTGGGGCAATCACAGGTGATTCCTTATTTGATTGGTTTATCGAAGAAAGGTTATCAGATTACAATTTTAAGTTTTGAAAAAAAAGAACGATTCAATAAAGGAGAAACAAGCATTTCTGATTTATTAAAAGCAAATAATATTCGATGGGAACCAATTAGCTATACTAAAAACCCTCCTGTACTTTCCACTCTTATTGATTTATCAAAGATGAAACGTGCAGCGATGAAATTGTATAATATTCATCATTTCGATATTGTTCATTGTCGGAGTTATATTTCTTCTTTGGGGGGCCTATTTTTGAAGCGGAAAACTAATATCAGGTTTATTTTTGATATGCGTGGGTTTTGGGCTGATGAAAGAGTGGAGGGAGGACTATGGAATCTGAAAAATCCTATCTACAAAAAAATCTATCATTACTTTAAACAAAAGGAAAAGGAATTTGTGGAGGAGGCAGATTATATAATCAGTCTTACCAATGCCGGGAAAAAAGAATTGGAGAATAAGACTGGAATTTCTCATCCTCTGAAAATAAAAGTAATTCCCTGTTGTGTAGATACTGAGCTTTTTAATCGGAAGAACATTAATAAAAATAAACAGGAGAATTATAAAATTAAATTAAATATAAAAGATGATGATTTTGTAATCAGTTATCTCGGTGCTATCGGTACATGGTATTTATTGGACGAAATGCTATTCTTTTTTAAAAGACTTTTGATTAATAAACCCAATGCTCTATTTTTATTTATCACTAATGAATCGGTGGATACCATTTATTTATCGGCAAAAAATATAGGGATTCAAATTGAATCAATCAGAATTATTTCGGCAAGCAGGATGGATGTTCCAATTCTTTTGTCCTTATCTAAACTCAATTTGTTTTTTATCAAACCTTCTTATTCAAAAATAGCATCATCGCCGACAAAACTTGCCGAAGTGATGGGTATGGGAATTCCGGTTATAACTAATAAAGGAGTGGGTGATGTTGATGAAAAGGTAAACGGAATAGGGATTCTCGTTTCCTATTTTTCCAATGAAGAATTTGATATAGCCATTGAATCTCTCACTCAACTTTTAAATGTTTCTCCTGATTTTATCCGCCAAAAAGCTATTGAACTTTTTTCTTTGCAGAAGGGGATAAACAGTTATCGTGAGGTATATGAGGATTATTAAAGAAATTATTCCTGTACTACAACCTTACATCGATAAGTTTCTTTGTTGTTTGATAATTGATAAAATAAACCCTATTGCTCAAGTTAAATATGTCTATGGTTGTTAGAGTTGCTTATTGGTTGATGATAAATTTCTATGTCCATAACATCTGTAATCAAGGAGTTTAGAATGAATAGTTAGTGTGTTTGGGCCTGGATTGAGATAAATAGGAATGTCATTTAAATCTGATATTTTATTAATTCCAATCCTTGATTCGCATATAAAGTATTGAAATACCATCAAAATCTCTTTTTCATCTAATACCTGATTTTGGATGATTTTTGAGGAATAATCTATAGTTCGGGAGAAATAAATCAAAAGTCAGAAAACCTAAATCTCTTATTTTTTGAACAAAACGTCCATAAAAGAGTTTAAATTCTCAATCTCAAAAAAATCTAAAAAACATGTATTTTAGATAAAATGATTTATTGGGATTCTTTCTCATGTCCGGAACCCCTATTTCTCCATACTCACATTCTCATCCCCGTTCTGAAAAGGAAGATAAGTGATGATAAACTGAAACATCTCATCCGTAACCCGCATGCTGCCATTCTTTTCCGATACTGTTTGTGGAGGATTATTAGGATTTAAGGGATTATTTGAGGTATTATCATACGTTCCTTCGGCATAAATCAGGGAACCTTTCGGAATCTTAACCATCTTTTTAAAAGTATAAAAATATTGCCAGCGGAAATCCCAGTTGTTAATCCGAATCAATGGAATAGTATCATTTTTTGGGGTAATGGCATAAGCCAGGAACGATTTTCCGAGCAGGTGCATGTGAGGATTTACCGTCAAAACAGAAATATCAACAGGCACAATGGCACTGGTATGAAATGTTTTTACAGTATTTGGCGGGATGATTAATTTAGGAATCACAGGGGATACTCCCAAAGTGCCCATCGTGATTTCTGCCGTTGGTCTTATGGGAGGATTCTTATCAAAGAAAATATTGCAATAGGATGTATCTTCCTTGTCAATCGGCGAAGGACCATAATGAATTTCGCTCAATAATATTGCCCCTTTTTTATTCATCTTATAACCACCGATTCCTTCCGGATAAATAGTTGCAATAACTCCTGGAAGATAATTAGTAACCGATGGAGTAAGCGTAGGATAAGTGCCATCATCATTCGGGATATCCATCTTTTTAAATCCCTGTTCGTGTGTTGCCGTATCCGTATCCACAATATAATCTCCACCAAAAACATTCTTCTTTTTCCCCTCATCATAAGTAATTAATTGTCCGTTTACATGATGCACCCCTTTTGGTGTTCCGGGAACAAATTCAATGGCTCTCACAAAAGTATCTTTCTCAAGTTCATAAGGAATCTTCATCAGGTAGAATTTATCTTTATTATTTCCGATGATATGATGCGGAGTCAGCATCTTTAAAACCAAATCAGGTGTTCCCAATTGTGACCCTATGGTATAATGAGGAGGCGCAGGAAGCTTCGATGAATCACCATAAGGAGCACCATCTTCCACCCATTGTTTAATAAGTTTTATATCCCAATCCGAAAGAACCTTTTCATCGGCAAAATGACTGTAAGAAGCATCGGCAGGCCAAGGCGGCATGAACTTGCTTTTAGTAACCTTTTGAATCATCTTCGATCTTTTTCGGACATCATTATAAGTTATCAAATCAAAAGGCGCATCCGATCCCGGACGATGACAATTGGTGCAGTTCTTATATATAATAGGTGCGATTTGTTCTGTAAAGGTGATTTTATTCGATTTCCCAATATGGAAATTGAAGACCCTCTTAACGATGATTGCAATCAGTAGAATTATCAGGACACTATATATAATGGCTTTCCTTTTCATTTTTTGTTTGCCCAAAACTACATAAAAAAGTAACAGATAAGTTCTTTACACATTTATCTTTTAATAAAATACATTAATCTATTATTTCTTTCTCCTTAATTATGCTTAGTTTTGTATCTTATATAAATTAAAAATCAATGGCATCTATCCTTAGTATTAATAATGTAACAAAGTTTTATGGTCCGCTGAAGGCATTGAATAACGTGTCGTTCGAGGTTCCTGAGCAAAGTGTTTTTGGGATATTGGGTCCTAATGGAAGCGGTAAAACCACCCTCTTAAGCATTATGCTGGATGTATTGAAAGCCAATAATGGAAATATTCTATGGTTTGGTCATCCTCCAACAAATGATGACAGGAAAAAAGTTGGCTCCTTGCTCGAGACGCCTAACTTCTATCAGTATCTATCCCCCGTTAATAACTTAAAAATCACTCACAGCATAAGCGGAAGAGGAAGTATTAATGAAATTGATACTGTATTAAAGAAAGTTAAGTTGTATGAAAGAAAAGATAGTCGTTTCAGTCAATTTAGTCTTGGTATGAAACAAAGACTTGCAATTGCTGCCGCCCTCCTTGGAAGCCCTAAAGTATTGGTGCTCGATGAACCAACAAATGGATTAGACCCGGTTGGAATTGCAGAGATTCGCGAATTAATTATTGAACTTCGCAACAATGGACATACAATAATAATGGCAAGCCACCTTCTTGATGAAGTAGAAAAAGTTTGCACCCATGTGGCTATCCTGAAAACCGGAAATCTATTAACAACAGGCAATGTAAATGAAGTTTTGACAGATGATGATATAATTGAACTGAGTGCAAATGATTTGAATAAACTTGCAGAAATCCTGAAACAATTAAGTAAGATTGTAACGATTGATGCAAAAAAGAATACCGTGAGCATCACTCTTGCAAAAGGCACTGCCAAACTCGAAGATGTAAACAAGTTTTGTTTCGATAGAGGTATAATTCTTAATCATCTCATCCTTAAAAAACAAAGACTGGAAGCTAAATTCTTTGAACTAACGAATAACTAATAATACGCCGAAGAAATGAAAAATCTTTTAAAAACAGAGTGGCTTAAAATAAAATATTACCGAGCGTTTTGGTGGATAATGGGACTGACAGCTTTGGCATATCCGGGAATCAACTACCTTTTTTATAATGTCTATTCAAATATTGGGCAGAATAAAGACCAGGTGAGTAAAATGGCGAAGTTCCTTATAGGCAATCCATTTTCTTTCCCTGAAGCATGGCATACTGTAGCCTATTTCTCTTCCTATTTTGTCTTCCTGCCCGCAGTAGTTGTAATTATGTTTATTACAAATGAATACACTTTCAAAACAAACCGTCAAAATATTATTGATGGCTGGAGCCGTAATCAATTTATGTTCAGTAAATTAATAGATGTTACAATAATCTCAATGCTTGTAACAGTCCTTCTTGCAATTATTGCATTAATCATCGGCTTAGTAAACGGAAGCGATTCGACAGGAAATATGTTTAATATGTCCTATTATTTAGCATTATTTCTTCTTCAAACATTCTCCCAGCTTTCCCTTGCGTTTTTCGTTGGATTCCTTGTCCGCAAAGCATTTCTGACTCTGGGTATTTTCCTTTTTTACTTTCTCATACTAGAGCCAATCTTAGTTGGTATTGCAAAAATAAGAATGGATGACATGGGACGGTTTTTACCACTTTCTATTTCAAATAGATTAGTTCCTGTGCCTGCCTTTCTTGGCAAAATAAGTCCGGAAGGATATCATAAAGCAATAGATTCAATTCCAATTCATGTCATTCTTACCTTGGTTTTTACATCATTTATATGGTTTCTTTGCTTCAATATTAATAGCAAAAGAGATTTGTAATTATTCCTTTTGTCGATTTCAAACTTCATTAGAGTAGAATGGACAAAAATACATTTTTGGTTATTCTGCACTATTGACGATTGATAAAAAATACATTTTTGTCCATTCTACTCTAATAAAGATTGATTTATACCTTTTTTAAGTCATATTTTATCTAAAAGCATGTTTTGGACTGATTATTGAAACTTTTATGAAAAGATATCGTATAACTAAATAAAAATAAAAATTAGATGATGAGAAAAGGAATACTATTTATTGCATTCAGTATGGTTATTGGAGGCAATTATGTGAGCGGACAGTCATTCAAATCCGGAACAATCAGTTTACAAAGCGGAGTTGAATTAGGTGGAAATTATGGGTTGAGTCAATATACGTCTCAATCCTTGGCGAAAGCAGTATCGGTAGATTATGGTTTGCCGATAAAGCTTGATGATGGATGTCTTGGATTTGGAATTTATTATGGCGCTAAATCATTTAGTGAGTATAAACAATATCCAATGGTGGGAGGGTATTATTTTAATAGAAACTGGAATTTCAATGTGTTTGGGGCAAGGTTTTCTTATCATTATGATTTAATTCCAGTAAAGGGATTAGATACCTATGTTGGCTTGATGGCAAACTATAACCAGGTAAAATTTACATACACTGATACCTATTACAATGAAAATCCAAAAGCTCCCGGGAACCCATATCCGTTAAATTTTAAAAGCACGATGAGATATACAGGTTTTGTTGGGGCAAGTTATAATATTTCAAATTTTATCGGATTATTTGGTGAATTTGCCTTAGGCAACTATGCCGGATTTGTAGGGATAAACATAAAGTTATAAGAATAGAATAATTGGATAAATCAAAAAAATCCTCTTCGGAAACGGGGAGGATTTTAACTTTTTTTAAGGCAACAATTTGTGTATGGATACGTTATTATGTATCTTTGGGGGCGGGAAAATATGGAAACATTTCAAACTAATTATCAAATACTCATTCAAAAACTGGATGAGTTTATTCGGAAGTATTATAAAAATCAGCTCATCCGAGGTGGGATATATGCCTTTACAATATCCTTATTATTTTATCTCTCACTAACGGTCGGAGAGTATTTCGGGCACTTTAATACTGCTGTAAGGACAACTTTGTTCTATTCTTTTATTGCTGCCAACCTTTATGTTATGGGCAGATTTATTGCTTTACCCCTTTTTCATTTATATAAATTAGGAGAGATTATTTCTTATGAACAGGCAGCAAAAGTTATTGGCAATCATTTTACGGATGTGAAGGATAAATTGACTAATACCCTGCAATTAAATCAACTGAAAGCCCAAATGGGTGACCCGCAAACAGTAATGTTAATTGAAGCAAGCATTAATCAAAAGACAAAGGAATTAAAGCCTATTCCGTTTACTTCGGCTATTGATTTGACTGAAAATCGCCGCTACCTTAAGTTAGCGCTTTTCCCTATTTTATTAGGAGCCGGATTGCTTTTTGTAAATTCAAGTATCCTGAAGGAAGGCACTAATAGACTGGTTAATCACGGAACCTTTTATGAGAAACCATCACCCTTTTCTTTTGAGGTGATGAATAAAGATTTGAAGGCGGTTCAGCAGGAAGATTTCAGATTAGATATTAAAATCAGAGGAAATGAAGTTCCAGAAAATGCTTATATCGAAATTGGCGGAAATCAATTTAAACTGGATAAAGAAAACACTGTTAGTTATCATTATGACTTTAAAAAGATACAAAAGAATACGACATTTAAATTAATCGGTGATGGTTATTCTAGCAAGGAATATGAATTGGTTGCAATCCCAAATCCTTTAGTTTTAAATTTTGATGCAGCTTTTGAATATCCTGCCTATATTAACAAACCAAATGATAAACTTCAGAATACCGGTGATTTTACAATTCCTGCCGGAACTAAAGTAAATTGGAAATTTTTCACAAGAAATACGGAAGCTTTAAAAATGATTTTTAAGGATACCGCTATTAATGTTCGTCAGCAAGAAGAAAATAAATTTGCTTATTCAAAAAGATTTATGGAGAGTGATGTTTACGCGCTCAGCACATCAAACTCTCAATTGAAAAGTAGAGATAGTATTCGATATTCAATTACTGTTATCCCTGATCTTTATCCGACTGTTAATGTTGAGCATGCTCAGGATAGTTTAAGTACAAAACGCTATTATTTCAGAGGAACAATTAAAGATGATTATGGATTTAACAAGTTGACTTTTAACTATCGATTTTTGCATGCCGATGATTCTTCTGGCAATAAGAATAAAGAGTTTTCGGATAATATTCCAATCAATAGAAGTGTGACTCAGGATCAATTTTTCTATTTCTGGGATGCATCTAATCTGAATGTTAGTGCCGGTGATGAAATTGAATATTATTTTGAAATCTGGGATAATGATGGAGTTAATGGAAG
>OCZT010002079.1_pt1 | contig 20744 bp, 22 predicted proteins | sample 1539031 | NCBI WGS metagenome assembly OCZT01 (sample SAMEA3539308, study PRJEB22396) | soil metagenome | biome: tundra; feature: field; material: soil | place: USA | collected 2010-05 | depth 0.15 m | reverse complement strand
CTAAGAAGGAAACGCAGTAGATTTTGCCGTTGACAGACCGACCTTCTCATGGGAGGCGCAAAGCTCGCCAAGAAATCCTTTGCGCCTTGGCGCCTCTGCGTGAAATCCATCCGCCATGCGACCATAATCCCTATGAGCACCACCCGAGCTTCCCTGCTCCTCCTGACCGCGCTCTCCGCCTTCGCGCAGAATCCTCACACCATGTTCCCCGCTGTCCGCGGCACTCGCGAGATGATTGGCGCCGGCAACAGTTACGAAGTAGAAGCGGGCTACCGCATCCTCGAACAGGGCGGCAACGCGGTCGACGCCGGGGTCGCCGCCACGCTAGCCGCCACGGTCACCGAGCAGGACCACTTCGGGCTCGGCGGCGAAATGCCGCTTCTCGTCAAGATGAACGGCAAAGCGGTGGTGGTGGTCAGCGGCATCGGCGTCGCGCCGAAAAAAGCCACCGTCGAGTATTACCAGAATCGTCCGGTCGAGCCGTGGGAGCAGCCAGGCCTGCGCCGCCCCCCAATCCCCGGCCAGGGCATCCGCGCCGCCATCACGCCCGGAGTCGTCGACGGCCTGCTGCTCGCTCTCGAAAAATTCGGCACGAAGTCGTTCGCTGAAGTAGCCGCGCCCGCCATTGAGGACGCCGACGCGTTCCCATCCACCGAGATTTTCACAAACACGCTCGGCATGTTCCAGCGCATCCTGGCGCTGTGGCCCGCTTCGCAGCAGTTTTATTTTCCCAACGGATCGATCCCGAAGCCGAGCGAGATCGTCCACATGCCGACCCTCGCGAACACTCTCCGCGAAATGGCCGCCGCCGAGAAAAAAGCTCACGGCAATCGCGTAGCGAAGCTCCACGCCGTGCACGACATTTTCTACAAAGGCGACATCGCCAGGCGCATCGCGTCGTTCAGCGAAGCCAACGGAGGCCTGATCTCCTACGACGATCTCGCCGGTTTTCATGCCGAGCTCGACGAGCCTCGCACCGCCGCCTATCGCGGCTACGCCGTGCACAAACCTGGATTCTTTACCCAGGGACCGGTCATGATCGAGGCGCTGAACATCCTCGAAGGCTACGACCTGAAGGCGATGGGTCACAACTCGCCCGAGTATCTGCACACCGTCATCGAAGCCGTGAAGCTCGCTTTCGCCGACCGCGACCGCTACTACGGCGATCCGAAATTCAGCAAAATTCCCGAAGCCATTCTGCTCTCGAAAGAATACGCGGCGCAGCGCCGGAAGCAGATCGATCCCGGCCACGCGTCCATGGAATCGCGGCCCGGCGATCTGGGCGCGTCGGCTCCCATGCAGGGCGGCGGAGGCACGTCGAAGAATCGCGACACCACCTGCGTCAACGTTTTCGACGAGTTCGGCAACGCGTTTTCCGCCACGCCCAGCGGCGCATGGCTGCCTTCGGTGATCGCGGGCGATACCGGCGTCCCGTTGTCGATCCGCCTCTCGTCGTTCGTGCTCACCCCGGGTCACGCCAATCAGCTCGCGCCGGGAAAGCGTCCGCGCGTGACGCTCAGCCCGACGCTGGTCACCAAGGACGGCGAGTTTTACATGGAGATGTCCACGCCCGGCGGCGACAATCAGGACCAGGCGCTGTTGCAGGTGCTGCTGAACATTCTCGACTTCGGAATGACGCCGCAGGAAGCCGTCGAGTCGCCGCGCTTTCAGACCGAGCACTTTTACGCGTCCTTCGATTTTCATGAATTCACGCCCGGCGGGGTCAGCCTGGAGGGCAGAATTTCGCGCGACACGATTCAGCGCATGACCGCCCTGGGACATCGCGTGCAGGTGGGCGGCGAATGGAGCAACACGTCGGCTCCGGTGGTGATCCAGAAAAAAGACGGCGTCCTCACCGGCGCCGCCGACCCGCGCCGCGGGCGGTTTGTGTTCGGGAAATAGCGTCATTGGCGGTATAATAGTGTTTGTGAATCTTGGAAAACATTTCCGGCTTTTGGCTCATATCCAGTTGATGCCGGCGCTCGAAAATGGCGAGGAAACCACGCTCGTCGGCGGCCAGGCCGTGATGGAAGGCGTCATGATGCGCGCTCCGCACAGCTATTGCACCGCCGTGCGCAAGCCTGATGGCGAGATCGTTACCGAACAATATCCCATCCATCGGATGTCGGAAAAATACCCTCTGTTCAAGCTGCCCATTCTTCGCGGATTGGGATTGCTGGGGCAGGCCATGACGCTGGGCGTGAAAGCCCTGAAATTTTCCGCCAACGCCGCGCTCGACGAAGGGAAGACGGATGAAAAGCCGGTTGAGATCACCTCGAAAATGATGGCCGCGAACCTGGCCGTCTCTTTGCTGGGATTCGTTGTTCTCTATAAGTTCATCCCTCTGTTTCTGGCCACGAAACTCGGGCACGCGGTGCCGACGTTGGGGAGCCGCTTCGCCGTCAACATGTCCGACGGCGTGATCCGCATGGTGATGTTCTTCACGTTCCTGTTTCTGCTCTCCCTGATGCCGGACATGCGGCGCGTGTTTCAGTATCACGGCGCGGAGCACAAAGTCGTCTTCAATTTTGAATCCGGCAAGCCGGTGAATGTCGAGAACGCGCAGAAATTCACGACCTTCCATCCGCGCTGCGGCACCAGCTTTTTGTTCGTGGTGCTGGGGATCGCGATGATCACTTACGCGCTGCTGCCCATCGACGGATTCTGGATGAAGTTTGTCGCGCGCATCGCTCTGCTGCCCGTGATCGCCGGCGTCAGCTACGAAGTGATCCGCTTCGCCGCGCGCCGCCAGGGAACGCTCATGGCCGTGTTGACCACGCCCGGGCTATGGCTGCAACGCATCACGACGAAACCGCCGGACGACGGGATGGCCGCGGTGGCGATCCATGCTCTCGAAGGCGCGATGGCGCTGGAAGCCAAACAGGGCGGCGAATTAGTCATCGCCTAAGGGTTGAGCGGCTATCCCCTCCATCACTGTCGGGGTTCTATTGCAGAACCGACAGGGAACCCCGACTGCGAAGGAGGGGATAGGCCATCCCGCATCGAAAATGCCCTGCCGCGCATCTATAATGAAGTAGCCGCATGCAATATCAGCAAAAACTCGACGACATTGAACGCCGCTTCGACGGGTTGAACGCCCAGATGGCCGACGCCGAGGTCATCAACGACCCCGCGCTCTACCGCAAAGTGTCCAAATCGCACAACGACTTGGCGGAAATTGTCGCGAAATATCGCCAGTGGAAGGATGCCTCGCGCAACCTCGCCGAGGCGCGCCCGATGCTGGCAGAATCCGACCCCGAGCTGCGGGCGATGGCCCAGGAAGAGGTCGCGAAACTGGAGCCTCACATTGCCAAGATTGAGGACGAACTTAAGGTTCTCCTTCTGCCCAAGGACCCTAACGACGAAAAGAACGTCGTCCTCGAAATTCACGCCGGCACGGGCGGCGACGAAGCGACGTTGTTCGCCGCCGAGGTCTTTCGCATGTACGGGCGATTCGCGGAAACGCGCGGCTGGAACGTGGAAGTCACCTCGTCCAGCGAATCGTCGGTCGGCGGATTGAAGGAAGTCACCGCGCTGATCAGCGGGCACAAAGTATATAGCCAGATGAAGTACGAAGCGGGCGTCCATCGCGTCCAGCGGGTGCCAGCCACCGAGCAGCAGGGCCGCGTCCACACCTCCGCGATCCGCGTCGTCGTGCTGCCCGAAGCGGATGAGGTCGAAATCAACATCGACCCCAAGGATCTGCGGGTAGATACCTTCTGCTCCTCCGGGCCCGGCGGCCAGAGCGTCAACACGACTTATTCCGCGGTGCGCATCACGCACTTGCCCAGCGGGGCCATTGTCTCCTGCCAGGACGAAAAATCGCAGATCAAGAATCGCGCCAAGGCGATGCGCGTCATGCGCGCGCGCCTCTACGAACTGGAAGTGCAGAAGCAGCAGGACAAAATCGGCGCGGAACGCAAAACAATGGTCGGCTCCGGCGACCGCTCGGAAAAAATCCGCACCTACAACTTCCCGCAGAACCGCCTCACCGACCATCGCATCGGCCTGACGCTCCATCAACTTAATTTGGTGATGGAAGGCAAGCTCGATCAGATCGTCGACGCGTTGACCACGCATTACCAGACGGAGAAGCTCAAAGAGCAAGGCGTCGGCGAAGTCGCCGCCTAGAGGTGACCCTCCAAACCGCCCTCCAACAGGGCCAAAAACTCCTCGAAGGCGGTGGAATTTTAGCGCCTCGTCTGACCGCCGAAGTTCTGCTCGCCCACTCGATCGGATGCCCCCGATCCTGGCTCTACGCCCACTCCAACGAGGAACTGAAAGAGCTCTGGTGGATCCACTACGGCCGCTATCTGCATCAACGCCTATCCGGGCTCCCGACGCAGTACATCACCGGCACGCAGGAATTTTTCGGCCGCGATTTTCGAGTCACCCCCGCCGTCCTCATCCCCCGCCCCGAAACCGAGCACCTCATCGAAGCCGTCCTGAAGTACAGCGTCTCGACCATTCTCGACATCGGCACCGGCTCGGGAGCCATCGCCGTCACGCTGGCGCTCGAAACGGAAGCTCGCGTGACCGCCACGGACATCTCATCCGAGGCTTTGAAGGTCGCCCAAAGCAATTCGCGCCGCCTGGCCGCCCTCGTCGACTTCCTCCAGTGCGACCTCGGCTCCGCTCTCCGCGACCAAAGCTTCGACCTGGTCGTCTCGAATCCTCCGTACATCCCCGAAACCGACCGCGCCGCGCTGCAACGGGAAGTCCGCGACCATGAGCCCGCGCTCGCGTTGTTCGCCGGCGCCGACGGCCTGGAAATCTACCGCCGCCTCATCCCCGAAGCCGCACGACTGTTGAAGCCCGGAGGGCGACTGATTCTCGAACTGGGTTACAACTCGCTGGAACCGGTGCGCGGGATGCTCGAAGGATGGTGCGATGTGGAGGTAAGAGAAGATCTCGCGCACATACCGCGAGTGCTCTGCGCATCGCGTTAGCGCCGAGTTATTGGTGCGGATAAGAGGACTTGAACCTCCACTCCCTTGCGAGAACATGGACCTGAACCATGCGCGTCTGCCAATTCCGCCATATCCGCACGAGACGACTATTTCTATTCTCGTAGACTGCGCGCCAAGAGTCAATTTTATAACGTGGAAGAACGCATTTCGAGAATCAGACGCATCACTAACCCTTCGATCTGCTCGGCGACGGCCTCGTAGATCGCATCGTTCTGGCCGATCGGATCGCGCACCAGCCAATCGCGCACCCGTGCGCCCGGCGCGACCGGCAGCTTCTGGCCGCTCATGTTGACGATCACGTCGAACTGCTCCCGGGCGAGGATTTCCATTCCCTTGGGAAACTGTTCGTCGATGCGGACATTCCTTTCGGCCATCACCTGTTTCGTCAGCGGCTGGACGAGGGCCGCGGGACTCAGCCCTGCGCTCTGCGCCACTAGAATATCGCCTCCGTACGCGCGCGCGAAGCCTTCCGCCATCTGGCTGCGGCAGGAGTTGCCGATGCACACGAACAGCACGCGCTTCCTGATTCTCTGAACCGGCGCGGATGGACCCTTCGCCTGCGGATGAGGCGCCGCGACATCGCTTCGCCGGGGCCCTCCCATGCGCGGCCGGCCTCCTCTGTATCCCGCGCTCATAGGGACGCCCTGTACCAATCGAGCGTCTTCTTGAGCCCCGCCTCGATCGTGAATTTCGGCGCGTGTCCCAATTCCGCCGTCGCCGCCGTCGTGTCGGCCATCGAATGGCGAACATCCCCCGCGCGCGGAGGACCGTATTTCGCCCGAATCTCCACGCCCTCCATTTTCTGAAGCATTCGCCAGATTTCGTTCAACGTGTAGCGCCCGCCGTTGCCCGCGTTGAACATCTTCCCCGCCACGCCCGGCGCGTGGGCCGCCTTCAGGCACAGCGCCGCGACGTCCTCCACATACGTGAAATCGCGCGACTGTTCCCCGTCGCCGAAAATGGTCGGCTCGGTGCGCGCGATCAGGTGCTTCATAAACAGGCTCAGGATGCCGGAGTAAGCGCTCGACGGGTCCTGCCGCGGACCGTACACATTGAAGAATCGCAGCGAAACCGTTTCGAGATCGAAGCACGACGTGAACACCGACGCGTAGAGCTCACCCACGTACTTCTGCACCGCGTAAGGCGATTTCGGCTTGGCCGCCATCGTCTCGATTTTGGGCAGCGTCTCGCTATCGCCATATGCCGAGGACGACGCCGCGTACACCAGCCGGCGCACTTTGCCTTTCACCGCCGCGTCGAACACCTCGAACGTGCCGTCGATGTTCACCTCGTGCGACGGCCTCGGCTCGTCGATCGACCTCGGCACCGACGGAATCGCCGCCAAATGGAATACCGTGTCTGCCCCCGCGATCACCGGCGCAATCGCAGCGCCATCGCGAATATCGACAATGTGCAGCGCGACGCGATCGCTAACCTCTTCCAGATTCTTTTTGTGACCGCTCATCAGGTTGTCGATTACGTGAACTTCCCCGCCCGCGTCACCTAGATCAACCAACAACGTCCTCACCAGCGTCGAGCCGATGAAGCCCGCGCCCCCCGTCACAACGTATTTCTTCATTCTTGTTTAGCCATCTCCGCATTCAAATAATCGATCGATTCGCGCGCGATTCTCTCCGCACCGAATGAAAAATCAAACGCCTCCAGCGACACCCACCCCCGGTAGCCCAGCCGCGCCAACGTCCTCAACACCGGCTTGAAATCGTAATCGCCCATACTCGGGTGCCGGCCGTCCATCTCGTTCACATGCACATGCCGGATCAGATCGAAATATTTCTCGATCAGCGCCGCGTGCGGCTCCGTTTCGTTCACCGCGTTGTGCGTATCGAACATGGTCTGAATCGCCAGGCTGCCAATTTGCCGCACGATCGACGCAGCCTCGTCGAGCGTGTTCACCACGTTCGCCTGCTCGATGGGCAGCGCCTCCACCAGAATCGTGACGCCGCGTTCCTGCGCCTGCGCCGCGACGCCCGCCAGGCCCTCAACATAGCGTGCGGTAGCCTCGGCAACGGTCGATCCATCGACGGTCGACCTCTGCACCGGCGATCCGAACACCATCACGCCATTTGGTCCCAGATCGGCGCACAAATCGATCAGATCGCGAATATGCCGCCAGCTCCGCTCGCGCAACGCCTCGTCGGGCGTGGTGACGTGCAAACCCTTCGGAGAAACCATCAGCCAGTGCAGCCCCACGAACGCGAGGCCTTCCGATTTCAGAATGTCTTTATACTCGGCGCGCCGCGCCGCCGTGATGTCGGACGGTTTTTCAGCCAGCGTGAATGGAGCGATTTCGAGGCCTGTGTAGCCGGTCGCCCGTACGAACTTCGCCGCGTCGGTGAAAGACCATCCCTGAAAAACTTCGTTGCAAATCGCGTGGCGCATACCATCCTCCAGTGTAAAGGGTGCCGGACGGATCGGCTGTTGCCCGTCCCTGACGAGCCTGGGTGAAAACCACGGTGTTGACCGCTCCCGGTGGTCGCGGTTCTTCTTAATCCCCAAGGCTCGAAAAAGAACGTCGCGGATCATTTTACAGGACGTGAACAACCTTCGGCGCCACCGAAAACGCGCCCGTCAGGCTCTTCTTCAGATCCGAAAACCGCGCCCGTGTAATCAGCGCCGCCAGCGCTCGGCGGTCGAATCTTGCCAGATCCTCCACCGCCGCCCGGAACGCCTCGCCGTCCGCATTCACGCTGCCCACCACCGTCTGATTATTGACGATCATCCGTAAGAACGGCACCGGACCCGCGCCATTCGCCGCTCCCAGCACCACCATCACGCCCAGCGGGGGCATCTGTTCCAACGCGAACAGCGCGGCTTCGGTCGACCCCGTCGCCTCAATCACGATATCCGCCGAGCCCGTCAGCCCCGGTTCATATGGGATGTCCTGCAGCCGCAGAATCGCCGCGCGCGGATGGTCGGCCGGTTCCAGCGATTGCACTTTAACCCCGTATCCACGCGCCTTCAGAGCCATCGCCGCCAGCATTCCGATCGGCCCCAATCCCAGCACGATCGCCGTTCGCGGCTCGCCCTCATGCACCGCCAGCGCGCGCATGATCGCTTTCTCCGCCACGCTCAGCGGTTCCACGAGCACTCCGAAATCGACCAGTTTCAGCGGCACCCGAACCAGGTCCTCTTCCGCGTCGACGGCCATCTCCGTGAAATATCCGTGCAGCCCGAAAATCCCACGCTCCGTATATTTTCCGCTGACGCAAAGATCGCGGCGCCCTCGCGCGCAGGAGCTGCACGGAGGCTTGCACGCGCGCCGCACCGTGGGCGCAACCCAATCGCCGCGATTCAGAGCCTTCACTCCTGCACCCGTGTCGATCACCTGCCCCAGCGCTTCATGTCCCAGAATCAGCCGCGCTTCGCCGGCCGGCGGCGCCCCGAGTTGAAAGGACGCCAGCGCCCGGTCGGTGCCGCAGACGCCCACTTCATGCACGCGGTACAACACATCGCGGCTGGCATAAAACTCCGGAGGATCCAGTTCGCCCCAGTCCAGCGTGCGCGCCTCGAAATCCAGCGCGAGGGCCTTCATGATCCCTTGCTTGCCACCGCGATCGCCGAAAGGCCTTTCCACGGCAGCAATCCGTCGATGCGGCGCCAGATCCACACCGTTTTGTCGAACACCTTCAGCGAAAATTTATTGATGCGCGTGCGGCCCAGCATCTTTCCGAAAACCCACCAGGACACCGCGCCGATTTTGTTCAATTGATAAACTCTGTCCACGCGCAGTCCCGTTTTTCCGATCATATCCCGCAGCTCGCTCTCTGCAAACCGCCTCTTGTGGCCCATCGCCACGTCCAGCGATCCGTATAATCGCGGCCCCTGCGGCACCAGCACGACGGCCACGCCGCCCGGCTTCAGAATCCCCGCCATCTGCGTGAGCACCAACCCCGGATCGTCCACCGATTCCAGCAGGTTCACGCACAACGCGCTCTCGAACTTTTCCGTCCAAGGTTCGTAATCGGCCGGATCCTCGGGGTCCAGCTTGCAAACGGTCACGCTTGGCGTTCGCAAAAATCGATTCCGCAGCGCGTGCAGATACAGAGGATCTTTCTCGCCCGCCACATATTCCAGCTTGCGAGCCATCAGCCGCCCGGTCAGATTCCCAATCCCCGCTCCCGCCTCGAACACCGTATCGCCCAGATGCGGGCGCAGCACTCGCGTCAGCCAACTCAAATATTGCGGCGTGCCGGTAAGGCTATTCAGCAATCCTCGCCCGTAGCTGGCGACATAGAGATCGTCCACCAACCAAAAGTGGAAAATCACGCCCAGCGCTTTCACGCCGTCCTTCCAACCGATCTTTTTTCCTTCTTCGTACGTGCGCCCGTGATAGCTGATGGGCACTTCGTAAACACGCAGCTTGCGCTTCGATGCCTTCATCGTAATTTCCGGCTCGAAGCCGAAACGGTTGCTGCGAATCGGAATGCTCTTCAGCAGATCGGTGCGAAAAACTTTGTAACACGTCTCCATATCGGTCACATTCAGGTTGCTGAACATGTTCGATACCAGCGTCAGGCCCTTGTTGATCATCGAATGCCAGAACGGCAGCACGCGCGATTGTTCGCCCGCCAGGTATCGCGAACCGAACACCGCGTCCGCGCGCCCGTCCAGCAATGGGCGCATCAGCTTCACGTACTCCGACGGATCGTACTCCAGGTCGGCATCCTGCACCAGGCAAAAATCGCCCTGCGCGTTTTCAATCGCCGTGCGCACCGCCGCGCCCTTGCCCTGATTCACCGCGTGCCTGTGCAGCCGGATGCGCGGCTCGCTCGCGGCCAGGCGAGCCAGAATATCGGAAGTGCCGTCGGTGGAACAGTCGTCGACGATCACCAGTTCGCGGTCCATATTCTCGGGCAGAGGCGCGGCCAGCACCAGGGAAAGACTTCGCTCCACTACCGTTCGTTCGTTATAGACCGGAATCAAGATCGAAAGAAGCATGCAATTCCATCAGTATAATTGTGTTTGGCACCTGAACCCCTGCTTGACACAAACCTGCCCGGCTACAAGCTGCGCGCCCGCGGCAAAGTCCGCGATATTTACGAGGATCAAGACCGCCTATTAATCGTGGCCACCGATCGCATCTCCGCGTTCGACTACATCCTTGCCACCGGCATTCCGGACAAGGGCCGCGTGCTGACGCAGATGACTCTGTTCTGGCTCGATTTCCTAAAAGGCGTCGTGCCGAATCATTTGCTGAGCACCGACGTCAGCGCGTTGCCGCCTGAATTCGAAGGCCGCTCGATGTGGGTGAAGAAGGCGCAAATGTTCGACGTCGAATGCGTCGCGCGTGGCTATTTATCGGGCTCCGGCTGGAAGGATTACGTGCGCACCGGAGCGCTCTGCGGCATCCCTCTGCCCGCCGGCCTGCGCGAAAGCGACGCGTTACCAGAACCCATCTTCACTCCCGCCACCAAGGCGCAAAGCGGCCACGACGAAAACATTCCATTTGAAACCGTCGTAAACCTGATCGGCGCGGAAACAGCCTCGCGTCTGCGCGACCTGACCCTGATCATCTACAAGAAAGCCGCTGAATACGCGCGTTCGCGCGGCATCATCATCGCCGATACAAAATTCGAGTTTGGCGTCGTCGATGGCCAGATCATTCTCGCCGACGAGGTTCTCACGCCCGATTCTTCCCGCTTCTGGCCCGCCGAAACGTACTCGCCCGGCGGCGCGCAGCCTTCTTACGACAAGCAGTTCGTGCGCGATTACCTGGAGTCCATCAAATGGAACAAGCAGCCGCCCGCGCCCGCGTTGCCCGAAGACGTGGCACGCCGCACCAGTGAAAAATACAAGGACGCCTACCGGACGCTGACCGGGAAATCGATATGAACCTGCTCGACCTGCTGCTGGTCGTGATCGTTGGAATCTCCATCGCCACCGGATTCATGGCCGGATTCGCACGCGTCGGCGTCGGCTTCATCGCCTCGGTCTCCGGCCTGCTGTTCGGCTTCTGGTATTACAACGTGCCCGCGGCCTGGATCCGGGAACACTGGACCATGTCCGCAAATGCCTCCAATATGCTGGGCTTTTTCGTGGTCTTCCTGATGTTCCTCAGCGCCGGCGCGATGATCGGCAAGCTGCTGGCAAAGCTCTTCAAGTGGACCGGACTGGGCTGGCTCGACCGTTTGCTCGGCGGCGCTTTTGGCCTGGTTCGCGGTGCGCTGATGGCCGTGATCACGGTCGCGGTCATCATGGCGTTCACGCCCAAGCCTCTGCCGACGTGGATGGTCGGCTCAGAGGTATTGCCCTACGTGCTCGATGCTTCGAACATCTGCTCCAAGCTCGCGCCCAACGCGGTGAAGAACGCGTTCCGCGACAGCATGTTCGAAATCCGCAAGCTGTGGGAAGAAGAGCTGCGAAAGAAGCGCGAAAAACAGGAAAAACTCAAGAAGGTCGACAGTTGAAAGAACTCTTGATTTTTGATCTTGACGGCACCCTCATCGATTCCAAGCGTGATCTCGCCGATTCCGTGAATGCCATGCGCCTGCATCTGGGCGAGCCTCCTCTGGCCGACGAAACCGTTTACTCTTACGTCGGAAACGGAGCGCCCGTGCTGGTGCGCCGCGCCCTGCCCGACCGACCTGAGGAAGAAATCCAGCGCGGCCTCGGCTATTTTCTCGAATACTATCGCGACCATATGCTGGACGCGACCACGTTATATCCGGGCGTCCGCGAGGTGCTCGACGAGCTGCTCGCGGGCAACGTGAAAATGGCCGTGCTCACCAACAAGCCCGTCCGCTTCAGCGAGCATCTGATCAAAGGCCTGGGCCTCGATGGCCATTTTTTCCGCATCTACGGCGGCAACAGCTTCGAGGAAAAGAAGCCCCATCCGAAAGGCATCGAACTATTGATGGAGGAGTCCGGCATCGGCCGCGCGCAAACCATCATGGTCGGCGACAGCGCCGTGGACATCATGACCGCCCGCAACGCGCAAGTGCGCGCCTGCGGCGTAAGCTGGGGTTTTCAACCCGAAACGTTCGCCGACGCGCCGCCCGATTTCGTCATCGACAACATGAACGAACTGGTCGGCATGGTCCTCGGCTGATCCTCGAGCACCATCGCCGCCGCGTAGCCCTCCGGCGCGTCAACCGAGTGAAGAGACCATCCCTCCGCCCCGCGCAGCAACGCCGCACGCGCGCCCAGCGTGACGTCGAAACTATCGAGCAGCCTCGACACTCCCATCCCGCAAGCCTTGATAAATGCCTCTTTGCGCGTCCAGCAGCGAAAAAACGCCTGGCATTGCTCGCTCTCGGGAAGCGCCCGCAGCGTAGCGACCTCGCGCGGTGAAAAAAACCGCTCCGGAATCTGCTCGCCCGCAAACGATGGATCGATCCGCTCAATATCGCAGCCGATTTCCCTGCCCCGCGCAATCGCGATCATCCCCATGCCGTGCGAATGCGACACATTGAATCGAACATCCGAATCTTGGCTTCCCGTACCGTCCGTAAACGAATCGCGCCCTGACTCCCAGCATCTCCCGCAGAGTCCCGCGACACACGATGTACCGGTTCCTGTCGCGATCGAACCGGAATCGCGCCGCCCGCTCGTGCTCGTCCGCCGACAGAAGACCAACGAAGCGTTTCGCTTCCACGTCGAGCGAAAAATAATGAATCTCGACGCCGGTCATCTCTCCATCTGCGCCAGCAACTCGCCGGCTTCTTCCTCGCTCATCGCATCCAATTGCGCGATCAACTGCCTTTCGATCTCGCCCGACAGTTTCCCCACCGTCTGCGCCATGAACAAATCGCGCAGCGTCAGCATCACGCCGAATCGCTCCCTCACCCGCAGCACCAGTTGCGTCCCCAGCAGCGAATGCCCGCCCAGCAGAAAGAAATTGTCGTCCAGCCCCGCCCGGTCGATCCGCAGCAGCTCCTCCAGAATCGACGCAATCTTGATTTCAATCGCCGACTCCGGCGCGCGATACACCGTCGTGTCCAGCGCGTTCTCCGCCGTCGGCTCCGGCAGCGCACCGCGATCGAGCTTTCCGTTCGACGTCAGCGGCAGCGCCGCGATGCGCACGAAAATCGAAGGAATCATGTACTCCGGCAGTTCCCTCGCCAAAAACTCCCGCAGTTCGCTCGACCGCGGAGCCTGTCCCGCCACCGGCACCACATACGCCGCCAGTTGCTTGTTGCACGCGTTCCCCTGCGCGGCCGCCGCCGCCGCCGCGACCTTCTGATGACGCGACAGCACGCTGACAATCTCATCCGGCTCGATCCTGTGCCCGCGAATCGATTCCTGATTATCCGCGCGCCCGTGAAACGCGATCTGTCCGTCCGGCAGCCGCGCGCCCAGGTCGCCCGTGCGATACATCCGCCCGTCCACCGCCGCGCTAAACGGATTCTCGACGAACCGCTCCGCCGTCAGCTCCGGCTGATTCCTGTACCCGCGCGCGACGCTGGTTCCTCCGATGTAAATCTCGCCCGTCTCGCCCGCCGCCACCGGCTCGCGATTCTCGTTCAACAAATAAATCTGCGTCTTCGCAATCGCCGAACCTATTGACGGTCGTGCGCCCGCACTGGACGGATTCACCACCCCCGACGTCGCCACCACCGTGCACTCCGTCGGCCCGTAATTATTCACCAACTGGAAAGGCAACCCCGCCGCTGGATGCCGATGCAGCGTATCGGCCCCCGTCAACAAGTACCGCAGCGCGGTCTTGGCCGGCCACTCCGCGGTCAGCATCGGCTCCACCAGCGCCGTCGGCACGAACGAAATCGTGACGCCCTCCGCCGCCAGCCATTCGCGCAATAATTCGGGCGACGTCCGCGTAGTCGCGTCCGCCAACACCACGCTCGCCCCCGCGCTCAGATACGGCCAAAGCCCCCACACCACCGCGTCGAACGCGAGCCCCGCCACATGACTCGCCCGGTCCGCCGCCGTCACCCCGAACGCCCTCCGGTGCCAGAAAACCAGATTGAGTAAATTCCCGTGCGTCACCTCGACGCCCTTCGGCTTGCCCGTCGACCCCGATGTATAAATGATGTACGCCAGATTCTCGCGCGTAATCTCCGCGCTCGCCGCCTTCTCCAGCGTGTGCCTAACGTCCACCTTCAGCCCCGGCCCAATTGTGACCGCCGCCCGCGCGTCTTCCAGCACGAACGCCCGCCGCTCCTCCGGCCAATCGAGATCCACCGGCACGTACGCCCCGCCCGCCTTCCACACCGCCAGCACCGCGATCACGTATTCGAAAGATCGCTCCAGGCTCACGCCTACTATCACTTCGGGCCCCACACCCAGCGACGTCAGATGCCGCGCCAGCAACTCCGCCCGCGCATCCAGTTCGCCGTAAGTAAGGTGCGCAGCATCCATGCGCAACGCCGTCGCATCCGGCGACATCCCGGCCGCAGCCGCTACCAGTTGGGGCAAACAAGCCCGCCTCGTGCACGTAGCGCGATTTGGAGGAAATGAAGTTCGATGAACAGGACGTAAGACAGCCGGATTCCCAATTGCATTCGGTTGCGTATTCATTGGCGTGTTAAGAGAATACGACCGTGCCAACCGGCAAACCTATGGAGTGTTAGTACCGAATCGCGTACCCAAACCGGTCTAGACGATCGGTCCTAAGCGCGCGAAAAAGAGGAGTACTTCTACTTCGTCGAAAGAAGGCTCTCAACGGAAATATCCTCGTCGAGATCCGGCCAATGGATGCCAACTCCGCCACCAATCAGCCTCCAATTGCTCCGTTGTGCATCTGCCGCTTCATTGAGCCGCGGAAACCAAGCGAGCGGAGCGCTGACTTCCCGGCCATCGGCGAGGATGACATGCAGTACATCGGGAGTGATGGAGACATCCACGGCCAACGGCTCAAACCGAACGGTTAAGGTGCTCATTCCATCGATCCTCAAATATTTGGCGGTTCTCCCGCACAATCCTTATGATCTCAGATAGTTCATTACTACGGAATCCGCGTGACCGGGCGACGACGATCGGCTCCAGCCAAAGCTTCGCGTATCGCTCCGCCTGCTCGACATGTATGTGGGGTGGTTCCCGGCCCTCGAGACTGAAAAAGAAAAACCGGTATCCACTAACGCAAAGCACAGTCGGCACGAGGACAGCCTATCAGATGCTACTTCTTCGGGATCTCCGGCATCGGATGCCTATACTGCCCCGCGAAAATCTCCGCGAACAGCCCCACCATCGACTCATGCAGCAGCGAATTATCGGCCAGCATGTGCGGACCTCTTAAACTGAACGGGCCGCCGTGCATATCGGTCGCCGTGCCGCCCGCTTCCCTCACCATCAGCACGCCCGCCGCCATGTCCCACGGATTCAACCCGAACTCCCAGAACGCGTCCAGCCTTCCGCACGCCACATACGCCAGATCCAGCGCCGCCGCCCCCGCCCGCCGCACTCCATGCGACATCATCGCTAGTTGATAGTAGAAGTGCACGTTCACGTTCTCATGCCTCTTGCGCGAAGGAAACCCCGTCGCCACCAGCGCATCCGCTACCCGAGCCGCTTTCGACACGTGAATCCGCCGGTTGTTCAGATACGCGCCGCCGCCCTTCTCGGCCGTGAACATCTCTTCGTGGATCGGATGGTAGATCACTCCCGCAATCAGTTCGCCCGCACGCTCCAGCGCCAGCGTGACGTTGAACATCGGAAACCCGTGCGCGAAATTCGTCGTGCCGTCCAGCGGATCCACATACCACCGATACTCCGACGACCCCTCCTGCCCGCCGCCTTCTTCGGCCACCACCGCGTGCGTCGGAAAATGGTTGCGCAGCTTTTCCACAATCAGCCGCTCGCTGGCGCGGTCCGCCTCGGTGACAAGATCGTAGTCGCCCTTCAATTCGAACCCGATGCCCCGCGCATGATAGCTCGCGATCAATGCGCCCGCCTCGCGCGCAATGCCGGCGGCAGTCTCCAGAAATTCGGCCATTTAGCTCAGTTCGTACAAGTATTTGATGTCGTGCTTGAACAGGAACAGGTTCGGTTCTCCGGTTCGCGTGATGCGGATAAAAGTGACGTCGTAAAACTCCACCACTCCGTCCACTTCCTGGTTGTCGGTCAACCGGACGCGCACCGGAATGTGACCGTCGATCAGATGACGAAGATACTTCACCTCTTCAAACGTCTGATCGGGAGCTTTTGCTTGGCTGATTTTTCCGGGCACGGTAGGAAGCTTAAGGAACTACATCTCCATAATAGCCGCTGCGCGTCGAAGCCCGCAAATCCGCGCGTTTCAGCTCCACCTTCACCGGATGAAAACGCGGCGCGTCCTTCGGCATTTCCTTCGGATAGTAGGCAATCAGGTATTGCGTGCGCAGGTCCAGCAGAATCTCGTCGAACGCATGGTCCAGTTCCGATTGGTTCGACGCCCAAAGGACGCGCCCGCCCGTGTTCGACGCAAACTGCATCAGCGTATGCTCGCCGCCGGTATTGCGCCCCGCATCGTTCATCACCGGCACCACGATCACCGGATAGATCACCGCATCGGCCTTCTGCGCCGCTTCCAGCGCATCGTGATATTTCCAACGGCTGGTGGTGTCGCCTCCGTCGCTCACAATCACCATCACGTGCCGCCCCTCGCGTCCCTGCACTTCGTGCCCGGCAAAATGCACCGCGTCGTAAAGCGACGTTCCGGCGGTCGGCTTGATCCTCCCAAGTTGACCCACAAGCTGATTCAGGTTGCGCGTGAACACATGCATCTGCGTCACTTCGTAGTTGAACGAGTACAGCGCCGCCGTGTCTCGCGCATTGCCTTCCTTTAAAAGCGCCCTAAAAAACTTGCCGAGTGAGTTCGTTTCCAACCGCACATCCTTCAGCGTCGACCCGCTCGCATCCACCAGTACCGAAACCGACAGCGGCTGCACCGTCTGCCGCTCAAAGATCGCCACCTCCTGCTTCACGCCGCAATCGTAAACGTCAAACGCATCGCGGTCCAGCGAGCCCACCAGTTCCCCCGCCTGGTTCTTCACGCCCACCAGCAGCCGCACCAGCTTCACATCGTGCCGGAACGTCGATTGCCCCGCCGCCATCGCCAGCGTCAGTATGATTGCCAAAAATCTCATCGCGCCTTCACCACCGACTCATCCCACTCGCCGTCCACCCAAACCTCTCCGTCCTCGAAATATTCTTTCTTCCACACCGGCACCAGCCGCTTCAATCTGTTGATTCCTTCCAGTGCCGCCTCAAACGCCGGCCTCCGGTGCGGAGCCGCCGCGATCACCACCACGCTGGTCTCGCCGATCTCGACCCGCCCCAGCCTGTGCACCATCGCGATGCGCGAAATCTGGTGCGTGCGCGCAATCTCCTCTCCGATCCCGGCCATCGTTTTCAGCGCCATCGGTTCATAGCACTCATAGTCGAGATACCGCGTCGCGCGCCCCTTGGTGTTGTTGCGCGTCACACCCTCGAAGGTGACAATCGCCCCGTCCTCGCCGCGCAGGATCTGGCGCGCCAGCCCCGCCGCATCGATCGGGTCGCGCGTCAGCGCAAAAATATTTCCGTCAGATCCGCCGGAAACCGGAGGCAGCATCGCCAACTCGTCGCCATCGGCCAGCGCCTCCGACGGCGCGCAAAATTTCTGATTCACCGCCAGCACGATGCTTTTCGACATCTCCCCCAGCCGGGGAAACCGGACTGAATAATGATCGAAGACACTCGCGGCAAGGCTGCCTTCGGGGACGTCAATCGAGTCCTCCCGCAGGCCCGTCACATCTCGGAGAACTCCAAAAAACAGGACACGGATACGCACTTGCTGTCATACTAACAGACCGCTCCCGCCCCACTTTGGTTTCATTTAGCTGGCCCAGGCTTCACCCTCTGAACTTTGGCAAGATTCGTGGACTGACACCTTTTTCGCCCCTGACTCTCCGGGAACTATAACGTCCTTCGGGGCGAAAAAGGCTGTCTGTCCCCTGGCGCAGCCAAATCCTTATCCGTGTCCATCGGCCAATATATTTTTTCCGAATTAGTCCCACCCGACTACACTGGAGTCTGATGGAATCCGTCAGCACCCAGCTTCGCGTCCGCTACGCCGAGACCGACCAGATGGGCGTCGTTTACCACGCCAATTACATCGTCTGGATGGAAATCGGCCGCGTCGAATATTTCCGCGCCCAAGGCATCCGCTACCGCGACATGGAACGCGACGAGGGTATCCGGCTGGTGGTGGTCGAAGCCCATTGCCGCTATCATTCGCCCGCCCGCTACGACGATGAAGTCACCATCCGCACCTGGGTCGAGGAATCGAACCCCCGCATGATCCGCTTCGGTTATGAAATGACCGATTGCACCACCGGCCGCCACCTCGCCACCGGCGAAACCAAGCACGTCTTCTGCGGCCCCGATCAGAAGCCCAAAAAACTTTCCGAAAAATACCGCGCCTCCTTCGGCATCGGGAGCACGGCACGGTAGAACAAGTATCCCCTCCTTTACAGTCGGGGTTCTTTGTCAGTTGCTGTAACGGAACCCCGACAGTCATGGAGGGTATCACCGGGAGCGGTCAGCGCCCGAGGTCTGACATCATAACTCCATGAGCACACTTTCGATTCGCGACCTCAATCTAAACGGGAAGCGCGTCTTCATGAGGGTGGATTTTAACGTCCCGCTCGCACCCGGCGGAAAAGAAATTACCAGCGACAAACGTATCAAGGCATCTCTCCCGAGCATTCAATACGCTCTCGATCACGGCGCGGGCCTCGTTCTGGCCAGCCACCTCGGCCGACCCAAAGGAAAACCAAACCCGGAAATGAGCCTCGCTCCGGTGGCCGTTCGCCTGGCGGAGTTGCTCAAAAAGCCCGTAAAAATGGCCCCCGATTGTATCGGCCCCGAAGTCGAGGCCATGCTCCCCAAACCCGGCGAAGTCCTGCTGCTTGAAAATCTCCGCTACCACGCCGAGGAGGAAAAGAACGATCCCGAATTCTCCAAAAAACTAGCCGCCCTGTGCGACGTCTACGTCAACGACGCCTTCGGCTCCGCCCATCGCGCCCACGCCAGCACCGTCGGCATGATCCCATACGTCAAGGAAGCCGCCGCCGGTTTGCTGATGGATAAAGAGCTCGAATACCTGGGCAAAGTAACGAAAAACCCCGAACGCCCGTCGATCGCAATCCTCGGCGGCGCGAAAGTCTCCGACAAAATCGAGGTCATTCAAAACCTCATGAAGGTCGTCGACAAACTTCTCATCGGCGGCGCCATGGCCTATACATTCCTGCGCGCCCGCGGCGAGGGAACCGGCAAATCCCTGGTGGAAGAAGACAAACTCGACCTCGCCCGCCAGTTGATGGCGGAGGCAGGCGACAAACTGATGCTCCCCGTCGATCATGTCGTGGCCTCGGGATTCAAAGCCGGAGCGGAAAACGAAGTCGTCTCCCAAGTTCCGGATGGAAAAATGGGACTCGACATCGGCCCCAAAACCATCGATGCGTTTTCAAAGGTCATCGCCGGCGCAAAGACCATCATCTGGAACGGCCCCATGGGCGTGTTCGAAATGCCACCGTTCGATACCGGCACCGTCGCGGTCGCGAAGGCGGTTGCCGGCTCCGGCGCAGTCAGCGTTGTAGGCGGAGGCGATTCCGAAAAAGCGATCAAATCGGCCGGCGTAGCCGACAAAATCTCCCACATCTCCACCGGCGGCGGCGCATCTCTCGAATTCCTGGGCGGCATCGAACTGCCGGGCGTCAAAGCCCTGGACCGCTGACGTGGCGCGAGCTTTAGCTTGCAGCGTCGGCTTCAGCCGACGCCTCTTGCGTGGTAAAACGGACTGATGAAACTTCTGATCCCCGCTCTGCTGCTGACGGCAATCGCTCTCACGCCATGCACCGCCACGAACACGGCCGCGTCATCATCCCCATCCAGGGCGGAACCATGAAGATCGTCACCCAGGCAGGCGCTTCTGAAACGCACCAGTGGGACGTCGGCAACGCCTACTGGCTCGGCGCCAATAAACCCGGCGAGATGCATGCCGACGATCAACCCTACCAGGAAGCCGCAGAGTTTTTCAAAAAGAAAAGCGTGGCGTCCGAAGAGAGTGCGGAGACGATGAAGCGGAACGGACGGAGCGCATGAAAGCTACGGAATTGGCGGCATGGATCGGCGCATGTAGTGGCGTAGGCAGTCTTTGTTGGAACGTCTATACGAAGCTGACATCTGGTCCTAAATTGCGTGTTACAGCACATGCTGGTCTGATTGAGATGCCACCGAGACCACACAATCCATCATTTCTGAGGATCACGGTTCAGAACATCGGCACCGAGAAAACAATGATTAACAATGTGACGTTTCATGACTACAGCTATCGCCAAAGGAAAAGCAAGACATGGTGGGCGGAACATCTTCGTCAAAGAGAGTTTAGAAACTTCGTCCTCAACGCCCATGAAGGACCGCAAATTCCCTACACCTTGGAAGTCGGAAGTCAGTGGGTCGGATCTATGGAACAGGACGAAAGGTTCGATGAGTTGCTTCGTTCGGGCAAGTTGTGGTGTGCTGTACATCATTCGTTCTCGACGCACCCAACGCAAGCGAGAATCTATCACCCAACTTTGCCATCCGATCCAAAAAAGAAAGAAGGCTTCCTCACCTGAAATTTTCTTCTCACTGTTTCGGATTGACGCTCAAGTATGCGTTCAAAAATTTGTCCACCAAGTCGGCGACATTACTGCGGATCTTTTCTAACAGGATGATGAAAAAGAAACTTGGGTAGCGCGTGACCCTGGAAGACAAAATGGCGTCTTTATGTTTTAACTCCTATGCGTGGAAAAGACACCCAGCAAAGTGCGATGTTCAGTTACGTTTCGCCGG
>OCZT010002078.1_pt1 | contig 20757 bp, 17 predicted proteins | sample 1539031 | NCBI WGS metagenome assembly OCZT01 (sample SAMEA3539308, study PRJEB22396) | soil metagenome | biome: tundra; feature: field; material: soil | place: USA | collected 2010-05 | depth 0.15 m | reverse complement strand
CGGTCACGCACTACTGGTCATTGTCGGCCGAGGAGCAGTTCTACCTGGTGTGGCCAGGCTTGATCATCATCTCGTGCGTGCTCGCCCGTAAGTGGCTGCGCGGCCACACCACCAGGGCCGTCGGATTCACCCTGCTGGCGGTCACGGTCGGCTCCTTCATCTGCTCGGTGTGGACCACCCAGGCAGACCCTCCCGCAGCCTACTTCATCACTGCCACGCGGGCGTGGGAGTTCGGTGCCGGGGCGCTGGTGGTCCTGCTGATGCGCAAGTGGGTGCCGACCCTGGCTCTGGCTCGGCTCTTGCGCTGGCTGGGCATCGTCGGGTTGCTAGCCGCGGCCTGGTCCTTCTCGGCAGCGACCGCCTTCCCTGGTTATGCTGCGGCGTTGCCGGTGTTCGCCACCGCCGCCATCATCGTTGCCGGGGACACTGGTCGCGCCGATCCCAGCGATCTGGTGTTCCGGCTTCGTTCGGTGCGGTGGGTCGGGGACGTGTCGTACTCCATGTACCTGTGGCACTGGCCGCTTCTGGTGTTTGCGCCGTATCTGCTTGGCCACGTCCTGAACACCCCAGAACTGCTTTCGCTGGTACTGGTCTGCTTCGTCGTCGCCGGGCTCAGTAAGCGCTTCGTTGAGGACGCCACGCGTTTTTGGCCGCGGCTTACTAAGACCCCGAAGGCCGCCCTCGTGGCGGCGGGTGTCGCCATGTTGGTGATCGCACTTGTCGCCGAGACGCAGGTCTACGCGGCCGGTATCCAGGAAGATCGGACCGCGGCGCTGCTGGCCGACGTCTCGGGCAGCAAGTGCTTCGGCGCTGAGGCGATGGTCAACCGGGCCAAGTGCCCAGATGCGCTCACGGCACTGCCGTTGGTTGCCGTCACCAAGGCAGATGCTCCCTGGGCGCCCCAGGCAGGATGCCGTGGCAGCACGGGTTCGGACCCCGCCTATTGGACGTGTTACTGGGGAAAGGGCAAACCCAGCCGTGTGGTGGCGCTGGTCGGCGACTCTCACGCGGAGCACTGGCGCGGCGCGCTGCACCGGATCGCCAAGGCCAGGAACTGGAAGCTCATCGAGATAATCTCCAGTGGTTGTCCGGCGACGGACGCCAGTAGCGTCATCTTCGAGGGCCATCCCCGCGACGGCCAGGCATGTCGATCGTGGACGATCAAGGCCACGGCCGAGCTCAAGGCTCTAGCACCCAACGACATCATTACTACTGCGTACGCACAGAAGAACGTCTTTTCCCCGGCTGGCTCGGGCCCGGACGGCTTCGAACGGTTGTGGAAGCAGTGGTTGGGGTTCAGCCGGGTCACCGTCCTGCGAGACATCCCGACGAGCGCCAACGACAGTGATCCGCAGTGCCTTGCCATCAATGTCGGCAAGCCACTGATCTGCGCCAAACCTCGCTCAAAGGTCCTCATCGACGATGACATCATGCGGGCCGCACGAGCAATGCGCGGGCAGGTCAACGTGGTCGATCTCAGTAGCTACTTCTGCGACGAAAGACTCTGTTATGCCGTTATCGGGGGCGCGAGCATCTACTTCGACTATGACCACATGACCACGCAGTACAGCGCCACGTTGGCGTCCGCGCTCTTACGTAAGCTCCCCAAGGCCTGAGTCGGTCCGCGGCGCCACCGGCCCACCATGATTCGCGTGTTCCGGGCTCGTTTCTCAAAGCTGCATGGGTATGCTGCAACGCTCCCGAATGGCGCTCTGGTTTCAAAGGAGTGTCGCGCAATGGCGTTTCTCGCGCTGAGCTCGTCAGCAAGGCTGCAGGTCACATGCGATTGTGCCTTCGACCTTTTTCATTGATGGAGAATATGTTCACGCGTTAATGCTGACTCCGATATAGGCCAGAAGCAGGAGCTCGGCAGGACCATGTGACTTTCCGCTGGTCATCAGCCTGGGGGGCAGCTGCCGTAGCCCGTTCGGCCATGGATGTGGGCTGATCGGGGGAGCGGGCGAACAAAGCGCTGCGGTGGTCCGGGGCTGTCCAGGAGGATTGTTTACCAGCGGGACGATTCCCTTGACGGGATAGCTGTTTGTCGAATCGATGACCCTTCCGGCTCGATGAGCTCTCTGGCTACCAGAGGGCGTCGCTGGAATGACCATTTCTGGGAGATGCGGTATATGTCTGTTCAAACACGCCGGTTGACCGTGAGTGGTATAGCCGTGGCTTTCGCCCTTACCGTCGGCATTGCGCCGGCAGCCCAGGCCGCGATTCCAAGCCCGCCCAGCAAGGCACTTCCGGTCGCTCTGGACGCCAGGGCTCCCTATGAGCCTCAGGTGTCCTGTGACCCCCGATCCAAACCGGGTGTGGTCGCCTTCGGCGCCCTGATGACGGCCAGGTACAAGATCGGGGCCAAGGGCACCTACCGCCCTTGCCAGGGCGACACCAGCGAGCACTATGAAAGCCGTGCCCTGGACTGGATGCTCAGCGTGAACAACCCCACTCAGAAGGCGATCGCCGACTCGGTGACCGCCTGGCTCAGCGCCAACAACGGCGCCATGGCTCGCCGGTTCGGCATCAACTACATGATCTGGAACCGAAGGATCTGGGGCGTCTACGCCCCCGCGCAGGGCTGGGTGGCCTACCGGGGTGCGGTCCCGCACACTGACCACATCCACTTCAGCTTCTCCTGGGATGGGGCGATGAAGCGAACCTCCTGGTGGACCGGGCGGGCGACCAGGGTCGCCGACCTTGGCCCGTGCCGGGTGTATGCCGGCCAGTTCGCGCCGTTGTACGCGGGCATTCGCACCGGTGCCTGCCCTCCAGCTCGCGTCGCTCCGGTCTCCGTGTACCAGGTGGCCGTCCTGGGTCAGAAGAGCACACAGATCGCGCTGGCGCAGAGACTTCTCGGGGTGAAGGCTGACGGACAGTTTGGGGCGACGACCTTCTGGACGCTGCTCGGTTGGCAGTCCCGGGTAGGCGTCCCGGTCACCGGGGTCCTGGACAAGGCCACGTGGGCCAGGATGACCGGAAGGTAGCCGGCACGGGCGTCAAGGCCAGCGCTCGCAGCGCCCCGCTGCCACCCGCCTCCCCCGACCTGCGAGCCCTATGCCAGGTCGAGGGTGACACGTTCGGAAGCGAGCCGCTCTGGTTGCGGTTCGCCTCCAGCGTGCACTCCGTTGCGGGCCAGGACCACCGATCCATCGACGGCCCAGGCGGCGAGCGTGGACTCGAGCACCTGACTTAGGTCACCCGCCAGACTCACCCGGGCACTGGGCGGCCAGTGCGGCGCTGGCACAACACTTCTGTAGGGCACTTGGGCACGATCGGTGATCAACGCCAGATCGTCGGGGGCCGGGTCGGCCAGGGCGACGAACTGATCCCCGTAGGTCGCGATCTCTCGTGCTTCGTCCATGACTCCGGCTGGCACTGGGCCCCGGTGGGCGCGAGCCAGAGCGCCCAGCGTAATCAGCACCACGTCACCTGGCGTCCGCGCAAGGGCGGCCGCAATCGCGTCGGGGTCATCACAGATCAACAGGTCCGGGGTTCGGCTCCCGGCAAGGTCCACAGTGGCTCCGACCGACCACACGGCGAACGCCCAGTAGAGGGCTCGCCAGTGAGGTGGCAAAGACAGTCGCACCACGGAGCCAGGGCCCAGGTCGAACTCGTCCTGAAGGGCGTTGCCGGCTTTGGAGACCCAGTTGGCCAGCACCTTGCCCGAGAGCTCAATGCGCTCGCCTCGCGTCGGGCCGGCAGTGTCCTCGTAGAAGGTGACTCGTGGCCTTGCGGGGTCGGAATGAAGGATCTCGGCAAGGACTGAGGCTGGGGTTCGCACGCAGGCGAGCCTACGGGCAGGTGCGAGGCGTCACCGCCGGCGCTCTGCGCCAGACTGTTCAGATGACTAACCGCCAGCGTCGACTCTGGATGCCCGGGTGGTGCCTGGATGTGCTCGCGGTCACCGGCGGTCTGCATCTGGGCCGGGGCGACCCGACCTTTGGACATGACCCCGACGGCACTATCTGGCGGGGCATACGCACGCCGCAGGGCACGTCGACGCTCTGTCTGGGCCCGGTCACCGGGTCCGGCATCGAGGCCACCGCATGGGGTCCAGGTGCCCAGTGGGTTCTCGCGTCGGTCCCGAGCATGCTCGGCGACCTGGATGATGTCACGGGCTTCGTGGCTCACCACCCGCAGGTCGCCCAGGCGGCACGGCGTTTCAGCGGATGGCGAGTGCCCCGGACCGGGCTGGTGCTGGAGGCGATGATCCCCTCGATCATCGCGCAGAAGGTCACCGGCCAGGAGGCTGCGGGCTCGTATCGCACCCTTGTCCGCCGGTATGGCGAGCTCGCGCCGGGGGAGGGTGGCGCACGAGGGTTGTGGGTCGCCCCCAGTGCCCGTGGCTGGGCGCGGATCCCGTCCTGGGAGTGGCTGAGAGCCGGGGTCGACGGCGCGCGGTCCGCGGCGGTCGTCCGGGCTGCGGGCGCTGCGGGCCGTTTGGAACAGTGCGTGGACCTGACCCATGACCAGGCAGACCGGCGGCTGCGCGCCATACCGGGGATCGGGGCCTGGACCGCGGCCGAGGTGCGGCACACAGCGCTCGGGGATCCTGACGCGGTCAGTTTTGGCGACTATCACGTGGCCAAGGACATCGGCTGGGCGCTGACCGGCTCCGAGGTCGATGACGACGGCCTGGCCGAGCTGCTCGAACCGTATGCAGGACATCGCTATCGGGTGCAGGGCCTGCTGAAGCTGGCGGGTGTCGGGCGTCCGCGACGTGGTCCCCGGATGGCGGCTCCAACCCACCTGCCGTACCGGTTCCGCTGAAGATCAGCGGCGGTTCAGAAGGCTTTCCGGCGAGGCGTAGCGCTGGAGTCTAGGGGCGCTCGACGCTGAGCAGTTCCCCGGGCTGGCAGTCGAGCACGTTGCAGATGGCGGTGAGGGTGCTGTACCGGATCGCCTTGGCCCGGTTGTTCTTCATGATGCTGAGGTTGACCAGTGAGATGCCCACGGCGTCAGCGAGCGCGGTCAAGGTCATCCCGCGGTCCTCCAAAAGGTCGTCGAGGTGACAGATCACGCGGTGCGGTTTGCCGACCGGCACTCAGACCAGCCCCTCAAAGTCGCGGCGCAACACAACGCCCCGACGGAATGCCTCTCCGGAAAGAACGGAGGTGGCCACGGGGATGCCGAGGACGATCTTGGTCGTGATGTACTCCCCGTGCCCGAATGCGACCCAGTCCCGTCGGGTCTTGCCGGATGCATCGGCGCCCACGGTGTTTCCCCAAATCTGCTCGGGCTGGCCCGCGATCGACTCAGGCCGGCTTCTGAACACTTTATCGTTTTTCGGTATTATTGAAAAACGATAAGTGCACCGGGTTGGGATGTCAATAACCCATTCACCGTGAGGCTCGGAGCCGGCGAACGGGTGAGGGTCGTGGTCAGCCCTTCGCCTCGCAGCGCCACCTCCGCCCGGGTGGCCACGACGCCTAAGGTGAAGTTGTCGGGTGCCACCAGGGAGATGGTGTCTGCGTCTATCTGACCGATGGCGTTTGGGCAGGTTAGCAGGGCGACCCGCAATGCGCGCCTGGCCCGGGTGGCGACATGCTCGGGGGCGATGAAGGGGATGCCGACCTCGGATGCCGTTGCTGAGCCGGGCTCCACGCCCAGGGCCGCGCGGACGGCCTCGACCATGCCGTAGCCGAACCAGTCCTGGGGCCCGGTGCGGACCAGCCTCCTGGCGCCGGAAGTCGATTCACCGTCCCGGACGTACTGACCCAGGCCGCGGATGTGGGCGGCGGGTATGCCGTTTGCCTTGCCCTTGACCAGGTCGGCGGCTGCCGCGATCTCGTCGGCGACACATCGTTCGGTCACCGACAGGAGTCGCCCGTTGGCGTCGGTCGACCCGCGCAGGTCGTCGATGACCTGAATCCCGCAGGCCCCCAGGGCAAAGTCGGTTTGACCGTTGCGCCAAGGCCGCCCGGCGGTGTCACTGAGAATGACTCCGGTCAGGACGCTGCTGCCCGACAGCGTCAGCCAACCGGCCTGCAGTCCGTCCCGGATCTGTGTGGCGGCGGCGTCGGGATCCTCGGGCAGCAGCAACACGATCGACTCGTCGGCGGTGTTGGAGGCATCGACGCCTGCAGCAGTCATGACCGGCCCGGCCACGGACTCCACGATGCGTGTCACCCCCGATGGCGTCATCCGCTCGGCCACGATCCGTACAGTCTGGGACAGAACGACGTCGGCTTGCTCGCCAGCGGGTGCCCGTAATCCCATCGCCTTGGAGACTGCCTTGCTGGAGACGACAAGTATGTCGCCATCCATGAGCTGGATCTCATTGAGCTGCAACACTTTGAGTGTGATCTCGGCAACATCGTCACCTTCGCGTATTTCCGGGAACCCGAGCAGCGGGGTGTACGTCACTGGCGCGGCGAGGGTCGTCATGCGGGTTGGGTCCGGCGCAGCTTCAGGGCCAGGTCGAGCGCGGCGCCGGCGATGTCGGCGGCCGCTTCGAGGTCGTGCATCCACAGGGGCCGGTTCTGGACCTCGAGCCGGGAGTCGAACCCGAGCGCCGGCGCGTCCGTGTCATCGATCAGCCATCCGTCGAGGAAATCGGCGTACAGGCCGGCCACCGCCTGTGCGGTGGAATCCATCCCGATCGTGGCCAAACAGAGGTCGGCATGGCCGCGGACGGGGGCGCCGCCGATCAGCGGAGACACGCCCACGACGGGAGCCACGCTGCCACGCAAGGCATCTCGTACTCCCGGTACGCCCAGGATGATGCCAATGGATACCACCGGGTTGCTCGGCGGCAACAGGATGATGTCGGCCTCCCGGATCGCGTCGAGCACGCCGGGTGCGGCTACAGCACGGTCCATGCCCACGGCGACGAACTTCTGTGCGGGCTCGGCGGCATTCATCCGCACCCACCACTCTTGGAAGTGCACAGCTCTTTGAGGATCCTGTCCCTGCCCGCCGATGATGACGTGGGTCTCGACGGGGGAGTCCGTCATCGGTAGCAGTCGCACACCGGCATCGGGCAGACCCCAGCGGGCGCACAGCCGCGCGGTCACCTCCGACAGCGAGAGACCCTGGCCGAGCCACTGGCTACGTGCGATGTGGGTGCCGAAGTCGAGGTCGCCAAGGCCGAACCATTGCGGTAACGCCCCGTAGGCCGCAAGCTCACGCTGGACGGCGTGCGTCTCGTCTGCGCGGCCCCAACCCTGTTCCTCGTGGACAGCGCCGCCAAGGGTGTACATGATGGTGTCCAGGTCGGGGCATACTCGCAGCCCGAACAGGTTGATGTCGTCACCGGTGTTGCCGATCACGGTGACGGTGGCGTCGGACAGGGTGGGCGTGCGGGCGAAGTGGGCATGCAGGCCACGCAGGAAGCGTGCTCCGCCCACTCCGCCGGCCAGGGCGGTGATGCGCATGATCGCAGTCTGTCAGGGCGGGGTTGGGGTGCCGGATCCGGACCGGCTCAGGGGTGATCGTTGAAGCGGGAGGGGACTCGGAGATGTTCTGTGAAGTTTGAGCGACTCCGGAACGCCGGTGAACTATCAGACAATGGCTTGACTTCCCTTTGCGACACGCGTGTAATTTCATTGTTGTCATTCAACCGGTACTCCCGGCAGGTCAGCCCAGCGTCAACTCAGCACAACGTTAATTCAGTCCAACGTCAACGCTCGCTTGTTTTCGGGTCGAGGAGGGGCCATGCACGAACTACAACTGATCATGAACGTCGAGCTGATCGACACCACCGAGGATGAACTGTCATGGCAGGAACGCGCCTTGTGCGCTCAGACCGACCCGGAGGCGTTCTTTCCCGAGAAGGGCGGCTCCACCCGCGATGCCAAGAAGGTCTGCGTGGGCTGTGACGTGCGGGGCGAGTGCCTGGAGTACGCGCTCGAGCACGATGAGCGGTTCGGCATCTGGGGTGGACTTTCCGAGCGGGAACGGCGCAAGTTCAAGAAGGATGTCGTCTAGTCACTGCGGTGACTCCACGGGTAGTCCCGGCGGTGGCTCCGCGGGCTTTCCCTGATCCGGTGATGCCGTTTCCGTCGGGCGCCGTGGACGCAGGATCCTCACCCCTTCGCGCCCAAGGCAGTGGGCGCGCACCTGTGCGAACCGTTATCGTGACCGGAGTCTTGGTAGTCCATGACGGCGCGGCGTGGCTGAAGGAGTGCCTGGATGCGCTGGCGCTCCAGACGCGCCCGCTGGACCGGCTGGTCATCGTTGACACGGGCTCCACCGATGACAGCGTCCGGATCGCCGCGAGGCACGCCAGGATCCGCCAGGTCGTCGGCGAAGTCGAGGCAGTCTCAGCGCCTCGGGAGAGCACGTTTGGTGAAGCTGTCGGTCGCGCGGTCGCGCGGATAACCACAGAACCTGCCCGCGAATCTGCGACTGAGCCGGAGTCTGCCCCGGCTCTGACCGGCCCCACGTGGCTGTGGCTGCTGCACGACGATAGCGCTGCCGCCCCCGAGGCCTTGACTTGTCTGCTCGACGCGGCTCTGCGGTCGCCGTCCGTGGGGGTCGCCGGCCCCAAGCTCATCACCTGGGACGACCCATCCCGGCTGCTCGAGCTTGGTTCGGTGATCACCCGCTCTGGGCGTCGAGTGGGAGGTCCCGCCACCGGCGAACCCGATCAGGGTCAACACGACCACCGCGGTGACGTGCTGGGTGTCAGCAGCTCGGGGATGCTGATCCGCCTTGATGTTTTCGAGATGCTTGGTGGCTTCGATCCCGCGTTCGGGCAGTTTCGAGATGACCTTGACCTTTGTTGGAGGGCGCAACTGGCCGGGCACCGGGTCGTCGTCGCACCCAGGGCACGCATGCGTGAGGCTGCGGCGTCGACCAACGGTCAGCGTTCACCGGACCTCTCACCACAGGCTGCTCGACGCCTTGACCGCCGACATGGCCGTCAGGTCGCACTCGCCAGATGCTCCCCGTATGCGGCGCCCTTCCTGGCGATCTGGATCGCCCTGGCAAGTCTTGGTTCGGCGGCCGTTCTGCTCGTGGCCAAGCGGCCCCAAGGGGCCTGGGCGGCGCTCGGTGACTTCGCGTCGTTGCTGACCCCGTGGCGTCCGCTTGCAGCGCGCTGGCGCTCTCGCGGCATCCGCCGGGTCCGACGCCGCGACCTACGGGGGCTGTTCGCCTCGCCAAAGGCCGGGTTCGGCCTCACCCTCGACACGATCCACGAGGGTGTGGCCGTCGGCTCGCCCCGGTCGGTCGATGACGGGGCCGGCAGCGCGCGGGCTCTTGAGAGCGGGCCGGCCTCCGAAGATGCGGAGTCGCTGGAGCGGGCGCCGCATGGAGCCGGCTGGCGGATCGCGCGCCACCCCGGCTTCCTGGCCGTCATGGCCAGCGTCCTGTTTACGGCGCTGGCCTGGCGTTCACTTCTGGGGTCTCTGATCCCCGGTGGCCTTGGCGTCACCGGTGGCCAGCTCCTGCCCGTGTCCAGCAATGCCTCCGAGCTCTGGCACGCGTGGCTGGACGGATGGCACGGCGCAGGGCTGGGCAATGCTCTCGAGTCCGCGCCATACCTGCCGGTGCTGTCCGCGGGCGCCTGGGTGCTCGAACATCTGCCGCTCATCGGCGCCTCGACGTCCTCGGTTGGCGTCTTGATCGCCTGGCTTCTGGCAGCGGCTATCCCGCTCTCGGCATGGACGGCCTACCTCGGGGCTCGCGTCGTGACCCGGTCCCGCTGGCCGAGGGCCTGGGCGGCGCTGGCCTGGGCCTCACTGGCGACGCTGACCACAGCCGTCGGCGGCGGACGGCTCGGCGGCGTCGTGGCGCATATCCTGTTGCCACTGGTTGCGGCCGGATTCGTCTGTGCCGCAAGGCGTTCCGCAAGCAGCTCGGCCGTATTCGGTGCCGCGTTTGCGCTCGCTGTGACTGCCGCATTCAACCCGGCGCTTGGCGCTCTTGGCGCCCTGGCAGCCCTCGTTCTGCTCGCTGTCGGCCACGGCCGAATCCGGCTACGTGCCGCGGTGCTTCTCCTGGTCCCCATCGGGTTGCTGGGTCCATGGATCCTGCAGATGGCCCACAACCCGTTGCTCCTGCTGAGCGGACCTGGTCTGACGGTGTGGCAGGGCTCGACGGCTGCGCCATGGCACCTCGAGCTGTTGCACCCCGGTGGTCCCGGTTCCTATCCCGTGCTGCTGTCGGCGCCGATCGTGCTGGCGGGCGTTATCGCCATGTCCCGGCGTGGGGGCGGCCCAAGAGTCATGACGGTGCTCGCAGTACTGACCATGACCGGCCTGGCTCTGGGCGTCGCGTCACCGCACATCATCATCGGGCTGATTCCCCCTGATCTGGCCGGTGCGGGCGCTCCGATCACCGTGTGGGTTGGCACGGGGCTCGATCTGGCCGGCCTCGCGTTGATAGCCGCCGCGCTTAGCGGTTTCGGCAGGGTGTCAGCAGAACTGTCACTCTCCCACTTCGGCTGGCGCCAGATCCTGGTTCCTGCCCTCGTCGTGGCAGCCGTCCTTGGAGTCGTTGCCAGCATCACGACGGCCGCATGGCTCGGGATCGGCGGGGCGCTGACCCGCCAGGTGCCGGGCACGCCCGCTGTTGCCGAAGATCAGGCTCACCCCCCATGGGGCAACCGACTTCTTGCCTTGACGACGCAAGGGGGCACCATCGGCTACCGTCTGGTGGGCGCTGAACCCGGCCCGCTCGTGCGCGATCTCCCGGATGCGCCGGTCGCCCCGGACCCGTTGTTGGGTGCTGCCGTCAAGATCACCGTCGGGACCAATGAGCTGGCACCGGTCAACGCGGCCCGCGACGCCCTCGCAGATCTTGGGGTCGGCTTTGTGTCCCTGCGCGGCGCATCGACCGGGCCGCTGGTCAACCAGCTGGACGCGACGGCCGGGATCACCCGGCTCAGCAACTACCAGGGTCTGATCCTGTGGCGGGTTCTTCCCCGCGGGAACGCGGTGGGCTCATCACGGTTGCGGCTGGTGGATGCCGCTGGCGCATCCCTGGCATCCGTTCCGGTCACCGGCGACCACGGTCGAACCGATGTCGCCATCGGCCCAGCTACGCCGGGCGCCTCCCCAGCCGGGCGCCGGTTGGTGGTCGCAGAGCCGAACCAGTGGGCAGCCCACGCACGCGTGACCTACGCGGGGCGCCGGCTTGCCGCCATCGCGGGCGCTGCGCAGCCGACATACCTTCTGCCCCCCACAGCCGGTCAGCTGAGCATCACCCTCGCGCCGACTCGCCACTGGTGGAACTGGGCGCGCCTGGGCCTGTTGGTCGTCGTCCTGTTCCTGGCGGCCCCGTTCGGCTCTGCGCGCCGCCGGAGTGCGCCATGACGGGGCCAAGGCGGTCGCTGGCCCTGGCGCTAAGACACGTGGCGATACTCCGAGCTGTCGCGCTTGTGGCAGTAGGCCTCGGGCTGGCCCTGGGTGCTGCCCATCTGCCGGCACCGCTCAACCTGGCCCAGGGCAGGAGTCCGCTCAGCGCTACCAGACCTCACGCAGACCCAGTCACGCAGACGCTGTCGATCTGCCCCGGCCCCGAGGCACTCGGCGTCGAGGGCTTGCCTGACTCGTCGGCGCAGGCTGTTTCGGTGGCGGCCGTGGGCGCCCCGCTGGCGGCCCTGCCTTCGGGGTTTCTCACCGGCCCGGGCGCCGGCTCGATCACGATGAGTGGGCTTCCGCCCGGTGGAGCGTGGGCCGCGCCGGCAACCGCGGGCGGTCAGGTCATCTTGGGTCAGATCTCCGATCCGCGATCCGTGCTGGTCACCGGGGCGGGCTCGATGGCTCCCGGAGCCGTTGCCACGCAATGGTCCTGGACCAAGACGGGCAACAACCGGGGCTTAGTCACGACGGCCTGCGTGCCGGCGGCTGCCTCCTCGTGGCTCATCGCGGGAGGCGCCGCGCCGGGCCGTCTGGAACACCTGGTCCTTGCCAATCCCGGGCCGAACCCGCTGACCGTCGATCTGGCGGTCTTCGGTGCCAAGGGCCGGATCAACTCGCCCGAGGCTCTGGGTCTGGTCGTGCCAGGGCGGGCTCGCACGGTGATCCTGCTCGATGCCATAGCCGGGTCTGAACCATCGCCGGCCGTTCACGTCAGCGCCCGAGGTGGCAAAGTTGCCGCCTTCCTGAGCGACACCTGGCTCGATGGGGTGGTGCCGCGCGGTGGCGACGACGTCGCGTCGTTGGCTGCGCCGGCCCGCGAGCAGGTCATTGCGGGGGTACCGATCGACGGTCAGGCGATCTTGCGGGTTGCCGTGCCCGGCGGCAGCGAGGCGGTCGTCCAGTCGCGGGTGCTGACCCCTGGCGGCCCACGACCGCTGCCGGCCGACGGCGTCACGCGGGTGGCGGGCGCCAGCACCAAGGACATCGATCTCAGCTCACTGCCAGCGGGTGCATATGCCGTGCAAGTCGTCGCCGATGTTCCCGTGCTCGCCGCGGTGATGGTCGACCGGCGGCGCAGCGCTGTCTCGCCCTCGGACATGGCCTGGTCGTCTGCCACCTTGCCGATCAGCACCCTGGCCGGAATGGCGTTGCCCGTCTCTGAGGTCAAGGGACTCACCCAGCGGCTGGACTTTGCGGCGACAACGAGCCCCGCATCGGTTCGGGTGACGACAGTTGGGGCTGGCGGTCAGGTCAGCACGACCGAAGTTGCCATCGGTGCAGACTCGGTGTCCACGCTGCCGTTGGACGGGGCCTCGTCGGTGTGGGTCACCCCCACCCGCGGGGTCGTCCGGGCCGCGGTCCTGACCTCGGCCGCCGACGCGGCCGGAGAACTGTTAAGTGTGACGCCACTGACGGAGCTCACGCTGACCACCACGGCGTTGCCGCTGCGCCAGCTGCCTGACTAGCCGCTGCGTTCCGGCAGGGCCCTAGTCTTCGTCGGGGTCGTAGCCTGGGTCGAGTTCGCGCGGGTCTACACCCAGCAGTGAGGCCACCTGCTCGACGACAACGTCATTGATCAGGGCAGCGAGCTCGCGGGCGTCGGTGGTCCGGGTCTCGACCGGTCGCCGGTAGACCACGATGCGAGCCGGCATCTTGGCCTGGGCAGCGAACAGTCGGCCGAGGGGCACGTCGGAGGACTCCCATGGAGCGGGATCACTGGGCGGTACGTCCTCGACCGCGAACTCCAGGTCACCCAGCGACGGGCCGGCGTGGCGCTCCATCCTGCCTGCGGCGTCAAGGACGAGCTCGTCGAACCGTTCGGCTCGGGTTGCCATCGCGGGCACGGGCGGCCACGCCATGGGGCCGCGCTGACCCCGGCCGTGACGATCGCGGCGAGGGCGAAAAGGTGCGCTCGCGGAGGTCATGTCGGCAGTCTACGGCGTGGTGTCACTCGGGTTCCGGCGATGGGGAATAGGGTCCATACGTGAGTCTGTCGCGTCAATGTTCCCGAACTGCGTGCTCTGGTGGTGCCATGGCAACGTTGACCTACGTCTACTCCGATCAGACGGCTGTGCTGGGCCCCCTGGCTACTTATGCCGAGCCGCACACCTATGACCTGTGCGTGGTGCACGCCAAGGGTCTGACCGTGCCACGAGGCTGGGACGTCATCCGGCTCCTGACGGAGTACGTGGATCCCGGTCCCACCCCGGACGATCTGCTGGCGCTGGCCGATGCGGTGCGCGAGGCCGGCCGGCCCCGCCGGGGTTCGGGCGCTGTTGCCGCCGTGGGTGGACATTCCGATGCTGAAACCACCGGGACCGTCGAGACAGGCCGCCGCGGTCACCTGCGCATCTTGCGCGATCGATAGGCTCTTGCGGGTGAACGCTCCCAGACTTTCTGAATTCATCAAGGCCTACGACGTGCGCGGCCTGGTGCCGCAGCAGTTGAACGACGCGGTCGCCTTCGCAATCGGCTCGGCGTTCGCGCAGGTCGTCGCCCGCCCTGACGGTGCGACCTCGATCGTCGTCGGACACGACATGCGCGAGTCGTCGCCGGCTCTGTCACGGTCTTTCGCGGCCGGGGCTGCCTCCCACGGGCTTGACGTCACACTCATCGGGCTGTGCTCGACCGACGGCTTGTACTACGCGAGCGGTGCGCTCGACGTTCCCGGCGCGATGTTCACCGCCAGCCACAACCCGGCTCGGTACAACGGCATCAAGCTCTGCAGATCAGGGGCGCGTCCGGTCGGCCAGGACACCGGACTGGGCGAGATCCGCGATCTGGCCCAGTCGCTGCTCGACTCCGACCAAGCAAGCGGCGGGCTCGACGGTGGTTCATCCGTGGCTGACGCGCCTGCGGGCATTATCAGTGAACGAGACGTCCTGGCCGACTATGCGCAGTTCCTTCGGGGCCTGGTCGACCTTCGCGATCTTCGGCCGCTGACCGTGGTCGTCGATGCCGGCAACGGGATGGGTGGTCACACCGTGCCCGCGGTCCTGGGCACCGAAGCCGCGTTGCCCACATTGCCCCTGAACATCATTCCTTTGTATTTCGAGCTGGACGGGACTTTCCCAAACCACGAGGCCAACCCGCTCAACCCCGAGAACCTGCGCGATCTTCAGGCGGCGGTCATTGCCCATGGCGCCGATCTCGGGCTTGCCTTCGACGGTGACGCCGATCGCTGTTTCGTGGTTGACGAGCGGGGTGAGCCCGTCAGCCCGTCCGCGATCACTGCTCTGGTGGGGACCCGTGAGGTCGCCAAGGAGCGCGCTGCGGGTCGGGACGCGACGATCGTCTACAACGTGATCTCCTCGGCGGCGGTGCCGGAGCTCATCGGTGAAGCCGGAGCCACGGCGGTCCGGACCCGGGTCGGGCATTCGTTCATCAAGGGCGAGATGGCGCGCGTTGCGGCGGTCTTCGGCGGCGAGCACTCGGCCCACTACTACTTCCGTGACTTCTGGTTCGCCGACACCGGGATGCTCGCGGCGATGCATGTCCTGGCCGCGTTGGGCGAGCAGGCGCGCCCCCTGTCCGAGCTGGTCGCCGAGTTCAGCCGCTATGTCGCCTCAGGGGAGATCAACTCGACCGTGGCAGATGCCCATGCGGCCACCGCTGAGGTGCGGGCGTGGGCGCAGACGTGGGGGCGCGAAGCCGGCCAGGATGTGGAGTTCGACGAGCTGGACGGTATGACCGTTACGCACAAGGGCGACCCGATGTGGTGGTTCAACTTGCGAGCCAGCAACACCGAACCGTTGTTGCGGCTCAATGTCGAGGCCGCAGATGAGTCGACGATGTCACGAGTGCGCGATGAGGTTCTGTCGATCGTGCGCGCAGAGAAGGTGACCGGTGCCACCCAGCCACCTGCTGGCGTTGCCTCGTCCGATCCAACGGCACCTTCGGATCCCTCTTCTGCCCGGATCGAGCCCTGGCTCCGAGAGATCCTGCGCTGTCCACAGTGCAGGTCCACACTGTCCGACGGCTCTGGCCCCGGGGGGGCTGAGCTGCACTGCACCAACCCGGCGTGCCGCCGGGCGTATCGCATCGACGACGGCATCCCGGTGCTCCTGGTCGACGAGTCCCGTCCGCTACCGAGCTGACTCGGCGCTGCGGTCATGGCACCCCTGCTCGATGAAGCTCTCCTGAACGACCCTGACTACATCGCTGAGCGTGACTCTTGCCGGACCCTGGTCGCGTTGGCCACGGCAGGGGCGCAAGTTCGACAGGCCGTGACGTTGTCCCGCGAAGCAGGCATCGAACATGTGGCCGGCGGTGAGCGCCCCCGGTCCGTGCTGGTGGCGTCGTTGGGTGGTTCGGCGGTCGTGGCGGATGTTCTGGAGCTGTTGGCCGAGCCGGGTTCTCCTGTGCCGGTCAGCGTCAGACGCAACCTGCCCCTGCCGGGCTGGGTCGGACCGCTGGATCTCGTGGTGGCCGTGTCCCTCTCGGGGCGAGCACCGGGGCCGCTCGCGGTGGCTGCTGAGGCCGCGCGACGTGGGGCCGCGATCCTCACGGTGGGCGCCGCCGACTCTCCGCTGGCAGAGGTCTGTGCGCGCGCACGGGGCGTGCACATCGACGTGGGGCGTGGCCGGACGTCCTCGCGGACTGCCTTGTGGTCGCTGCTGACGCCCGTCATCTTGGCCGCCGGTGAGCTGGGCCTGATCGAGGCGGGGGAGTCGGTCATGTCCGATACGGCCGACCGCCTGGATCTGCAGGCCGAAGCATGCCGTCCGCGGTCGGAGTCGTTCGTCAATCCGGCCAAGATCCTGGCAATACAGCTGGCCGAGACCATTCCGGTCGTCCTGGGCGACGGACCGCTGAACGGTGTGGCCGCCGGGCGTGCAGCCTCGATGTTGGCCCGTACGGCCCGTATCCCGGCCACCTGCGGTGAGCTCCCTGACGCTGCTTCCCAGATCGTTGCCTGCTTCGACGGTCCGTTCACGGCCGGAGGCGGTCGCGGAGTCGGCGTTCGAGCGTCGGCCCATGACATCTTCGCGGATCCGTTCCTGGACGGTCCGGCACAGCCTCGTCTCGGCTTGCTGCTCCTGCGCGATGCCCCTGCGAGCACGCTGACTAAAGATCGGGCCGACGCAGAGGCGCTGACCGACGCAGTTCTGCAGACGGCATACGACGCCGGTGTCAAGGTTTCCACTGTGCTCGCCGGGCCGGGCCACCCGTTGGTGCGCTTGGCCGGCCAGATCGCCCAGACGGATTTCGCTGCGACGTACCTGGCGATCGGCCTGGGCCTTGACCCGGCCGTGTCCCCGCACGTCGCTGATCTTCGGGATCGCACCCGCGGCTGACCGCCATCGGTGGGCGGCGTATCCGGGCCATGGCTGCCGGTAGCGAGAAAGAGGGACTGCGGGCGGTTAGCCTTCGTGGGTGACTGACTTCGATCTGGCAATCATCGGGACCGGCTCCGGCAACGCGCTGGTCACTGGTGACTTCGATGGCAAACGCGTCGCGATCATCGAGTCCGGGAGCTTTGGAGGCACCTGCCTGAACGTCGGCTGCATCCCCACCAAGATGTTCGTCTACGCCGCCGACGTCGCCAACACCGTCGTCCGCGCGCACAGGTATGGCATCGACGCCACCTTGGACGGCGTTCGCTGGCAGGCCATCCGTGACCGCGTCTTCGGCCGGATCGACCCGATCTCCGCCAGTGGTAGGGACTACCGCGTCAATGGCCCGAACACGACGGCCTTTCTCGGCCACGCGACCTTCGTCGGTCCCAAGGCGCTGAGGATCGACGCGGGCCAGCAGGTCAGCGCGCTCGAGATCACCGCCGAGCAGATCGTGATCGCTGCCGGTGCTCACCCGACTGTTCCCATCGCGGTCAGCGAGGCCGGGGTGCCCTTCCATACCTCGGACACAGTGATGCGCCTGGACGAGCTCCCCAAACATCTGGTTATTCTCGGATCTGGTTTCATTGCAGCCGAGTTCGCACATGTCTTCTCGGCTCTCGGCACTCAGGTCACGGTCGTGGCGCGCAGCAATGCGCTGCTTCGCAAGCTCGACACCGAGATCTCAGCACGCTTCACGGCGATCGCCGTCCAGCAGTGGGACGTGCGCCTGAACGCCGAGCTGACAGGAGTCAGCGGAAATACGCGGGAGGTCACCCTCGACTTCGCAGACGGCAGCGCAGCGACCGGGGACGTCCTACTGGTGGCCACCGGGCGGGTGCCCAATACGGTAGATCTGGGTCTGGACGTGGCGGGCATCGCCACCCACCAGGACGGTGGGGTCACCGTTGACACCCACGGGCGCACCAACGTGGAAGGCGTCTGGGCTCTGGGGGACGTGTCCAGTGCGCACCAGCTCAAGCACGTTGCCAACCATGAGGCCCGGGTGGTCGCCCACAACCTGACCCACCCCGGCGACCTGCAAAGCTTCGATCACCGCTACATCCCTTCGGCGGTCTTCACCTCCCCTCAGATCGCCACCGTCGGGCTCACCGAGGAGCAGCTCAAGGTCAGGGGCCGCAGTTACGTCACGAACTCACAGGCCTATGGCGACACGGCATACGGCTGGGCGATGGAGGACACCACAGGGGTCTGCAAGGTGATCGCAGACCCCGCCACCGGCGAGCTGCTCGGCGCCCACATGATGGGATACCAGGCGTCGAACCTGATCCAGCCACTCATCCAGGCCATGTCGTTCGGGCAGACCGCTGCCGAAGTGGCGCGCGGTCAGTACTGGATCCACCCAGCGCTCGGCGAGGTCGTGGAGAATGCTCTGCTCGGCCTCGACCTGGACCGGAACTAGGCTGGCGCGGATGTCCGTCGAGGGCGGGGCCGGGGCGATCGTGGCTGCGCTGGCGTCCAACATCGGGATCGCGGTCACCAAGTTCGTGGCCTTCCTGGCGACCGGGTCGAGCTCAATGCTGGCCGAGTCGGTGCACTCGGTGGCCGACTCAGGCAACCAGGCCCTGTTGCTGATCGGCGGAAGAAGGAGCCGGCGCGCAGCCACCCCCGAGCACCCCTTCGGCTTCGGCCGCGAGCGATACGTCTACGCCTTCGTCGTCTCGATCGTGCTGTTCAGTGTCGGCGGGCTCTTTGGGCTCGATGAGGCGTGGCGTAAGTTCGCCCACCCCGAGCCGATCACCGGCAGGTGGTGGTGGGTGCCTGTCGTCGTGCTCATCGTGGCGATGGCGATGGAGGGCTTCTCCCTTCACACGGCTGTCACTGAGAGCAACCAGGTGCGTGGCAACCGTTCGTGGACGGCCTTCATCCGCACCGCGAAGGCACCAGAGCTGCCCGTCATCCTGCTCGAGGACTTTGCCGCCCTGGTCGGCCTGGTCTTCGCGTTGTTCGGCGTCGGCCTCACCCTGGCCACCAACAACGGGCTCTGGGACGCCGCCGGCACCGCCTTGATCGGCACCCTCCTGGTGGTGGTCGCCATCGTGCTCTCCCTGGAGATGAAGTCCTTGCTGGTCGGCGAGGCAGCCAGCCTCGACCAGCAGCGAGCCATCATGACCGCACTGGCGGGCGGACCCGAGTCGCCCGTCGAGCGGGTCATCCACCTGCGCACGCTGCACCTCGGGCCGGAGGAGCTGCTGGTCTGCGCCAAGCTGGCGGTCGGTCGTGCCGACTTCGCCTACCAGGTCGCCGCGGCCATCGATGCCGCCGAGCAGAGAGCTCGCGAGTCCGTGCCCGGGCTGCAACTGGTGATCTACCTCGAACCAGACATCGACCGCGGCGCGTCGGACCCCGCCTCCTGGCAGCAAGCGGCCGATTGATCCCTTCGCGCGACCTGCGGTAGTCCATTCGGTCAGATTTCTCCGATTCACTAGTCTCAGCGTTGCGGCCGCTTCTATTTTGATCATGAGGGTCTCGATCTCACGAGATTCAGATGGGTGAGGGCGGGCTTGGTCGGTTCTACTTGGGCAACGTCGCCCCAGCCGGCAGGTTCACACTCCCCGGCTGAACCGCCGATGCGTGACCAGCGGTATCAGTGGCACTCGGGGCTCGGTGGTGCCGCGTGAGGGAAACAGGGGGCTGGACGATGGCCACATCGGAGCGACTCGAGACTCTCAAGCGCGCTTTCTGGGTCGCCCTCATACCCGGGGCGATCCTCTTCATGGCAATGCAGACGATCGGGTACGCACGAGCCGGCATGATCGGTGCGGACTCTCATGCCTATTGGATGGCTGTCCGCTTCCCGCAGACGTGGTACACACTTCCGGCAGGATACCGTGACGCGTTCCTGTACTCGCCCGCCTTTGCGCAGGCGTTATGGCCTCTCGGTCAGCTCCCGTGGCCAGCGTTTCAGACTGTGTGGATAGCGGGCCAGGCGGGAGTCCTGTCGTGGCTCCTGGCCCCTTTGGGATGGCGACGCGGGTTGACGCTGGCCCCCTTCTTCATCGCCGAGATTGTGCTCGGAAACGTATACATATTCTTCGCAGGAGCGCTCGTGGTCAGCCTCGGACGCGCACCCGGCGCTCTGGCCCTCACCGCGCTGACAAAGGTCGCTCCCTTCATTGTTGGCGTCTGGTTCGTCGTACGCCATCAGTGGCGCGCGGCGCTGTGGGCGGCTGGTGTCACCATCCTGATCGTCGCGGTCTCGGTCGCCATCGCTCCGGAGCAGTGGCTGGCCTGGGCCCACTTTCTGTCGCACTCGGCCGGTCAGCGAGGTGGCACGGCCACGCTGCGGCTCGCCGCTGGCCTCGGGATCGTCATCTGGGCCGCAAGAACTGGACGCGCCTGGCTGCTGGCCCCAGCTCTGATCCTCGCCTGCCCGGTTTTGGGCGGGTACAACGCGCTCGCCGTGTTGGCCGCTATCCCCCGGCTGGTGCAGTTCGAGCGCAAAGAGCGTGCCGCGAAGGCACTTGGCACCCCACAAGCAGTCGTGGATCCCCATGTTGAGGACCATGTCGACCTGAGCGCCGCGCCTGGCTGAAGGGCCCTCCCGTGGTGACCCGGCAGTGCGATAGCTCCGGTTACGTCCGAACACGAGCACAGCCATCGATGCCGGCGCAACTTCGTCGTAGACTCGGTCTCACTGTCGGCGTGGGTGATGACCCATGTTGCGCCCAGATGGGCTACGCCGGTTCAGCCCACCAATGACTCACATTGTGACTTGGAGTGCTTTCTTATGCCTTTTGACTACAAAGTTCGCGACCTTGGCCTGGCCGAGGCCGGTCGCCACCAGCTACGTCTGGCCGAGCATGAGATGCCCGGCCTGATGGCTCTGCGCGAAGAGTTCGGCGCCAGCAAGCCCCTCACGGGCGCCAGGATCGCCGGCTCGCTGCACATGACCGTGCAGACGGCCGTTCTCATCGAGACCCTCACCGAGCTCGGCGCGCAGGTTCGCTGGGCGTCGTGCAACATCTACTCGACCCAGGACGAGGCCGCCGCGGCCGCCGTCGTGGGCCCGCATGGCACCCTGGATGACCTTCAGGGTGTGCCCGTGTTCGCCTGGAAGAACGAGACGCTGCCGGAGTACTGGTGGT
>OCZT010002077.1_pt1 | contig 20760 bp, 18 predicted proteins | sample 1539031 | NCBI WGS metagenome assembly OCZT01 (sample SAMEA3539308, study PRJEB22396) | soil metagenome | biome: tundra; feature: field; material: soil | place: USA | collected 2010-05 | depth 0.15 m | reverse complement strand
CAGCTGGAACTTCCTCAGCCAAGGCCGACGCTCTGGCGTACCTGTCAACCATCGAAGCGGACCTTCGCCGTGGTGCATGGATCGACCCAAGGGCCGGACACATAACTCTCGCAATGTACGCCGAAGAATGGTTAGAACGTCGCCCTGACCTCGCAGTAAGAACAATCGAGCTGTACCGCTACCTGCTCACCAACCACATTCTCCCGACGTTGGGCCAGTCAACTCTCGCGGGACTCGCACCGTCCAAGATTCGAGGATGGCACGCCAGTATCGCTCAAGGTCATCCGTCTACTGCAGCGAAGGCGTACCGCCTCTTATCAACGATTATGCGAACCGCTGTCGTCGATGGACTCATTCTGACCTCGCCGTGCAAGGTGGATGGGGCTGGAACCGAACGTGCAGCGGAACGACCAATGGCCACCATCGCAGAGGTGGACGCGCTTACAACGGCCATGCCCGATCACTTGCGTCTCATTGTCCTGCTCGCTACCTGGTGCCAACTTCGCAGAGGGGAGATACTCGGACTACGGCGACAAGACATCGACTTGATGCACGCCACTATTCAGATCGAGCAGAGTCGAACCTTCACGATGGGCGGTCAATCGCTCACCAAGGAACCGAAGACAGCAGCCGGTCGCCGGTCACTTGCAGTGCCCAAGCATCTCATGGTGACAATGGCCGAACATCTTGACCACTTCACCGATGCCAGTCCTGATGCTCTCGTTTTCACTTGCCGGTCTGGGATTCCACTTACAAGGAATTCTCTTCGGGCCGCATGGGAGCGATCGCGAGCGACCATTGGACGCCCCGATCTTCACCTGCACGACTTACGTCACACCGGCTTGACGTTGGCCGCTGCAACGGGCGCGACGACCGCCGAACTCATGCACCGTGCAGGGCACTCTTCAGCCAGTACGGCACTTCGCTACCAGCACGCTACGAAGGACCGTGATCGAGTGCTTGCAGACGCCCTTGGGGCCCTAGTCAAGCCAGCGACCGTGATTCCGTTTGATCGAGAATCAAGAGCCTCGGACTAGCCCATGCGCTCACGGGTCTTCCTACGCCGTTGCCCGATATGTGATTCGCGCTGGAACACGCGTTGGCACAAATGCTCGCTGAGAACACAGATTCGGGCAGTCGGCAAGAAGGAGGTGGACGCCATACTTTTCAAGACTCGGCCATCGCATTTTTCACCACTACACCGTCTACTACGACACCGTATGGGACCAGGCGGGTCGCTACAGAATCTGTCCGAATTCGCATCGGCGTCGCAAGGATGCCGAACATTGCGCTGCGACAACAGTTCGGAACTTGCAACTGAAGCAACCGATTGCGTTCTTGACCGATGTTGTCCCACCGAGATTGCCGAGGAACAGGACGCCTGTTAACCGCACCCCGATCGTCGGCATGAACACTGACGTCTGGCGACTCATTAAGGAGATGTACGGCAACCGGTGCTACTACTGCAACAAAGGTGGCAGTCGGTTACAGATGGAACACCGAATCCCGCTTGCGCGAAGTGGCGATAACGATATCTCGAACATCGTCCCGGCCTGCGAGAGCTGCAATCGGCGCAAGAGAATCATGACCGACGACGAGTTCTTCAAGCTCTTGGCTGACGAGTGGGAGTACAGCGGGGCTGACGAAGAGGGTTCACGTCCGGCTCGACCGTTCCCCGGTGGAGTCTCGGTTGATGGTCGGGTGGTTCGCGTCCCACTTCAACAGCACACGCGGCTGAGGCTCGAACTACCTGCAGGCATGAAGCTCTGTACTGCCTGTCACGAGGTGCTGGCCATCACCAAGTTCGGGAGTCACCGGGGCAAGATGGATGGGCTAGCTAGCCGCTGCAGGAAATGCGCGGCTGCATCCTCCAAAGCATGGCGGGAAGCAAACCCAGAGAAGTGGGCTGAAATGAAGAAACGGTCTCGCCGACCGCCGAAAACGGAGGAGAATTCGGAGTGGGCAGATGAAGTCAATGCCGATATCAGAGACGACTAATTGCGCGATGCGCCGGTTTGTCGCGCCACCAAAGACCGTGATCGAGTCCTTGAGGACGCTCTGCAGGTACTTGTCAATCGAGCACCGATGATTCCAATTGAGCGAGAGTCGAGGGCCTTCGATTGCCCGACGTCCCATAGCCACGCTCGAGAGGAGCAATGTTGTTCAAGTTGAAACAATCATCAACAGACAAGGGTGAATAACGGATAAATGACGCAGTTTGCAGGTGCTTTGATACACAGGAAACGCACTTGAACCAAAATTGCCCAAACTAATTGCCGGCGATGACATCGTTAATGTCCGGCGAGGACTGGTCGATTGCCCTCACGGCCTTTAATGCTGTGACATGGGTCTGGGCGGTAGTTACCTGTTGAATATGCCAATCTGGCGCCATCTGCACCCTCTCCTGATGAGGTCGCCATAATGGAAAGCGAATGCCAGCCTGTGAAGATTGGCCAATGCCAATCGTTGAAGGCACAGCTGCGATAGAGGAGGAAATCAGTGGGATGGAAAATTGCAACAGTCACGCTCGCGGTTGTCCTTGCTGTCGCCATCGGGCTCGGAGCGTGGCAGATATCAAGTAATCGGCAGCGGTCTATCAACGGTGAAGCCCAATTAGCGGCCCTGATCGTGCAAGACCGTGTCGCTCAGAGTCAAAGCACCTCGAACCTCAAGACTGAAATTGGCAACGTGCTCGCCGATTCACTCGGTACGAGCTTAGGCACGTTGCAAGGCATCGAGCCCAGCATCACAAATCTGCAAAGCGCCGTGTCATGCCTCGAACAAGACATAACTGACATCGAAAATCAAACATCGTCCTACTTGGTGTGCAACGCACCATGACGACAAAGCCAGAACGTCTCGACGGATCGCTATCCAACAGCGAGAGACACGACGTAATTGAGCACGTGCGAGAGGTAGTCAGGAGTTGAGCCGCAAAGCCCGCTGGGTCGCTCCAAGGTGGTTCCTTCTCGCGTGCGGGTTTCTGTTTGTCGCCGCGATGACCGCCTTATGGTTCATGCCTGGATCGCGCGGGCCGTACGCGCCAGAGTCAACCACAACCTCGATCAACACAACTGCATCCAGCCGATGTTTTACGGCGTTGCAGGCGTGGAACGAGATTGGGCAAACCAGCTGTGTCCAATTCAACGTCGGCTAAGCCTATATCTCGTCGGCGGGCAACGCCTACTTGGACCAGTTCTCCGACTATTCGACGGGCGTAGAAGTTTGGATTCCAGCGGGCTATTCGTTCGGTGCTGGCGACACGATCAAGTTCGCTAACAAGACGATTCGGGTGACTGGCGTCATCACCTCCTACGAAGGCGCACCACAGATTGAGGTGACTTCACTGTCGCAGATTTCACTTGTGAGTTAGCGCATGAAAGACCGATGAGTTCAGAGCAGCTCTGGCAAATGGGTGCGGTTAAATGCCAGAGTCCGTATGAGCGCTAGTTACTCCAAGCCGCGCTGGACAGTTAATCGCGGGTCATGTCCAACACCCTGGCCGACCGGCGGATCTGCTCGATTGTCATCATCCCGATTGACGGGCTGGGACTATCGTCAAGATATGGACCAAAGAGGGCAAATAGGTTATAGACAGTCAATTACTTCCCAGTGGCGCTATTTGGGAGCGAGAACAACTGCTCAAATTTTTAAGTTGTTTGCGTTCCTTTGGATTGTGGCCGGTGTAGTCGTGATTATCTTGACGGTCAAAGCGTACGGTAGGAGTGCAATATCAAATAATTCTTACCACGTCGCCCTCGCGGTCGAATATGCGGCGACGCCACTGGGCGCGGCGACGTTCTCTTTTTTCGCATATGTTCTTGACTTGCTTCGGGGAATCTGGGAAGAAGTTGCTGCCGTGAACGACTAGACAAGTAACTGATGTTCCCAACTCACGCTTTGGTCCTACGCAGTGAAGCCCCGAGTGACGACTGTTGTTCGCAAAATCCCACGCTTTATCCCACATACCAATCTGACACACCGGACGAATCCGAAACCTCCGGACAAGATTTCCTTTAAATCCGGACGAATCCGACGCCACCAGACCACTCCTACCGATTGCCTCCACTTCACAACTGACGAGAAGTTCATGCGGGGATTACCTCAGACTGTAGGTTGGCGAACTGTCGCGGAGGTCCTTAGCGATGCCAGGAAACGTCTTCGATTGAGCAAGCGCCGGTCTGCTCGCCGGCTAGCTTGCCGATGCTGTCATAGGGGGAACGCACCGCACCGCAACGCGCTAAGCGTTGTTCCACGATTCGGTGTCGATTCCTGCTTGCGAAAGGATTCGGCCTATAAGGCCGATGCTCAAATCCTCGCCATGTTCATTGGGAATCTTGACTTTCCGTTTGCCCAGAACCATGAATGAATGGCCTTTTGCCGTCACAGGACCTTCCCAACCAAGGGCCTTGAATTTTTTCACGATGTCTCGCCGCCGCAGTGGTTGAAGCGGCGGTGCCATCGCTGCTTACTGCGCGGCAGATGTTATTTTATTCAAGTCAATTCCACTGAGAACCGGAATATCACCGTCACCATCACTGACTTTGAGTTCCAGCCAACCTTCTAAGGCCCCAGCCAGATCGTTCAGAGCGGAAGATTCATCCGATCCCACTCCCCACACACCTTGTATTCCGATGACACTCGCATAAATGCTGCCATCTTCAAGACTCTCGAACATTGCTCGAGCCTTTGCCAGCCGAATGTAGCGCCCAATCAGTGTCGATGGAATGGTCCCTCGTGGACCTCCTGCAACCTCAGACCTCACAACATATGACATCATCTCCAACCTTTCGATTGAAGGCCCTTCCGGATCGCTGGGTGTCGTAAACGAAACCGGCGCATCTTTAAATGTTAAAGTTTTCATCGTTCTATCCTTCCACCGGCTTCTTCAAACTATTGGGCGCGTCAACCGTCAACAAACTCATCGCCACTGTCGCGTACATGGGTTGTCCATCTTGCGGCGACCAGGCATTGTCTACACGCAAAATCTCCGTCACAACCATTTTTGCCCTAATCACCGAACCGTCGTCGGCAAGATACTCGTTCCAGTCTTCTCTACCCGTTTGGAAACCGACGGGAGTAGCATCAACCAATTGACCATTAGGTAGTTTGACTTTCCGTGATTGACTCAAAAATCCCTCCTCGTGCCTTGTTTTTAGTGTAATGGGTAGAGATGCTGCTGAAGTTAGCGACTAAATCACCTCATATTTTGCCTTTCAGAGGCCCATCTGTATCGACAAACACCGCTCCCTAAGCCCGCATTGCGGTTCATATGGTCAACTCTCCGATGCATGTTCACGCCACGATTTGATTCGCCAGTCGGATAGTGCAGGTCGGCCCTCCGACGCGAACCCACAAACTGCAGGGTGACGAATCGAGAATTCCAGGGTTCATGCCACGGCCCAACATTGCGCACCGAACGAGATTTCCTGCGATCAACCTAGACCTAAGTCGAATATGCGCCTAGTCCTTTCACGATGCACCTTTCATCAGGTGATCGTGAAAGTGCCTGCGGCGCTTCCGGCGTTGCAGCTGACCGATACTTGAGCCGTCCCTGCGCCAGTAGTTGAACCGATCAACCACGTCCAGGTCGCATCGCCACTTGCGTTGGCCGTTGTCGTACCAAGGCCACTTTCGGTGCTGTGTCGGCCGCTCGGAAGGGTAACGGCAAGTGTGCAGGAATCATTCGGTTTATTCGTATGCACAGTGAGTGATTCATGACCCCCCGGAGCAACCGAACTGATTAGTGAGGTGATACGTACACCTCCGACCTGAGTCGTCGTAGCACCTGGCGCAGTAGTCGTGGTTGCCGTCGGCTGCACCGCATTGGCCTTAGGCCATGCGCCGAGGAATCGATGGTACGTGGTGACCCAGTTACTCGCGATGAGAGTTTGGGCACTACGAAGACTGACCTTCCCCGTACACAAGAGAGCGTGCAGGCGGTTTTCAAGAATATCCTTGCTGTTGAGGTATCCGTGCGGGTGATCATTCAACTCGGGCCACAAGTTGCCAATCGCGTTGCTCCCGCCAAGTTCGAGAGAGATGAGGTGGTCGATCTCGTACTGGCCAGCCGTGTGATGAGTGATGCCGTACTCCGCGTAGACCTGGTTCTTCTCGGATTCGGGAACGTTGCGAACGCTGGTCGAATAACCGGACCGACAGATCGTCGCAACGGTTACATGGAACGTCACGCCAGGCGTCACACGAAGATCATTCAACGGCTCGCCGTGAGAGTAACGAAAATGGCCAGTGCTTGCGAACGCTGCCGGAGAGAGCGCAAGGCTGACCGTCATCACCGCCGCTACGGCGACTCCGATTGTGCGCTTCATGGAAACTTCCCCTCTTGCCGTTTCTACGGTCAATCTAGACGTAAGTCTCCAAGCGCACCGATAGAACTTGATGCTTGGCCTACGCCAGCAACTTCGCCTTATGAACCTCGAACTCTTCGTCAGTGAGTATGCCGGAATCTCTGAGCGCACCGAGTTTTGTTAATTCGTCGGCAAGGCTTGGTGCGGCGACCGCCGTGGCTACATCGTCAACGCAATGGACACCAGCCGCCACCATGATCGGGTTGACCTTTGCGCGGAGTGCAGCACCGGACGTTCCCTTGACGTGATAGATCGCGGCGTTGCCGTCCTTGAGAAAGACCGTCATATGGGCGTCATCCTGCGTCTTCTTCGCAGCGAGTGCGAACACCCCGATTAGAAGTGCCTTCCCTACTCTGGACTTGCTAGCCGTACCTGAGTCGAATGAGACGCCCTGGGCATCGCTCCACTTGACGACGCCCGTCTTGGGACCAAAGGCGCCAACGCCAACGCAATCGCCATTAACGTAAAGAGTTCCAACTATCGATGACGGTTTCGTACCTGGCAAACCACCGAGGTACTCCGCCTTTTCAAAACGCGCGGTCTTCAGCCAAGCCGCAGCCTTTGTTTGGCGGGCTTCCTTTCGTTCCGCTGACTTCGCGTGAATGGCGTCTTTTCGCTCCGCAGACTTTGCGTGAATGGCCTCCTGTCGTTCCACAGACTTCGCTTGGATGGCTTCCTTCTTTTCAGTTGGTATTGGCTTGAACAACCCCATGTACTTCTCCTTGCTTGCTTTGTGTGGTTACTTGACCTTGGCCAAAGCCTTGACGACGAAGCCTTGAAACTGGCTCACGTCAAGTGGCGGAATGTCAGCCTCTTGAATCCCCATGACGACATTGCCCTTGCGGACGATTAGAAGATCGTCGCCAACAGTCGTGCCCTGAATCACGAGACTTAGTGAGAATGCCGCGCTCGCGTTCCCATAGTGCGGGAAACTCATCTGTCCGACTGTGCCGGTTGTCTTTGCACCACCACTAGTCCCGCTTACTCGCTTGCAGGCGCTGAGCGTGGCAACGATCTTCTTGTAGGCAGTCGTGGCGTTTGAGTAGGTCGAAAGCTTTTCGGTGACCAGAGGCGTATTCCCATTGTCATCCAATGCGACGCCCGCGTGCGAAATCTGCTTGATGCCCTTCGGCTCCAAGATGTTTGCGAGACAACCGACACCACTTCCACTCGACGATGAATTGTCAACGCTCCATCCGGTCGGCATCTGGCCAACGCTCAACAGTTCGCTCGAGAGTTTGGGAGTAGAGGCGCTGGCGCTGCTCATCATTCCCATCGACAGTGCGACCGCTGCGGCCACTAAGAATGTGCGTTTCATGGAAGCCTCCTAGAACTGTTCACATCATGGCCCATACGGTAAGAAAAGGGATGGCGTAGCGCCCATGTAGCGCCCAAAACGAAAGCCATCCAGATATTGACGGGTAGAAAGACACCGTGACCAGTAGTTTTACCTACCGCTATTGTGGGAGGTCTCCAGCTTGAGGGGCTGGTGCCTTTAGGGGCGTGCGGGTTCAAGTCCCGCCTTCGACACCAAGAATCTCTGAGCAAACGAAACCCGGTGAAGTGCACGTCAAGACAGTCACGGACTTTCTTCAATGCAGTTTGTGGTCGCTGTGACACTTGTTCAATGGGCTGGGGTAACGTGCGGCGGACGGCGCGTGGAGAGCCGCCAGACCACCACGACGTTAGGAGCAAGATGTCTGTTACGACCGATCTCATTGATGGCGAGATTGCTGCGTATAGAGCCCGCAATCTAGACGAGTTCCTTTCCTTCTACTCGGCGGACGCGGTGATCAGGGATGGCGACGGCAACGTCCTGGTGAAGGGCGAGCTGGAGATGCGTGAGTACTACGGAACCTTGTTCCGCAGCAGTCCCGACCTCCGGCTGGAGATCCCGAGGCGAATCGAGTTCGGCGATTACGTGATCGACGAGGAACTTGTCGACGGTATCAACGTGGAGGGATACCCGACGAAACTGCACGCCGCGGTCGTCTACCGCGTGAAGGACTCGAAGATCAGCCAACTCACGTTTCTCATGTGATTGTCTGCAAGACTTGGGCCCATTTTGAAATCAGACTCACACTCCTAATTAATCTGCGAAACGAGGCCAGTTCGCGAGTTGCCACGCGTCTCGGACCAGAACCCCTGAAGTCCACTCAAGACGCCAGTGGCAAGTAGCAGGTCTGTCACGATGGGCTGTCGCCACCGATTACGTAACGTGAGCCGGCGCCGAGGTGGCACGTCGCTAATGGCCCAGATAGCAATCGGGTAACCGACTCAATTCGACCGACCGATTGCAAGTGTGCTTCAGCGGCCACGCTGTTCAAACGAAACTATTTGACCGTGGTCAGGGCAAGCGCGAAAGCAAAGACCAGAGAAGCGAGTCCCATCATCTTCGTCGTCCTCGGTCGGACGGCCTCGGTGTATTTGCTGGCGAAGGCAACGTCCCACTTCATCCGTAGTACGAAACTGATGCTCGAGACGAGGCCCAGTAACTGCGAAACTACAAAATAACGTTCACCACCGCGAGTTCTTCGCGAGAAAGATGCCAGGTCAGCGTAACGATCGCCCAGATGGAATCAGACTATCCGGCAGTGGGGCAGTGGGGCAGTCGGCCATCGTCACGACTACCGGAAGTGTTACTCCGGTCGGGATCTGAATGGAACTCCTTTAACCACTCACCGTTGGCGGATCACATTTGTTTGCCCATGGACCTAACTCCGGCTCATTGCTCTGAAGTCGTTAAGTGAAATCTTCTCACCTCCGGTGGAAGCACGAGCATCCCTCGCTAGATTCATGATGGCCACGGGGGGCAACAGCTTCGCGCGAGGCGACAATGAGGTGGGGGAATTCATGTACTTTCAGGACCGTTACTTGACCGGCGAACAGCGCATGATGCGCGACACCACTCGTCAGTACGTGAACAACGTCGTCATCCCGTTCATCCAGCAGAATCGGACGCGCGAGTGGGACATGGACCCCCTGGCGCGCCTGGACGCGAACATCCTCGAGCAGGCCGACGCCGCCGGCCTGCGCTACCTCGGCGTCCCCAGCCAGTTCGGCGGTATCGACCTGGACCCGGCCACGCAGTCGCAGACCTTCGCCATCATCGCCACGGAGATTGCCCGAGGGGAGTCCGGCTTGGCCGACAAGTTGGTGCAGAACTGGAAGATCTCCATCCTTATCGCCCAGTTCGCTCCGGCGCACCTGCAGGAGTACTGGTTCAAGCGTTATATGGAGGATCCCCAGTTCCTGATGGCCCACTGCCTGACCGAGCCTCGCGGTGCCTCGGACCGCTGGTTGCCCTACAACGTGCCCGAGGTGAACATGGACACCAAAGCCGTCCTGGAAGGCGACACCTGGGTCATCAACGGGCGCAAGCAGTTCATCAGCAACGGCTACGACGCCTCGCTCTACGTGGTCTACGCCAATACCGACGACTCGGTGGGCATGCAGCAGGGGACGTCGAGCTTCCTCGTGCCGCGCGACGCTCCTGGTCTCGAGGTCACCCGCTGCAACGAGACAATGGGCGGGCGCTACATGAACAACGGAGAGATCGTCTTTGACAACGTCCGGGTTCCGAGCGACCACCTTCTGGTGCGCAACGATGCGCTGGGCAAAGCCGGCATCTACTTCCGTCCGGGCAAGGTGCTGGTCGCGGCCAAGAGCCTGGGTATCGGCATCGGAGCGTACGAAGAGACGGTCAAGTTCGTGCACGAACGCGTCCAAGGGGGCAGGCCCATCATCCAGCACCAGGCGGTCGCCGTGCGAATCGCGGACATGGCGACGAAGCTCGAGGCCGTCGCGGCGTTGCTGCGCCACGCCGCGCTGGCCGTCGACGAGCGCTCACCCGACGCCGACGCCCTGTGCAACATGGTGAAGGTCTTCGCCTCGCACGAGATCGTCAAGGTGTGCCAGAACGCCATGGAACTGCACGGTGGTTACGGCGCGATGCTGGAAGTCGGAATCGAGAAGGCCATGCGCGACGCCCTGATCAACTTGCACTCCGACGGCACGACCGACGTCTCGAACTTCAAGATCGTGCGCGCCATGTTCCCCGACACCGCGGGGGTGTACGCCGGATAACGATCGGCCAACCGAATCGCAATTGATTGGGAGATTGACGCGTGGCATCGCGGACGTTCACGTACGGATGTGGAGTGCCTTAGTGTCCAGCATCAGTGACGACGTCGTCCCTAACCTAATTTACCTTACGTCCTATGCTCGGGCCATGGCCATCTCGAAGCTGGAGTTCTCCCGTCGATGGATCGGCGCGGGATTCTTGCTATTCGCCCTCGCGTCGATAGGAAATCTCCTCAGCTTTGGTAACACCATCTTTCACGTTGGAGTTCGCCTAGAAGTCCAAATGCTCTTCGATCCTGTGTCGGCACTGCTCACCTTGATGGGTTGGTTGTTCTTGACCCAGTTGCGCTCCCGCGACTCCTTCCAGAGCAAGTTGCTGGCCGCGGGATTCCTCGCCCTGGCCCTACAGTTCGCCGCCCTCAGCCTGGGTCAGATACTCCGCGCTAGTGGCGTTGTAATCATCAACTGGTCGAGTGCACAATTTTGGCTGGCCCTGACGGGCTACGTGGCTGCCACCGTGGGATTCTTGATGGCCTTCAACTTCATTCGGGGTTCTGGCGAGTCGGCGCGCGTCCCGGAACGACCGACATCCTCCGCGCCAGCGTCAAGTCGCCTCATCTTCGTCGGCTTCGCCCTGCTCGCCATTTCATCGATGGTGATCCTCTACTTCGACGTGTCGAACCGACTCTTCACCGTGGTCGGGATTCATAACGTGATCGAGAACTTCACCCAACCGATGGCGGCCCTGTTCGCAGCGTTGGGCTGGTGGTTCCTCAGCCACCTCGACGGTCGCGACGACGAGCAGCGAACTCTCATTCACCAGGCGTATTGGGCCCTCGGACTGGCGCTCGCGGCCAACGCGATCCAGCAATTCCTGGCAATTTCCGAGGTGAGCGGTTTGAGTCAATTCACCTGGGAACTCTGGATCAGTGCCGTGGGTTGCGTTGTCGCCGCCGTGGGATTCATTCTCACGGCTCGACGACCGGTAGCTATCGCCAAGTCCAGCGCCCTCACGTCCACGCCGTGAATGCCGAAGAGATGACCACCTCCAACTACACCGCGTAGTTAAGAACCAGTCGCTATGAATTTACCGCCAGCACCCGGGGCTGGAGTTTGCGAGCATTCTCGATGAACGCGGGTATGAGCAGGTCCTCCATCGTGTAGAGGCCTGGGGCGACGAATTCCATCTGTCGCGCCGCGAAGAGTGCACCCTCGCCGAAGGCCTCGGGACTGACCGACTCGTGGCGCAGACGGATCGTCTGTGACGGGAACCCGAAGAGGACCTCGTGCGTTCCCACGATCCCTCCGGCCCTCAGGGACTTGATATCGCACTCGGTGACACCGAGCGATCTCGCAATGATCTTGGCCGTGCTCGAAACACCCTTCTTCATGCGAAAGTGCTCCTCGACAATCTCCACGTCCGCGTGGGGAGCGATCATCTGCAAGAGATTCGCCGCCAGAATCAGCAGATTGACCCCCACGGTAATGTTGGGCGACCACAGCACGGCCGTCTCGGTGCTGAGTCCTCGAAGCGTCTCCTGGGTCTCGCACGAATAGTTCGAGATGGCGGAAATGATGCGCACATCGCAATGGGCGGCCGCTTCACCGTAGTAGTCAATGCTTTCGGCGCTCGAGAAGTCGATGATGGCGTCGACCGGGTACGTGTCGAGAAGAACATCGATCGGCATGGTCGCGCTTGAGAAGATACGGTTCTTGCCACTGTTGTTAGGCTCGATCATGTCCGCCAGAGAACCCCGTGACACGTGATTCGACTTTCGTACCACCCACTCGAGGGAATGACTCCCGTCATTCAAAATCGACCGTGCGACGGACCGTCCAGTTTTCCCGAATCCAAAGAGCCCAATTCTCATGAACTTCCCACCCACCTGACCACTCGGCACCCGAGGTACATCCGCAGACTACGGGCGCAAGTTGCAGTCGGGTTAAAGTTTTTTATAGATTGCTTAAGGTTCGCCTGTGTAGAACCATAGAAAGCGCGTTCACGTGACAAAATTACTCCTCCCATCAGTACGTATGGTGACAACAGATGCGCGACAGGCTTCACATCGTCTCCGCCGATGAGCCCGCGAGAGTTTGACCGTTGGGATCGAGACCGGCATTTCGTATCCATGGAACACTTATGGTCTCTCGGGGCTCGTAATTACCACGCCACGGCGCTCGCTCGCTCGCGGCCAACTTTCCCCCAGTCGCTACCATTAGCCACGAGGTAATACGTGACCAACATCCTTTTTACGGCCTTCAGCAATCGAACCGACGCGCTCGAACTCGCGAGTGAAGCGGTCAAGGGCCTGCGTGAGCGCGGTATCGAGTCTTCGACGCACTTTATGGACCAGGACGATACTCCGTCATTGTCATCGGATTCACTAGTCATCAGCCTCGGCGGTGACGGCACTTTCCTTCGATCGGCTCGACTGGCCCACGCTCACGGTGCGCGGATCCTGCCGGTGAACCTAGGCCGGGTGGGATTCCTACTTGATGTCCCTTCCAATCAGATCGTCGCGTCAGTACAGGACGCGTTGACGAATCCGCGGGTCGTTGAACGACTGGCGCTGGCCATTTCCATCGAAGGCCAGACGACCAGTGATTTCGCGTTGAACGAAGTGGTCCTGGAGCGCGCGCGCGTGGGACACATGGTGCGAGTCAAGACCTTCGTGGGCGCTGACGAATACCTGACCTATTCCGCCGACGGCGTCCTCGTCTCCACGCCGACCGGCAGTACGGGCTACAACTTCTCAGCTGGCGGACCGGTGGTGGACGCGGACTTGTCGGTAGTGGTCATTACGCCGATTGCGCCGCATTTCACCATCGATCGCTCTATTGTGGTGGATTCGGCCAAGACGGTGCGCCTGGTTGCTGACAACAAGCCCGCCGTGGTGGTCGCCGACGGCACCGAGATCGGCGTGCTCGAGCCCGGGCAGGCGGTCCGGGTCTCACAGAGCCCGACACCGGTGAGGGTGGTCTATTCGGGAGCCTTTGAGCTTGGCGTGCGGTTGCGCCAGAGCCTGCGAGAGGGTCATGCCTAAGGCGCAGCTGGTGGAGCTCTACGCCCGCGGTCTGGGAGTGATTGAAGAGACTCGCATCGAATTCGGACCAGGTTTCAACGTCCTCACGGGCGAGACCGGAGCGGGCAAGACTCTTCTTCTCGGCGCACTCGAGCTCTGCCTCGGAGGAGAAGCCGCGGCCTCACGCTACGCCGTGTCTCTCGACACCCGAGCGGTCGCCCTTTTTTCGCGCGACGACGGCACCGAAGAGCTCTTTGCGCGTGAATCGTCACCCTCGGGACGACTGAGAGCAACCCTGAACGGCACGCCCACCAGTGCCGAGCTGTTGCGACAGGTCGCCGCCGCCGTCATCGTCATCCACGGACAGCACGATTCCCTGGCACTCAAGTCGCGTCAGGAGATCTTGAAGATCATCGACACCGCGGGCGCCATATCGACCGTGGAGCTCGATCGAGTGCGACGCGAGCTGGCCACGCTGGGCAACGAACGCGACTCCCTCGGCGGTGATGCGGTGAGCCGTGAACGCGAACGCGACTATTTGATGTACCAGTGCCGGGAACTCTCAGAGGTGAAATTGGACGACCCCGGCGAGCTCGGCCAGGTGCTCGAAGAGTTAACGCGACTCAGCGCCCTGCGTGATGCCCAAGGCGAGTTGCTCTCCGTCGCCGATGAACTCGATGGCGACTCCGACGCCGCGGTGCTCTCACAACTCGCCCGAGCAATCCAGCGAGTGCCTCGTGGTGCGGGAGTGGACGACGTACGTGACGACCTGGCGAGGCTTCTCGAAGGGGCCCGCGCCAACGTCCACGAGCTCATGGCCCGGTCTTCGTCCGATAAATTCGACGCTGAGCGAATCGCCCAGTTGGATGTCCGAGCGTCACTGCTCCAGCAGATTGCGCGTAAATACGGCGGTACCCTCGCGAGCGCCATTGCCCAGCGCGACGAGATGAACTTGCGCATTGAGGAACTCTCGAGTGCCGAAGGTCGCCTCGAAGAACTCGACGCCCAGGTCGAAGGATTGAAGTCGCATGAGAGCAATCTCGCCGCGATTACCCGCCGCGCTCGTGAGGCGGCGGGTGAATCGTTGACCCAACGAGTTCAGCTTCAACTGCCACGAGTGGCCTTGCCTCACGCGACGCTGCGCTTCGTGATTGCCGGTGTCGACGGATCCGACGCAAAAATTCTCTTCACCCCCAACCCTGGTTGGCCCGAAGGCCCCCTGCAGTCTCTCGCCAGCGGGGGAGAGCTCAGCCGTGTCCTGCTCGCTCTCTGCCTCGAGACGGCCCACGATGACGTGGTCGCGGTCTTTGACGAAGTAGACGCCGGCGTCGGCGGTCAGGTAGCCCAGCAAATTGGCGAATGCCTCCGCGAAGTGGGTGAAACTCAGCAGGTCATTGCCGTAACACACTTGGCGTCGGTGGCCGCCAAGGCCGCTCACCATTTCGTCATCGAGAAATCGGTGGCCGATGGGGTGACGACCACTCGGGTTCACGAGGTCTCCGGTGCAGACCGAGTACGCGAGGTCGCCCGGATGCTGGCGGGTGACGCCGTTACCGACGAAGCGCACGCTCTCGCGCAGAGATTGCTCGAATCGGTCTGGTAGTTCATTGTTGAGCGACGCCCTCGGACTAGTATGTAGTTCCGTGAAGGAACTCGATACCGAATGACGAAATACGTATTCGTCACCGGCGGAGTGTCCAGCTCCCTCGGCAAAGGCCTGACGGCGTCATCTCTCGGCCGACTGCTGAAATCGCGGGGCCTCAAGGTGACGATGTGCAAACTCGACCCCTACCTCAACGTCGACCCGGGAACGATGAACCCCGGCGAACACGGTGAGGTATTCGTCACCGACGACGGTGGAGAGACCGACCTCGACCTCGGTCACTACGAACGCTTCATCGACGAATCCCTGTCGCGCATGTCAAACACCACGACAGGCTCGATCTACTCCAAGGTGATTGCCAAGGAGCGTCGCGGAGATTACCTCGGCAAGACCGTCCAGGTCATCCCGCACATCACCGACGAAATCAAGGATCGTCTACGACGCCTCAGCACCCTGGGTGCCGACGTCGCGATCGTCGAAATCGGCGGCACGGTGGGCGACATGGAGATCATTCCGTTCCTCGAGGCCATCCGCCAATTCCGCCGCGACGCGGGACGTGGCAATGTCTGTTACGTCCACTTGACCCTGGTGCCCTACCTGGCGCCCTCGGGTGAGCAGAAGACCAAGCCGACCCAACACTCGGTGACCGAACTACGTTCGCACGGTATCCAGCCCGACGTGATTGTGTGTCGCAGTGACCAGCCAATTTCCGATGGCCTCAAGCGCAAGATCTCACTGCTCTGCGACGTGCCCAACAATGCCGTCATTTCGGCCATTGACGCGTCGAGCATCTACGACATCCCGCTCAATATGCACCACGAGGGTCTCGACCGGATCGTTTGTGACATCTTGGCTATCAACATCGAGGAACACCCGATTGACCTCTCGGCCTGGGAAGACGTCGTGCGTCGCGTGCACCACACCTCCAAGACGCTGCGCATCGGCATCGTGGGCAAGTACGTCACCATGCCCGACGCGTACCTATCGGTCGGCGAATCAGTACGTCACGCAGGCTTCGCGGTCGGCGCCACCACGAAGATCGAATGGCTCGAGGCCGAGCGGGTGCCCTCGGAGATCGACGCACTACGCCTTCGTCAACTCGACGGCATCATCGTGCCCGGCGGATTTGGCGAGCGCGGCATCGAGGGCATGATCGCCACCGCGCGCATCGCGCGAGAGCACCAAATTCCTCTGCTCGGCATCTGTTTGGGCATGCAGGTGATGGTCATTGAATTCGCTCGCCACGTACTCGGACTCGCCGACGCCCACTCGACGGAGTTCTCGCTGACCACGAGCGCACCCGTGATCGCCCTGATGGAAGAGCAGATGGACGTCACCAACCTTGGAGGCACCATGCGACTGGGCGCGTGTCCCGCCATGCTGGCCGAAGGTTCACAAGTGGCGTCCCTGTACGGAGCCACCGTGGTCTCCGAACGGCACCGTCACCGTTATGAGTTCAACTCGCGCTTCGTCGAGCAATACGAGGCGAGCGGCATGCGCTGTTCGGGAACTTCGCCCGACGGACGGCTGGTTGAGTTCGTCGAGATGCCCGCACACTCGTACTTCGTCGGCACCCAGGCTCACCCCGAATTCAAGTCGCGCCCCGATCGTCCCCACCCTTTGTTCAAGGGACTCATCGACGCCGCTAGTGTCCGCGCCGAGGGTCGTGAGCCTCACATCCTCGACCCGCGCACCGTCGACGCGACCTTGTGAGCAAATCCTTCTCGATTGTCGAACGCCGGACCCTGTTGACGTCCTACGTTTTTTCGGTCGAACGCCGCACGATCTCCCACGAGGGCACGACCTTCGAACGCGACATCGCGGTCCACCCCGGCGCGGTCGCGATGGTAGCGGTCAATGACCGCGACGAAGTCGGTCTAGTTCGCCAATACCGCGTCGCGGCCGACCAGGTCCTCTGGGAGATTCCCGCCGGCACTATTGACGCGAGCGACGCCGATCCGCTGTTCACCGCCCAACGCGAATTGCTCGAGGAAATGGGCGTCACTGCGGCCACATGGAGGAAGATCGCCGAGGTCTACGTCTCACCGGGTTGGACGAATCAGGTGATGCACATCTTTGAGGCCCGCGATCTCACTTTCGAGGATCGCGTGCCTGACGGGCCCGAAGAGAACGCCGCCGAGGTCCTCTGGCTCACCCGCGAGCAGGTCCGCGCTCTGCTGAGCCGCGACGACATCAATGACGCCACGTTGACAATTGGGCTGCGTCACTACCTCGCGGTCAATGACGGCTCCTGAGGCCCTGGTAAGTGAGTACGTCCAGTGGCTCACCGTGGAAAAGGGTCGCAGTCGCGCGACCATCGAAGCCTACGAGCGTGATATTCGCGCATTCTTGGCGTGGTGGGGCAGTGATCGTCCCCTGACCAACGTCACCGGAGCCAACCTCGAGGCCTACTTGAATGAACTTCGCGACACCCGCGCCGCCAGTTCCGTCGCTCGCGTCCTTTCCTCGTTGCGCGGCTGGTGGGGATTTCTCATCGAAGAAGGCCAACTCAGCGTGGACCCGGCCGCCTACGTGACGCCCTCCCGGCGCGGACGAACCCTGCCCAAGCCCCTGCCCGAAGAGACCGTCGCACATCTCCTCGACACCCTGCCGCACGAGACGCCCGTCGATCTGCGCGACCGAGCGCTATTAGAACTCCTCTACGGCACGGGAGCGAGAGTGTCCGAGGTCGTTGGGCTCGAGATACAAGACCTCGATTTTGACGAGGAACTCATTCGCGTGACCGGGAAGGGTTCGAAACAGCGCCTGGTCCCCATGGGTACGACACTCAAGACCACCTTGCGCGAGTACCTGGGGCCCGGCGGCCGTTCCGAGTTCCCGAAACCCCGAGCGCACGCTCACGTCTTCGTCAACGTCCGCGGTGGCCCCCTGTCGCGTCAGGGAATTGATTTGATTATCTCAGGAAGGGCCCTCACGGCGAATATCGACCGGTCGACGATCAGCGCCCACGTCTTTCGCCACAGTTGCGCCACCCACATGCTCGCTCACGGGGCCGATATCCGGATCGTCCAAGAGCTCCTAGGTCACGCCTCGATTTCAACGACACAGATCTACACCGCAGTATCGATAACCTCGATGCAACGTGCCTATTCCAACGCTCATCCCCGAGCCCATGATTAACGAGACGACCAACCCGTGAATACTCTCTTCTTTCTGCTGGCGATCATCCCGTCGATCATCCTTCACGAAATCAGCCACGGTTACGTGGCCAATCTCTGTGGCGATCCCACCGCCAAGAACGCCCATCGACTGACTCTCAATCCCGTTCGCCACATCGATCCCTTTGGAACCCTCTTATTGCCCTTTTTGCTCATCGTCACGGGGCTACCCGCGTTCGGTTGGGCCAAGCCCGTTCCCGTGAACATCGGACGATTGCGCAAACCTCGCACCCAGTCGCTCTACGTCTCGCTAGCGGGCCCTCTGACCAACATCATTCTTTCGGGCATCGCTTTCATCTACGTGCGTTACGAGATTCACCACTCCAATAATTTCGCGCTTTTCAACGGCAATACATTCTTTTCGTTCATGGTCGACCTCGGCATCGTGAACTTGATTCTGGCCGTCTTCAATCTGTTGCCGATCCCTCCGCTCGACGGATCAGCAGTGATTGAGCGCTTCGTGCCAGTGCGACATTTGCCGCGTTACTACCAAATGAGGGCGCGGGCGCTCCCCTTCGTGATGGCCCTTCTGATCCTAAATGCGCTGACGTTTCACGTGGGAACGACGTGGCTCAGCAGCCTCGCGCAACATTGGTTTAACCTCGCCGCAGGTTAGAGGCCCATCGCCGCGGCCGCGCGGTGATAGAGCGGACCGGCGACGTCGGCCGCCTTCTCGGCGCCGAGCGCGGCCACGGCCCGCAAAGCGCCCTCATCGCTTCTCAGTTCGCGGTAACGCTGTTGGATGGGCGCCAATGAGGAGATCACCAATTCCGACAAGTCCTTCTTCAAATCGCCGTATCGGCTGTAGCGTTCAGCCACTTGCGGAGGCGTCTCACCCGAGAAACTCGCAAACATTTCGAGCAGGTTGGAGAGTCCCGGCTTCTTGTCCCAGTCGAATCGGACTTCGTTATCACTATCGGTGACCGCCTTCTTGATCTTTTTGTCGATCTCGGAGGCCTCGTCGAAGAGATAGATCAAACCCATCGGACTCGCGAGAGACTTGGACATCTTGCGAGTGGGATCCTGGAGGTCCATGACCCGCGCCGACGCCACCGGCTGAACGGCCGCGGGCACGGTGAAGACCTCGCCGTAGCGATTGTTGAAGCGCTCGGCGATCTCACGGGTCAGTTCGAGGTGCTGGCGCTGGTCCTGGCCCACGGGAACCTGCTCGGCCGAGTACAAGAGGATGTCGCCCGCCATCAAGACCGGATAGGTCAAGAGCCCCACCCGGTAACCCTCCTGACGCGACGCCTTCTCCTTGAACTGCGTCATGCGAGAGAGCTCGCCGTAGGTCGCCACGCACTCCAGCAGCCAGTTCATCTGGGCGTGATAGGGCACCTGGCTCTGGATGAAGAGAGTGCAAACGTCGGGATCGAGGCCCGCGGCCAGCAAGGACGCGAGATAGTCAATGGTCTGTTCACGAAGCTTGTCGGGCTCAATCTGCAGGGTGAGGGCGTGTAAATCGACGATGCAGTAAAAGGCGTCGGGGTTTTGGGAGGCGACCCACTGGCGAACCGCCCCGAGGTAGTTGCCAATGTGCATGGAGCCTGAGGGCTGGATTCCCGAGAGAATGCGCATCCGTCAATCGTAGATGAGGTGGAGCGGTCCTTGAGATTTACTAGTCTTGGCGCGTGACCTACGTCGTGACGACGCCGTCTTTCAGCGGACCAATCGAAGTATTACTTCAGCTCATTAGCAGCCACGATGTCGACATCCTCGATATACCCCTGGCACCCGTCGTGGACGCCTTCGTCGCCACCCTGCGCGACGACTCGATTGCCCTCGACGTAGAGGAACTCTCGGAGTTCTTGCTCGTGGCGGCGATATTGCTGGAGCTCAAGAGCCAACGACTCCTGCCCGGGCGCGACCTCCTCGAGCCCGACGAGGAGTTCGTGGGCTGGGAGGAGCGCGACGTGTTGCTGGCGCGACTGCTGGAGTTGCGCACCTACGCCGGTTTGGCCGACTCATTCGTCGGGCTTTTCGAGCGCGCGGCCAAGTCATTTCCTCGCCTGCGCGGCATCGAGGACGGCTTCGTGGTCCAGCCACCGGACCTGCTCGCCGGCGTCAGCACCGCGCAGTTGGCCGCCGCGTACCTGCGCGGCATCGAAGAGAAACCGGTAGCGGTGATACGCCTCAACCACGTCACCGTCGACGCCGTCTCGGTGGCCGAAACGGTGGTCGTTCTGGCGCAGCGCCTGCCCGCCATGGGCCGCATTTCCTTCCGCGACCTCACCGCCGGGCTCGAGACCCGCATCGAGATCATTGTGCACTTTTTGGCGGTGCTGGAACTCTGCAAACTCGGCCATATTGAACTGGGCCAGGGCGGGACTTTTGGCGATGTCGCCATCGAGTGGATCGACGTCAATTCGCGCCTCGACCTCGAAAGGATTGACTCATATGAGGGATGACGCCTCGCTCGAACAACGACTCGAGGCCATGCTCACGGTAGCCCTTGAGCCGATCTCCGCTGAGGAGTTGGCCGACGCGAGATCGGAAGAGCGTCG
>OCZT010002076.1_pt1 | contig 20763 bp, 18 predicted proteins | sample 1539031 | NCBI WGS metagenome assembly OCZT01 (sample SAMEA3539308, study PRJEB22396) | soil metagenome | biome: tundra; feature: field; material: soil | place: USA | collected 2010-05 | depth 0.15 m | reverse complement strand
AAATCGGGTCGGACCTGGCGGGTTTTTTCCACCTGTCGCGCGTGCCGCCACTTCTCGATCTCGGCATGGTTGCCGGAGAGTAGAATCTCCGGAACGGACATGCCCCGAAATTCGGCGGGACGCGTGTATTGAGGAAAGTCGAGCAACTTGCTGGTGAAGGATTCGTGCGTCAATGACTTTTCCTCCCCGAGCACGCCGGGGATAAAACGCGCCAGCGCATCGATCAAAACCGCCGCCGCGAGCGTGCCGTTGGTCAGCACATAGTCGCCAATGCTGATCTCCTGGTCGATGACGCGGTCCCGGATCCGCTGGTCAATGCCCTCATAGTGGCCGCTGAGCAGGACCAGATGTTGCTGCCGGGAAAGTTTTTCCGCCAGCGCCGGCGAAAGCGGCACGCCGTCCGGGGTCAGGTAGATCCGCCGGCAGCCCGGGGTTTGCAGCTGTTCAATCGCCGCAAAGGCCGGCTCGGGTTTCATCACCATCCCGGCGCCGCCGCCGAACGGCCGGTCGTCCGCCGTGCGGTGCTTGTCCGTCGTCCAGGCGCGCAGGTCGTGGACCGTCACCCCCAGATGACCCGCCGCAATGCCCTTGCCCAGGATGCTCTCGGCCAGGAATCCGTCGAGCATCCGCGGGAAAAGCGTGAGAACGTCGATGCGGAGCATGATGGGACGGGATTTTACCGCAAAGATCGCGAAGGTCGCTAAGAAATCAAAAAGCCCCGGATTGCTCCGAGGCTCAAAAGGAAGGGTTTGGCTTCGCGGCCTTGGCGATGAAATCAGGCGGCCGGGGCGGCGACGGGCGCGGGGGCCCGGCGGGCCTTCTTGATCATCGCATGGACGGTGTTGGTCGGCTTGGCGCCCTTGCTGAGCCAGTAATCCACGCGGTCAAGCTTGAGCTTGACGGTTTCGCCCTTGAGGCGGGGATCATAAATACCAACGACTTCGACCGGGTCGCCATCGCGGCGCGAACGGGCCTCGGCAATGACGAAGCGATAATGCGGCTGATGGATGGCGCCGATGCGGGTGAGACGGATTTTGAGAGCCATGACGGGTGTAATGCGGAGCGATTCGTGCGTGGAAAAGCTGAGGACAAGACCGCCCGGCATTTGCCTTGTCAAGCCCCGACTCCCCGTGGTGGCGGCGCTCGCGGACGACTGGCCGCGGTACCCGCTCCATTCCGCAGCCCGGACCAGCCGGATGGCCCGGATTCACCCCTTGCCTCTGCCCGACTCAATTACAAGCTTGGCCCGAGCAACAAGATCTACAAATGAAGCCAGCGGTCAGTCTCCCCCCTCGCGGCCATCCACTCGGCGCTCCTAGCGTGACTGATCCCCTTCGTCTGGCCGAAAAAATCCATCATGTCCCTCTTCGGTAACATCGAAAAACTGATCACCGAGCACGGCTCGGCCGCCGTGTTGCGCGAGCGGATTACCCTGGCCCAAGAAAAATATGCCGCGCTCGAGAAGAAGCTCGCGGACGTGAAGGAAGACCACGCCAAGGAGCTGAAGCAATTGAAGGCTGATCACGCCAAGGAAATCGAGGAGCTAAAGTCGCGACTGGCGCCAGCGGCTAAGCGCCGTTCGAAAGCGCGGCGAAAGACTCGGGCGACGCGTTGAGGTCGGTAGACCGCGACCGATCGCCGGTCCGCCCCTCCCGCGAGCAGCACCCAAGGATTGGTCCGCGGTCCATGATTGAACTTCCCGAGACAAGATTCATTTTTTGGACCAACCCCACCCATATCCTATGCCCAAATACGTCATCGAACGCGAAATTCCCGGCGTCGGAAAGCTCACGGCCGCACAGCTGCAGGCCATCTCCCAGAAATCGTGCGGCGTCCTGCAAAAGCTCGGCTCGCAAATCAACTGGATCGAGAGCTACGTCACGGACGACAAGATCTATTGCATCTACATCGCGCCCAACGCGGAGCTGGTGCGTGAACACGCCAAACAGGGCGGCTTCCCGGCCAACCGCGTTTCCGAGGTCAGACAGGTGATCGATCCGACCACGGCCGAGGCCTGAGCGCCCTGGCGTTTTGTCGCGGCGAGCGATCAGCCTCGGCGCAATTCTCTCGCGATTCAGGCTAAGAAATCTTCCGGGCAAACGTGAAAGCCGGGGATGAGAGCGAATTGCCTGTTGGTCGTGCTCGGCCTGGGCGCGATCATCGTTTCGTCGAGTTGCACCCGCTCCCGGCTGGCCCAACCACCCTGCCCCGACAACGGGCCGAGCCATTCGACGCGATGTCATTCGATTTGTGACGCCATTGAGTCGGCGGACGCACTTTTGGCCGAGGGCAAGATGACATGGGGCGAACCACGGCAGATTCTGCGGACGGGGAGCAACTGGTATCGCATCGAGTATGAAAGCGGCGGCCTGGGAACCGAGCGGGTGGTCTTGGTTGATCCCGCCGACGGCCATGCGGAGTTTCCGCTGAGGCGATAATGGCTTCATCGGCAAACCAGGCGGTCGCTAGGGCACAGGCGGCCGCCGGCCACACGCCCCTGCGGCTTTTCCGTTGACCGCTCCGGCACCGCGGGCGACGGTTCGCGCCTTATGCTCAAAGCTGGCATCGTCGGCCTGCCCAATGTGGGCAAGTCCACCCTCTTCAACGCCCTGACCCGCTCCCGCAAGGCGGAGGCCGCGAATTACCCGTTCTGCACCATCGATCCCAACGTCGGTGTGGTCGTCGTGCCCGACGAGCGCGCCTACGTGCTGCGGAAGATCGCCAAGACCAACGTCGTCGTGCCCGCCGCGATTGAGTTCGTCGACATCGCCGGGCTCGTCGCCGGCGCGAGCAAGGGCGAGGGTCTCGGCAACCAGTTCCTCGCAACCATCCGTGAGGTCGACGCGATCGTGCAGGTCGTCCGTTGTTTCGAGGATCCCGACGTCATCCACACCATGGGTGGCGTGGATCCCGTGCGCGACATCGAGGTGATCACGACCGAGCTCGTGCTCGCCGATCTCGAAGCCGTCGCCAAGCGCATCGAAAAGACCCAGAAGAAAGCCAAGTCCGGCGACAAGGAAGCCATCATCGAAATGGCGCTCCTCGAGAAACTTTCCCCGCATCTCAACTCCGGCAAGACCGCGAACACCCTCCCGGCCACGCCCGAGGAAGTCGCGTTGATGAAGCTCTTCCAGTTGCTCACGGCCAAACCCGTGCTGTTCGCGTGCAACGTCGCCGAGAGCGACCTCGCCACGGCGGAGCAGAATCCCTTTGTCCTAAAGGTCGCGGAGTATGTGCACACCCATCACGATGCCGCCTATGTGCCGATCAGTGCCAAGATCGAGTCTGAGCTGATCGATCTGCCGCCCGACGAGGCCAAGGCGTTTCTCAAGGATCTCGGCGTCAATGACTCCGGCGTGTCGGCGCTGATCAAGGGCACCTATGCGCTGCTCGGGCTGATGACGTATTTCACAGCCGGCGAAAAAGAGGTGCGCGCGTGGACGATCAAGAAAGGCTGGAAGGCCCCGCAGGCCGCCGGCGTCATCCACACCGATTTCGAAAAAGGCTTCATCAAGGCCGAAATCGTCTCCTACGCCGACCTTACGAAGCTCGGCAGCGTCGCCGCGGCGCGGGAAGCCGGCAAATACCGCCTCGAGGGCAAGGAATACGTATTCGCCGACGGCGACGTCGCGCTGTTCCGGTTCAACACCTGATTTGGGTCCGGCGGGAGACGGGTTTTGCCCGGTTTCATGGGCCTGGTTGATGGGTAATTCTACACTCTTACGGCGGTTGTAATCTGGGTGCTTGCCCTTAGATTTTTTCCGGTGGAACCGATGCACCCAATTAACTCAAGTTCAGTGGTCAGCCCCCAAGTCAGCCTGGCCTCCACAGCAAGCCGCAGCCCATGGCTTAGGCTCGCCGCCTGTGGTTTGCTTTTTTTGCATGGCCTCCGGGCCGGCGCGGCCAACATTGTATGGGCGGACTTGGGCACGGATTTCGCCACCAACGCCAATTGGCTCCTCGGTGTGGCCCCGGCCAATGACACGACCACCGATATTGCCACCTTTGGGCCAATCTCCACCTTTCAGCCGGTGCTTGCGGCCGATCGCAGCGTCAACGGCCTAGCTTTCACCGACACCAGCGTGGTGACCATCTCCGGCGCCGGTGCGTTTACGCTTGGCAACAGTGGCATCAACAATTCGTCCAGCAGCGGGCTCAAGACCGTGAGCAACAACCTCACGCTCGCCGCCGCCCAGTCGTTCATCAACAACGGCGCTCTCACCCTCACGGGGAGCGTGAACAACGGCGGTTTGCTCCTCACCCTCGACGGCACTGGCGCCGCCGGCACGCTTTCCGGCACCATCAGTGGCACAGGCGGATTAACCAAGGCCGGCACGGGCCAGTGGATCCTCTCGGGCAGTAACACCTACACCGGCAACACCGCGATCAATTCCGGCACCCTCAACGCCCAGGCGAACAATGCCCTTGGCACCACCGGCAACGCCACCGTGACCACCGGTGCCACCCTGCAGGTTCAGGGCGGGGTCAGCCTCGGCCAGGCTTCGACCACTCTCAATGGCACCGGCACCGCCGGCAACGGGGCCTTGGAAAACGTGTCCGGCAACAACTCGCTCACCGGTCCGGTCACGGTCGCCAGTGCCAGCCGCATCCAGTCCGATGTCGGCACCCTCACCGCCAGCGGGACCGTCGCCCTCGGGGCCAACACCCTGAACGTCGGCGGCGCGGGCAACACCACGCTTTCCGGTATCGTCAGCGGCACGGGCGGCCTGACCAAGGATGGAGCCGGCACCTTCCTGCTCTCCGGCGCCAACACCTTCACCGGCGCCACCACGATCAATGGCGGGCTCCTGAGCATTGGCGCCGACAACGGACTCGGCGCCGCACCCGGCAGCGTCACCGCCAATCAGCTTGTTTTCAACGGCGGCACCCTCGGAACCACGGCCACCTTCACGCTCAGCGCGAATCGCGGCACCACGCTCAACGCCGGTGGCGGCACGTTTGATGTCGGCGCCGGCACCACCCTCACCTACGGCGGCATCCTCGCCGGCAGCGGCGCACTCACCAAGGTCGACACCGGCACCCTCGTCCTCTCCGGCGCCAACACCTACACCGGCGCCACCGCCATCAACGCCGGTGCCTTGCAGCTCAATAGTGCGGGCGCGCTGGGCACTGCCGCCAACACCGCAAGCACCACCGTCGCCAGCGGAGCCACTCTCCAGCTGGCCAACAACATCACCACGACCAACACCGGCATGCTGTTCCTCAATGGGACCGGAGCGACCGGTTTAGGGGCGCTGCTGAACGTCAGTGGCAATAATCGTTGGAACAGCGATGTTACGATTGGCTCCAATTCCACCATTTACTCCTCCACCGCCGGCAACACGCTTTACATCGGAAACGCGGTTTTTGGCACCAACCTGTTCTCGATGGGCAGCAACACCGTCACCATCGACGGGCCGGGCGATGTCTGGTTCGACGCGAACGTAGGCGTGAGCGGCGACACCGGCAGTTTCGTCAAGAACGGCACCGGCAAGGTGACCTTCTACGCGTACAACACCTTCTTTACGGGCCCGACCTTCGTGAACAACGGGATGCTTGACCTCGTCGTCGGCCCTTTGAGCGCCGGGATCTACGGCATCAATGGCGCGCTGACCATCGGCGACAACATCGGCTCCGCCGGCTCCGCCATCGTCAATATCCAATCCGCAACCTACCCCGGCCAGATCTCGCCGTCGTCCGCTGTCACGATCAATTCGGACGGGTTGCTGCAGGTTGCCCTCTCCAACGGCATCGGCTCCCTCACGCTCAATGGTGGCCGGGTCAGCCTCGCCGGCGTCACCCTCACCCCCACGGGTAACATCACGTCGAACACCAACGCGGCCCACCAGACTGCCCTGATCTCGGGTGGCGCGCTGGCGTTGGGCGCTGGCAAGACGTTCACCGTGGACCGCGACTCCACCATCACCAGCGACCTCACCGTCAGCTCGGCCATCAGCGGCGGGCCGCTCACCAAGCAGGGCACCGGCGTCCTCACCCTCTCTGGCACGAACACCCTCACGGGCACCACCGCCATCAATGCCGGCACGCTGAACGCCCAGGCGACCGACGCCCTTGGCACCAGCGGCAGCACGACCGTCGCCTCCGGCGCCACCCTGCAGGTCCAGGGCGGGTTCAGTTTCGGCCAGGCTTCGACCACGCTCAACGGCACCGGCACCGCCGGCAACGGGGCCTTGGAAAACGTGTCCGGCAACAACACGCTCACGGGCCCGATCACCATCGCCAGCGCCACCCGCATTCAGTCCGATGCCGGCACGCTCACCGCCAGCGGCACGGTCGCCCTCGGGGCCAATACCCTGAACGTCGGTGGCGCGGGCAACACCACGCTCAACGGCGCCATCAGCGGCACGGGCGGCCTGACTAAGGATGGTGCCGGCACCCTCGCCCTCGGGAGCAGCAACACGTTCACCGGCGCCACTGCCATCACCGCCGGCAGCGTGATCGCCAACGCGACCAACGTCTTCAACAACTCCGCCTTGCTCACGGTCGCCTCCGGCGCCTCGCTCCAGCTGAACAGTTTCAGCCAGACCATCGGTGCCCTGGCGGGCGCCGGCACGGTGAATTTCGGCGCCGGCGCCACGCTCAACCTGACCAATGGCAGCGCGACCTTCTCCGGCTCCCTCCTCGGCGCCGGCACGCTCTATCTCGGCTCCGGCTCGACCCTGACTCTCGGCGCGAACTTCAACAACGCCAATCTCAACATCGTCCTTGCCGGCGGCACGCTCAACCTCAACGGCACCACCGACACCTTTGGCGCCCTCAGCATCACCGGCAATTCCATCCTCGATTTCGGCAATTCCTCCGCCTCGATCCTGAACAGCAGTTCGCTCAGCTTCGGCGGTACCGGGGTCACGCTCACGATCAACAACTGGGTCAACACCGTGGATTATTTTTACGTCCAGAACAACCCCGGCGGCTCCCCGGGCAGCCCGCCGCTCAACCAGATCACCTTCACCGGCGGGACTTACACGAACAACGACACCAAGTGGCAGTCCTACGACCACCAGATCACGCCGGCGCCCGAACCCGCCGCCTATGGCGCCGCGCTCACGGGCTTCTCCGCGCTCCTGCTTTGGTGGCGCCGCCGCCACCATGTCGTCGCCTGATCCGGACGGCTGGTGGGCCGCACCCGGTCATTGCGTCTGACCGCCAGTCTCGCGCCCATCGCGCCGGTGCCGCAGCGCGGTTGCGATCGCCACCTCCACCGCCTGGGTCATCACCGCGAGCGTCAGGCTGGGTTGATCCTTCGTTTGCCCGGGCAGGAACGGCACATGGATGAATCCGCCGCGGGTGCCGCGCCGGGAGCGCAGGAGGTGCATCAGCTCATAGAATACATGATTGCACACAAAGGTGCCCGCGGTCTGTGACACCGCCGCAGGAATCTTCCGCCGCCGCAACGCCGCCACGATCGCCTTGATCGGCAGCGTGCTCCAATAGGCGGCCGGACCGCGGGCCTCAATTCGCCGGTCCACCGGCCGCGCCCCGGCGTTGTCGGGAATCGCCGCATCGTCGATGTTGATTGCCACGCGCTCCGGCGTGACCTGCGCGCGTCCGCCCGCCTGACCGAGGCAGATGACCAGCTCCGGCCGCAGCGCGCGAACCAGCCGCCGCAGCTCGACCTTGGCAGCGCCAAACACGCAGGGCAGTACTGCGCCGGTGACGCGCCGCTGCTGCAGCACGCGTCCGTCCAGCGCCCGTGCGATTTCGCCGGACGGATTGATTTTTTCGCCGCCAAACGCTTCGAAGCCGGTGAGAAGTACGGTCCGCATGTTTTGTCAGGGATGAGATTAGAAGCGATACACGCAAAAATACATCAGCAAAATATTCGCCGCGAGGATCACGAGGGCAATCGGCACCTGCGCCTTGATCACCGCATTCTTGTCGCGCAGTTCCAGGAGCATCGCCGGCACGACATTGAAGTTTGCGGCCATCGGCGTGAGCAGCGTCCCGCAGTAGCCGGACAGCATGCCGATCGCCGCCATGATCGCGGGATTGCCGCCGTGTCGCTGCACGATGAACGGCAGCCCGATGCCGAGCGTGATCACCGGAAACGCAGCGAAGGCGTTCCCCATGCACATTGTGAAGAGCGCCATCCCCGTGCAATACGCGACCACCGCGACCACCGGAAACTGCGTCGGCAGCGCCTGGGCCACCAGGTCGGCCACGACCGCGCCGACGCCCGCCTGCGCGAAGATGCCCCCGAGCGCGGCAAGAAATTGCGGCAGGATGATCGCCCAGCCGATCGTTTGCAGCAGGCGGCTGCCTTCCGCGACGGGCGTCATTGGCGTCGCGCGCGTGACGCGTAGCCCGGCTCCCACCGCCACCACGGCGCCGAGGCACACCGACGTGACGGTGACGTTGGCCGAATCGAGCAACCAGATGTCACCCACGTGAAATTTGCTCAGGAGCAGCGTGCCCGCGACCGCGGTCGCCGGAATGAGCAGGGCGGGCACAAAGAGCCAGTTGCGCAGCCGCGTGGCGGACGCGACCCGCTCTGCCGGCGACGGGCCGGGCTCAGCCTTGCCCCCGACCTGCTTCGTCGCTGCGAGCCCCACGAGCACGAGCAGGAAGTAGCCGACCACCACCGGCGGCAGCGCCTTTCCGCCGAGAAAAGTGATGGCGAGCAATCCCCAGAAAACGGCCGAGCCCCAACGGGTCGGATGGCTGCGGTCCAGCGCCGCCCGGCCGGCGACCAGCAGGAGAAAAATCCCGGCGACGACATAAAACACGTCGAGATTGAGCAGTTTCACAGCGGGCCCTCCGTTTTCTTTGCCGTCTCCCGCTCAATTCGCCGGTCGAGCGCGCGCGCCCGCCACCACATCGCGCCAAACGCCACCAGCGCCGTCGGGATGCCCCACAGCGACAGCGCCCACACACTCACCTTCTGGCCCTGCGCCTCGAGGACGCCCTTGATCAGGTAAACCGCGCCGACGGCGAACACCGTGTCCTCGCCAAAGAAATTGCCCACATTTTCTGCCGCCGCGGCGTTGGCCCGAATCGCCTGCTCCGTGGATTCGGGCAATGCGCCCTGCCGCGCACGCGCCGCGCCCTCGGCCGGAAGCGCACCCTTTTGAATCTGGAATTTGGCGGCAGCTTCCGCCATCGGCGCAACCAGCGGTCGCACCATCGCCGCGTGCCCGCCGATGTTTACGCCGAACGCGATCGAGATCTGCCGGACCGCCGTGTAGAGCAGCAGCACGCGTCCCGCCGTCGCGGCCTTGGCCCGTTGGATGAGCAGCTCGGCGCGCTCGCGCAGACCGTAGCGCTCGAGCAGGCCGACAACGGGCAGCATCAGCAGGACCGTGAGCGTGATATAGCGGTTCTCGACGAAATATTTCCCGAACAGCGCCATGATTTCGTTGAACGACATCCCCGCCACGAGACCCGTGCTGATGCCCGCCGCCATCACGACCAGCAGGGTGTTGAACCGCAGCGCAAACCCCGCCGCCACGACCAGGATGCCGACGAGCTTGATCATGAATCGCGGGAAAACGCCCTCAGTTCGACTCCGGCCTTGCCCAGTTCCGCCTTCAACCGCCGCGCGAATGCCACCGCGTGCGGCCCGTCGCCATGCACGCACACCGTCCCGGCCTTGATCGCCACGGCCGTGCCATCCGTTGCGCGCACCACGCCTTCGCGCACCATCCGCAGCACCTGGGCCACGGCGGTCGCCTCGTCCGCGATGAGCGCATTCGGATGCGACCGCGGCGTCAGCGAACCGTCGGCCTGGTACGTGCGGTCGGCAAACACTTCCTCCACCACGCGCAAGCCCGCCGCCCGGCCCGCGCGCACCAACTCGCTTCCGGCCAGCGCGAACAGGAGCAGCGAGGCATCCGTCGCGCGCACCGCCGCCACGACTGCCCCGGCCACGGCCGCATCCCGCGCGGCGAGATTGTAGAGCGCGCCGTGTGGTTTTACGTGCCGGACCGGACCAAATAGGGCGAGTGCGAAAATCTGCCGGCTCACGAGTTGCTGCAACTCCGCCGACGGCAGGACGATTTCCCGGCGGCCGAAATTCTCCCGGTCCGCAAAGCCCGGATGCGCGCCGATCGCGACACCGCATTTCTGCGCGAGCGCGACCGTCGCCCGCATCGTCGCTGCGTCGCCCGCGTGCGCCCCGCAGGCAATATTGGCCGAGGTGATGAGCGGCATCAGCTCGGCATCGTGGCCGGCGCCTTCGCCAAGGTCGCAGTTGAGGTCGAGGTAAAGTCTTTTTGTCATCCTGAGCGCAGCGAAGGATCCAGAGCGATATTGCAGGCCGCGTCCAAGTGGATTCTTCGCTTCGCTCAGAATGACACAAGAAAAGGTTAGTGGAATTTTTGCGTCAGCCCCTCGTGCAGCATCGCCAGCACATGCTCGCGCGCCAGCACGAGGCGATGGGCGTCTTCCAGCGGCACCTCGGCAAACCGCACGCGGTCGCCGGGGCGCAATTGCGCGACCAGCGGCAAATCCACGCTGATGACGTGCGCCGCCTGCGGATAACCGCCGATGGTCTGGGCGTCGGCCATGAGCATGATGGGCTGCCCGTCGGGCGGCACCTGCACCGTGCCCGGCGCGACCGCCGACGAAACCAGCTCGGCCGCCCCGCCAATCCGCGCGAGCCTCGACCCGCCGAGGCGGATGCCCATCCGGTCGGACTGCGGCAGGATCTTGAACTCCGCGGCGAACAGCGCGCCGCCAAACTCATCCGCTTGTGCACCGCGGACCACGCGGATCGTCGGCGCCGGCGAATAGGCCGGCAGGATGCGGGCGTCGATCCGCCAGTGATCTGTCAACTCGCGCGATACCTCCGGCACGCTGACCACGTCGCCATCCCGCAACGCCCGGCCCTGATAGCCCCCGAATTCGCCGCGCAAATACGTACTGCGGCTGCCAAGCACGAGCGGGACGTCAATTCCCCCCGCCACGGCCAGGTAACCGCGGCACCCTTGGCGGGCGGCCCCAAACTTTATCCGGCCGCCGGCGCGCATCACCACGGGTTGCCAGGCCGCCATCCCCTCGAATTCCGCTCCGCCCAGCGCGATCACCGTGTCCGCGGAAAAGACCAGCTCGGGGCCCAGCAGCGTGCATTCGAGCGCCGCGGCGTTCTCGGGATTGCCGACCAGCAGATTGGCGACGCGTAGCGCAATCGCGTCCATCGCCCCGCTCAAGGGCACGCCCGCCGCCCGGCGACCGGGCCGCCCCAGGTCCTGCACGGTCGTCAGCATCCCGGCGCGAATGACGGTTATTTCCATGCGGCGAACTCCTCCGGCGTGATGGCGCGGAACTTGACGCGGTCGCCGACGCGCAGCAGTGCCGGCTCCGCCTCGCCCGGCCGAAACAGCGCCACCGGCGTGCGGCCAATGATCTGCCAGCCCCCGGGCGTCGAGAGCGGGTAGATTCCCGTCTGCGCGCCCCCGATGCCGACCGAACCCGCGGGCACGCTGGGACGCGGCGTCGCCCGCCGCGGCGTGTGCAGCTTTTCCGGCAAGCCGCCCAAATAGGAAAACCCCGGCGCAAACCCAATCGCGTGCACGAGATAATCCCCCGCCCGATGTTTGGCGACGACCTCCGCCGCCTCCAGGCCGCAATGCCGCGCGACCTCCTCCAAGTCAGGTCCATGCTCACCGCCGTAGCTCACGGGAATCTCGATGACCCGCGCCGACGTCGCGGATTTTTTCTTGGCCTCCGCATCGAGATGCCGCGCCCGATCGGTGATGAAACGGCAAACCTGCTCGTACGGCCGCGGACCGCCGGCCGCCAAATGCCCCGGCTCGTAGAATACCGTGACGGTTGAATAGGCCGGCACGATGTCGGTGATCCCCGCCGGCCGGTCATGCTCCAACAGGGCCGTGAGCGCTCGCACGCGAGGCAGCGTCGCCTCGTCGATGCCGGCGCCGGTGCCCAGTGCTACCACGACAGCGGTGTCGCCCAGCGCGGTGAACATCATGGCGTGTTTATCCGCGGCGAATTGCGGGTTGGCAAGAATCCAGACCGCCAGGCCTTCATTTTCGCCCGGACCACCAGACAAGAAATGCGCAGTTTGAGTTGAAATCTCCCGCCAAAAACCTTCAGGTCGGGGGTTCCATGCGCCGCCGTTCCGCCATTCTGCTGCTCGCTTCGTTCACGCTGCTGGCGGCGTGCCGGCCAGCCAAGGTCAGCAGCTATCGCGTGCCCAAGGAAAAACCCGAGGAACCGCCGCCCGCGGTGGCCGCGACCAGCACAAACGCCCCCACGGTTCCCGCTCCCGGAGCCGGTGCCCCCGCTGCGGACATGGCCAGCATGGCCGTGCCGACCGCCAGCGGCTCGGACCTGACCTGGATCGCTCCAATCGCCTGGAAAGCCAAGCCTCCCGGCGCGATGCGCAAGGGCAGCTTCGCCGTGCCCGGCGTCGCGGGCGCTGATGCCGACCTCTCCATCACGGCCTTCCCCGGCGATGTCGGCGGCGAACTCGCCAACGTCAACCGCTGGCGCGGCCAGATCCAGCTCGCGCCGCTCGGCGCAGGCGAACTCGCGGCCGCCACGACGCGCCGCGAGTGGAACGGCTTCACTTTTGTCGTGGTCGACTTTGTCAGCCCGTCCGCCGTCAAGCCGGCGCGGATCGTCGGCGCCATCCTGCCCTTCAACGGCTCCACCTGGTTCTTCAAGCTCATGGGCCCCGACGCGACCGTGGCGGCGGCCAAACCGGCGTTCCTCGCCTTTCTCCAAACCGTGCGGCCCCCGGTGGCCACTGCCCAGTGAATCCGACCCTTCGCCAGTTTCGCGATTTTTTCGTGTCACTCCGGCTCACGGTGGTGCTGCTCGGGCTCTCCATGGGTCTCATCTTCGCGGCCACGCTGGACCAGGTGAATCTTGGGGTCTGGGCGGTGCAGGCGAACTATTTTCATAGTCTCTTCGTGCTGTGGAAAATTCCCGGCACCGACATCCCGCTCCCCGTCTATCCCGGTGGCTACCTCCTCGGCGGCTTCCTGCTGGTCAACCTCATCTCCGCCCACGTTTACCGCTTCAGGCTCAGCTGGCGGAAATCCGGCATCCTGCTCGTTCATGCCGGCCTGATCCTGCTCCTGCTGGGCGAATTTCTCTCCGGCCTCTGGCAGGAGGAGTTTCAAATGCAGCTGCGCGAGGGTGAGACGAAATACTATTCCGAGAGCAGCCGTTTCCACGAACTCGCCATCATCGACACGACCGACCCGAAGTTCGACGACGTCGTGGTTGTCCCCGAGTCGTTGCTGACGCACGGGAGCGCCCTCCAATACCCAAAGCTGCCGTTCCGGGTCGTCACGAAGGAATACTATCCCAATGCCGCGCTCGGCATGCGCACCGGCGCCAAAGACGAAACACCTGCGCCCGCGACCGCCGGCATTGGCCCCCAGATCGTCGCGACGCCGCTGCCGCTGACCTACAAGGAGGACGAGCGCAACGTGCCCGTGGCCTTCGTCGAACTCGTCGGCCCGGAGGGCTCCCTCGGCACGTGGCTGCTTTCGCCCCAGCTGGGCGCGCCGCAGACCTTTGATTACGGCGGCCGCAGCTGGCGGATTGCCCTGCGCTATCAGCGCGCCTACCGGCCCTTCACGCTCACGCTGCTGAAAGTCACGCATGACATCTACCTCGGCACCGACATCCCGAAGAATTTCTCGAGCCGCCTGCGGCTCACGACGCTCGACGGCCGGGAGGATCGCGAGGTGCTCATCTACATGAACAACCCGCTGCGCTACGCCGGGCTGACGTTTTACCAGTATCAAATGGACACGGAGCACAACACCTCCGTCCTCCAGGTCGTCCACAACCCCGGCTGGCTCCTGCCCTACATCTCGTGCGTGATGATGACCCTCGGTCTCGTCGTGCAATTCGGCCTGCACCTCGCCGGCTTCATCGGCAAACGCCGCGCCGCCCAACCCGCCGCCGCCTGATGAAAAAATTCGTGCCGATTCTCATCCTGCTGGTCGGACTGGTCATCGTCGCCAAGTCGCTGCTGCCGGCCCGCAATTCCGGATCGTTCGATGTCGTCGGGTTCAGCCGGCTGCCGGTGCTCGTCAACGGTCGTGTCAAGCCGTTCGACACCGTCGCGCGCTCCACGCTGCTCGTGCTCTGCAATGCCACCGCCAACGACTCCACCCGCAGCAGCTACCTCCTCACCCCCGACAACCGGGAACTGAACCCCAACGAGTGGCTGCTGGATGTCCTCTTTCGGGCCGAGCGCGCGGACACGTATCAGATCCTCGCCATCGACAACCCCGATCTGCTCACCCTGCTCAACCTGCGCCGCGAGGACGGCATGGCGAACCGGCGGTTTTCGTTTGCCCAAGTGGAGCCGAGCCTGGCGGAGATTGACCGTCAGGCCAAGCTGGCCGACCCCGTCGAACCCCAGACGCGTTCCGCCTTCCAGAAGGCCGTTGTGCAGCTGCAGTCCAACGTGATTCTTTACCTGCGTCTCAAGGAAAGCCTCATCAGCTCCGACCGCCCGGATTTTCTCGGCGATCTTTTCGCTTTCCAGAACTCGCTGCACGCCGGGATCGAGGCCGTGCGCGCGAAGGAGGCCGGTCAGCCCAGCGATGCGGCCGCCGCCCGCCAGATGATCGAGTATGGCCAGCGCTTCGACCGCATGAGCCAGCTCGGTTACCTGCTCGCCGTGCCGCCCGCCCGCGGCGAGAGCGAGGCCAATGGCTGGAAAAACACCGGTGCGGCCCTCCTGGAGACCTTCCAAACCGGCGCGGTGAACGCCCCGGTCATGGCCTACGCGGGACTGGGCCGCTCATGGCAGTCCGACAAACCGGAGGATTTCAACAACATCCTCCGCTTGTATCGCGCCCAGCTGGAGAAGGCCTTCCCCGCGGCCCTCGCCAAATGCACCGCCGAGGCGTGCTTCAACGCCATGCAGCCGTTCAGCACGGCGATGACGCTCTACGTGCTGGCTTTCCTCGTCGCCGTGATTTCCTGGCTTGTCTGGCCGGTGGAGCTCGGCCGCGTCGCCTTCTGGCTCGTCGCCGCCGCGTGGTTGATCGCCACCGCCGGCATCCTGACCCGCATGTGGCTCGAGGGCCGCCCGCCGGTCACGAATCTTTACTCGTCTGCGCTGTTTGTCGGCTGGATCGCCGTGGGCTTCTGCCTCGCGCTCGAATATTTCTATCGCAACGCCATCGGGTCCGTCGCCGCGGGCCTGATCGGCTTTGGCACGCTGCTCATCGCCTACTATCTCGCGCTCGGCGGGGATACGCTCGAGATGATGCGCGCGGTCCTCGACTCCAATTTCTGGCTCGCGACCCATGTCGTGACGGTCGTGGCGGGTTACGGCGCGACGTTCCTCGCGGGTTTCCTGGCGCTGATCTACATCGTCCGCGGTGTGTTCACCAAGTCGCTCGACAAGCCCATCGCCGACGCCCTCGCCCGCATGGTTTATGGCATCGTGTGTTTCGCCACGCTCTTCAGCCTGATCGGCACCGTGCTTGGCGGCATCTGGGCGGACCAGTCGTGGGGTCGGTTCTGGGGCTGGGATCCGAAGGAAAACGGCGCGCTGATCATCGTCATCTGGAACGCCATCATCCTCCACGCCCGCTGGGGCGGATTGGTGAAGCAGCGCGGCCTGATGTGCCTGGCGGTCTTCGGCAACATCGTGACGAGCTGGAGCTGGTTCGGCGTGAACATGCTCGGCGTCGGCCTGCACAGCTACGGCTTCATGGAGTCGGCCTTCTGGTGGCTGCTGGCCTTCGTCGCCAGCCAGCTCCTCTTCATCGGCCTCGCGAATCTCCCGCTCGACAAGTGGCGGAGTTTTCAAATTAGGCACGGCTAGCCGTTCCTCATTTGTCTCGCCGTAGCTCAAAGAGCGAAGGCGGACCGTCGCTCAGGAACTTCGGCGCGTCTTGGCCTAGTGCGCCTCGCCAGCGAAGCACTTTGCGAGAAATGGCTCGATCTGCCGCGTCAGGTAAACCTCGCGAGCTTCCAAGAAAAAAGGACCCGTCTTCCAACCCAAGTGCTCGGCGCGTTTGAATGAAACTCCCGCTTTCTTGCAGGCCTCTTCGAGCTCGCGCTCCTCGTTCAGCGGGTCGGCATGGATGTCTAGGATCGGAACTCGAAGATTCTTTGCGACCGCCAACGGTGAACGACTCTTCATCGCATCGGAACTGATCAGATACCGGTGCTTTGCCGGGGAAAACGGCATGTTATACAACATGGTCGGCCAGTCGGTGATGCCCTCGATGTCGATTAGGCTGCGATACAGGCCGGGATCTTCCGCCGCCGCTACTATGGCCAGGCCAGCCGACAGACCTTCGCCATAAAGACAGATTTGTCCCGCCCGGGTGTAGCCGCCAGCCACGGCCCAATGCGCGGCATCGTTGACGTCATCAATCATCCGTCCGCCAATTTCTCCGTCGCCTGCGCGTTGGTAGGACATGCCGTAGCCATAACATCCCCGGTAGTTCAGCCGCATGAACGCGTATCCCCGACTCGCCCAGAATTGGGCGACGCAGTCATAATCGTAGCTAAACCTGCCCGAAAAAGGCTCCTTATAAGGACAGAGTATCAAAGGCGCGGGGCCGGCGCCCGCCGGCACGGGCAGGGTTAAATAACAGTGCAACATTTGCCCGTCACGCGCCTTGATATCGAACGCCTTGGGTGCGGGCATCTGTTCCAGCGGCAACGGCGGATTGCTGGCCTGCAGCAGGCTTAGGGCGGGTTTACGCAGATCGAGCACGTAGACCGCGCCAGGTTCACGGGTGGATTCCACTCGCACGACGTGCACTTTGCCGTCCGGTGACGATTGGGCCAGGTGCACTCGTGTGCCGGGAAAGGAAGTTTCGAGCTTGGCCAGGATATTGCGGCGGGCTTCATCCAGCCAATAGACGCCCGTAGTGTCCCCGAGATAGCTCAGTCCCGCCAGCTGTTTGCCGTCGGGCGAGAATACCACTCCCGTGAGCTCCACGTTTGGCCAGGGCAACGTTGCCACGACCGGACCCAGTTTCTTCTGGTCGGGATCAAACAAGTGTAACGCACCGAAATCAGTGTCATCCCGGGTGATCAGAAAGAGGTTCGAACCGTCATCGGCGATTCCTTGGAGCTCCCAAATCGGCTCGCCGATAGGCCAGCCCTTGACGGTTTTGAAGCTGCCGCCGTTGTGTTTGCGGACCTGCAATTGCGTATCCGTGCGAGCTTGATAAACACGTGCGCGGACTTCACCGGTCTTATCCGCCACATAGCGCGAGGTGGACTCTCCATTCATGGGCTTGAGCGGGCTGAACAACAGCTCATAGCCGCCCGTTAGCACGTCAACCCGCGCCGCGTTGTCGAGCAGAAGGGCACTACCCACGACGACGTCGGAGGAGCTGCTGGGCAGGCTCGCTGACACCATCGAGAAACTGCTCACCTTGTCGTTGAGATCCTGCAAACGGCGAAAGGCATGCTTCGAAATCGTAATTATGCCGGCCGACTTGAAGGACGGGGAGTTGAACATCACGGTATCGTTTCCTTTCCAGAACAATGCCGTCACGCGCTGAAGGCGCATAAGCGAAACCGCCGCTCCCGTATTCAGATCGAGCAGAAAGATATCGGTTTGTTGGCCCTCGACTTTTAAATAAACAAGATGGGTCCCGTCGGGAGAAAGCGCAGTCTGCAGGATACCGGCGGGCATGAAGAAAGATTCCGGTGGAGGCCGAACCGCTGGCTGTGGCTCCGCGGCATCGAGCAAGGGACAACCCACCGCCACCAGACCTAGGCAAAGTAGCACCGAGCCGAATGACAACTTTCGTTCCAATACTGTGATTGAATCCATGGTTCCTCCGTTATTTTCCAAGCAGCTCCTCGGCATGGGCTAGGGCGCTCTTGGCCTTGCTGTCGCCGAGCATCCGCGCAAGCTCGCTCACCCGCGCCTTCCGGCTGGCCTGGATCGGCTCGATCGTGACAACCGCGCGATCCCTCGACTGGTCCTTGGTCACGACCAGATGACACGTCGCTTGCGCCGCGACCTGCGGCAGGTGCGTCACGCAGAGTACCTGGTGATTTCGCGCAATCTCCGCCATCTTTTCGCCGACCACCCGGCCGATTTCCCCGCCGACATTCGCGTCCACCTCGTCAAATACCAGCAGCGGCACCTCATCGAGGTCGGCCAGCACCGTCTTGAGCGCGAGCATCACGCGCGCCAGCTCGCCACTCGACGCCACCCGGTTCAGCGGCAGCGGCGCCTCGCCGACATTCGGCGAGAAAAGAAACTCCGCGCCGCAGTCGCCCGTCGACCCCAGCTCGGCCAGCGGCACCACCCGCACCTGGAAATCCGCCTTCGTGAACCCCAACTGCGCGATCCCCTTCGCTGCGACCTTGGCGAGTTCCTTCGCCGCCTTCTCCCGCACCGCCCGCAGCGCCGCCGCGCTCTTTTTCGCCGCGCGGTGGGCATCGGCGATCTGCTTCTCGAGTTTCGCCAGCGTGCCTTCGAGATCGCCCTGCACCTCGAGCCGCCGGCGCATCTCGTCCCGTGCGGCCAGGACCGCGCCCAGTTCGCCGCCGTGCTTGCGGCGCAACTCCAGCCACGTGTCCATCTTCGCTGTCAACTGCTCGGCCTGCTCGGGATCGTAGTGCAGCTGCTGGCTCAGCGCCGAAAATTCCGCGCCGAGATCGTTCAACTCCACCGCCGCGGACGCGAGCCGGTCCGCGAGCGGCTTGCTCGCTTCATCAATTCCCTCGAGCTGGCGAGCCTCGCGCAGCAACGCCCCCACGCGGCTTTGCACGCCCTCGTCGCCCGTCAGGCCGGCGGCAAGGGCTTGCGCCAGCTCAATGAGCTCCTGCGCGCGGCTCATGCGCGCAAAATCCCGCTCCAGCGCCTCGATCGCCTCCGCGGTCAGGTCGAGCGCGTCGATCCGGGCCAGTTGGTTCTGGAGAAACGCGATCTGGTCCGGCGCGAGTTTCGTCTCGTGCGCGATCCGCTCCCGCTCCGCCACGAGGTCGCGCCACGCGCGGTAACCCGCCTGATAGGCCGCCAGCGCCTCGCCGGCGCGGCCAAACAGGTCGAGCAACTCGAGTTGGCAGCTTTCCTTGAGCAGCCGCCGGGGTTCGCTCGGACCGTGAAAATCCACCCAGTGTTCGCCCAGCTGCTGCAGCGCCGCGAGCGTCGCCAGGCTGCCGTTGACCGAGATCTTCGGCGCCTTGTCGCGCGGGAGGCTGCGCTTGAGGATGAGCACCCCATCCTCGCAAGGTGGCAGATCCAGCCCCGCGAGGACTGCATCGATCTTGCGTGCGTCGGTGAAGAACAGCGCGGCCTCCGCCTCGCACGCCGCCGCGCCCTGCCGGATGATGGTCTTGTCCGCCCGCTCGCCGGCCAGGAGAGTCAGCGCGCCGAGCAGGATGCTCTTGCCCGCGCCCGTTTCGCCCGTGACCGCCGTGAAGCCCGCCTCGAAATCGAGCGCCACCTCCTCGAGCAGGGCGAGATTCCGGATGCGGAGCGATTGCAGCATGGCGGTTACCGATGAACGCCCCGCGCGCGTTCGTCAAAGCCGCTTCTTCGCCGATGGGCCTGAACCACCGCCCGATACCGCGGTCCGTCTTTGATGCTTCCATTCCGCCAGGTTTCGAAACTTGCCCTGCTATTCCTCGTTTGCGCGAGCCCATGGCTCCGCGCGCAGGAGCTGACCTTTCTCGGCGGCACGCTTAAGACCGGCAACGGCGGCTCTAGCAACATGTGGCAGGTCGACTACCGGCAGAATTTCTACGAATATTTCTCCGGCTCGTTCGCCTATATCAACGAGGGTCATATACCCGGGCATCACCGCGACGGCAACGCCCTGCAGCTGTGGGGCAACCTCCCCTTTGATAACGGCAAGTTGGCGGTGTCGTTCGGCGCCGGCGCGTATTACTTTTATGACACGCAATTTTCACCCTTGGGCGGCTCCGCCGACGTGCATGGCACGGCACCCATCTACAGCCTCGCCGCCACCGCGTATTTTTCCGACCGCTGGTATTGCCGGTTGCTGGTCAACCGCATCGCCCCGGCCCACGAAATCCAATCCACCAGCATTGCGCTGGGTGTGGGATTCTGGTTCGGGCGCGACCTGAAACCCGTGCCCGGCAAGCTCGGGGATGCGCCGGCCATGAAGGATTATGTCACGGAAAATGAGCTCACCGCGTTTGGCGGTCAGAGCGTCGTGAACTCCTTTCTCAGCGAACAGGCCAAGGCCTTCGCCCTGGAATACCGGCGCGGTCTCGCGCCGCATCTCGACTGGACCGCCACCGCGATTTACGAGGGCGATCCCAAGATTATCCGGCGCAACGGCCTCGCCGCCCAACTGTGGGCCGTAAATACGTTTTTCAATGACACGGTCTTTGTCGGCGCGGGCATTGGTCCGTATCTGTTCATTGACCACAAGCATCCCGTCACCGGCCAGAAAATCCCCGCGACCATGGCGCCCTTGGTGTCTCTCACCGCCGGCCGGCAGATCACGGAGCACTGGGTCGTCCGTCTGACCTGGGACCGGGTGATCACGGCCAACAGCCGTGATTCCGACATCTTTCTGCTCGGCCTCGGCTATCGGTGGCGGTGAACCCGGCCCGCCTGAATCGGCTCGCCACCCTGCCCGGCCGGTGGACGCAGATTTTGGGCCTTCCTCCATGCTTAACCTGACCGGCCAGCGCATTTTCATCACCGGCGGCAGCCGGGGCATCGGCCGCGCCGCGGCGTTGCTGGCCGCCGAGGCCGGGGCCGATGTCGCCATCGGCTACGCGCGCGACCGCGCCGCCGCGCTCGCGCTCGCGGCGAAGATCGAGTCGCTCGGCCGCCAGGCGCTCGCC
>OCZT010002075.1_pt1 | contig 20766 bp, 15 predicted proteins | sample 1539031 | NCBI WGS metagenome assembly OCZT01 (sample SAMEA3539308, study PRJEB22396) | soil metagenome | biome: tundra; feature: field; material: soil | place: USA | collected 2010-05 | depth 0.15 m | reverse complement strand
CGGTGTTTCTGGAGCGCGACGGCTTCAGCCGCATCCCGCCGCTGGTGGGCGACGAGGATTTCGGCCTCGACACCGGCAAGGATCTGACCCGGATTGCCGCTCTGCAGGCCTACACCTGCGTCGAGTGCGGCCGCTGCACCGAACACTGCCCGGCCAACAACACGGGAAAGATTCTGAATCCGAAAGAAATCATTTTGGGCACACGGCATTATCTGCAAGAGTTCGGGCCGCAGAGCAGCGAATTGCTGCTGGGCAAGCACCTTTCCATGGAAGCGGCCTTCCAGTGCACCACGTGCGGGGCCTGCGAGTTCCAGTGCCCGGTGGGCATCCAGCACCTGCCGTTGATCGTGGGTCTGCGGCGTGGCGCGGTGAATACCGGCAAGTGGGACAACAGTCATGGCGGCGAACTCTTCATCACCCTCGAGCGCCACGGCAATGCGCTGGGGTTCCCGCCGTCCGAACGCGAAAAATTCATCGACAAGAACGGCCTGCCGTACTTCGACGGAACCCAGGAATACTGCTTGTGGATGGGATGCTTGGGATCGTATGACCCGAATGGCCGCAAGATTTTGCTGGCGCTGGTCGAGTTGCTGCGTTACCTCGGCATCAGCTTCGGCGTTCTGCGCCAGGAGAAATGCAATGGCGATCCCGTGCGGCGCCTGGGCAACGATTATCTGTTCGGAGAATTGGCTCAGGGAAACCTGGAACAGATACGCGAGGCCGGCGTGAAGAAAATGGTTTCCATCTGCCCGCACTGCGTGCGCACCATAGGCGTGGATTGGAAGGAACACGGCGGCAACATCCCGATCGAGCACCACACTGAATTGCTGGCCCGTTACCGCGACAAGCTGCCGCTCGACGCCGCCGCGCAGAAGAGCATGGTGTTTCACGACGCCTGCTATCTGGGGAGATATCGCGGCGTGTATGACGAGCCGCGCGAGGTGATTGCGCGCTATGGGCAGGTGGTGGATCCGCCGCGAGCGCGCGAACGCGGCTTCTGCTGTGGCGGCGGCGGCGGTTTAATGTTCCTGGGAGAAGAGTCGGGCAAGCGCGTCAACCTGGAGCGCGCCGAGGAACTGGTGGCCACGGGCGCAAGCGTGGTCGCCGCGGCCTGTCCGTTCTGCAACTCGATGCTGCGCGACGGATTGGCGGCGATCACCGACACCCCGCCGGAGTTGCTCGACGTCGCCCAGATCGCGGCCGCAGCCATCGCGAAAACCATTCCGCAAAAAACCGCCGGCGGGGACTAGGGCGGCCCGGGCTCTCGTGGTTAGCGGATATGGCTGCGGAAGATGAGGGTTATGGTTTGATTGCCGACAGGTGGACGATGAATGGGAACACGCCTTGCAATTTATTGGCAAGCGTCCGGTCCGCGGTCACGAAATCACACTGTCGCTGGATGGCGAGCGCGCAGTAGAGGGCATCATAGACCGAATGATTGTGTTTCAGAAGCGATCTGAAAAGCCGCCTCTGCGACCGTCCCGGAAGCGATCAAGGAAAGGGGCAGCGTCAGCAAGTCTCGGTGGATCAGAATCGCCTCGTCAGCGGATAGCTCCTTGCGAATCATAACCCGCTTCCAGAGCGCACTTGCCGCCTCCACCAGCACGAGGTCGGGAGCCAGGAGTTCAACTTCATCATTCAGGAATTTCTCGAGAAGAAGATCGGCAGTAGCACTATCAGGTTCGGGTAAGAACCATTTCAGCACGACGCTGGCATCCACCACGCAGATCAAGGTTAGCGGTCCCGATCCTCGCGAATCAGAATGGCACTATCGGAAAGAACGCCCGCCCTATGCCGGATTCCCTCCCGGCGCTCGCGAATGCGCGCGACCAAGTCACGCGTCGGTTTTGAGGGCTTCGCCAGATTCCGGCTAACCTTTGTAGAGTTACTGCCGGCGCGCTTGGATCCTCTTCGCATGCACACCATTGTACGGGAGTGCCTTTCGGTCTGCTGCCCTCACAATTTCTGGAAAATGACTGCGACCGCACCGATCATCATGGCAAAACCCACGAGGTCGTTCCACTTCAACGGTCCACGAAGATATAGTACCGAGAAGACCGAAAACACGGTTAGCGTGATGACCTCATGGATGCTTTTCAGCTGCGCCGTCGTGAACTCGGGGACGCCCGCTCTCCACCATCAAAAGCGCCGGGCTTCCGCGATTGCCTCACGAATGGCCTGCAACACGCCATTCATCTGGCTGGGCGTCCCGACGGTGATCCGAACACATCCGTCGCAGCCTGCGCTTGCCGAGAAATCGCGGACCAGAATGCCGCGCCGCTGCATCGACTCCACGAACGTTTGCGCGGACGCACCTACCCGCACCAGAACGAAGTTCGTCTGACTCGGCCAGAAGTGCAGGCCCAGCGCGTTGAACAATTGCGCCAGCCGCTCGCGACCCTGCTTCACCTGCGCCACGTGGTCGCGGACGAACGCCTGGTCGGCCAGCGCCTCTTCCATGCAAGCGAGCGCCGCGGCATTCACATTGAATGGCAAGCCGAACCGCCGCAGGTAGCCGATCTGCTCCGCCGCGCCGGTCAGCACTCCGAGGCGCAGACCGGCGAGTCCATAGGCTTTGGAAAACGTGCGCGCGACGAACAAATTCGGATGACGCGCCAGGTCCAGGATCAGGGTTTCGCCGACGATAGTTTCGCCGACGATAGTTTCGCCGCAAAACTCGAAATAGGCTTCGTCGATTAGCACGGCCGCGTCGGGCGCCGCTTCTGCAAGCCTCAACAAGTCCGCGCGGGGAGCCGCCAGGCCGGTGGGGTTGTTGGGGTTCGCGATCGCGATCACCCGGGTGCGAGGCGAAACCCGAGCCAACAAATCGGCAACGGGAAGAGCCAGGTCTTCGCCCGACTTCAGACGCACCATCTGCGCCCCTAGCGCCTTGCCCAGCATCGGATACATTACGAACGTCGGATCGGCAAAGAGCAGTTCGTCGCCCGCTCCAAGATAACTTGTAAAGAGCAGCGACAGCGCCTCATCGATTCCGTTGGTGAGCAACACCTGCTCGGGCGGGATGTTCAGGAAATTTGCTATCAGCCGCTCGCCAACCTCGCGCTGCGGATACATCGACACTTCCGCCGCCGAGAGCGAGCGCAGCCTCGCCAATACGCGCGGCGAGCATCCGGCCATGTTCTCGTTGAGATCGAGACTCAGCCCGGCGCGGCTCCCGATGGGCGAGTGGTACGGACTCAAGCCGGCAATCAATTCCCGCGGCTTCAGCATGGGCTGCGCGTAAATGGAATGCGCGTAAACATGACGCGATGAGTTTACTGCATGAATTCACGGCCGCGCAGCCTTCATGTGAAGGCGAGGCTTGCCTCGGCTGAGGCGCGGCAAGTCGCGTCTCTACCAATCATCATTTATCGCGCCTCGCATACTTTACCGCCGCAAAGATCAGCGTGCAGATGGCGAAATCCACCAGCAGGCCCCAGTCTTCCTTGAAAAGCGCATGGCGCGCTCCGCTAGGCAGATGTGGCATGAGCAGGAAATAGATCGCGTTGCCTGCGAGCACGGATACGAGCGCGTCGAGAAAATTCTTCGTCATCAATTTCTCGATCCGGGTCCTGCCAAGCCGGCCTCCGTTCCTCCACCCCATCGCGCCAAAAACGGGCGCGATGGGGACCCCGGCTGCTAACATCGCTTACGATGCTGGAACCGTCCACTCCAGTGCAGTACGTGAAAGGCATCGGCCCGCGCCTGGCCGAAGTCCTTGCCGCCAAGGATATTGCAACCGTTGACGATCTGCTGCACTACCTGCCGTTTCGCTACGAAGACCGGCTGAACCCGCGTTCGGTCGCCGAACTGCGCGCCGGAGAGATGGCGACAGTGATCGCCGAAGTCCGCAACTCGGGACTATTTCGCACGCGCCGCATGCCCATCTTCCAGCTCACGGTCGGCCAGGGCCGCACTCGCCTGAAGTGTATCTGGTTCAACGCCGCCTATCTTCAGGGCCGCTTCCAGGCCGGACAGATGGTGGCGCTCTACGGCAAGGTCGAAGAGGACCGCGACGGCGAACTGCAGATCGTGCAGCCGCAGTTCGAGATTCTCGGCGACATCAACGAAGAGGGCGGCGCCGGGGCGGCGGAAAAAGAGGCCGAAAAACGGGCAGCCGCCTCGCTCGAGGTTGGGCGGATTGTTCCGATCTACGAATCGACCGGGCAGGGCAAGCTCACGCCGCGCTGGTTCCGGCGCATTATCCGCGGGGCGCTGGAAAATTTGAACCCCAATCTTCCCGATGCAATCCCCGCCGCGGTGCGCGCACATCTGAGCCTGGCGTCTCCGCGCGAAGCGTTGTGGAAGGTTCACTGGCCGGATGCGGGCGAAAGCTTTACCGATCTGCAATCGTCGCGCACGCCGGCGCATATAAGAATGATCTTCGATGAACTTTTTTTCATCGAGCTTGGGCTGGAACTCAAGCGCCGCGAGCAGAAGGCGCAAACCGGAATCGCCTTTCAGCTTAACGACGGCGTTCGCGAGGCGATTAAGAAGATACTGCCGTTTCATCCCACCGCTGCCCAGAAGCGTGTGCTGAAAGAAATCGCCGCCGACATGCAGACGCCCAGCCCCATGCGGCGTCTGCTGCAGGGCGATGTGGGATCGGGCAAAACGATCGTGGCCTTCCAAGCCGCGATCATCGCCATTGAAAACGGCTATCAGGTCGCGTTGATGGCGCCCACGGAAATTCTGGCACAGCAACATTATTTTTCCGCGCGCCAGATTCTCGAACGAGCCGGATACCGCATCGTGCTCCTGACCGGCTCGCTCGAACAGGACCGCAAACGCGACGTGCGCCGCCACATCGCGCAAGGCAACGCGCAACTCGTCATCGGAACGCACGCGCTGATTCAGGATCGCGTCGAATTTGAGAAGCTCGGCCTAGTCGTCGTGGATGAGCAACACCGCTTCGGCGTGATGCAACGGCTGAAGCTGATGAAGAAATCGGACGAAGCTCGTGTGGGGACGGGCGACTCGCCCGCCCAAAACCACGTAGGGGCGGACACCCTCGTCCGCCCAGGCGAGCGTAGCTCGCTCACGCCCGAGCCCGACGTGCTGGTGATGACGGCGACGCCCATCCCGCGCACGCTCGCCCTCACTCTCTACGGTGACCTTGACCTCTCCGTGCTCGACGAACTTCCGCCGGGACGCACGCCGGTTGTCACCCGCTCCCTGCCCGACGAGCGCGCGCCCGAAGTCTGGGACTTTGTCCGCAAGCAGATCGGCGCCGGACATCAGGCCTACGTGGTTTATCCGGTGATTGAGGAAAACGAAGAGCGCGAACTGAAGGCCGCCGAGCAGATGCATCGGCAGTTGCGCGACAAGATTTTCCCCAACCTGCATGTCGGTTTGCTGCACGGCCGTCTTGATGCCGACACAAAAGAGCATGTAATGCGCGAATTTCAACAGGGCAAGATCGAAATTCTGGTCGCGACCACGGTGATCGAAGTCGGCGTCGACGTCCCCAACGCGACCGTCATGGTAATCGAGCACGCCGACCGCTTTGGTTTGGCGCAACTCCACCAGTTGCGCGGGCGCATCGGCCGCGGCGCGGCGAAATCCTATTGCGTGCTCATGCGCGGTGGAAAGGTTTCCGAAGAAGGCGAACGCCGTCTCGACGCCATGGTGCGCTCGAACGACGGTTTCCAGATCGCGGAACTCGATCTCGAACTGCGCGGCCCCGGCGAATTTTTCGGGACCAAGCAGGCGGGCATTCCAAGCTTCCGCGTTGCTAATATCATCCGCGACCGCCAACTGCTGGAAGCCGCCAAGCGCGAGGCTGCGTTTGTGTTCTCGGGGCCGAATCCCGAAATATCAAAAGAAGAGATTGATCTGGCGCTCAAGCAAATGCGGTCGCGCTGGGCGATGAGTTATGGACTGGTTGAGGTGGGGTAGAAAGCGCCTCATCGAGGAGCCAGTTTGAGCGTCAGTGGACTTTCGAATTACCATCCAGGCAATGACTTCTCGCCTGCGACGTTGGCTGCGTGATCCCCTTTTTCTGTTGTGTCTGACTGCGGGGCTGCTCGCTTTCGTGGTGCAATCGGGCGAGTTGGGGACGTCCGACACGACGCATCGCCTGCAAACCACGCATTGGCTCTGGACCTCGGAGCCGCAGGTTTTTCCCAACGAGTATCCCGAGTTTGGCCTGCACGGCCGTGCCGGGCGTCTTTATAGCTGGTATGGCATCGGCCAGTCGCTCGTCATGCTGCCCGCCGATATTCTGGGAACGTGGATGGCTCACTGGTCTGTTTTCTCGGGTTACGGCGACGACCCTGCCGTGCGCAGCATTGTGGTCAGCTACAGCACCAACATTTTGGTGAACATTCTTACCGCGCTCGTCGCATTCCGCTTGCTCGGTCAATTACGTTTTAGCGCGAAGGAGTCGGTGGCGGGCGTGCTGGCGTTGATGTTCTGCACCACCCATCTTCACTACACGCAGAACATGATGGAAAACAACTACATCATGTTATTGACGCTCGCTGGCTTTTCGTTTCAGTACGAGTGGCTGCGCACGGACAGCCGGCGAGCGCTTTTCGCGGGCTCCTGCGCGCTCGGACTCAACCTGCTTACGCGTCTCACTACGGGCTTGGATCTGATTTCGGCAGGGATCTTTGTCTTACTGGTGCTTTGGTTTGAAGGATTGCGCGGCCAGGGGTTGCGTCGTCGTCTTATCGCCTATTGCAAAGTGGCCGCACCGGTTTACTTATTCTTTCTCATGCTCGATCGCGCCTACCAGTTTTACCGCTACGGATCACTAACAAACACATACGTATCGATAGCCGGCCGGGAACAGCGCCAGATCGATCCTGCGCTGCCGGTGAACTTTCCCTGGAGCACGCCCTTTCACGTCGGCGTTTTCGGCGCGCTGTTCCAGCCTGAGAAGTCTATTTTTCTTTTCGATCCTCTTCTCGTGCTGGCAATTTTCCTCTTGGCATTGCTATGGAAGCGCCTGACTCCAGAGCTGCGCGCGTATGGGGCGAGCTCCATTCTCCTGTTGCTGGCCTATATCTGCTTCTACGCGAGATATACCTACTGGGCCGGCGACTTCGCCTGGGGCGACCGCTATGTTTCGACCACCGTGGAACTGGTAGCACTCGTCGCTGTGCCGCTGCTCATGCGCTATCGAGCATCTTTTAATCGAGATCGTCTGGGAAGAACCATCTGGTGCGCGGGATGGGTGCTGATCGCGGTCAGCCTGATGATTCAGCTAGCATCGCTCGCCTTCTGGTTGCCGCTGGAAATTTACCAGATGGAAACGCTCGGACATCCGACGTTTGTGATTGCTCTGCGTTTCAAGAACATCGTCGCCTTCGCTTTGGGCAAGATGGATGCCTGGAGCTTGAACAACGAGTCCATGACACAAGACCCGTGGGATTATGTTCACATCACAACGTGGAATTTTCTGCCATTTCTGCTACGCCGCGTCGGGGCAGCGCCGGGCTGGGTGGTGAGTTCGATGCTGGCCATCTGGCTTGCCGCGATTGCGGCGCTTGGATCGGTTTTGCTCCGGTTGCGAAGCAGCTTGCGATCGCAGACACTGACCGCCGAAGACGTGGGCAACCGAAATCCTATTTGAAAGTAATCTCGTCTCTGCTGTAGCTTGGATCTTGTGATCCTCGACGTCCTCCATCGCATCGCCAATCACCGCCAGTCGCTCTCCCGCGAGGAGGCACACGCGGTGATGACCGAAGTCCTCACCGGCCAATGCTCGGACGCGCAAATTGCGGCGCTGCTCGTGGCCCTGCACATGAAGGGCGAAACGGTCGAAGAAATCGTCGGATTTGCCGAAGCCATCCGCGCCGCCGCCATTCCCCTCGAACTTCCCACCGACTCCGTCCTCGACGCCAGCGGCACCGGGCGCGACGCACTCGTCGATACCTGCGGCACCGGCGGCGATGCCAGCGGCACATTCAACATTTCGACGGCGACGGCCTTCGTCGTCGCTGGAGCCGGCGTGCGCGTTGCCAAGCATGGCAATCGCAGCGTCACCTCGAAGTGCGGCTCCGCCGACGTGATGGAAGCGTTGGGCGTGAACATCCAGCTGCCGGCCACGCAGATTGCCGCCTGCCTGGCGCAAGTGGGAATCGCCTTTCTTTTCGCCCCCGCCATGCATTCAGCGATGAAGCACGTGCAGACCGCCCGCCGCGAGCTGCAACTGCGCACGGTGTTCAACTTGCTCGGTCCGCTGACCAATCCCGCGCGCGCCACCTGCCAGGTAGTTGGCGTCTATTCCGCGGACCTTGTCGAGAAACTTGCAGAGGCGCTCAGCATGTTAGGGTTGCGTCGCGCGCTCGTAGTCCACGGAAGTGACGGCCTGGACGAAATCACCATCACCGCCCCAACGCGCATCGCCGAGGTGCGCGAGGCACAAGTTCATAGCTACGAAGTTACGCCCGAGGAATTCGGCCTGCAGCGCGCCACGCTCGATGACATATCCGGCGGAGACGCCGCTCGCAACGCCACGCTGATCCGCGAAGTACTGGCCGGAAGGAAATCCGCGCGCCGCGATATCGTGCTGCTCAACGCCGCCGCCGCCCTCGTCGCCGCCGGACAGGCCGATCACCTGCGCGATGCAATTCCGCTGGCCGCGACGGCGATTGACTCGGGAGCGGCGGCAGCAAAATTATCTGCATTAGTAAGCTTCACTTGTCATTCCGAGACTGAGACGAGGTGAGGAAGCCATGGGATGTGTGCTTCGAGTTTGGGGCAAGAACTTCGATGTGGATGCGTTCTTGAGCGGATCATCGTTGAAGCCACTCACCGTTTGGCATACGGGAGAGTCTCAATTGCCAGCGTCAAACTCAGCGGCGCGCCGCCAACTCCACTCGGGAATGCACATAAGCGTCAGCATTCGTGAGTTCTCGGATCCGTCGGGCCAAATCGAGGATGCCGTAAGTTTCTTGAAGACCTACCGCGAGGAACTGTTGCGCTTGCACGATTTCCCCGGCACGGATGGAGCAGTTTTGGATTTTCCGGTTGAAGATCGCGACGTGATGGTTCAAACTGACACATTCCCACCCAAATTGTTAGCGCTGATGGGTGAACTCAAAATAACGCTGGCCATTTCCCGTTATCCACCCCACAAATGACCCGTCATCCTGAGCGAAGCGAAGGACCTATGTATTTTCCCGCGTCGATCTCATAGTTCTACTTCACCTCCACCCGCTCCATATACTCCGCCACCTGCACATTCCATCCAAGTTCTTTCTTCACGCGGTCGCGAAGTTGCGCCGCCGCGGCGGGCTCGCCGTGGACAAGGTAGGTCGCGCCCGGTTTGTTCGTGAATGTCCGCAGCCACTCCAACATCTCGGGCGGATCGGCGTGATCGCTGAACTGTTCGAGAGCCGCGACCTGCGCGCGGATCGGCACGAATTCGCCGAAGATCTTCACCTCGGGCGCTCCGTTCTTGATGATGGCGCCACGCGTGCCCGGCGCCTGGAAGCCTATAAAAATCACCAGATTCTTCGGATCGGGCAGCCGCTGCGCCAGATGATGCAAGATCCGGCCGCCAGTAACCATCCCGCTCGACGAAACGATGATCGAGGGATAGTGGCTCTCGTTAATCTTCTTCGACTGCTCGGCGGTTAATGCAAACGTGAAGCCCGGCCACTCGATCGGCGAGCCGTATGTCTTGATCAAATCGGCGGCTCGCTCCGTGTATTCTTCCGTGTGTTTCAGGAAAATCTCGACCGCCCTGATCGCCATCGGGCTGTCGCAATACACCGGCAGGCGCGGAATTTGTCCCGTCTCCATTAGTCTTTTCAAAATGAAAAGAAATTTTTGCGTCCGCTCCACGGCGAATGCCGGGACGATCACGCTGCCGCCGCGTTGCGCGGTCTCGCGAATCAGGCCGGCGAGTTCCGGGCGAGGATCAGTATCGGGATGCTGCCGGTTGCCGTAAGTGGACTCCATGACCAGAACATCGGCAGTCTCGTTTTCCTGCGGCCCGGAGTGCACCACCTTGCCGGGCGCAATTAAGCTATCGCGCACCCGGCCCATGTCGCCGGTGAAAAGCAGCCGGCGGTTGCGGCCGTTTGTTTGCAGCGTGATTTCCACCATGCAGGAACCCAGAATGTGCGCGGCATGCACGAAGCGAAACGCCAGATCGGGGCTCAATGGCGTGGTTTGCCCGACCGCAACCGGTTTGAAGAACCGCTGGCAATCTTGCGCTTCCTTGAGCGTGTACAAGGGCAGCGCCGGATCATGCTTCGACACTTTTCTCTTGTTGTAGAACGCCGCGTCTTCTTCCTGCAGGTGTCCGGAGTCCGGCAACACGACCGAGCACAGATCGATGGTCGGCTGCGTGGCGTAGATCGGCCCGCGGAAGCCTTCTTTCACCAGACGCGGAATCCAGCCGCAGTGATCGAGATGCGCATGGGTAAGAACAACCGCATCAATTTCACGCGCCGGGACCGGAGTGTCCTGCCAGTTGCGCTCGCGCCATTCTTTCTGTCCCTGGAAAAGTCCGCAGTCGATCAGAACCTGAAATCCCTGCTTGCTGCTCGAATCGTAAGTAGTGTTGATCAGGTGCTTCGAGCCAGTTACGCACCCGGCTGCGCCGAGAAATTGGATGTAGGGCAAACTGTCCTCCTCCAAAATTGCAGATTGCAGAGGTCAGATTGCAGAAGTGAACCGGCAAAGTTCGATTTTACCTCTGCAATCTGACCTCTGACCTCTGCAATTCCGGCTCACTTCTGAGCACCGATCTTGAACACATTATTGGCCAGGTCGCTTTCCGGAACACTGCCGTCGTTGACCACGATCTCGCTCGCCGTGCCCGGCAAATCAACGCGCGTGGTAGCCGTGCCTTTGGCGCGCACCTCAATCCGTTTCGTGATCGCGCCGCCTTCACAAATTATCGTGAACGGAACTTCTGCCCCCGCATTGCCAAGGTTTTCCAGCGTTACAGTAATAATCTGCACTCCTTTTTCCGTCTTCCACGGATGCACCGACTGCACATGGAAATCCGGCAGGCCGCGATCCTGATACACCCAATCGTCGAAGAACCAGCCCAAGTCGCGCTTGGCGGCGGCTTCGACTAACCGCTCCACATACTTTGGGTCTTTATCTTTGTTCTTGTCGTCCTCGGCCCGATATTTGCCGATGGCCTGTTTCAGCGCGTCGTCGCCGACCATGTCGCGTAACATCCACCACACATACGCCGATTTGCTCCGATAGTAAGTTTCATCGAACGTGCCGGCCAGCGGTTGGCCAACGCTCTCCTCCCCCGCGCTCATCTGACCGGCGTTTTTCCGCAGCGCTGCCGATACTTCCTTTTCCGCATCAAGAAACGCTGCCCGGTGCAGCCCAAGAAGGTCGAGCGCGGCCTGACGTCCGCCTTGCTGCTGGCGATACATGGCCTCGGCAAAATGAGCCAACCCCTCGTACACCCAGGGTCTCGACGATGGCAAGGCCGAGTGAACCAGTTCGTGGACCACATTGATCCCCGCAAGCTTCGAATCCTGCGCGGCCATCGACGCCATCAATAGCGTGCCGCTCTCAAACGGAGCAGAATTCGGATCGGCAAAATCGGCGATGGCAACGGGTGATCTCGGCGGCCCAAACCATTCGCTTACAAACTTCGTCGCCGGCTCGAGCGCGTTGGAATATGTGGCCGCTCCTGCCTCGTGGCCGGGAAAACTGAACAAATAGAAAGGAGGCTTTGACCGGTCCTGATAGTTAGCCATCGCAAATGTCGGCGTCGCCAAGCCAAAACGCTCGTATTCACACCTCGCATAGTGATCGTGCGTACTGCCCTCGCGGGCATCAATATTATTATTATTACCAATGCTATTGCACAGGAGCAGCAGGTTTCGGTCGTAGGTCCCCGTATCGGTACTAAGCGAAAGCTTCATGCTGGCGTCCTGCTCCCTCTTCTTCCACCGATTCGTTACCTCGAACAGACTGTTCCCCTCCGAGAAATCTGCCGACTCAGTCGTAATCGGATACCACGCCACATATCCTGCGCCCCGCACCGCCGTGAAAGATGGACTGATCTGGTCCCAGCTTGAATGTTTGGCGATCTCTTCCGGCACTCCGATCCGTGTCAGCCGCGTCGCATCCAGTGGAATCACGCCCTCGTAGCCAATTTCGAGCTCGACGGAATCTTTCGGCTTGATTTCGACGGGCAGCGTAACGATGGCTTCGGAAAGCGCGCCCGTGTGGTCAATATCCGAAATGTAGGGTTGCGAAACGAATTGAACGCCCTTGCCGTCCACCCGAATCGAACGCCAATTGAGAGAAGATGAAATCTGCAGCGCCACGATCTTCTGCGGCTGAGCGGAATCGTTGCGCAGCGTGATCTTGCCGCGCGCGCCAAGCCTTTGCTGCGCGGGCTCAAGGCGCACTTCCAGGTCGTACTTGGCGATGGCGAAAGCTTCCCGGTTAAGCGCCGTTGCGGGAACAATCAGACTAGCCGTCAGACCAAAAAGCAGACCAAGCCAACCAAGCAGTCTCATGATTACCAGCTTCATGATTTCTTGGATGCACCTAGCCGTCTCTGCCGCACAACTTCATACAGCACCACACCGGCCGCCACCGATACATTCAACGATGGTACTTTTCCCAGCATCGGAATCGACACCAGGAAGTCGCAGTGTTTGCGCACCAGATCGTGCAGTCCCTTGCCTTCGGCGCCGAGCACGATGGCACAGTGCATCTTGTAGTCCACCGCATCGTAAGTCTGCTCGCCGCGCTCGTCTAATCCAACGATCCAAAGATCCTTCTCTTTCAATTCCTCGAGCGCGCGCGAGATGTTCGTGACTTTGGCGACCGGAAGGTGTTCGCTCGCTCCCGCCGAAACCTTCGCCACCGCACCCGTGACCGCGGCGGACCGGCGTTCGGGAATCACCACGCCATCCGCTCCCGCCGCGTCGGCGGTACGCAGGATCGCCCCCAGGTTGTGCGGATCTTCGACTCCATCCAGCACGACGATCAGCGAGCGCTCGCCGCGACGCGATGCCACAATGTCATCGAGATCGCTATATTGTTTCGCCGAAGTCGCGGCCACCAGTCCCTGATGCGCGGCGTTGCCGGCAATTTCGTCGAGTTCCATACGCGACAAAACGCGCACTGGAACGCCGATCTTGCGGCACTCGTCGATCACCCGCCGCAGGCGAATATCTTTCCGCTCCTTGGCAACACCCACCCACTCGAAGTTGCGGCCGCGCGCCTTGAGCGCCTCCGTAACCGTATTGATTCCGTAAAGAATATTCACGCCGATTAGTTTACCGCGTGCGATTGCTGAACTTCTTAACCACAGGGGACACAGAGGAACACAGGGGACTCGGGAGACCCCATTGAACAATGGTGAGCGCTCTTTGTAAATGTACTTTGACTGGCGGCATCCCTGCCGCCCTAGCTATACTCAACATTAAGGATATGGCGATCGCCGCCGTAAATGCCGGTTTCATAAGTTCGGCTCGGAACTCTATGCCCCTCTCCGCGGTCATCGTCGACGACGAACAACTGGCGCGCGACGAGCTTGCCTACCTGCTCAAGAACCTGGACGACGTCAACGTGGTCGCGCAGGGCAAGAACGGCCTGGAAGCCATCAGCCTGATCCGCGAACACAATCCCGACCTCGTTTTTCTCGACGTACAGATGCCCGGATTGGACGGTTTCGGCGTCCTCAAGAAGCTGCTCGACCGCAAGGTTCCTCTCCCCAAAATTGTCTTCGCGACCGCCTTCGATCAATACGCGGTGAAGGCGTTCGAGGTGAATGCGGTGGACTACATCCTGAAGCCCTTCGACAAAAAGCGAGTGGCCCAGTCCATCGAGAAAGCACGGGCAAAGATAGAAGCGGGCGCCGGGCCGGAGGAAAAATTCGAAACCTTGGTGCGGATGCTGGAATCGCAGAAGCCGCAAACGGCGAAGATTCTGATCAAAGCGGCGGGAAGGCTATTCCTGACCGATCCGAAGGATATCTGCTACGCGACCATCGAAGATGGAGTGATCACGGTAGCCACCAGCGGCCACGCGGGCATGGAAGGCCAGTCGAACTGCCGGACGCTGGAAGAACTTTTCGAAAACCTCGATCCCAATCTGTTCTGGCGGGCGCACCGGTCGTTTCTGGTCAACATCAATCACATCCGCGAGGTCGTGCCCTGGTTCAAAAGCTCGTACCAGTTGCGCATGGACGACAAAAAGCAGACGGAGATCCCGGTCAGCCGCGCACAGACCCGTCGCCTGCGCGAACTGTTCAGGCTGTAAGGGGTAAAAAAGGGCGGACGTAAGTGCTGCCGATCGTCCGCCCGGGGAGGGATCTCTGACAAGTTGCAATGGCTTGCAGGGCGATCCGGTTAGGAATCACCAGCGTCGCGCCCTCAAGCCGAATCAAGTCTTTCCGTTTCATATCGCTCAATAAGCGGGTTACCGTTTCTCGCGACGACCCGATCATTTGGGCGATTTCTTCATGGGTGAATTCCGTGGGCACGCGGAGTTCCCGGTTGCGAGGCTCACCCGAGACCCAGGAAAGCAGCAGGCGGGCGAGCTTCTCCGTCGAACTGCGGGCGAGCAGCAGGTCGTGCACATCGTCGAACGAGGTCGTGATCTCGCGGGCTAGCATGGTGGCGCAGGCGAGCGCGGCGTGGCTGTCGCGTTCGATCAGACGCAGGAAGCTGTCGCGTTCGACGAACTTGATCTGGCATAGCTCAAGAGTGGTGACCGTAATCGGACAAGTCCCCCCGGAGACGACCGCGCTCAGCCCCAGCACCTGGCGGTCCCCCGCAATTTTCAGGATGATGGTCTTGCCATCGCGCGCCTCGACCGAGAGCTTGGAGCGGCCCGAGCAGGCGATGTAGACGCCGCGCGGAATTTGACCTTCCCTCAGCAAGGTGGCATTGGCGGGATACAGGGTCAAGTGCCCCATCGCGTTGATCTCACTCATCAGAGGCTGCGGCAAATTGCAGAAGTCACCCTTCTGTTTCAGGCCACAGCTCAGACAGTCGTTCGGTATCGCAAAGCGCCGTGGCACGTACAAAGCAAACTCCTGCTGGTCGACGAAACTTGGCTGGCGGAATCACTTCGCCGGGGAAGCGGGAATCCGCCTCCCCAAACATCTAATGCACACCAGTTGCCACTTACTCGGCATGGACTAAGTGGCTGTACCTTCAATGCCCAGGATGATTTGACCGAGCCGGGCGCGTGAAAAGAAATGCCGCAGCGCTGGCCCAGCTGCCGATAGTCCGGCAGATATCACCCGCGTAGCCCGTCTCGAGTGATATCTAATGCAGATAATCCATTGCAGAAAATCCATGCGTGAGATTCCCGGCCGCTGCATCTTGTACTGCAGGTTGGCGCGTTTGATGTGCGCTTGAGTCCAAGCCGGACCGCTGCGCCTGCCGGACCCGACAGCGCGCCGGGTCACTTCGAGGTAAGATTCCTCAAATGGCACGCGGCTGGGAGAGTAAGTCCGTAGAACAACAACAAGCGGAAATGTCAGAGCAGCGGAAGACCGTCCGCGCACCGATCTCGCCCGACGAGCAGCAACGCAACCGGAAACGCGAAAGCCTGCTTCTTTCCCGGAAACGTCTCGCTCAGCAACTACAAGCCGCCGGCAACCCTCGTCACCGCCAGATGCTGGAGCAGGCCATCGCGGAGTTGGATCGTCAACTGTCATCTTTTGAATAGGCTACGGATAAATAGGCTACGAACTCGACGTCACAAAAGTGAACGGCCCGGACGTATACCCCTTATAACGAAAACCACGGTCCCGTTCGCCGCTGCCTGACGTATAATCGAAAGGTTGATGAAAGCCTACGTCTACGTGTCATTGAAGAAGAGCGTTCTGGATCCGCAGGGTAAGACCATCCACGGCGCGCTTACGAAAATCGGCTACAAGGGTTTGCACGATGTGCGGCAAGGAAAGTATTTCGAAATTACTCTCAACGGCGGCATCTCAAAGGATGAAGCGCAAGCGGAAGTAGAGCGGATCGCGCGCGAAGTTCTTACGAACCCGGTCATTGAAGAGTTTCGTTTCTCCCTCGAAGACTAGCGGACGTGGAATAGCGTCAGGCCATCGCTGTAGAGACGGGGCTTGCCCCGTCTAAGGAGACGCGGTAAACCGCGTCTCTACGTGAACATTCGCCGGTCTCCCTCCGAACCGTTCGCCAAGGAGCCAATTAACCAATGTGCGGCATTGTCGGATATGTGGGTAAGAAGCAGGTCGTCCCCGTAATCATTGAAGGCCTCAGAAAGCTGGAGTATCGCGGCTACGACTCGGCGGGCATCGCCGTGGTCGGAAACGGCGCCGGCCTGCAGGTTCGCCGAGCGGAAGGTAAGCTGCGCAATCTGGAAGAAGCGATCCGCCTCAAACCACTCGACGGCACCTATGGCATTGGACACACGCGTTGGGCCACACACGGCCGCCCCACCGAAGAAAACGCCCATCCGCATCGCGACTGCACCGGCAGAATCGTAGTGGTGCACAACGGCATTGTCGAAAACTATCTGTCGCTCAAGAAGAAGTTGATTGCCGAAGGACACAAGTTCACCACCGAAACCGACACGGAAATCATCGCCCACCTGATTGAGAAGTACTACCTGCCGACGGGCAACGGTCAGCCTGGCAACGGTTATGCTGGCAACGGTCATGCTCGCAACGCTCAACGACCGGCTTTGAAATTGGAAGAAGCCGTGTGTAAAGCGGTGAAAGAACTCACCGGCGTCTTCGCGCTGGTGGTGATCGCGGTCGACGAGCCGAACAAGATCGTCGCCGCGCGTAATGGACCACCCGTTGTCATCGGCCTCGGCAAGGACGAATATTTCGTCGCCTCCGACGTGCCCGCGCTCCTCGATCACACCCGCGACCTTTTCTTTCTGGCCGATGGCGATCTAGCCGTGATCACCCAGGAAGGCGTGCGCGTCACCGATTTCGACGGCAATCCGCTGGAGCGCAAAGCGCAGCGCATCACCTGGGATCCGATCATGGCGGAGAAGGGTGGCTTCAAGCACTTCATGCTCAAGGAAATTTATGAGCAGCCCCGCACCGTCCGCGACACCACCCTCGGCCGCGTCTCGCAGGACACCGGCGCCATCTTCCTCGACGAGATGCAGGTCGGCGAAGCCGAGTTCAAAGCGCTGAAGAAAATCGATATCGCCGCCTGCGGCACCAGTTGGCATGCCGCACTGGCGGGCAAGTTCATGATCGAGAATCTGGCCCGCGTGCCGGTCGAAGTCGACTACGCCAGCGAATGGCGCTATCGCGATCCCATTCTCGGGCCGGACACGATGACGCTTCTGATTTCGCAATCTGGCGAAACAGCGGATACCATCGCCGCCCAGCGTGAAGCCAAGGCCAAGGGCTCGAAGACGCTGGCCATCTGCAACGTGGTCGGCTCCATGATCACGCGCGAGGCCGTGGGAACCATCTACACTCACGCCGGCCCGGAAATTGGCGTGGCCTCAACCAAGGCGTTCACCGGACAACTTACCGCTCTTTATTTATTCGCCTTGTATCTGGCGCAGGTACGCGGCGCCATAACACCCGAACAAGCCAAGGCCGCCGTGCAGGAACTCACGAAGATCCCCGGCAAACTGGAACAGATTCTCACCCACGATGAGGCTTGCGACGAGCTGGCGAAAACTTATGTCCGCGCGCAGGACTTCCTGTTTCTCGGACGCGGCATTCACTATCCCATCGCCCTTGAAGGCGCGCTCAAGCTCAAGGAAATTTCCTACATTCACGCCGAGGGTTATCCGGCGGGCGAGATGAAGCACGGCCCGAATGCGCTGATTGACGAAAATCTGCCCGTGGTCATCATCGCCACGCGCGACGTGAACAGCCCGCAGTCGATGGTCCGCTACGAGAAGACGATGTCGAACCTGAAAGAAGTAAAAGCTCGTTCCGGCATAGTCATCGCGCTCGCCACCGAAGGCGACAAAGAGATCACCGAGGAGGCGGATCACGTGCTCTTCGTTCCGCCCGCGCCGGATGAATTGTCGGCAATTCTGGAGATCGTCCCGCTGCAACTTCTCGCCTACCACATCGCCGTGCGCCGCGGCTGCGATGTAGATCAGCCGAGAAATCTTGCCAAGTCGGTGACGGTGGAGTAGGAACTGCCAGATAGCAGCTCTCCGCCGCCAGGTCTCACCTATCAACTGCCAGCTCTCAGTCGCAGCTCTCAGCCGTCATCTCAGCCGTCGGCGACCAGCCTGTTAGCTGTCGGCGATCAGCGACCAGCGCCGGAAGATTCCAGCCCCGGCAGGGGCGAACCAGCTTAACCCAGCGCTTCACAACTTGCGGAAAAACTCGGACTCGGACGGGTTTTGGGAAGGGCACGACTTCAGTCGTGCCGTTAAGTCGTTGAAAATGTGTCCGCGCTTTAGCGCCTGAGGTGTGCTTCTTGCGCCCTCGACGACTTTTTCCGCAAGTTGTTCAGCGCTGGGTAGGCAGCCAGATTTGAGACCGAGTCCCGGAGGGACGACCCCGTCCTCATGCAGGATTTTTAGGAAGGGCGCGGCCGAAGTCGGTAAACTCGCATCCGCGGTAATACCGCTTACCGGGATACCCTTCCGCATATTTATTAGGGAACACGGAACCGGCAGCCCCAAGCACAGCTCCTGTCGCACCAACCAGGCAGGGCGAGATATCATTCAACAGAACGGATAGAAGACAGGAGAAAAGTGATCAAAATGGACTCCGTCAGATATTGGCACGCTATCGCAATTTTGCTGCTGGCTGCGCTCCTCGGCTGCAATCAGCAGCCCAGCCCGCAACAAATCAAAGAAAAAACCGCAGAAGTGACGGCAGATGCGAAGAAAGATGCCAAGGCCGTGGCGGAAGGGCTGCGCGAGGGCTGGAACCGCAACAAGCCCCTCGATTTGAACACGGCCACAAAAGATCAGTTGCGGAGCCTGCCGGGGATGACTGCGGAAGAGGCAGACCGGGTGATTGCGGGACGCCCCTACAACGAACCCGTCGAACTAGTGACCCGCCACATCATGCCAAAGACCGAGTACGACAAAATTGCGGACCAGGTCACGGCCAGGAAATAGCGCAAATCGGGCATCAGCGACCACCGCTGCCATGGGTCCATTTTAAGTAGATAGTTAGGTAGGCAATTTGGCTGCGCCGCGGCCATTTTGCGGGCGCGGGACACTAACCGTCCGCGAAAGGCTGCGAACTCTCCGGACCGAAGGATTTCCCAGTCGGGCGGCCGGGTAATATTTTCAATACCGCGCTACTGATATGCGACTGGGCGATCGATCTTGCTCGCGGCCAAGCAAGGTAAGGAGTACGAAATCATGCGTCTATCCTTTGCAATCAAGGTACGGTTGTTTTTGGCGTTCGCAATGGTTTTCGGAATGCTGCAAGCTGGATTCGCAAGAGAGAGAGGCCCCCGCGTCGAAGTGGTTTGCCCGTCGCCGCCGATCCCGGTCAAGTTGGCAGAACGGCCAGTGTTGGCGTACGAGTTACACATCACGAACTTTGACGTAGTGCCTTTGACGTTGAAGCGACTGGAGGTCTTCGCGGACGCGGACAAAAGTCAGCCGCTTAAGACTATTTCAGGCGACGCCTTGTCGGCGACGATGCTTGAAGTGGGTTCAAGCAGCGGAGCCAAGGACTCGCAGATCATCGGTCCGGGGAGACGCGCTGTGGTCTTTCTCTGGATTGAGCTTGGATTAGATACACGACGATTAGATACACGACCGCCCAGTACCTTGAGCCATCGATTGGTCTTTGCGGCGGGCGCGCCTGGAGAGGGAGTTGGCAGCGCCACGAAGGAATCTACGCTCGAAGATTTTCAGGTTCTGGTGCGTCAGGACGCGGTACCAGTGATCAGCTCTCCTTTCGACGGCGGCATATGGGTCGCAGGGGACGGACCCGCGAACGATTCGAGCCACCGTCGCTCTATCTCGGCGATCGACGGCCAGATTCACATAGCGCAGAGGTTCGCGGCCGATTGGGTCAAAGTCGGGCCCAACGGGGATTCTCATCATGACGGAACCACTCGCAATGAAAACTGGTGGGGCTACGGCGAGCCGATTCACGCTGTAGCGGACGGCGAAGTCACTCAAGTGCTCGACGGAATACCGGAGAACACGCCGCGCGTTCTCCCCAAGCAAGTTACTCTTGATAACATTGTCGGCAACTACGTCATTCTTCGCATCGCTCTCAACCGCTACGTCACATATGCTCATTTACAAACGGGAAGCATCAAAGTTGCCGTGCACGATCACGTCACCCGTGGAACTGTCATAGCTCGCCTCGGAAACACTGGCCAGGCTACGGCTCCGCATCTTCATTTCCAGGTGACTGATGGGGACGCAGTCCTGCAATCGGAAGGGGTTCCCTTCATCTTGGCCAACTTCACAGACCTCGGGCCCGGGTCTGATTACGAGGCTGATAAACATCCGTCGATTCCCCGGACGGACTCAATTCCGGGAAAAGACGAAGTAGTCGACTTTCCGCTCATGAAGCAGCACTGAGCCGGCAAGATCCACGTGCTGGCTACAGGGCCACCAACTACTCGAACGCCGTCCTTAGAAAACTCGCCAGCTGCCAGCCATCCATGTATTTGTACGGAGTTTCCCCCATGGTGTAATGCCCGCAGGGCAGCACGACGACTTTGTGATCCAGATTGTGCTTCTCGAATTCCTCGACCACCCGCTCCGAAAATTCCGGCAGGAACGTCATGTCGTACTTGGCATAGATAATGAGCGAGCGGCGCGGCCAGCGCGAAAACTTATCGAAGTACACCATCGGACTGACGGCGCGCCACACCTGCCGCAGATTCTCCAAATCGATGGCCGTTTCCAGTC
>OCZT010002074.1_pt1 | contig 20773 bp, 18 predicted proteins | sample 1539031 | NCBI WGS metagenome assembly OCZT01 (sample SAMEA3539308, study PRJEB22396) | soil metagenome | biome: tundra; feature: field; material: soil | place: USA | collected 2010-05 | depth 0.15 m | reverse complement strand
CAAGTTCATTAGCAATAATCTTAAGACTTCCATGATGAGTTGAGGCAAAAACTATAGCTCCTTGTTTTCCGAGAGTCACCAAAACAGCTGCTGCAAGGGCTGATCCTTCAGCAGGATCGGTACCTGTTCCAATTTCATCAAGTAATACAAGCGAATTTTCATCAGCTTTTTCAAGCACATGTCTTATGTTTGCAAGGTGAGAACTAAATGTGGAAAGATCATCTTCAATCGATTGTTCGTCACCAATATCGAGAAGGATATTATCAAAGAAATGCATATTACTGTCAGGACTTGCGGGAATATGTATGCCGGACTGGAGAAGCAGAGAAATTAAACCCAACGTTTTAAGCACTACAGTTTTTCCGCCTGCATTGGGACCTGTTATTATAATTACTTTATTCTGATCTATCCTGACACTCAGAGGAACAGCTCTTTCTCTACTAAGTCTTTTCAGAATTATAGGATGCCGGGCATCTTTTAATTCCAGAGGTTTTTGGTTATTGATAGTTGGAAAAGAACCTATTACTTCGATTGAATACTGAGCCCGCGCAAATATAGAATCAATTTCTGATACGATTTTAAGTGTTTCTTTAAGTTGTAGACTTACAGTGCCAATGAGTTTAGTGAGTTCTCGCAGAAGTTTTTCAATCTCTCTCTTTTCTGCGAAAGACAGAGTAATTATTTCATTATTGAGCTCAAGGGTCTATTCTGGTTCAATATAGACAGTCTGCCCTGTAGATGACTCTGAATGAATGAATCCCCTGATATGCCTTTTGTGCTCAGCTTTTACCGGAATTACGACCCTTCCGTCCCGGAGAGTTAAATAATCTTCTCTTACAATATCCTGCTCACTAAGATTTTTAACGATCCTGTTTACTACCTTCACAAGTTCATCTTTTTTCCCATTTATTTCCTTCCTGATTGAAAGAAGCTGGGAACTGGCATTTTCTTTAACCTCACCATTTTCAGTAATTACCTTTTGAATATGATGTTCAAAAACCTTATCCACAAACAAATTACGGCTGATGGCATAAATTTTAGAAGATGTTTCTGAATTTGATTTAAGGTAATTTGATAGGTTCCTGGAAATAACCGCAAGCCTTAAAACCTCAAGTATCTTTTTACTGTCAAGTACTGAATTCTCGATTGTACTTTGTGCCAGAACCACTCTTAAGTCTGGCAAATATTCTAAAGGAGGGGGAATATTTCTAATATAAATTTCTTTTGCCTCGGTAACAAGACTTCCTTCATGATCTGCAGTCTTAATATCATTAAAGGGTGTTGTTGTCAAAACATTTCCTTTTCCTATTTCCGTAGAACAATATTTTGCAATATAACCGAGTATTTTTCCGTACTCTAGTTTTTCCAACACTGATATTTCAATCATTGCAAAGTATCTTTTACTTTATCCTTTTCATTAATATAGTCCTTAATCATCTTTTTAGTTCCTGGAGTATAAACCCGAACAGAACTAATAACTGAAGGGATAATACCAAGTATTTTTTCATGGAAAAAAGATTTAGATGTAATCTTAATACTTGGTTGATTAAACACATTTAATAAAAGGAACAACGCGCTAAGGAAAAATAATACCTGCAATATCCCAATTACCCCTCCTACTATTTGGTTAACAATGTTATTAACCTTATCAAAAGGATGAACAACTCTTTTTATAATAGAGAAGATAACGATTACAAAAAGGAATATTGCTATGCCCCCAATTATTTCAGATAAGTAAAGTTCAATATTCAGAGCAGATTCAATAACTTTACCAATAAAGGTGGCTAATTTTATTGAAAGAAATGCAGCAATGATAAATCCAGTCAATCCTATTATTTTCCGGATAAACCCATCCTTGAATCCAAGGATGAATCCGATTGCAATAAATACTAAAATTATTATATCAAGAAAATTCAATTCTTATCCAGATATTTATCTACTGTGGCTTTAACAATTTTTCCATCAATTTTCCCTTTAAGCAGTTGAGCAGCCTTCGACATCAGTTTCGGGAAATCTTCTTTCCCTTTAGCATTGATCTCTTCGGCTATTCTCTTAACCTCAAGATAAACTTCTTCCTCGGTTAACTGTTTTGGCATATAGCTCATAAGGATATTAAGTTCTGCCCTCTCCTTCTGCGCCAAATCGGTTCTTCCGGCAAAACTAAACTGCTCGATAGAGTCCCTTCTTTTCTTTACTGCGCCATTAAGCATTTTTAATTCTTCATCCGGGTTAAGTTCCTTACCTTTACCGCTTTTCTCAAATTCAAGGATCAGTGCCCTGATGGACCGTATGGTTTCCAGTCTGAGTTTATCCCCGGATTTCATAGCCGACTTTAGGTCTTCATTTATCTTATCTTTTAAGTTCATATTATTCTCATTCAAAGTTTCAAAGATAGTTTAACTAAATGTTTTTGTCTATAAAAATAACCATTATTATTGTTTGATTTTCAACCTACCCGGTAATTTGATTACAGTACCGGAAATAATTCTATAATTAAGGAAGATAGAATGAACAACTTCTCCAATTTCTACAGGTTTAATTAATTGCTCATAGTCATATTTATTCCCTATCCATTCACGGTTAGCCTGAGTATCAATTATGAAAGGGGCAATGGCATTTGCTGAAAGATTAATATTCGCTCCTTCAAGTGCCAGCGTTTCAGTAAGATAAATAACACTGTTTTTTGATACGCCATAAGAAATTTTACCTTTTTCGGGAGCTAACCCTGTATAAGCAGCAGTAAATAATATAGAGCCCCCTGCTGAATCCTTTACAAGTCGTGCAAAATACTTTCCAATTAAAAAACAAGTTTTCAAATTGCGGTCTAACATTTGGATAAAATCAATTGTGTCAGTATCCCATAAATAATTGCTACCTGTATATCCTCCCACTGTACTGAACAGAAAATATTCAATCTCTTTGGATGGTTTAATATTGCTAAATGCCTTTATTACATTTGCTTCTTCTGCAAGGTTTCCAACCAGAATTCTTTCAATATATTGTCCTTGGATTTCATTTGGTTTTGAATCAAAGAGATAAATCCTTTCATAATCTTTTTTAATCAGGACTTCAGTAACCCCCTTTCCAAGAGCGCCATTTGATCTGAATATTAATAAATGTTTCTGCATATGACAGACTCAATAATCTTATTATCGTTTAGCATTTTTTCTTATAAGACAATTAATAATAACAAAGAAAAGAATTATTGTCCATTGTGTAAAAATGGACAATAGTCCTTTTATGCAAGTAATTTTCATATTAGGACAATAATAGAATTAAAATAAAAGAGAGAGAATCTCAAAAGAAATGGTGGAATTAATAAAGATTTGAATCTTTTTAATATACAGTTATGGAAAGTAAACGAATGTTTCCTAAATAAAAATAAATATAAAACTTAATTTAATGCTTTTATCAGGTTCCACTCATAAATCGGCTTTCTTATATATTTATATTGAATATCAGCAAACAATAATACTTCTTCCTCAAATCCCGTTATAAATACAATCTCAGGCTTATATAAGTCATATATTATTTTCGCGGTCTCGATGCCGCTAACTTCCCCTATTAGATTTATATCCATTAAAATAATATCTGGTTTTTCCTTTTTAGCCAATGCAAACGCTTCCGAACTTGTATTCGCAATTCCGATAACTATAAACCCTGCCTTTTCGAGCATTATTTTATAATCTTGTGCCACGATAGCTTCATCCTCAACAATTAAAACACTCTTCGTCATAGTTCTCCTTTAATCAACAATAAGTTATTATTTCTTCCCGATTCAATTTTATTATTAGTCACATTAATAAAAGGACTAATTTAATTAATACAAATGTGTTTCATATCAAAAATGTAATTATCTTTCTATTTTCCTCCTTTATGGAAAGCAGCCAAATTATAAACCACGCATGTTAATTAATAAAATTATTTTCATTTCGCAATGGATAAAATGCACCTTGTTAAAGTAATTTCCTTAAATATGGGAAAGAAAGGAAAATAAAATTTCCTTTACAATATGTGAGACAGATTGGAATAAAAAAAGGTTTTAATATTGGGATGAAATTATTTCTATACCAGATGTCCTTCTAAAAAATCTACACTGCTATTATTACCATTTATCCTTACCCTCACGCCAATAGGTATTGTTAAATTATTATTTACATGCCCATGGTTTAAATTATAAACTACAGGGACATTCAAATTATTGATAAAATAGTCACCCAATACTTCCTTTAGTGTTAGAGATTTTCTCTGAGGATCAGTCTCAATACAATCTGTAAAGCTTGCCAATATCATTCCATTTATTTTTCCCAAATATCCCGAAAGCCTCAGTTGGTTAAGCATTCTGTCTATCCTATAGGGAGCTTCTCCAACTTCCTCAAGTAACAATATTGTATCCTCAGCAACTGGTAAATATTCCGTTCCTATCAAAGAAGAAAATAAAGAAAGATTTCCCCCTATCAACCTCCCCTCGGCAATTCCTCTCCTATAACTGCTTAATCTTTCCTTGCCAGGATAATTTACTTTAATCGGCTCACTGCTGGTAACAGATTTCCAAAAGTTCTCTGCGGTAAACTCACTTATATCTTTATAGAAATCAACCCCTGCCATCGGCCCTGCAAATGTTACCAAACCTGTTTTGTGAAAGAATGCATTTTGCAAAACAGTAATGTCACTGTATCCGCAGAATATTTTAGGATTATTTTTAATAATACCATAATCTATCTTATCAAGAAGTCTCGAGGCACCATAGCCCCCTCGTAAACAGATTATTAACTTCACATCTTCATTAAGAAACATATTATGGATATCTTCCACTCTCTCCTCATCAGTGCCTGCAAGATACCCCCTTTCCTTCATCACATTCTTTCCAACCTTTACCCTATAACCCATTTTCTCAAAATAGCTGACTCCTGCATCTAATTTCCCCCTGTCAGAAACTGGTGATGAAGGAGATATCATTCCAATAACCTCTCCCTGTTTTAATTTTTCAGGTTTTATAATGTTCATTCATAAGTCCAATCTATTCTACCTAATCTTATAAAATTATTAAGATAGTTAAAATTATTACCTTGGCATCAGTTTCATTGCTATTAACTATCTATAATATTTTGATATTTTAATAATATGAAAAAAATATGTTTTCTGCGTTAGTTTAAATATGAAAACAGCAAATATTGTATTCTCTGGATTTATTATATTATTCCTTCGTTTACAGATAATATTACTTTATTCATAAAATAACGTTACATGGATATATTATGCCTAAAAAAATAGCCTCTGAATCAAACCATAATCTAAAAAAGATAAATAAACTCCTAAGAGATAAAGCCAGAAAAATAAAACTAGTACTTACTGATAACGATGGCGTCCTCACAGACACCGGCGTTTATTATTCTGAAGAGGGGGAAATCTTCAAACGTTTCTCTATAAGAGATGGTATGGGAGTAGAACGGCTTAGAAAGGAACTTGGTATCGAAACAGGCATAATTACCGGCGAGATATCTGGCTCCATAAAGAAAAGAGCTGATAAATTAAAAATAAAAGAGCTGCTCCTTGGGGTTACGGAAAAACATCTGCTTCTTTCAGAAATTATAAAGCGTAATAATGTTAAGCCTGAAAACATAGCATATATAGGCGACGATGTTAACGATATTGAATTAATGAAACTCGTCGGGTTAACGGCTTCTCCTGCTGATGGAATGGCGGTCATTAGGAATATGGTCGATTATGTATGTGAACAAAAAGGAGGGCATGGTGCTTTCAGGGAGTTCGCTGAAATAATCATTGCCCTTAAATAAATTCAACTGAACAATAATAATTCTATTCCTGAATCAGGAATTTCAATTCCGCTGTTGCAGCTGATATATTATCCGATTTGAAAATAGATGAACCGGCAACAAATACATCTACGCCTGCCTTGGACGCTTCAACAATTGTATCTTTACTCATTCCGCCGTCTATTTCAATTAAGAAGTGAGCTTTTAATTCATTCCTGAGTTTTACTAACTCCTTAACCTTCTTTAACGAATTGGAAATAAAAGATTGTCCCCCAAACCCCGGATTCACTGACATTATAAGTATCAAATCAGCAAACTCAGCCGTATCTTGTAAAGTATCGACAGGGGTTGAAGGATTAATTGAAATACCTGCCTTTGCCCCTAATTCTTTTATCCTGTTAATAGTCCTGTTCAAATGAACTACTGCTTCCTGATGAACAGTCAAATAGTCTGCGCCTGCATTAATATAATCCTCCAGAAATTCATCTGCATTCTCAATCATCAAATGAACATCAAGAGGTAAATGAGTGCTGCGCTTAACTGCATTTACCATTATTGGTCCGAATGTCAAATTAGGCACAAAATGACCATCCATAATATCACAATGTATCCAGTCTGCACCGCCTATTTCAACATACCGGAGCTGCTGCGATAAATTTGCTAAATCTGAGGATAATATTGAGGGGGCTATTATTTTCATTCTTCAATAACCTTAGTTTCGTTGCCGGTTTTGGTTACAAATAGATCAACTACTGTACCTTTATTTACTTTGTTCCCTTTACTTGGATATTGATCAAGAATAGTGTTGGGCAATAATGAAAATGAACTCTGATAATTTACCTTACCCACCTTAAGACTGCTGTCAGCCAATAATTTTTCTGCTTCGGTTAATGATTTGCCTATCAGATCAGGAACAGTGATATCTCCTTCCGAAAAAGGACCAATACTAACAGTAATCCCCACTGACTCACCCTTTCTGATTGATGACCCGGAAGCAAACTGCTGATCAAATATTACATCCTTGGGATTCTCGGAAGGAAGTTCACTTACTGGGCCCACCTTAAGACCAACCCGTCCCAGGGAAAGTTTTGCCTCTTTTAATGATCTCCCTTTTAAAATTGGTACCTTTACATATGGCTCCCCGCCGCTAATAAAAATATAAACCCTCCTCCCTTTCTTCACTACATCTCCAGTCATAGGTTTTTGAACAATAACAGATCCCTTTGGGAAATTCTCATCATAAGTAGTGTCACTCACAATAGGAGAAAGATCAGCGTCCTTTAATATCCCTACTGCTTCATCCTCCTTTAAGCCCACAACCTTCGGAACCTTTACTTCTGGAGAGCTTACATACCACGGAAGTATTAGATTGTCCATGATTAAAAGGAATACAATAATACCACCCAACCAATAAAGGATTTTCTTATTCCTGGGTTTTTGAAAGAATTTTTTCATCAAGTCAAATATATAAAATGGGCCAACGTCTCACAATGAAATAAAATATTTATTACAGATCTGTTCAAAATAATAATAAAGGACTATCCATCCATTTTGCAAAAATTAATTCTGTTAGATCCACTAGTAATTGTCTGCAACCAATAACCGGCAATGCCAATTAATTGGGAATACACAGAATGGTCCCCTGGCCTTTCGAATATATCATATATAAATGAGCACTGTAACTGGCAGTTCTTTTGTGAACCGTTTTTATTGTTGTAATAGTTTTTTCATAAAGATGGTCATAACGAACAAAACATTCTTTTATAGGTACCATTGGGAATACTTCGTACTTGCCGACTTAGACTAAAGTATCGTATATACTTTTAATACGGCTCTTACAAGACTCAGATATGAGTAATAAACGAAATTTAGCGCACTTTACCGCATTTTAGTGCACTTTAGCGCACTGTTTGATGCATGAATTGGGAAATATCCAAACCTGTATTGCATTTACAGAATTGAAGATTTTTCTCTTTCTGCTATTTCTTTTCGGACTGCAGTTTATTATGGTGTTTGATTGTAAAAAAATAGTTGATAGATTTACACAATGATTGCTAATGACCTTTCAATAGTGCCTGTTGATGAAGCTGAATTCTGTGTTTTAGACGTTGAAACCACAGGACTTTCCCCAAGTTATAATAACATCATTGAAATCGGAATAATTAAAGTATCTGGACTCACAATTACAGATTCATTCCATTCTATGGTTAACCCCCAAAGGGAATTGCCTTATTATATCACGCAACTCACCGGCATTACTAATGACGATGTTTATGATGCCCCTTTTTTTGAGGATATCGCTGATAAGATTTCTGATTTCATTGGCGGACATATAATCGTAGGTCATAATCTGTCCTTCGATAAAAGTTTCCTCAGAAAAGAATTTGCCACCTGTGGAAGAGATGTAATCGCTAACCATAGCGTATGCACTCTTAAAATAGCTAGAAGAATTTATCCCGCTCTTAAAAGTAAATCACTCGGTTCTGTATGCAGTCATCTTAGCCTAAAAAATCCCTCTGAGCACCGTGCATTAGCGGATGCAAAAGTAACCGCCCGCGTCTTGATAAAAATGATAGCAGAACTTAAAGAGAACTACGGAATCCATTATGCCGATGAACTTATTAAGTTTCAGGATTTCGCCAGAAAGGAACTTAAGGTAAAAGTAAAACAGTCGCTGTCCGATGATCTGGCTGCATTACCACATGCCCCCGGTATTTATTATTTCCTTAATTCAAAAAATGATATTATCTATATAGGTAAGGCAAAGTCACTTAGGGATAGGGTAAAATCCTACTTCTCATCTTCCGCTCCCAGGAAAGCAAAGAAAATAATAAAGCAGGCATCAAGGTTAAAAATTCAATTAACTAATTCGGAGCTTACAGCATTACTGAACGAAGCAGAATTAATCAAAGTAATAAATCCAAAGCATAACACTCAGTTAAAATCCTATGGCAATAAATATTTTCTTCGTATAAACACTTCTCAGGAATTCCCCTCAATTGAAATCTCTAATTCATTCAATTTTGATGGAAACGATTACTTCGGTCTTTTTATATCAAGAAGGAAGGCTGCAGAAATATATGATATGCTCGCTAAAACTTTCGCTGTCAGGGAATGCAATGAAAAGGAATTCAGTAAAAAAAGAAAATGCTTCCTTGCCGATATTGAAAGATGTACAGCACCCTGCGAAAACCACGATAAGGAAATCTACTCTAATGAACTCGAAAAGATTTACGAATTCCTTTATGGCAAAAACCAATTTGCCCTGAATCGACTTATAAATAAAATGAAAGAGTATTCCGATAAACAGAAATTCGAAAAGGCTGCGGAAGTCAAACAGCTGATTGATCTTATTCTCGCCCAGACGCATAAATCCTCCCTCCTCTCAGAGCCTGTTAACATTGCTAACGTCCTGTTTGAAATAGAAGGAGGTTTCGGAAAAGATTTTATTCTTATGCTTGCCGGAAAGATCTATGTTAAAAAAAATGGTTCAGAAAAAAAGGATTATTTTGAGGATGCTCTTGATGACTATTTCGAACACACAATACAACTTAATCCCAATCCGGATGATGAAGACCTTGAGAAAATGAAAATTACTCTTAATTGGTTAATAAAAAACAGAAATACCGTAAGAATGTTTTATCTAAAAGAATATCAATCCAAAGAAGAACTATACAAAAAAATATCACACCACAAAGTCCAGTATGATAATCCTGAAAGAACATTTGATATTAAAGCATTTGTGAAAGATAAAATAGAAGATTATACAGGAGTTCATAGTTTTTAATATAAACCTCCATGAATAATCTTTTTATTAATAAGGCACCCAAATAAAATTGAGTGACCTTATTTTTTTAGCATAGATCATTGTACCGTTTAAAATAAAAACCCCCGGTGTTCAGTAACCGGGGTATAAATAAAAGAGTTTTAGTGAGAAGTTAATTAACCTCCCAGGTATTTCCACTAAATAACATTTTCTCTAAATCCCCTTCTCCCTTCATAGCTTTCACTTCTGCTACTTGCCTGTGTATTTCACCATCCACAGTTGGTCTGAATATCTGTCTGAATACACCCACCGGCGTTGGGAAATTTGGGGAATCAGCTAAGTGCGCAAGTATAGTGCTTCTTACGGGACTTAGATCAAATTCATCATGTATAAGAACATCATTAATACTGTTCCCGTTTTCGTTTATATTTATAACAGAAGTAACTGCGCCATCAATCTTAATTCCTTTCTCTTTATTCTTCCCGAAGAGTAATGGTTTGCCCTGTTCCATATAAAGAAGCATATCATCCTTTACCGCTTTATCTGTCAGTGCATCAAAAGTGCCATCATTAAAAATTACGCAATTCTGGTAGATCTCAATAAAAGCTATACCTTTATGTTCAGCCGCCCTCTTTATCATCTGCTGCATATGCTTGGAATCCCTGTCTGTACATCTTGCAACAAAAGTTGCTTCTGCACCTAACGCAAGCGATACCGGGTTAAATGGAAAATCAACGCTTCCATAAGGTGAAGTTTTAGTTTTTTTACCTTTTTCAGAAGTAGGTGAATACTGCCCCTTTGTCAAACCATAAATCCTGTTATTGAATAAAAGAACCTTTAGATCAATATTTTTCCTGCAGGCATGTATAAAATGATTGCCCCCAATACTTAACAAATCCCCATCTCCTGTTGCTACCCATACAGATAGCTCAGGATTTGCTATTTTAACTCCGGTTGCTATTGCAGGAGCACGTCCATGTATACCATGGAAACCATAAGTATCCATATAATATGGAAACCGGGACGAACATCCGATTCCTGATACCCAAACTATGTTTTCCTTTTTAACATCTACTAAATCGGGAAAAGATCTCTGTACCTGTGCCAGTATTGAATAATCTCCGCAGCCCGGGCACCATCTTACATCCTGGTCAGTAGCAAAATCTTTTGCAGTTAATTTCACTTGTTTGATTTCTATATTATCTGCCATCAGTTCTTTCCTCCTATTAGGTCGATTATCCTCTCTTCGATATCACTTGATTTGAACGGCAATCCCCTCACAAGATTAAACTGTTCAACAGGAATCAGGAATTTACTCTTAATTAACATTGCAAGCTGTCCAAGGTTAATCTCAGGAATAAGAACTTTCTTGAAGTTCTTAAGAACCTTATCGGTATTACCAGGCATTGGGTTTAAATATTTTAAGTGAGCCTGGGATACATTATATCCTGCTTTTCTGCAGCGGAGAACAGCTTCTGTTATAGCGCCAAATGTTCCTCCCCATCCCAGAACAAGTAACTCTCCATGCTCATCTCCTGTAACTTCAAGATCAGGTATATCAAATACCATATTCTGAATTTTCTGTTCTCTAAGCTTCACCATTAAGTCGTGGTTATCATGATCATAACTAACCGCTCCGGTAATATTCGCTTTTTCAAGTCCGCCTATCCTGTGTTCCAATCCTGGGGTCCCGGGTTTAGCCCATGGCCTTGAAAGAAATTCATCTCTCAGATAGGTTTGGTAGGTTTCCTTATCAGTCCAGAATTTTACGGGTATATCAGCTAATTCATTAACATGCGGAATCTTCCATGGTTCAGAACCATTGGCAAGATAACCATCGGTTAATAAAATAACCGGACACATATATTTTATAGCAAGCCTGAATGCTTCAATTGCCATATAAAAACAATCACTTGGAGTAGAAGCGGCAATAACTGCAAGTGGTGAATCACCGTTCCTTCCATACATTGCCTGAAGAAGATCAGATTGTTCCGTCTTTGTAGGGAGTCCTGTGCTAGGTCCGCCTCTTTGCACATTAATAACTACTAACGGAAGTTCTGTCATAAGTGCCAACCCAAGTGCTTCACTTTTAAGAGCAAGACCCGGACCGCTTGTTGTAGTTAAAGCAAGATTACCTGCAAATGAAGCTCCGATAGCTGATGTTATACCAGCAATCTCATCTTCAGCCTGAAATGTCTTTACACCAAAATTCTTATAGTTACTTAAGTACTGTAAGATTTCAGTGGCGGGAGTTATAGGATAAGAACCAAGGAAAAGCGGCAGACCGCTTTTTACAGAAGCTGCCAGACATCCAAGTGCTGTGGCTTCATTTCCTGATATGCTTCTGTATATTCCTTTTGGAAGCTGGGCTGGTTCAACTTGATATCGTATTGTAAAAAGTTCAGTATTTTCTCCGAAATTATAACCGGCTTCTAGCGCACTTTTGTTAGCCTCTATATACTCTGGTTTATTCTTAAATTTATTCTTTATCCATTCAATTGTTTGATCCAACGGTCGGTTATACAACCAGTACATCAAGCCTAAGGCAAAAAAGTTCTTGCATCGCGAGATGTCTTTCTGAGATAATTTAGAATTTTCAAGCGCCTTAAATGTTAATGTGGTTATTGGAACTGGATATATTTCAAATCCTTCTAATGAATTATCCTCAAGTGGATTGGTCTCGTACTTTGCTAGCTTTAAATTCTTTGCATCAAAAGCATCTGTATTTGCAATGATCATTCCTCCGGGTTTCAATTCAGGAAGATTCTTCTTAATAGCAGCAGGATTCATAGCAACTAAAATATCAGGCCTGTCCCCTGGGGTATGTACGTCCATACTTCCAAAATGAAGCTGAAAACCGCTTACTCCGTAAACAGTTCCTGAAGGGGCTCTTATTTCGGCAGGATAATCAGGTAATGTACTTAAATCATTCCCCCAAACAGCAGTAGTATCGCTGAATTGGCTTCCCGTAAGCTGCATACCGTCTCCTGAATCTCCTGCGAATCGTACTGTCACCTCAGAAAGACTCTGAAACTCTTTTTCTTTGATCATTTTACTCTCTAATAATGCTTTTTTTAGTCATTTTTGGATACCACAATCTATGCCACTTAATAATTTAGATTTATGTGCTTATTTCTTTATTTATTAAGTCAATATATTGAATAAAAACCTTAGGCGCATAATAATTATACAATCGATTCTCAATACTGATAACAAATTTTTTTAATTTAAGAATGAGCTTTTATGTTTAAGTAACGCGGTTAAGTTCTCTTACGTCCCATCATTGACCGAATAATATATGGGATTCAAATAAAAAACTTATCTTCTAATTTATATGTATTAAATTATTATCGATAAGTCTTGTGGAACCTACTTTCGCTGCAATAAGACAATAATAGTCCTTCCCCGTTTCTAATTTATCAACTTCTTTGAAAGTCTCCGCGTTAACAATTCGAATATAGTTAAGATGCACTGACTTTTCTTTAATAAAACTATTATTTATTCTCTTAACAATAGCAATCGTGTCCCTTTCCCCTGCATGAATAATCTCTTCTGCCTGCTTTAATGATTTGCTTATAATGAGAGCTTTTTCTCTTTCCTCAGGACTTAAATAAACATTCCTGGAACTCAATGCCAGCCCATCCGGTTCTCTTACAATAGGACAAATAACCACATCTATTGCATATTTCAGGTCTCTCACCATCCGTTTAATTATCGCCGCCTGTTGAGCATCCTTCTGTCCAAAAAAAGCAAAATCAGGTCTGACACAATTAAATAAAATAGATACTATAGTCGTTACTCCCTTAAAATGTGTCGGACGGAATTCCCCTTCTATAATTTTAGATATTTCTGATACATCCACATATGTTTGAAAATTATCAGGGTAGATGTCCGCCGCTGAAGGAAAGAAAAGATAATCTGTTCCTGCCTGCTCCAATAAACTGGAATCCCTGTCTATATCACGAGGATAGGCACTGAAATCTTCATTCGGGGCAAATTGAGTAGGATTTACAAAAACAGAAACTATTGTTATATCAGCTCTTTTTTTTGATTCTTCTATTAAAGATAAATGCCCCTTATGAAGGTATCCCATCGTAGGTACTAACCCTATGCTTTTCCCTTCATATTTTAATTTATCTGCAAGAGAGTGGATTTCGTTAATAGTAGAAATGGTTTTTATAATTACCTCAACTAACTAAAGAAATAAGATTATGAATAGTATTTTTAAGTTCTTTACGGGGTGTAACGATATCGATAAATCCATGCTCAAGTACAAATTCTGATTTTTGAAATCCTTCAGGGAGATCTTTACCAATTGTCTGCTTTATTACTCTTGGACCGGCGAATCCGATCAATGCCTGGGGTTCAGCAATATTAAAATCCCCAAGCATTGCATAACTTGCTGAAGTGCCTCCTGTAGTAGGGTCTGTTAATACTGAAATATAAGGAACTCTTGCCTCAGCCAATCTGGCTAAACGTGCACTTGTTTTAGCCATCTGCATAAGAGAAAAAGCTCCCTCCATCATTCTGGCTCCCCCGCTTGCAGAAATAATTACCAATGGAATTTTATTTCTGTAACACCTGTCTATTAATCTGGATATCTTTTCTCCTACAACGGAACCCATACTTCCACCGATAAATTTAAAATCCATACATCCGAATCCGATCTCTATAGTATTAAGTCTCCCAGTCCCGGTTCTGACTGCATCATATAATCCGCTTTTTTTAATAGTATCCTGAACACGGGAAGTGTATTTCTTTGTATCACTGAATTCCAACGGATCAGCAGAACGCATTTTTCTATCCATCTCCCTGAAGGATCCTTTATCAAGTAAAATGTCTATATATTCTTTGCTCCCTATTCTGAAATGATATCCGCACTTAAGGCATGTCCATAGGTTTTGTTCAAGTTGCTTTTTATGAATAATTTCTCCGCAACCTCCACACTTTTCCCATAACCCGTCCGGGATGTCTTTTTTCAGTGTATCCGGAGAAATATTTTCTTTCGATCTGTTAAACCAGGACATTATTTTTTCTCTCTGATTACATCAGCAAATATTATAAGTGCTTTATTCGGTTCTTTGGGGTCATTGGACTGAATGGTAATATTTCGGTTCATCTTCCCTTCCCGATCCTTGGTGTCAAGTTCCACTCGGAGAGTTCCTTCCTCCCCCGGTTTAAGTATTTTGCTGCTAATCATTGCAACAGTACAGCCACAGGAAGTCGATACATTCTTTACTTCAAGTATCCCCTTACCGGAGTTTTTGAACTTAAATGTGTAATCGACAACCTGACCTTCTTTAACAACGCCAAAATCGTGTTGTGATTCTGAGAAGGAAAGCAGTGGCGCAGTTAAATTATCTTTCTCAACAGTAATATCAATCACATTACCTGTAAACTTAAATTTCAATTCTTTATTATTAGGATCGTTAGTTTTAACGTATACATATTTTTCCTGTTTCCCCATTTTGCCAGCAGAATTAAAATCAACCTTTATATTAATTGATTCACCAGGTACCAATTCATTTTTATCTGGTTTGGCTGCTGTGCATCCGCATGATGCATGGATATCAGTTATCTTTAAGATATCGCCACCATTATTTACTAAGGTAAAGTTATGTGTTGCAATTTTACCTTGTTCTATGGTTCCGAAATCATATTCCATCTGCTGGGATGACGCTTTAGGCCCTACAACTTGGGCACATGCAATGAATGTAATACAGAGCATCAGAATTAATGAATATCTTATCATTTGTGAGATTCCTTTACAATGAAATTTTTAAAGTAATTTGGTTCTAATAAATCATAAGTGAAAGTTTTATGTTCAGCACCATTTAGATTACACCATTCTGCAACATACAAAGGACGGGGTGCTGAAAACTCATTATTTTTTTTAAGTGCATTTCCGAATACCCGATATCCTTTGGATCTTTCCGGTAATTCAGTCATGTTAATTATCTGCAGATTCTCTGCAAATATATAATTATTAGATTTAATATGAAACCGTGCGTAATACACTTCCTCTACATTCACTTTATTAGCAATTATAAATTCTGTCCCTTCAGTCAATACATGTGATAGTTGGAGTGCAAGAGCTTCAAAAGTGGGTACAGGGCATACCTTTAGTTGGCTCCCAAATGCGAGCCCTTTTACTGCAGAATAACCAATCCTTAATCCTGTGAAGGAACCAGGTCCTGAGGAGACTGCAATACAATCAATATCCATTAATTGAATGCCTGAATAAATTAAAACTTTATCAATTATATCTAACAACAGCGTGGAATGCGAATTCTTGAAATTGATAATAATTTCAAAATATTTCGAATGATCAAAATAAACTGCGGCTCCGCATAAATTTCCTGATGTTTCGATTGCTAAGATGGGTTTAATATTCATTGCCTTGTAAAATAAATATCCCTGCTGAAATCATCCTTTAATAATATCTCAATTTCTATCCTTCTCTGAGGAAGTACCGATGGGAAAAGATTTCCCCATTCTATAAACTTAACAGCCTCCTCATCATTCATATATTCATCAAACCCGATATCATAAAGCTCTTTGACGATTTCTATTCGATAAAAGTCAAAATGATAATATTTCATGTTATCAGCATATTCATTTACAATTGCAAATGTGGGACTATTCACACCACTAATGTTAAACGATTTTAAAACACTTTTAATGAAAAAAGTTTTCCCTGTACCAAGATTCCCATTTAGAATAATTACCTGGCCCGGTTTCAATGTTGAGGAGAATTCTAGCGCTAATTTTTCAGTATCCTCCTCACTAAATACTTTATGTAATGAAGGGAATACCAATTCTATTTGGGTTCCATTGTAATAACCGGGAGTATCATTTCTTCCATAGAAATACCTCCATGCTGGAATGTATCTTTATAATGGGTTAGAAATTTATGATAATCTGTTGGATACACAAAATAATAATCCTCTTTGGAAATAATATAATTAATGGTAAGGCCTCTTGTAGGAAGTTTAAAATCAGCTGGATTCTTGATGTAGACTGCGTATTTCTCTTCAATTTTAAGATTCCGGCCGTATTTAAACCTCAAATTAGTAGAAGCTTCTCTATCTCCCAAAACCTTGGCCCCTCTTAGGCACCTAATACTGCCATGATCTGTTGTAATAACAATTTTAACATTTTCAATTTTTGATAAAGTTCTTAAAGTTGAAAATAAGGAAGAATGCATAAACCAACTATTGGTAAGAGATCGATAGGCAGGTTCATCCGGAGAAATTTCCTTTATTATATCAGAATCAGATCTTCCATGAGCAATCATATCAAGGAAATTGATAACCACTGCTGTAAGATGTGTATGCTGATACGATAATATATTCTGTTCGAAATTTCTACCTACATCAGGATCAATTATTTTAAGATATTTCAGTTCATTCCTGAGTTTAATCTTCTTTCGGTCGAGTAGATGCTGCAACAATTCTTTCTCATATCTGTTCATACTTTTTTCATCTTCAGCCTCCTCTCCTCCCCAGTATTGCGGATAATTTTTTTCAATTTCCGAAGGGTACAATCCACTAAACAATGCGTTACGGGCATATGGGGTGGCAGTCGGTAAAATTGAGTAATAATAATCTTTCTCTATCTTGAAATATTCGCTTAGATGTTTTTCCATTATCAGCCATTGATCAAGTCTAAGGCAATCGATAACAAAATAAAACACTGATGAATTAGATTTTTCGATATTCTTAAGAACATATTTGCTAGTTATCTCAGGTGTTAAAGGAGGTGTGTCAATATTACCCGTGGATGTTATCCACTTTCTGTAATTTCGTTCAACAAATTTAGAAAATTCCTTATTTGCTTCTTTTTTCTGATCATTAAGAGTTTGTCTCAAACCAATATCAGGATGAGTATCCAGCTCCATATCCCAGTTAACAAGTTTCAAATATATTTCATTCCATTCTGCAAAATCCATTTCATTCAATAGTGATCTGGATATCTGGTTAAAATCCAGTAAATAATCTTTTGCAACATGTTCACCAGAGATTTTTTTTCCCTCAAGAAGTTTTTTACAGACAAGAAGAACCTGGCTGGGATTTATCGGTTTTGTAAGATAATCATTTATCTTGCCCCCAATGGCATCTTCCATCAAAGTTTCCTCTTCACTTTTTGTTATCATTACAACAGGAAGATTTGGATATAGGTCTTTTATAATTGCAAGTGTTTCGAGCCCTCCCATGCCTGCCATATTTTCATCAAGAAAGATCAAATCAAAATCATTTCCTTTCACAGCAGAAATAGCATCCTCCCCATTTGTTACAGTATCAACCTCATAACCTTTTTCAGATAGAAATATTATATGAGACCGGAGAAGTTCTATTTCATCATCAACCCAAAGAATTTTTTTTAATTTCATAAGAGCATTTTCCTTTCAAGGAAGTTAATAAATAATAATATTCCAACTTAAATCAAAATAGCAAGAAAGTATTTAGACTCCATCATTATTGAATAGAAATATGAACATCCAGACCCGCTTCATTAGTTGTTGAAGGTGAAATCCTGGATGGTCCATCAGGTTGCACAGAAGTGCGTGTGTAAAATACGGACAGAGTAACTTTCGAACTAAGAGTATATTTAATCCTTGGCTCCATGGAAGTTCTTGTAGTCCCATCTTGTGGGGCACCACCTGCCACAAAATTGGACATATCATAGTTTACACTCGTATTATTAGATTTTGTGTAAGAGAAACTGAACTCTATATCATTTTTTAAAAATAAACCAAACAATGGAAGTTCGAAACCTGACTTAGAGTATCCAGCGGTTATACCTATCTCACTTGAGAATGTTTCAATAATAGCTTTGGTTGTGATACCAAGATCATAACTCGTTGTTGTAGAGTATTTAACACTGCTAATAATATTGCCACCCCAAAGATCAGCAAAAGTAAAGTTCAACCCTAAAAATGGTGCAAATCCATAATCAATTTTCTGTGATTGTTTCTGCTGAACACCGTCAGGGGTAATATTCCATCCTTCAGTATAACTTGACACATAAGCGTGATCGAGAGAAACCTTTTTGGCAAATGATTTAAAAGGAAAATACTTTTCTAATCCATCCCATGTAATCCTCCAGTTAGGTCTTGGAATATAATCCGCAATATTTTTAAGGAATCCGATCCTTGAAAAAATAGGAAGGCTTTCAAATCCCTGCACAAATGCATTGGACAATGCATCTGGATCAGTTGATTGTGGATCATATTTAGCAGCAACTTTCTTTATGCCACTGTTAAATGCACTTAAGAAAAGTACTGGCGGAAAAGATAAGAAGGATCTTGATAAAGTCCCTGAAACTGATGGACTTCCGCTGATTGTAGAGTTTCCCTGAGCATCTGTGACTATTGTTGTGGATTTATTTAAAGACCAGGCTACTTTCCAGGTAATATCAATTTTAGCCCCCTCCCATAATGGTCTTTGAGTTTTGAAATCAAGGCTATTTCTCTGTGAAAAATTATCGCTAGCATTAACGGTATCAGCTCTTCTACCAACATTACTGCTCAAACCCAGCATAAACAACCTTGAAGGTCCGTTATTATCATTCTGGGTAATACCCCAAAAATTATAAAAACCTGTACCGCTTCCATATAGACCCGACTTTGAGATACTATTATCATTTGTAAAATTGAAAGCAAATGAGTCATAATCAAAAAAGACAATTCTTATTATAGTTTTCGCTAAAAGAAGAGCAGTTTTAACAGGTGATTTTTTCTGGATTACGAGGCTGGTAGTATCTTTAGTATTCGTGCTATCTGTTAATACGACCTTGTTTTTAATCGAATCCTTTGGTGAAACGTTAACTTGATTATCAAGGTTTGAATTTTTATTTTGGAAATTATTATCATAATTCTTAAACTCTTCTTCAAAATTCCTTTCACGACCTCTATGACTTAAAGAAATTTGGCCTTGTCCTTGTAGTCTCCGATCCTGAGAATTAGATTCCGGAACATCAGTAAATAAACCCTGGGTTAAGGATTTCCAGCTTAAGTTCAAACCCAGGTTAACCTTGGAAGTGTTACCGGCACTTCTTCCTGCATTGCCCTGTGAAATATTATACATCCATTGATATCCGGCAGAATAGCCCGCCTGAATTTTAAAATACTTTCCAATATCCATAAATGAAGGAAGTACAGGGTTAGTTCTGATATCAACAGTTTGCTGATAACTATTATCAATACCAAAGAATGCACCTTTAATTATATCCCTCCATACCTGACTTTCCGATCTTTGCTGATCCAGGCTATTTGTTTCAAGATAAGCAAGAGTAGAGTTAATACTTACATTATAATTTGTGCTTATATTCAATAGTCCCCCCTCAGTCATTTTCCAACTCAAATTAAATCCTCTCTGAGCAGTAAAATCACGAGAAATAGTCTGCTGCGGTAATATACCGACCTGATAGTCCAAAACACGGGTAACATCCGTTGTCCTCATTCTTCTTAAAGAAAATTGAGCTGAAATGTTCTGCGGAAGGAAATAGATCCGGAACTTTTTATAGTCGGGTAAAAAAGCAAATAAAGTGCTAAAAACAGGAAGATTAGCAGGATCAATATTATAATCGGGACTAATATTTAATCCATAGCTTGCGTTAGCATTCCATTGCCAACTTTTATTATAAAGAACAGTTGGGCTCCGGCTGAAAGTTGTATTGTAATTAAATCCAAATGCAAGGTTATTAAACGTATCTCTGATCAACCAGAAATTAGTAGGGATCTTAATCTTAATATTAGAAGCAGAATATGAATCTGAAACATTGATTGTCTGTGACTCGGTTATAACCTGTTCCGGAGTTCTATACCTATCCTGATTAGCGGCAGAACTGATCAAAATATCAGTACCCGGCAAATAAAGAGGTTTGCTGATAGATTCCGTATGGGAATAATTAAATCTTAAACTGCTTTCGGGAAGATTAAATGGGAGTAATTTAATTAAATCCATATCAGCGGAAATCCCCCAGTTTTTGGATTCCATTCTTGAGCCGAATCTATCAGATATTTTATGGAAGAAAGGATTAGTCTGGCTCATTGTAAAATTAAGAGTCATCAGGTCAGCTAATTTCAATTGAGTAGCAACGCTGTATGCCCAGCCAGGAGTTTGGTCCGCACCTATGACTCTTAATTCATTTATCCATATCTCGCCGGATAAGCCTCTCCGAAGCCGTGGACGGCTGGGATTATCAGTATTAATAACTCCAAACAACA
>OCZT010002073.1_pt1 | contig 20776 bp, 19 predicted proteins | sample 1539031 | NCBI WGS metagenome assembly OCZT01 (sample SAMEA3539308, study PRJEB22396) | soil metagenome | biome: tundra; feature: field; material: soil | place: USA | collected 2010-05 | depth 0.15 m | reverse complement strand
CGAGCTGGCCAAGAATCTGAAGGGCCATCTGCTGTTGTCGACCGGGGAGATCGACAACAAAGTGCACCCGGCGAACACGATGCGGCTGGTGGACGCGCTCATCAAGGCGAACAAGCGGTTCGACATGATCGTGATTCCGGGTGTCCGTCACGGGTACGCCGATCGCGCGGCGTACTTCAACTGGATCCGCTCGGATTACTTCTGCAAGCATCTCCTCGGCCAGGCGGCGGACAGCGTCGACATCGTCGAGCTCAATCGGGAGAAAGAGCAGGTGGGGGATAAGAAGGGGCGGTGACTTGCGATTCGTGATGGCCTTCGTCCTCGCGATCGCCATGTCGCCGAAGGCGATCGCGCAGGAGTTGCGCTGGGCCGGCGATCCCGAGGGCGGCGCGCCGTTTGTCGAGGCCGATCCCTCGAGGCCCGATCGGTTGGTCGGCTTCGATGTCGAGGTCGCGGACCTTCTGGCCCGCGGCCTCGGCCGGACGCCGCGGTTCGTGCTCATCTCGTTTTCTTCGATTGACCAGTCGGTCGCCCGCGGGGATGCCGAGATCGGCCTGAGCGGCATCGAAGACACGCCCGCCCGTCGCGCATCGACGACGCTGGCGCCGACGATTCCTTACTACGAGTTCCGCGAGGTCCTGAGCGTGCGCGACGCCGATGCGCCCCGGCTTCGCACCCTCGCGGACCTCGCCGGCCGGCGCGTCGGCACCCTCGGCGGCACGATCGCGTACGACATCCTGGTGCGCGCCGAGCGCGAGTACGGCCTGCAGGCGATCTCGTACGACGATGACGTGCATCCGTATAGCGATCTCGTGCTGGGCCGTGTCGATGCCGTGTTGCTCGACAACGTGCTGGCCGAGCGGCGCCATCGTGCGATGCACGGCTTCACCGTCCAGCCGCAGATCGTCGCGGTCGGCCACTACGTCGGCGTGCTCGCGGCGCGAGACGCGCCGCTGCGCGACTCGATGAACGAGATCCTGCGCGGCGCGATGCGCGACGGCACGCTCGAGCGCATCTTCCGGAAGTGGGGTGTCTGGAACGACGACCAGCCGGCGCTATACGTGAAGCTCCTGGCCGGCCAGCCCGTCTCGCCCGTGTCGTTCGATCCTGTGGCAAACCCAGGGGGCCCCGCGAACCTGACGGAACTGTCGCGGTGGGAAGCCGCCCGCCGCTATCTCCCCGCGCTCCTGCGCGCATCGGTCGTGACAATTGTCTTGTCGTGCGTCTCGATGGCGTTGGCGGTCCTTCTCGGCGTGCTCATCGCGAGCGGCCGGGTGTACGGAACCCGCCCGGTCCGCGCGGCGCTCCTCGGATACGTCGAGCTGATGCGCGGGACGCCGATTCTCCTGCAGCTCTTCGTCCTCTATTACGGCCTGGCCGCCGCGATCCGCCTGCCGGCGTTCGCCGCCGCACTCCTCGGGCTCGCGCTCAACTACGCGGCGTACGAAAGCGAAATCTATCGTGGCGCGCTCGAGGCGGTGTCGATCGGCCAGCTCGAGGCGGCACGAACGCTCGGCTTGAGCGAGGTGCAGGTGCTGACGCTCGTGCGCGGCCCTCAGGCGTTCCGGCTGGCGCTCGCGCCGATGACCAACGACTTCGTGGCGCTGCTCAAGGATTCGTCGCTCGTCTCGGTCCTCACCGTGATGGAGCTCACCAAGCAGACGCAGATCTTTGCCACCAATCTCGGAAGCTGGGTGATTCCCGGAACCTTGTGCGCGGCGCTCTATCTGGCCATGTCGCTGCCGCTCGCCGCCGTTGCGCGCCGGCTCGAGCGGCGCTGGAAGGCGCCGACCGAATGACCGACGTCGTGCTGCGCGTGCGCGACGTGCGCCTGAAGCGAGGCGCGCGACAGATCCTCGGCGGCGTCAGCTTCGACGTGACGCGCGGCGCGCTCGTCGCGCTCATGGGACCGTCCGGCTCGGGAAAGACGACGGTGCTCCGGGCGATTGCGGGGCTGGAGCCGTTCGACAGCGGCACGATCGCGATCGAAGAGGTGACGCTCGGCGGCGGCGCGACCGCCTCCCCGCCGACGCTGCGTCAGCTGCGCCGCAAGGTCGGCTTCGTCTTTCAGTTTCACCACCTCTTCGAGCATCTGTCGGCGCTCAAGAACGTGTGGCTGGCGCCGGTCCACGCGCACGGGGTGGCGCCCGCGGCGGCCGAAGCGCGCGGCCGCGAGTTGCTGAAGACGCTCGGCGTCGAGCATCGCGAACAGGCGCTGCCGCGAGAGCTGTCGGGCGGAGAAGCGCAGCGCGTCGCGATTGCACGGGCGCTCGCGGTCGATCCGCCGCTGCTCCTGATGGACGAGCCGACGGCGTCTCTCGATCCCGGGCGTCGCGCCGAGCTCGGCGAGCTGCTCCGCCGCCTGACCGGCGAGCATCGCACGATCCTCGTCGCCACTCATGACGCCGAGTTTGCGCGCTACGCCACGCGGGTGCTGCGGATACAGAACGGCGCCGTGGTCGGGTAATCCCTGCCGGAAATCCGGCACATCCTGGTACATTGCGGCGTTTTGCGCCATGTTTCCGCCTATTCGACTCCGGCCGCACGTTTGCAAGGATCATCGCCTCATGACGTCAGACCTCGTTATTGGTATGGCCGGCGCCGGCGGCGACGGCGTCATTTCGGCCGGCGAGGCCCTCATGAGCGCTGCCGCGCGGGAGGGCTACCGCGCCATCATGACCAAGAGCTACGGACCCCAGATCCGTGGCGGCGAGTCGTCGTTCAGGCTGCGCTTGGCGACCCGTGCGCTCTTCACCGCCGGCGGCACGCTTGACTTCGCCGTTGCGCTCAACTGGAACGACTTCCTGAGGTTTGGCGCCGAGCTTCCGGTCGACGGTCGCACCGTCGTTGTCTACGAAGAGGACAGCGGCGTCGCGCCGAATGCGCTGCCGCTTGCCGGCGTGACGCCCGCCGAAGCGATTGCGGCCCCAATCGAGCGCATCGCGCGCGAAACCGCCGGCACCAACAAGGCCAAGAACACCGTCGTCCTTGGTTTACTGGCGGAGTGGTTGGGCCTTTCGCGCGACGATCTGCTCGCCGGTCTGCGCAAACGTCTGGCGGGAAAGAGCACCGAGGTGCTCGAAGGCAACGAGCGCGCGTTCGACGCGGGCGCGGCGTTTGCGAAGGCTCATCCGCTGCGCGCCGATCGCCGGCTCGAGTCGCCGCAGACGACGGGCGCCGAGCGGATGCTCGTCGACGGCAATGAGATGTGCGCGGCCGCGGCCATCGTGGCCGGCTGCGAGTTCTTCAGCGGCTATCCGATTACGCCGTCCAGCGAGATCATGCACTGGCTCTCCCGCGAAATCTGGCGCTATGGCGGGACCGTCCTGCAGGCGGAAGACGAGATCGCCGGCATGGGGGCGGTGGTCGGCGCGTCGTTCGCCGGCCGCAAGGCGATGACGGCGACGTCGGGTCCGGGCATGTCGCTCAAGACCGAGATGCTCGGCCTGGCGACGATCGCGGAACTCCCGCTTGTCTGCGTCAATGTCCAGCGTGGCGGACCGTCGACCGGCATGCCGACCAAGAGCGAGCAATCCGACCTGCTGCAGGCGGTGTTCTCGGCGCACGGCGACGTCGTCCGGCCCGTGATTGCGCCCATCAGCGTCGCCGACACGTTCCGCATGACGGTCGAGGCGTTCAACATCGCTGAGCAGTACCAGACGCCGGTCATCCTCTTGTCCGATGCCGACATCGCGCAGCGCAAGGAGATCATCGATCCGATCGACACGAGCGCGGTCACGATCGTCAACCGCCGGATTCCGAACGACCGCGAGCTGGAGGATTACGCCAGGTTCCAGATCACCGAGTCCGGCGTGAGCCCGATCAGCCACCCCGGCATGGAGCGCGGGAATTATCTGGCGTCCGGCATCGAGCATTCCGAGCACGGCGCGCCGACTGCGAGCGGCGAGCTGCACGCGCGCATGAACGACAAGCGCATCCGCAAGCTGGCGCCGCTCAAGGCGCGGCGCGACCTGTTCACGATCGACGGCGATCGCGAGGCGCCGATCGGGCTCGTGAGCTGGGGGAGTGTCGCCGGCGTGGCGCTCGAGGCGGCGGACCTGGCGCGGCGCGAAGGGATCAAGCTGAAGGTGCTGGTGCCGCGGCTGATGTATCCGGTGTCGGAGGAGGTCTACGAGGACTTCTTCGCCTCGGTGCGCGCCGGGCTGGTGATCGAGCAATCTCATCAGGGCCAGTTGTACCGGCTGATTCGCATGTTCGTCGACACGCCGCGCGGCCTCGAGTCGCTCGCGCGCAGCGGCGCGAATCCGATCGCGCCGGCCGAAGTGCTCGATCGCGTCCGGCGGATGGTGACGACGATGCAGCGGGGACGCGCGCCTGAACCGGAGCCGATGGCAGGGTAACCAATGACGACCACGACTGTCGCGACGCCGAACGATTACAAGAGTGACCTGAAGCCGATCTGGTGTCCCGGATGCGGCGACTACGGCGTCGTGCAGGCCATCTACCGCGCGCTGGCGGCGGTCGGGCGGCCGCCGCACGAAGTGGCGTTCGTGTCGGGCATCGGCTGCTCGAGCCGCATTCCCGGCTACACGACGACGTACGGTTTCAACACCGTGCACGGGCGGGCGCTGCCGATCGCGCAGGGAATCAAGCTGGCACGGCCTGAGCTGCTCGTGCTGGTGGCGGGCGGCGACGGCGACGGCTTCTCGATTGGCGGCGGGCACGTCCCGCACGCGGTGCGCCGCAACATCGACCTGACCTACGTCGTGATGGACAACCAGATCTACGGGCTCACCAAAGGACAGCTTTCACCCACGTCGCCGCGCGGCCTGAAGACGGTCTCGTCGGCATATGGGAGCGTCGAAGATCCGGTGAACCCGCTCATGTACGTGCTGGGCTACGGCGCGCGATTCGTCGCGCAGGGCACGCCGGCGGATTTGAGCGGGCTTGCGTCGCTCATCGAAGCGGGGCTCCGCTATCCAGGTTTTGCGTTCATCAACGTGCAGTCGCCGTGCATCACCTACGGCCAGCCGGAGGCGCAGCTCAAGGCGCACAAGGCGGCGATGAAGCGCCTCGAGACGATGGGCCACGACGTGACCGATCGGCTCGCGGCGATGCGCCTGGCCGCGGAGTACGGAGAGGCGCTCTACACGGGCGTGTTCTACCGCGATCCGAACCCGTCGCCCACCTACGACGGCGAACTCGTCGAGCGCCGCCGCGCGTTCGGCACGCTCGACCGCGCGCGCGCCCTCGATCGGTTCGTCCCGCACTGAGTCGGCGATCGCGACGATCAACGCAGAGACCGGACCCTCATCGTTTCCTGACGGCAGGGGCGGCGCGCGCCCCCGTGTCGTCTACGCGGGCGGCCGCCCCAGCCAGCAGGCGCGTCACCTCGGTTGCTGCCCGGGTCACCTCGTGCCTGATGATCCGCTCGGCGAGGTCCGGGTCTCGCTTCCCGAGCGCTGCGACCAGGGCGCGCAGGTTCTTGATGGTCTCTTGCGAGCGGGACGGTGAGCGCTGCGGGTGCCCGAGGCCGAGCGACCGCCAGCGCGAGATCCGGCCGTGCAGCGTGCTGATCATCAAGGACAGCGTCTCGCTGCCGGCGCCTTCGAAGAACACGCCGTAGAACACGTCCTTGGTTTCGAAGATCCGCGCGGGATCTCCCGTCTTGTACGCCTTTGCCGTCAGATCGAGCGCTCGCGCCAGCCGGGCCACGTGGGACGGGTCCGCGCGTGCGGCGAACAAGCGTGCGGCCAGTCCTTCGAGCAGCGCTCGAATCGCATACAGGTCCGTCGCCTCCGCCAGCGTCAGCTCGCGGACGACCGGTCCCTTGTTGGGGATCATCGCGATCAGGCCTTCGGATTCGAGCTCGCGGAGCGTCTCGCGAATGACCGTTCGGGACACGCCCATCAACGCGATCAGTTCCCGCTCGATCAGGCGCGCGCCGGGTTGCAGGCGCCCCGAGATGATCGACTGGCGGAGCCGGTCGGCGACCTGGCGTCTCAGCGGCGCGACGGACCGCTGGATGCGGGGCCGGGCGTCGGCGTCGGCGATCTCGTGGCTTGACATTACCGTCATACGGTAATACCGTATCATCACATCGTGATCTTGGCAACGTCCGGCTTCCCCCACCATCGGCCGCCGGATCACCACTCGAGGCGCACATGGACGCACAGCCGCTGAAGGTCGGCATCGTCGGGCTCGGCCGCTGGGCCAGGGTGTTGACCAGGGCCGCCGGCAAGTCCGGCGCGCTGACGATCATCGCCGGCTACAGCCGCTCCGAGGAAAAACGCGCCGCGTTTCAGCGGGAGACCGGTGTCCCGTCGGTGCCCACCTTGGACGCGATGCTGGCCGATCCGTCGATCCGCGGCGTCATCCTCACGGTTCCGAACGAACAGCACCTGCCGGTCGCTGCCCAGGTCGCCGCGGCCGGCAAGCACGTGTATACCGAGAAACCGATTGCCAGCACGCTCGACGATGGGCTGCAGATCGCCGCGCTCGAACAGAAGCACGGCGTGACCGTGACGGTCGGGCACAGCGCCCGCCTCATGGCCGGGATCCAACAGATTCACGAGGCCATCGAAGCCGGCGAACTGGGCCGCGTCGCGTTCCTCGAAGCGAACTTCTCCAACGAGCGCGCGCTCGAACTCACGCCCCAGACCTGGCGGTGGTACAAGAACCGCGCTCCCGGCGGGCCGCTGTCCCAGTTGGCGATCCACCAGTTCGACGTCCTGCATTACCTGGGCGGGGAAATCCTCGAGGCGAGCTCGATGGCGTCCAAGCTCTCCCCGGTCGGAGCCGAAGTCGACGATCAATCAATGACGCTCCTGAAGTTCGCCGACGGCAAGGTCGGCTACGTGGGCTCGTGCTGGACCTCTCCCGGTGTCTTCGCCGTGCGGGTGTTCGGGTCCAAGGGGTTGATGCACTACGAGATCGACTTCGGCGCGTGGGACAGACCCGACACGCTGCACGAGTCTTCGACCCTGTACATCCAGCGAGGCAAGAAAGGCTACGCCAGCCGCGAGGAGCTGAAACCCCGTCCGAGCGACATGTTCCAGGCGGAGCTCGAGATGTTCGCTGAGGCCTGCCGCACCGGCAGGGCGGGCGACCTCAACGCGCGCAACGGCAACGTCGCCCTTGCCATCGTCTACGCCGCGCTGCGTTCGATCGAGCGGCAGGGACAGTCCGTCCGCGTGTCCGAGGTGCTCGACGAGGCGCGGGCGCGCGTGGCGCAGGAGAGCGGTCGTGTTGCCTAGCCGCTACTTCATCGAATTGACCCAGCCCGAGATCGCCGCGCAACTGAAGGCGAACCCGCTGGTGATCCTGCCGGCCGGCAGCGTGGAGCAGCACGGCCCGCACCTGCCGACGGGGACCGACATCTACGCCGCCAACGTCATCGCGCACGCGGTGGCCGAGCGGATGGATGGCCTGGTGCTCCCGAGCGGTCCGTTGGGCGTCACGCCGCTGCACATGGGATACGAGGGGACGATCACGCTGACGCCGGACACCTATGTTCGGCTCGTGACGGAGACGTGTGCCTCGACCGCCAAGCACGGCGCGAAACAGCTGCTGATCCTCAACTGGCACGAAGGCAACATCCCGCCGCTCGCGATCGCCGCAGATGCGATTCACCGGGAATGGGGCATGACGGTCGTGACGGTCCAGGCGTGCTACGTCGCCGAAGAGATGTATGGCAAGGAATGCAACGGTCTGACCCACGGCGGCGAGATCGAAACCCTGGCGGTGCTCGCACACCGCCCGGGTCTGGTCCACCTGGATCGCATCGACGGGTCGTCAGACCACCAGCACGGGCGGAGCATGGATGCGCTCCGCCGCACGCGCGCGTACCAGCCGGTGCTGACCGACGTGCGATCCATCGCGCCGACGGGCTGGTACGGCAGTCCGCAGCGGGCGACCGCGGAGAACGGCCATCGCGTGATCAACGGCGTGGCGGACGCGATCGCCAAGGACGCGACGGAGATCTTCCGCCAACTGGCCCGCGTTCAAGGGGGCGTCGCCGAATTTCGGACACTCGACCGGGTGTGATGATGGCACGCGTCTTCACCCAGGCGGCGGCGACCCGGCTTGGCCTGCCGGGACGTACGGCCCTGGAGATCGTCTCGGCGAACACAGGGGCGCAGGCCGTGACGCTAAGGCTTGCGGAGATACCTCCACAGGACTCCGCCGTGGCGCCCCGCGGTCCCCACCATCATCGTGACTGCGAGGAGTGCATATTCGTCTTGTCGGGCACGGGCAGAACGTTTGCCGACAGCGGCGAGTACGCGCTGAACCCGGGAGACACCATCCTGATTCCTCCGGGCGAGAACCACGTCACCCGCAATACCGGCACGACGCCCCTCCTCCTGCTCTGCTTCTACCCCGTCGCTGACGTCATCCCGGGCACGGTCGAGCCTGCTGTCCAGGATTCCCGGACCACATCTTGACCACCGCGGTGCTGTGCTTGCGTCCCAGAGCGGATTTCGAACGGGCCGGCGCCCTGCCGCCGTCGTCGCTGAACGTGACCTATCGCGGTCCGGACGATGCCGATGTCCCCGCCCTCATGAAAGGGACGAGTGCGCTGGTGATACCGGCTGTCGGCCCGGCCCTTTCCCCGGCGCTCTTCGAGGGGACAGCGCTCAAGCTGATCCAGGTTACCGGTGCGGGCCTCGATCGCCTCGATCGCCCGACCATACAGCGGCTCGGCCTTCCGGTGGCGAATGTGCCCGGCGGCAGCAATCGCGCCGTCGCGGAGTACGCGGTGACGATGGCGTCGACCCTTCTGCGACGGTTCGCCTGGGCTGACGCGGAGATTCGGCGCGGGAACTACAGTGCGTTCCGCGCGCGAATGGTCAGCGACAATCTCGGCGGCCTGGACGGGCTGCTGGTTGGTGTCGTGGGACTCGGCACCATCGGCCTGGCCGTCGCCGAGGCCTTCCAGCACATGGGCTGCCGGATCTGTTTCTACGATCCCGCGCCCCCCAATCCCGCCGCCGCCCACGCGCTGGGTGCGGAGTCGATGTCGCTTGACGGCCTGCTGACGGCGTCCGACGTTGTCACGCTGCACGTGCCGCTGCTGCCGGCGACAAAGAACCTGATCGGGGATCGGGAGATGGCCCTGATGAAGCCGGGTGCGATCCTGATCCAGGCGTCTCGCGGCGGCATCGTCGACGAACTCGCGCTGGCGACGCACTTGCGCGCGGGGCATCTCGGTGGCGCGGCCATCGACGTCTATTCGTCGGAGCCGCCAGGGGCCGACCATGCCCTGTTGGCGCTCGACGGCGAGGCGGCGCGGCGCGTGTTGTTCACGCCGCACATTGCCGGCGTGACGCGCCAATCAGCCGCATTCCTGTGCCGGTCCGCGTGGCGCAACGTCGAGCGGGTTCTGATCGACGGCGCGGCGCCGTTGAATCGGGCGTATTGACCGACGGGAACGGAGATTAATGGCACGGCGTCGACCTTGGTACTCCGTCCTCTACATCCAGGTGCTCGTGGCGATCGCCCTGGGAAGCCTCGTGGGGCACTTCTTCCCGGACACCGGCGTCGCGCTCAAGCCCCTTGGCGACGGCTTTGTCGCGCTCATCAAGATGATGATCGCGCCAGTGATCTTCTGCATCGTCGTCCAGGGCGTTGCCTCCGTGAAGGACATGAAGAAGGTCGGCCGCGTCGGACTGAAAACGCTGATCTACTTCGAGATCATGTCCACGCTGGCGCTGATCGTAGGCATGCTGGTGGCGCATGTGGTCAGGCCCGGCGTCGGACTCAACATCAATCCTGCATCGCTCGACCCGAAGATCATCTCGACCTACGTGTCCCGGACCGGGGAAAACGGGTTCGTCACCCGGTTGCTCACGATCATTCCCGACACCTTCGTCGGAGGCTTCGTGCACGGGGACGTGCTCCAGGTCCTGCTGCTCGCGATCCTCACCGGCTTCGCCATCTCCCAGCTCGGCGTGTTGGGCGAGGGGATTACACGTGCCGTGGGTGCCGCCGGCAAGGTGTTCTTCGGCATCATCCGCATCATCTCCAAGGCCGCGCCGGTGGGCGCGTTCGGCGCCATCGGGTTCACGGTGGGCAGGTACAGCATCGCCTCCCTGTCGAACCTGGCCTACCTGATCGGCTCCTTCTATCTGACCTCCCTCCTGTTCGTGCTGCTGGTCCTGGGCCTGGTCGCCTACCTGGCCAACTTCTCGATCCTGCGGTTCATTGCTTTCATCAAGGACGAATTGCTGATCGTGCTTGGCACGAGTTCGTCCGAGACGGTGCTGCCGGCGATGATGCAGAAACTGGAGCGCCTCGGCATTCCACGAACCACCGTAGGTCTCGTGTTTCCGGCAGGCTACAGTTTCAACACCGACGGCACCAACATCTACCTCACGCTCTGTGTGTTGTTCCTGGCGCAGGCCACGAACACGCACCTCACGTGGGCTGAAGAACTGCGCGTCCTGCTTTTCGCCATGATCGCGTCCAAAGGGGCGTCGGGGGTCTCGGGCACGGGGTTCGTGACGCTGGCCGGCATCTTGTCGGTCGTCCCGAACATCCCCATCCAGGCGCTGGCGCTCCTGCTGGGCATCGACAAGTTCATGAGCGAGTGCCGGGCCCTGACCAATGTGATCGGAAACGGCGTGGCCACCATAGTCGTGAGCCGATGGGAAGGCGAACTGAAGCAGAAGACCGTGCGGGAAGCGCTGGCGCATCCGGCGTCCCTGCCGCTGGCCGCCTCGGACGGTGACGCGTGACACCCCACAGAATCGTCAGCGGGGTGTCCCGTTTAGTGTCACACTCAGGCTGTTCGGCCGCTGAAGGACGCCGTACCTAAGGCTTTCTCGAAGGTATGGTCTTTGCGACACAAGCGGCATCCGAGGAGAGAGCTATGGACGCCACCGCACACATCGGCCCGTCGATTCGCATCAAAGGGGACGTCACCGCACAGGAGCCGCTCACCATCGCCGGCCAGGTGGACGGCACCATTGAGGTGAACGGCCATTCGCTGACCGTGGCGCCAGACGCCCGCGTGAACGCCACGATCACCGCCGACACCATCGTCGTCGGCGGCACCGTCACCGGGTCGCTGCTCGCCAGCACGCGCATCCTGGTGCGCGAAACGGCGACGATCGACGGCGATCTGTCGGCCCCCGCGATCGGCCTTGCCGACGGCGCGACCGTCCGCGGCCGCCTGGAGACGACGAAGCGACCCGCCGCCGTCCTGTCGCTGGCGTCGTAAGCCAGAAGCTCGAGTATCCTCTCGACGAGATCACGCCATCTACCCGCGTCAGCGGACTATTGCGCGCTGAAGTGCACGGTCACCGTCATCGCAGCCTCGGCGGGCACGCCGTTTTGGATCGCGGGCTCGTACGTGTGGTCAGACTCGTTCGACGGTGGGGCGCACGGCCTCGGCGTCGACCACGGAGGGTACCGTTTCCAGCGCCCCGGCCGGGGCTTCGCCGGACAGCACGAGGTTCATCTGGGCCACGTCGAGCGCGTTGTCCCAGCGAGCCACGACGATCGTCGCCACGCCGTTGCCGATCATGTTGGTCGTGCCGCGCGCCATCGACATGAAGCGCTCGATTCCGAGCAGCAGCGCCATGCCGGCCACCGGCACGGTGTGTATCGAGGAGAGCGTTGCGGCCAACGCCACGAACGCGGAGCCGGACACGCCCGCCGCGGCCTTCGACGTGACCTTGACGACCAGGAGGAACGTGATGATCTCCCCCCAGCTGAGTTTGATGTTCATGGCCTGCGCGATGAAGAGCGCGGCGATCGTCATGTAGATCGCCGAGCCATCCTGATTGAACGAGTAGCCGGTCGGCACGACCAGGCCGACCACGCTCCGCTTGCAGCCCAGCTGCTCGAGCTTGGTCATCAACCGCGGCAACACCACTTCCGAGGTCGACGTCGCGAGCACGATCAGGATTTCCTCCTTGATGTACGCGAGGAACTTGAGAATGCGGAAGCCGGCGAACCGGGCGACCGGACCGAGTGCAAGAAGGATGAACAGGATGCACGTGACGTAGACCGCCACCACGACCTTCCCCAGCGGCACCAGCGTGCCGATGCCGTAGGCGCCGACCGAAAATGCCATGGCCCCGAACGTGCCGATTGGCGCCAGGTTCATGATGAGGGCGAGCGTGGCGAACAGGCCGTCCGACACCTGGTCGAGGACCTCGACGAGCTTGCGTCCCTTCTCGCCGACCTTGAGCAGGGCGAGCCCGAAGAGGATCGAGAAGAGCATGATCTGGAGGATGTTCCCCTTCGCAAACGCGTCGACGACGGTCATCGGCACGATGTCCACGAGGAACTCGACGGTGGTCATCTTCGCCGCCGGACTGCCTCCGTACGCCGCCACGGCCTTGATGTCGAGCATCGCCGGGTCGGCATTGAACCCGGCACCGGGCTGGAATACCACGGCCACCACGAGGCCGATCAAGAGAGCAATCGTCGAGGCGATCTCGAAGTACACCAGCGCACGGACGCCGATCCGTCCCACCTCCTTCATGTTCGACATCTTGCAGATGCCGCCCACGACGGTGACAAAGATGATCGGTGCGATGATCATCTTGATCAACTTGATGAACGCATCGCCCAGCGGCTTCATCGCCGCGCCCCTCGACGGATCGAAGTGTCCCAAGAGGACGCCGATCACCATGCCGATGAGAACCTGGAACCACAGCCTGCGATACAGCGGCTTCGGCGTCTTGGGAACTGGTGCCACGAATCCTCCTGCGTGAGACAGAGTCGGTTGGGTACGACTGTTCAGAACGGCCGACGGTTAATCGTCACGAGCTTCTGCTCGGTCATCTCTTCGATGGCGTATCGCACACCTTCGCGTCCGAACCCGGACAGCTTCACGCCGCCGTACGGCATGTGATCGATCCGGAACGTCGAGACGTCGTTGATCATCACCCCGCCCGCTTCGATGAGGTCGGCGGCGGCGGCGGTGACGCGATCGTCGTGGCTGAACACACCGGCCTGCATTCCGTAGTCGCTGTCGTTGATGGCCGCGATGGCCTGCATGAAGTCGGAGTACTTGTGGAGTCCGACGACCGGTGCGAACACTTCCTGGCAGTTCAGTCGTGCCGTCGGCGGCAACGACTCGACGATCGTGGGTTGCCACAACCCACCCTGGCGTCTGCCACCGGTCAGGACCTTCGCGCCGGCTTGCGTGGCTTCGTCGAGCCAGGTCTGGACGCGCGTGGCCGCCACTTCGTCTATCACGGGACCGACGTCGGTGTCCTCGGCGAGCGGATCGCCGGTCTTCAGGCGCTTCGTACGGCCGACGAGCTCGCTGACGAAGGTGTCGTACACGCGCTCGTGCACGTACACGCGCTGCACGGAGATGCAGGACTGTCCGGCGTACGAGAAGCCGCCCCACGCGACGCGTTCGGCGGCGTACGCGAGGTCGGCGTCGTGATGGACGATGACGCCGGCGTTGCCGCCGAGCTCCAGCGTGACGCGCTTGCGCCCGGCGCGCCGCTTGAGATCCCAGCCGACGGCGGGACTCCCGGTGAACGTCAGCAGCTTGATGCGTTCGTCCTCGACGAGCGGCGCCGCGTCGGCCGTGCTGCTCGGCACGACGCTGATCGCTTCCTTCGGCCAGCCGGCGGCGACGACGATCTCGCCGAGCATGAGCGCCGACACCGGCGTTTGCGTCGCCGGCCGGATGATGATCGGATCGCCCGCGGCGAGGGAGGGAGCCACCTTGTGCGCGACGAGATTCAGGGGGAAGTTGAACGGCGTGATGCCCGCGATCGGCCCGAGCGGCACGCGACGGATGTGCGCCTCGCGGCCCTCGGTTCCGGGCAGCCAGTCGAGCGACACAATCTCGCCGCCAATGCGCTTGGTTTCTTCGGCGGCCACTTGGAACGTGAAGGCGGCCCGATCCACCTCGAGGCGCGCCGTCTTGATGGGCTTGCCCGCCTCGAGCGCGATCGTCCGGGCGAGCTCCTCCCGGCGTCCCGCGATGCCGACGGCGATCGACTGGAGGATCTCCGCCCGCTTCCAGGTCGGCAGCTTCCGCGTGGTCTGGAATGCCGCCGCCGCGCTGGCGATCGCGAGTTCGATGTCCTGCGGTCCAGCGCGGTGCACGACGGCGACGAGCGACCCGTCGTATGGGCTGCGCACTTCGACGACCGCGCCGGTCTTGACCGAGCGTCCGGCAAGCAGGAATCCAAACTCACCGAGTGTGGCGACGTCGGAGCTGGCGTTGTCGCGCGGGGTCTCCGTCGCGCGCAACCGAGCGGGCGTTGTCATTTCAGCCACGTTTCGGGATCGCGCACGGCGTCGGCGAGGTCGTTCATGAAGAGCGCGCCATGGGCTCCATCGATCACGCGATGGTCGCAGGAGAGGGTGAGGGTCACGATCGGCCGGACCGCCGGCCGGCCGTCGACGGGCACGACACGGTCGGTGATCGATCCGACGGCGAGAATCGCCGCTTGAGGCGGACTGATGATGGCCGTAAATGCATCCACGTGGTACATCCCGAGATTGCTGATGGTGAAGGTGGCTCCCGCGATATCGGCCGGGCGTGTTCGGCCGCCCTTGGCCCGCTCCGCGAGATCGCGTCGCTGCACGCTGATGTCGCCGAGAGCGATCTGTCCGGCATTCTTGATCACGGTCGCGACGACGCCGTCGGCGACTGCTATCGCCACGCCGATGTTGATCTCCTCGTTCGACCGGATGCCTTTGGGCGTCCAGCTGGCGTTGACGCGCGGGTGGCGCGCCAGCGCGCGCGCGACGAGCGCCACCAGCAGATCCGTGTGGGTGAGGCTCACCGAACGCTCGCGCTCGATCGCCGGCCCGCGCTGCTTCCGCGTCTCGTTCAGCGCGCCGGCGTCGACGTCGCGGACGATGAAGAAATGCGGGACGGTCGTCCAGCTTTGAAGCGTCCGCTCGGCCATGAGGCGCCAGATGGAACCCGGCACTTCAACCTGGGTCGGCGCGCCAGCCGCGGCGATCGCGGCTTCGACATCGGACGTGAGAATCTCGCCCTCGGAACCCGAGCCGTGGAGCGTGGCGAGATCGATCCCGTGTTCCTGCGCGAAGCGGCGGGCTTTGGGCGAGATGCGGCCGCCGCCCTTGCCGGCCGCCCGCGCGGCGACCGCGTGCCGGCCCGAGTCGGCCGGTGCGGTTTCCGCTGGAGGGGTTTCTCCCGGACGGAGAATCCAGGCGATCGTCTTGCCGACCGCGATCACGGCCCCTGCCTGGGCGCTGACGGCTGCCAGCACGCCGTCGGCCGGCGCCTCGATTTCGACGACGGCCTTGTCGGTTTCGACTTCGAGCAGCGGCTCGCCCTTGGAAACGGAGTCGCCTTCTTTTTTCCGCCAAGCCACGAGCTTGCCGGTCTCCTGGGCAAGCTCGAGGGCGGGCATCACGACACTGGTAGCCATAACTAAAAGTGAGAACTCAAAAGTGAAGAGTTAAAAGGACTGAGGAGATTCTCTTGGCTTTGCACTCTTAACTTTTCGTTTCCAGGACCCGTTCCGTCCTGGCGCTTGCCTCAATCATCTCGAGGACGTTCTGACTGGGCGGCGCTTCGCTCTCGCGCGTCGTCGGCAGCGGCCCGCTGACGGTGACGTAGTGGGCGCCGGCCACGAGCAGCTGTTCGGCCGGGAACCGGGTGATCACTTCGTGTCCGGTCTCCGTGACGACGATCTCTTCCTCGATGCGGGCCGCGCTCCACCCATCCTTCGATGGCCAGAATGTTTCGAGCGCGAACACCATGCCCGGCTTGATCTCGTACGAGTGCTCCAGCGAGACGAGCCGGCTGATGACCGGCTTCTCCCAGATGGCGAGACCGATGCCGTGGCCGTACTGCAGCGCGAAGGCTGCTTCTTCGCTCGGGAAACCGAACTCCTGCGCCTTGGGCCAGACCGACGCGATTTCGGCGGTGGTGCGGCCCGGCCGTACCAGCTCGATGGCCGCATCGAGGTAGTCGCGGCAGCGTTTGTAGGCATCGACCATCTGTCGCCCGGCGTATCCGACGGTGAAACACCGGTAGTAGCAGGTGCGATAGCCCATGTAGGAGTGCAGGATGTCGTAGTAGACCGGGTCGCCTGGACGCAGGATGCGGTCCGAGAAGACGTGCGGATGCGGGTTGCAGCGCTCGCCCGAGATGGCGTTGACCGCCTCGACGTACTCCGAGCCGAGGTCGTACAGCACTTTGCTGACGAGGCCCACCGCCTGGTTTTCCCTGAAGCCGGGCCTCATGGCGCGGTACAGCTCGTCGTAGGCGGCATCGACCATCATGGCCGACATGTTCAGTAATGAGATTTCATCCTGCGTCTTGATCACGCGCGCATCGGACATGATCTGCTGCCCGTCGACGACGGTGATCCCTTCGCGCTGCAGCGCAAACAGGACCGGCGGCTCGATGATGTCGATCCCGAGCGGCTCCTTGTGGAGGCCGCGTTTCTCGAGCTCGATCCGGATCTTCTTCGCGACGTCTTCGGCAATCCCCATCTCCGGCGACATCGCGCCCCGCAGCATGGAGATGCCGGGCCGCGATCGCTCGCCGAGCCATGGGCAGTGGAGCTGATGGTGACGCGCCGCGGAGCCGAAGTCCCAGAGGATCGGCTCGTCGTTCTGGGGCAGCAGCGTGAATCGGTTGGCCTTATCCTGCGCCCAGGTGCCGATGTGCGTCGCCGTGATGTAGCGCACGTTGTTCATGTCGAAGCAGAGCAGGGCACCCACCTCCGACTTGGCGAGCAAGTCCTTCACGCGCGCCAGGCGCTCGCGTCGCAGCCGGTCGAAGTCGATCCGCTGCTCCCAGTCGACGGCCATCGTTCCGTAAGTCGGTAAAGCCACCACAGGCCTCCTGTTGTCCGAACGTTAGCGTTTGCTGCACAGCGCGCGGGCGACATCGAACACCGAGCGTTCGGTCGGCACCGTCGCGTCTTCGAGTGGAGGAGAAAAGGGAATCGGCACGTGCATGGCGCCCATCCGGGCGACCGGCTGGTCCAGGTTGAAGAACGCGCCCTCGGAGATCACCGAGGCAAGCTCCGCCGTTGTGCCGTAGCGCGCGTATCCCTCGTCGATCACGATCGCCCGCGACGTCTTCTTGGCCGATTCGACGAGGGTGTGCTCGTCGAGCGGCCACAGCGTGCGGGGATCGACGACCTCGGCGCTGATCCCAACCTCCTCGAGCATCACCGCTGCGCCGAGCGCCACCTGCACCATGCTGCTCGTGGCCACGATCGTGATGTCCTCGCCGGCGCGTTTGATGTCGGCCTTGCCGATGGGGATCGTGTACTCCTCGACCGGCACCGGCCCCTTCAGCTTGTACATCATCTTGTCTTCGAAGACGATGACCGGGTTGTCGTCTCGGATCGCCGCCTTCAACAGGCCTTTCACGTCGTACGGCGTGGACGGCATGATCACCTTCAGCCCGGGGACGTGGCAGAACCAGGCGTGGAGCGACTGGGAGTGCTGCGCCGCCGAACGGCGCGTCGCGCCCAGCGTGGTCCGCATGACCATCGGGACCTTCCACATGCCGCCGGACATGTAGTGCACCTTGGCCGCCTGATTCGCCATCTGGTCCATCGTCAGCGTGATGAAATCGCCGAACATGATGTCCACGACCGGCCGCAGGCCGGTCATGGCGGCGCCGACGCCAATCCCCGTGAAGCCCGCTTCGGAGATGGGCGTGTCGACGACGCGTTCGGGGCCGAATTCCTGGACGAGTCCGGCGAGCACCTTGAAGGGTGTGCCCGCCTCCGCGACGTCCTCGCCGAGGATGACGACGCGTGAATCGCGGCGCATCTCTTCGGCGAGCGCCTCGCGGATCGCTTCTCCGAATGTCAGCTCACGGGTGATGACTTCAGGCATAGACGTCCTGTCCCACTTCTTCGACCCCGGGATAGGGAGTCGAGACGGCAAACTCGACCGCTTTTTCCATCTCGGCGTTGATCTCGGCGTGGAGGCGATCGATCTCGGCCCGATCAACGACGCCTCCGGCGATCAGGCGATCGGCGGCGTGCTTGAGGGGATCGCGCTCGGTGACCCACTGCTGCTCTTCCTGCTTGCTCCGATAGTACTCGCGGTTGATGTCACCGACGTGGTGCCCGGTGTAGCGATAGGTGTTGCAGAGCAGGAAGGCAGGGCCTTCTCCGCGCCGCGCGCGCTGGACCAGACGTGCGGCCGCCGTATACACCGCGTCGACATCCTGGCCGTCCACACATTCGCCGTGCACGCCGAACGCGGCCGGACGGCCGAGGATCTCGCCCGCGGTCGTTTCCGAGAAGTGCGTGTATTCGTTGTAGAAGTTGTTCTCGCAGACGTAGATGACGGGCAGCCTCCAGAGCTGCGCCATGTTCATCGATTCGTAGAGCACGCCCTGGCCGAGCGCTCCTTCACCGAAGAAGCACACCGAGACGCGGTTGTTGTGGAGGTGTTTGGACGAGAACGCCGCGCCGGTGGCGATCGCGATGCTCCCACCCACGATCGCGTTGGCTCCCAGATTACCGGTGGCCGCGTCCGCGATGTGCATCGACCCGCCCTTGCCGTGGCAATAGCCGGCGGCCTTGCCGAGCAGCTCGGCGAACATGCGATCCGGCGCCGCGCCTTTCGCCAGACAGTGGCCGTGGCCCCGATGGGTGCTGGTGATGTAATCGTCGGTGCCGAGCGCCTCGCAGATGCCGACGGCGACGGCTTCCTCTCCAGAATAGAGGTGCGCGAGGCCGGGCATCAACGCGCGCAAGTAGAGCTGGTTCACCTGTTCTTCGAACGCGCGAATCGACACCATCTGCCGATACATGCGGAGCCGTCGGCCGATGTCGATGTCCGTCTCGGAAGGGTCGGTGGCTATGGTCATTTGGGGACTCCAGACATCCGGGCCAGGACGTCGAACACGACGGCGAAATCCTTTTTCGCCAGGCCCATTCCTCGCGCTGCGGTCAGGAACTCGTTCGTCGTCGCGGTGGTGGGCAACGGCACGTCGAGCTGCCGGCCCAGTTCCAACGCGAGGTTCATGTCCTTCTGCATCATGTTGACATCGAACCACGCTTCCTCTGGCATCTGCAGGACGAAGGGGCCGCGATACTTGATCATCGGCGAGGCGATCGCGCTATGGATCAGCACGTCGACGGCGACCTCGCGCGCGATCCCGCTCTTCTCGGCGATCAGCACCCCCTCGCAGAAGGCCAGCATCTGCACGGCGAGACTCAGGTTCGTCGCGATTTTCATCGACAGGGCCAGGCCGTTGTCTCCCACGTGCGTGACCTTCGGGCCGATGTCCTCGAGCAGCGGCTTCACCTTCAGGAAGGTGTCGTGGCGTCCGCCGACCATCACGGACAGCTGTCCCTGCTGGAGCGTGATCACGCTTCCGGAGACCGGCGAGTCGACCATGTCGGCGCCTTTCGCGCGGACCGTGGCCGCCAGCGCCCGGCTCGCGCTCGGGCTCACGGTACTCATGTCGATGAGAATCTTGTTCGCGGTAAGGCCAGCGACGATCCCGTTGGGCCCTTCGGCCACGGCTGCCAGCGCCGCCGCATTCGTGACCATCGAGAAGATCACGTCGGCGGCTTGGGCGACCTCGCGCGGCGAATCGGCCCACCGCATGCCCTTGTCGACGAGCCATTGCCCCTTCGTCCGCGTCCGGTTGTACCCGGTGACGGTGTGACCCTTGCCGAGCAGCCGGTTGACCATCTGGCTGCCCATCACGCCCAGTCCTACAAAACCGATGTTCGCCATCGCATGTGCCTCGGATTCAGAGTGACGGTTTGGAAACAGGCAAGTCGTCTGCCTGGAACTTGTGTGAGTCTTCGGTGACCTGCTGCAAGTGCGCTCTCATGGCGACTCGCGCGGCGTCCGCGTCGTGCCGCGCGACGGCGTCGAGGATGCGCGTGTGGTGATGCTGCCCGCGCAGCGGCCCGCCGTGGACGTGGTACATGCGCAGGCGGTGCTGGCGCAGCAGGACGACGATCGAATCGATCAGCGCGAGAATGAGCGGGTTGTCGGCCGCCTCGGCGAGCGCGAGATGGAAATCGAGGTCGGCCTCGATGTACGCCTCCGCATTGTCGCCGGCCTGCTCCATGGCGGCGAAGGCCTCCCGCATCGCGGCGATGTCCTTCTCGTCGGCGTGGGCGGCGGCGCGCGCGGCGATTTCCGGTTCGAGGATCTCTCGCACCTCGATGAGGTGCTCCACGCCGTCCACTTGGCTGATGCGGATCATGCGGTCGAGGGACTGGCGGATCGTCTGCGACCGGCTGTTGGTGACGAACGTCCCGCGTCCGGGCAAGGCCTCCACGAGGCCCTTTTCCGAGAGCGCTTTGACCGCCTCGCGGACGGCCGTCCGGCTCACGCCGAATCGCTGAGCGAGCTCGCGCTCCGGCGGAAGCTGCTCGCCCGGCTTGATCTCGCCGCCCACGATGGACTTTTCAATCTGCTCAACGATTTGTTCGTAGAGACGGGACGTGGCGATTGTCTGATACAAGGGCGGCCATCCTTGGAAACTTCAGCTTTTTGAACAAATTGGTCCGACCACTATACCATTGCTCGATTCAGCAATGCAATTATCTTGACATTCTGCACTGGTCCAGTGATAGAGTGGCCGGACCACAGAACCACCTGTGATGAGGAGAACGGGAACGAACATGAGCTTTGCGGCTTGCCCGACCCGTTATGCACGTAAATCCGCCCCGTCCGGCGCCTTTCCGTCAGTAGCTTTCCAGTTACTCCAATTAGTCGTATACGGTCCGAAGCACGACACAATTTCATCCCAGACGCGCGACCCAAAGGACGTAAAGAACGTATAGTCACCGTGTTCATCTTGAAACGGGGAGGGTTCTAATGACAGTCGTCAGACGGTTTCTTCTGGTCTGCG